>Ga0307379_10000205_pt1 | contig 103201 bp, 102 predicted proteins | sample UN2MG_FD_202237 | JGI IMG/M metagenome (GOLD analysis project Ga0307379, IMG submission 202237) | Soil microbial communities from Risofladan, Vaasa, Finland - UN-2 | ecosystem: Environmental > Terrestrial > Soil > Coastal area > Acid sulfate soil | place: Finland: Risofladan, Vaasa... | reverse complement strand
GTCTTTCACGGTCTCGTGGCTGCTGTCTTTTATGAGAGAGTTTCCTCCTATCGCGATAATAGCGAGCGTTCCCATCTATTTCCCCCGCATCGTCAACGTCATGACAGCCTTTGCCGTGTGGAGCCGATTTTCCGCTTCGTCATACACGATCGACATCGGCCCGTCAATAACCGCATCCTCGACCTCGTTGTTCCTGTCAGCCGGAAGGGCGTGCATGTACATGACATCCCTCTCCGCGAGCTTTATCATCCGCTCCGTGCACTTCCAGCTTCTGTTCGATTCGAGCAGCGTGCTTGGATCCTCCTCTCCGAGTCTCCCGGACCAGCTTCCCCAGTTTTTCGGAATGACCACATGGGCATCCTTATACGCCTCTTCCATGCTGTTTGTAAGGGTGATCTTCCCCCCATGCTTCTGTGCGTTCTTTTTTGCCTGCTCTACCGCCCAATCCGGAAGCTCGAACCCTTCGGGATGTGCAAGCGTCACATCCATGCCGTACCTCGGAAACAGAAGAAGCTGTGTGAGGGGAACGGATATCGGTTTCCTGTGGCTCGTGGCGAACGCCCATATGATGGAGACCTTGACCCTCTCTAGGTTTCCGATCTTTTCACGCATCGTCATGAGATCTGCGATGCCCTGCATCGGGTGGTAGAGGTCGCACTGCAGGTTCATGACAGGAACCTTCGACCACTTCGCCATGTCCCTTATGTAGCTATTTCCCACCTCCCACTCGCAGTTCCTGCACGCTATCCCGTGCCCGTATCGTGAGAGGATAACCGCCGTGTCCTTGGCAACCTCACCGTGCGCTATCTGCATGGTGCTCGTGTCGAGAAAGGTCCCGTGACCGCCGAGCTGCGCGATACCGGCCTCCATGGAGTTTCTCGTTCTCGTGGACTGCTCAAAGAACATCAGAAATATCGTCTTGTAAAGCAGATGCGGTGTCGGGTTACCCATCGCAAAATCCCTCTTCAGCTCCATCGACACATCGAGCAGCGTGTCGACCTCCTCTCTATCCCACTCCTGAAGAGTTATGAAATGTTTCCCGTGAAAATCTGTCCTCATTGCGTCCTCCCCCTATGACAGTAGTCTTTTGGCTCTACTCCATCGCGCCGAGCACGAGGGCGAGCAGAGCCATCCGGAGCACTACACCGTTGAAAGCCTCCTCCCAGTAGCGGGCATGACGGGTCGAATCGACATCGGGCGGCAGCTCGTCCATGCGAGGGAGAGAGTGCAGGATGATGGCGTCACTCTTCCCCTTCTTGTACAGGAGCTCGCGGGTCACCCTGTAGTTCGGGGGGGTGGTGCCGACCTTCCCTCCCCTCTCCTCCAGGGACTTCGTATAATCGGCCTGCACAACGGGTTCGACGTAGATCACATCGGCGTCCGCTATCGCCTGCTCGACATGCTCGACCTCCCTAAACCTGAGGTTCTGGTTTGAGAGTTCCTGTTTCCACTCCTCCGTCGGCGACATTTCAGGCGGAGAAATAAGCGTAACCTCACAGTCAAACTTCGTAAGCGCATAGCCGATAGAGTGCATCGTGCGCATGCGCATATCCCCGATACACATGAAGTGGAGTCCGTCGATTGTTCCCCTCTCTTTCAGCACCGTGTAGAGGTCCGTCAGGACCTGTGTCGGGTGCTCCCCCCACCCGTCTCCGCAGTTGATGACCGGCACGCTGGCGTATTTCGCGGCCTCTGCGGGAGCGCCCTGCTGAAAGTGACGCATGGCGATGACGTCACAGTAATACTCAAGCATGTGAATCGTATCTTTCATCGATTCCTGGTAGAAATCGCCCGCCCTTGTCATCTTAGGGTCTGCGAAACCGAGGACATGTCCACCGAGGCGATGCATCGCAGCCTCCGTAGCCATGCGGGTCCTCGTGCTCGGCTGGTAGAATGCCGTAAGCAGGGTCTTTTGTTGTAGCAGGTCCGCGTTACGCCGGTTTTCGGCATAGGTCCTCAACCTGTCACAAACCTCAAAAACACGGAAAAACTCCGCCCGTTCAAAATCCTTCAAGGAAAGGATGTCTCTTCCAATAAAACTGCGCATTGTATGTTTCTCCTTTCGAGCCGTACTTTTATCATCTTGATAAGAACATGATTCTTCTAAACAGTGTATCAACTTAACCCAAAAAAGCAATTGTAATATCCTTGCCATACTCCATAGTACCAACGTGCTTAACAGATGAAATAATTTCTCTAAACCATATGGGTATACCGCAAAACTTTACGTTTTCTAAATATTTAAAAATATCTATATTTTAGAGCTGATATGAGTGTATAATGTAATGGCTGTAAATCCATCTGCTTCTAATACTCTTTTCACAAAATGAAAGAAAAGATCAGCAGTCCAGTCAAAAGAATCGAATCCGCTGAGAAGTCAGGGGGACATGCAACCTATATCGCTGATTTGAAGTTCGAAGGCATGCTCCATGCGGTAACTCTCCGCTCTCCGAAACCGAGGGCTTTTATAAAAGCCGTCATCCTTCCAGATATTCCAAAAGGGTACTGGATTGTTGACAGAAACGATGTCCCCGGTAGAAACAGGGTAAAAATGCTCGTCGATGATCAGCCCTTTTTCGCAGACGGGGTGGTAAACTACGTCGGAGAACCGATCCTGCTCGTAGTCGGCCCCGAAAAGGAAACGGTCGTCCGAATCCTCGAAAGCATACAGGTCCGCTATGAGGATCTGGAACCGGTCCTCACGGTCGAAGATTCCCTCGACCCCGGCATCCCTCCTATCTACGAGAGTCACAACAAGTTCGCCGAATACGAGATACGCAAAGGAGACCCGGAATCCGCATTCATGGACGCTTCGGAGATCTTTGAAAGAGAGTACAGCACGGGCTGCCAGGAGCATATCTATATCGAACCGCAGGGCATGACAGGGATCTACGAGAACGGGAGGGTGACCGTCTACGGGTCGATACAGTGCCCCTACTACGTGAAGGCTGCGCTCGTTCAGGGCCTTGGTTATGACGAGGATAGAATACGGGTCGTCCAGACAACGACCGGCGGGGCCTTCGGCGGAAAGGAGGAGTACCCTTCGATAATAGCGGGCCATGTCGCGTTCGCTTCGTTGAAGAGCAGGCGGCCTGTACAGCTCATCTTCGACAGGGACGAGGATATCCGTTCCACCACGAAGAGGCATCCGTCCGTAATAGTGATAAGAACAGCTCTCGGCGGCCACAGAGAGATAACCGCCATGGAGATCGACATCACCCTTGACGGCGGCGCCTACTGCGGCCTTTCACCTGTTGTGCTTCAGAGGGCGATGTTTGCGGCTACAGGGGTGTACAATATCCGGGATGTCCTGGTGCGCGGAAAGACGCTCGCCACAAACAACGTCCCTTCAGGCGCATTCAGAGGGTTCGGAGGCCCGCAGGCGATCTTCGGGATCGAGATGCACATGGACGCTCTCGCCTCTCACTTGAGAAAGGACCCTCTGGCATGGAAGCAGAAGCACATCCTGAAGGAGGGAGACCGTACAGTCACCGGAGGAAAAATCCGGGAAGAGATCAAACTTCCCGAGATCATCGGGCATATCACGAGAATGTCGGGCTACGAAAAAAAGAGAGTCGGATTGAAAAAAAGTGGGGTCAGGGCACTTCGCGGGATAGGGACCTCCCTGTTCCTCCACGGCTGCGCGTTCACCGGCAGCGGTGAAAAGGACAAGATCAAGGCAAAGGTCAAGCTGAAAAGGGACACAGAAAGCAGGGTCGAGATCCTCGTGTCCAACGTGGAGATGGGGCAGGGTGCCGGGACGACCCTTCGAAAGATCGTCTCAACAACGCTAGGGCTTCCGATACACGACGTTATCTACGACAATCCGGACACAGATAGGGTCCCTGATTCAGGCCCGACCGTAGCCTCGAGGACGGTCATGATCGTCGGGGAGCTTCTCAGGAAGGCGGCCCAGAGACTTGAAAAAACCGGGGGGGACGAGGTGCTCGTAGAGTACGAGCAGCCTCCACATATAGAGTGGGACCAGGAGCTTTTCCAGGGAGATGCGTACCCCGTGTACTCATGGGGGGCGAACGCGGTGGAGGTCGAGGTGGACCCCGATACGTATGAGATAAAGGTGACCGGAGTCTGGGGTGTATACGATGTGGGAACCCCGATCGATGAGATGATAGTTCGTGGGCAGATAGAGGGAGGGATATCCCAGGGGCTCGGCTACGCGACGATAGAGGTGATGCAGAGCTCTGGCGGGAACCTCAAGCAGGGAACCCTCACAGACTACATCCTGCCCACTTCGATGGATTTTCCCGATGCCGAGAGCATGCTGATAGAAAACTACTATGAATACGGGCCTTTCGGGGCCAAATGTGCGGGAGAGCTCCCTTTCATCGGAGTCGCACCGGCCCTGGCATCAGCAGTAGGGCACGCTCTCGGAGTCTCCGTACGGCAGGTCCCTGTGACACCTGAATATCTCATGGAGGCGGCCGAAGGTGGAGATTAGATTCGTCCTCAACAGGAAAGAGGTCACGATAGACACAGACCCCTTAAGAAGGCTCCTCGATGTTCTCAGGGAGGATTTCGGGCTTACCGGCGTGAAGGAGGGGTGCGGCGAAGGGGAGTGCGGGGCGTGTTCAGTTCTAATCGACGGCGAGCTTGCACTGTCGTGCATTACCCCGGTGGGAACCGTCCAAGGGGCCTCTGTCGTCACGATCGAGGGTTTACGAGAGACAAAACGGTACGGGAAGATCAGCGACGCATTCGCAGAGGCGGGCTCGGTCCAGTGCGGGTTCTGCACGCCAGGGTTCGTGATCGCTGCCGAAGCACTGTTGAGAACAAACAGCAGCCCTACAGAGGATGAGATACGGGAGGCGATTTCAGGAAATTTCTGCAGATGCACGGGGTACAGCTCAATTGTCGAAGGAATCAGGATTGCATCGAGGAGGGGGCGTGAAAAAGGCTCTCAGGCCTGAGACTCTAAGAGAGGCGGTTGAAATGATGGCGGGCACAGGGGCCATTCCCCTCGCAGGAGGCACAGACCTCATGGTCCGGCATAAAAGGCAGGGGGGTCTTATACCGCGATTCGAAAAGCCCGTTCTCTTCATAGGTCACATCGAGGAGCTTGGACTCGTCGTATCGGAAAAGAGCTGCGTCAGCATAGGCCCGTGCTGTACGTACAGCTCGCTTATGAACGACCATCGCTTGCCTGAAGTTTTGAGAACGTGCATCCGGAACATCGCCGCTCCCGCAATAAGGAACAGGGGCACGCTAGGCGGTAACATATGCAACGCGTCTCCTGCAGGAGACACCATTCCTGTGCTATCCGCGCTCGGCGCTTCGGTGGTCCTCTCGAAGGTGGACGGCAAGAGGATCATGCTCATCGATGAGTTCATCACAGGTCCCGGAACCACGGTGCGTGAAGAAGCCGAGCTTCTCACCGGAATCATCGTGCCTCAAACGAAGTTCGACTGTTCTTTCTATAGAAAGGTTGGAACGAGGAGATACAATTCGCTTTCAAAGGTCTCGATCGTGGGCCTCATGAAAGTGGAGGAAGAAAGGGTATCGGACGTCCGGGTGGCATACGGCGCGGTCGCGCCGACCGTTGTGCGGTCGCGGGCCATCGAAGAGGAGATCATCGGAACGCCGATCAACGATATACGAAACCTCATACCCCATATCTGCGAGAGATATTCCGACCTTATCACTCCTATCGACGATCAGCGGTCGAAAAAAAGTTATAGGAAGGCTGTGTCCCTCAAGCTGCTGAGACTTTTCTTCGAGCATTGCACATCCAAATTGTAAGGAAGAGAGTATGTCGGATATAGATATCTATGAAGTTATAGGAAAGCTCAAGCGAAGCGGCGTACCGTGTGTCATTGTCACGGTCGTGGACAGATCTGGCTCCGCGCCGCAGGACCCTGGTGCGAAGCTTCTCGTAACCCTTGACGGCGATATTACTGGGACTGTCGGAGGCGGGAGGCTGGAATCGGTCGCCATTGAAACCGCAAAAGAGATATTTAAAACCCAGAAGAGCACCCTGAAGAAATACTCTCTCGGGGAGCACGGATCTTCCGTGGACGCGATAGAGCTCGGGATGATGTGCGGGGGGAGCGCCACCCTCTTTTACGAGTATATCGGAAAACAGGACAGTATATTCATCTTCGGCGCGGGCCATGTGGGGAAGGCGCTTCTTCATCACCTGAAAATGGCGGAGGTTCTCATCACCATGGTCGATTCAAGAGAGGAGATGCTCGACCAGGTACAAGGTGCAGAAAAAAAGCTGATCCACGATTACGGCCGTCTTGCGCAGGAGATCTCAGTACCGGACAAAAGCTATATCGTAGTCTGCACCCACAGCCACGATCTCGATTTCGAGATACTGAAAGCAATATACTCCTCGGACTGGAAACCGGCGTATGTGGGCGCGCTTGCGTCTTCGAGGAAGGCTATGGTCATGAAAAAGAAGCTTTTCGAAGAGTGCGGAAAAGAGACAGATATCGGGAATCTATTCATGCCTGTGGGGCTCGACATAGGCGGCAGGTCAGTCGATGAGATCGCTGTCTCCATCATCGCAGAGATACAGGGCCTGAAATACGGCAAAACAGGCCTGAAACATATGAAAACAGAGAGGGCAAAAAAATGATAGATCTCACCATAAACTCCAGACAGCTCAGCAAGGCGGCGGAACTCTGCAAGGAGAGGAACATCGTTATCCCCACCTTCGAACAGATGAAAGACCCCAGGCTCGTCCCCGCCCCTGTAAAGAATGAGCTTCGGAAGATCGGTCTCTGGGACGTGCATCCCAGAAACCTCTTCAGGATAACCTGGAAAAACGAGCCGGTGCCCAAAGGGGGCGGTTTCGGCGGGCTGAATTACATGGTCTTTCCGCCCGAGCTTACAGGTGTCCCTGCGCGCATCATTGCGCTGGTCGGTAAATGGTTTCCCACGGGAGCCCACAAGGTCGGCGCGACATTCGGGTGTCTCGCTCCCAGGCTCGTGACCGGTCAGTTCGATCCGGTGAGGAAGAAGGCAGTGTGGCCCTCTACAGGAAACTACTGCAGGGGCGGCGCATATGTTGCAGCTCTTCTTGGCTGCGAATCGATCGCCATACTCCCGGAAGGGATGTCGAAAGAGAGGTTCGAGTGGCTCGAGAAGATCGCGGGAGAGGTCATCGCGACTCCGGGCTGCGAGAGCAACGTGAAGGAGATATTCGACAAATGCTGGGAGCTGAAGGAGACGCGCGACGACGTGGTGATATTCAACCAGTTCGACGAGCTTGGAAACCACCTCTGGCACTACGAGGTCACAGGGAGCGCCATGGAGGAGCTTCTCAAAAAGCAGATGGGGAAAAAGGACAGATACGCGGGGGTCGTGCTCACCTCCGGTTCAGCGGGCACCATGGGATGCGGCGATTATCTGAAAGAGCTCTTCCCCTCCTCCAAGATCGCGGTGGGCGAAGCGCTCGAGTGCCCCACCCTCCTCCTGAACGGCTACGGAGGTCACCGGATCGAGGGGATCGGCGACAAACACGTTCCCTGGATACACAACGTCAGGAATACAGACATGGTCGTGGCAATCGACGACGAGCGCCCGATGAGGATACTCAGGCTCTTCAACGAGCCCGCGGGAAGGAGCTATCTTGAAAAGCAGGGAGTGGAAAAACAGATCGTCCAGAATCTCGACCTGCTTGGAATATCATCCATAGGCAACCTACTCGGGGCTATCAAGATGGCCAAATATTACGAGCTCACCTCCAACGACATCGTACTCACAGTGTTTACGGACTCGCTCGAGCTGTACGGATCCCGTCTCAAAGAGCTCGAAGAGGAGAGGGGGAAGTACAAGGGGGAGGACGCGGCGAGGGACTATGAGCTCCTCCACATTACAGGAATAGACAACGTTCTCGAGCTCTCCTACTACGACAAAAAGCGTGTCCACAACCTGAAATACTTCACGTGGGTGGAGCAGCAGGGAAAATCCGTGGATGAGCTCAACCGCCAGTGGTACGATCCCGAAGGGTACTGGGGCGGGCTCCACAAGCTGGGACCGAAAATAGACCGGCTCATAAAAGAGTTCAACAATGGGGTGGGGGGCGGCTCATCATGATCCTCCTGAAAAACTGCCGTCATATCGTCACACGATATGATGAAGAGGGACTTGAGAGGCACGATATCCTCATTAAGGGCAATCGTATCGAAAGGATCGCCCCGCATATCGATCCCCCTGACACGGCTTCTGAGGAGGTCGAGACAGTAGACGCGGGCCGTTTCGTCGCAGTACCTGGACTTGTGAACACCCATCACCATTTCTACCAGACCCTTACGAGGAACCTTCCGGCGGTTCAGAACGTGCCGCTCTTCAAGTGGCTAAAGTATCTCTATGAGGTGTGGAAGGGCATCGACGAGGAGGCGGTTTTCGTCTCTTCGCTCCTCGCCATGGGCGAGCTTCTGAAGACCGGCTGCACGCTCACGACGGACCACCACTATCTCTACCCCGAAGACTTCTCAGGCGACCTCATGGGGATACAGTTCGAGGCTGCGGATAAGCTCGGGATGAGGTTTTCGCCCTGCAGGGGCTCGATGTCCCTCTCTGTGAAGGATGGGGGCCTCCCCCCTGACTCCGTGGTGCAGTCCGAGGAGGATATACTGAAGGATTCCGAAAGAGTGATAGAAAAGTACCATGACCCGTCAAAGCTTTCCATGCGGAAGATAATGCTCGCACCGTGTAGCCCTTTCTCGGTTACGGAAGGCCTCATGAAAGATACCGCCTCGCTCGCGAGATCTCATGGGGTAAAGCTCCACACTCACCTCGCAGAAACGCTGGACGAGGAGACCTACTGCCTTAAACATTACAAGAAACGCCCGCTCGAGCTCGTCGCGGACCTCGGTTTCATAGGCGAAGACACGAGCTACGCGCACGGCATATTCTTCAACGATAGCGAGCTCGAATTGCTGAAGAGCACAGGGACCTCGGTCGCCCATTGCCCCTCTTCGAACATGAGGCTCGGGTCCGGGATCGCGAGGGTCCGGCGGATGCTCGACAGGGAGATCAACATCGCCCTCGCTGTGGACGGCTCCGCATCGAACGACACATCTGACATGCGCGGCGAGATGAGGCAGGCGCTCCTTCTCTGCAGGGTGCTGTACGGCCCGGACTCACTAACTGTTTCGGATGTGTACAGGATGTCGACTGAGAACGGCGCGCGCCTTCTCGGATACGATACGCTCGGAAGGATAGAGGAGGGGTACGGCGCGGACATCGCGCTCTTCGATGTCCACAGGCTTGACTACGCGGGGTCCCTCTCCGACCCGAAAGCAGCCCTCCTGTTCTGCGGAACGGACCACACCGCAGCCTATACAATCGTAAACGGTAAGGTCGCGGTACGAAACGGCAAACTCGCCGGATACGACGAAGACGAGATCGTTGAGAACGCGAACCGTATAGCGGCGCAGCTTCTGAAAAAATCGGAAAACAGATAATGGATAAACCGGTCCTTATTCTCACAGGTGAAATCGACTCAGGCAAGACCACGGCCTGCAGAAAAGCCGCAAAAAACGCTGCTGAAAAGGGTTTTAAAGCGGGCGGTATCCTCACTCCTCCGATCTATGCGGACGGAAAGAAGACTGGGTTTTCTGCCGAGGATCTGAGCACAGGAGAGCGGTGGCCTCTCGGATCGAAAGATACCGGTCCCGGTGTAGAGGGTCCTGTCTTCGGACTATATCGATTCTCGATCGGCGGATTCGCGAGGGCATTCGGTGTTTTAAAAACCGCGATTGCCGAGCACTGCGGCCTCATAGTACTTGACGAGATAGGGCCTCTCGAAGTTGTGCACAAAAAGGGGTTCTGGCGGATATTGGAAACCTTGTTCGATCATAAGGACGCATATCTGTTACTCGTCGTCCGCCCCTCTCTTATAGAAGATGTAAAAGGGATGCTTGGTGACCGAAAGACAGTAGTGTTCGCTCTTGATCGAGAGAACCGCGACAGTCTGCCAGACAAGATAGCTACCGTACTGGAAGCTTGATTCTCTTTTTGAGTAGAGCACCTCATAGTGTCATTGCTGTAAATGTTTAATAATTCGGGGATAGAATTTGCACACAATGAGATAAGTATACTGTCACCTTAATTCTTTGCTATCATTCCTCCCATATTACAACTTCTTGTACCTTGCTTATTTCAGCCGCCCGAACGGCCTCCTCACCCCGTAAATCCAAGTATGAAAATTGATATGCTAAATCTGGATTTAACTCCTTTAATCTGCTGTATGTCTCCTTTACCAGGCCGTAGTTCTCAAGTTCGTGATTTGTCCGAGCAATACAGAGCAGAACCCTCGGGTTTTTTGGTGCAACTTTATACGCTCTCTCATAGTACTTGAGTGCATTCTTCATATCGTTGTTTAAATAGCATATGTTTCCTAAATTTACCAGTGCGGGTATAAAACTTTTATTCTTTTCCAATATCTTCTTAAACTCTCTCTCGGCTCTATCCGTCAGTCCGTAACGTGCATATAGAATTCCAAGCTTGTTTACATCTTTTGAGTTCGCTTTACTCTTTTTAATCTCAGCCTGGACCTTTGCTACCTGCGGATAGATCTCCCTGTCAATAAACTTTATTAGCTCTTGCAAATAAGCACTTACAATACTATCTCTATCAGGTAATGTTAAGTGTATAACCTCGCCCGGCAACCCAACAGGTTCATATATACCCCAAGCTTCATGCATCGGATAAAACCCAGCTTGCCCTCTTGCAACATTTTCCCGCCACTGTTTAGCTCCTCTCTGCCATGCCTTTAAAAACCCTCCTCCAATCTCTGTAATCTCAACAGGAATCCATGTTTTGTCTTCCCTGAATATTAACTCGTCCGCACGCAGGAAACGTTTTCTCGCTTCATCCGGTTTCATATCAACGGAGAAGGCCATAAATATGTGCCCGGGTATTGTAATCAACGCAGTCTCTATCCCAACAGATTCAAGCAGCGCACAGTTCAATATCGATAAATCATCACAATCCCCGGCCTTATAATCCAGGCTCTGTTTGGGAAACTGCAGAAAATCTATCTCCTGCCTCATTTTTGAAAACTCCTTATACGGAGTCGTAGGATCTACCACATAACTCATCCCGTACAATGTAAGTGCCTCATGCAGGGCCATTGCCATCCTTAAATTGGCATTTATTGCCTTGCTTCCCTTTTCCTTTATCATGCCTGAAATATTCTTTGAAAACTTCAAAACAACCGGGTCTTTTGCCGTAACAAATGCTGCCGCCCGTCTGTCGTCCTCCCAGGTCATTGCATTCCGGTTCTGTATCCTTAAGGTATCAAGTTTCTCGGTTGTGTGTGCCTTCCCCCTGAGCTTATATTCAATGGTTATATTTGTAGATACCTTCGTGCCTTCGGTAATCTCGAGAACTTTGTTTGTGAACAGCGCATTCAGTTTTATCTCTTTCTTTTCGCCAGCTTTCATCTCAGTGGGTGCTCCACATATCTTTGGATTATCCATATACTGTTTAATAAATAATTTCACCTCTATATCAGAAATTGGATTGGCTTCATAATTTCGCAAGACACCCTTTCCTATAGGGTATTCATCATAGTATTTGAAAAAAACTGGAAATATATTTTCAAACTCAACATCGGTTAGCTCAAGCCCTTCACCTCTTGGTTCTCTGACGACAGCAACGGGTTCCTCTTTTGTTTCTACCGGTTCTTCTACTATTTCTATTGGTTCTTCTATTATTTCTACTGGTCCTTCTACAATTTTCAAAGCATCCACCCAGTATTCTTCATGACATTCGAAGCTCATATACCCTTTAGTGGGAAGTCTCCTATCAAGAGCAACGGTTCCTATCTTTACACCGTCTATAGCTACAGATGCTGTGTAATCTATGATTGACACAGTAATATCATAATATCTACCGGTAGTTAGTTTGACTTTCTCAGAGTAACTTTGAATTTCCTTGTTGTTAAGGAATGTAATAAACTCTAGATGATTCTCCCCGAAGTAAACAAGAAGCCTGTCTCCTTTCATCTGTAAAAGATTAACATGAGCCTTTACTTGTTTAGCGAACTCTATTCTAAATTTGGTGGCGGAGTTGTTGCCGTAAAACTTCTTCAAGTAAGCCCAGGCCACTCTGCCGTCTTCGGCTGCTTTGAGGTGGAGTACTCCCTCTCGTATTTCATTTATCTCTCCCCGTTCCAGAGGATTGAACGCACCATCATCCCTGGAAAAATCAGTTTCGTAAAGGATATTACCCCTGGCAACCGCTACCTGTTCTTCTCTCATCACTACCTGTTCTTCTTTCATCGCTGCCGGTTCTTCTTTCATCACTACCGGTTCCCGGGCAATTCTGAGATCATCCACCCAATATTCTTCATGACATTCGAAGCTCATATATGATTTTTCAGGAAGTCTCTTATCAAGAGCAACGGTTCCTATCTTTACGCCGTCTATATATACGGATGCTTTGTAATCTATGATTGACACAGCAATATCATACCATCTACCTGGTTTTAGGCTGATCTTTTTTGCAGCATGTTCCACTACCTTACTGGCGATAATCGAATTGAAATCTAGACGATACTTACTGAAGAAGCACAGCATAAACCTATCCCCATTCATCTGTAAGAAATTGATATGAGCGGATACTTTTTCCTCAAACTTTATCTTAAATGTGGTGATAGAGTTGTTTCCGTAAATTCTTTCCAAACGACCATGGGCAGCTCTGCCGTCTGCGGCTGCTTTGAGGTGGAGTACTCCATCTCGTATTTCATTTATTTCTCCCCGCCCCAGAGGATTGAACGCACCGTCATAGCTGGAGAAATCAGTCTCGTAAAACAATTCCATAGAGTCAAGTTCTTCATTTTTTACTTCTCCTTTTACAGAAGCGCAGCTACTAAGAATAAAAACTATAAGGATGATAATAATAACCTCGAACTTCTTCATTTCTGCCCTCCTGTTTTGTATTTTCTGTATCTTGATAGGAGCAAGCCGAAAGCTGGTTTTCATAAAGACCGAAAACCCGGGCCTGTAACAGTGTTTGTCCGAAGTATTGCAGCTATTAAAATTATATCTGCTATTCGAATGTATTATTGATAATATTAATATTGTTTTGTTCGTGAACTTATATCTTATTTATATTATTCACTAAACCTTTCTTTTTGTCAAGACACTTGAATAATGAGGATGTAATTTGATGCTATTGTTGTTACTTCTTAATGTTAGGTGAAGGTATCATTCGAAATATAGGTACATTATTCGAGTGAGGAAGTAAAACACGTATTTGCATCGCGAGTGCAGAGTTTGCCCACAATGAAATAAGTAAACTGTCACCTTAATTCCGGTTGGAATTACTAAAACCACCAAGGACTTTTGCAAAATTCCTTTTGTCGTATCTGTGTTTAAAAGCTGGATCATTTATCGTTTTAAAATCTAAATGCAGATTCTCTTCTTGTTTATTTTGTACATATGCTTCAATCTTTTTGATATTTATACTTTCAAAAAGTTTGAATAAATCCATAATAATATCCAATTTCATTTTTTTGTTGCCTGATCATTATGTATTGAAACTTATGCGTTTAAGATAACCTTCGAAATATTAAATCGTTTAAACAAACATTTGGGCGAAGGTACGAAACACATGAGCTGGCTATAGTTTTATACACCGTTGTGACTATTATATTTCATAATATGATCTTGTAAAATGCTTGAAAGCATCATGGGAAGGATCATAAGTAAGGCCAAAGTGTTTACCAATAAACCAGATCCAAATTCTTCTTGTAATCTCCATGAATTTGCTCAGGGTATCGAAATTAAGAGTCAGCGCTGTCTCAAACTTCTTGTATTCAAGGTGTTTAATAATGTCTTGATAATAGTTAAGTATGAAATCGAGGAGCAATCCCCAGAGTGTGCTGTTATCTGCGGAAATATTCCAGCCAAGATTAGGGTAATATTTCTCTAACAATGCTAAAAGACCAGGCGTTAATTCAAGTGGGGTTCCTACTTTTAAAGAGTATTTGGCCTTCGCTTCCTCATTCCAGTGACGACCAAATAGAAAATATAAACTTTGCCCTAAATCGCTAATGAACTAAGGCATAGTCTTCAAAGCGAAGATCATAGCCTTTAGCGATGAATTGCTCGCGTGTTTCGTAATAAAGAACAGCTCTTCGCCAAAATGCTATCATGGAATTGTGCATATAAATAGCTTTCTTTGTACGTGCTTGCGTTATAGCTTCTATACAAGCTGTTGTAGTTGGCCCTTCGGCTAATATCACCTCAGCCTCAATAGGTCCTTTGGGGAGGTAAGCTATTGAAGCATCAGTTGTACCTTGGGCAAGTATAATAACACCCTCCTGAAGTGGTAGTGAGGCCGAAAAACCGGTACTAGTGACAATACCGATGTCATGTAAATAGTTAGGTCCTTCGACTTGCATATCATACACCTCTCTTCTAGTAATAAATCCCAAGTGAAAAAAATAAATGTTATTTCAAATACGATATAATCATAGTATTGCATACCCGTATTACGGACAGACCAAGCATTGGGTAAACACAAATTTCAGGTGGTGAGAGGCTAAATTTATGTGCGGAGGTGTCAAACTATAGCAGGCTAATAAATATATATTTTGTAGTTTCCCTCTTCATTTTGATTCTAAGGCAATGGTTTAAAAATATCAATATTTTCTTTGGTAAATGAAAGTGATTTAAGATAATCAAAGTAAAACCAGACCATATGTTTTTAAAAATAATACTTGGAATATCTGCTAATTGATATGATAATTGGACATAGAGCCATAAGGTTAAAAGATTTATATCGACTATAAATATATAAATGAATCTCTAAGGTGTTTATAAGCATATTTTCATTGGGATGTGTTTTGGTAGATTATAAGCCATTATTCCAAATGAAGAAACTTATACTCCTCTCAGCAATTTTCATATTGTGTTTTACCTCTCTGTTTGCTCAGAGTAGAATACCTAAAGAAAACTACAACTGGCTGCAGAATGCTTACCCGATCGAGCAGGGAAACATTGACAGAATAAACGTCGTTTTTTTTGAAATTCCGGATACTGAATCCTCAATTCTTTACTTTTCAGTACGAGACCCCGCATGTGACGGAAAAACCCAGGTTGCTGGAGGATACGATGATGATGGAGTACCTGACCAGGATCCTGGAGGAACATCAACCTTTTACCTAATAGGCGGTGCAGGAACATTAAGCCATCCAGACTCCAGAAAGATATACTACCCGACTCCCTCTGATGCTAGAAGTGGTACGATTCTCGATTCCTTTTCCAGAACGAACCAAAGTGACAATTCAGATTCTGCCCCAGATTACGGCTGGGTGTATTTCTCAGGAGTTTCCCCTTCACAGGGAGAGCATATCGGGAACAAATACTACTTCAAAGTCGTCGTCGAGGTGGGAATGGATGCACCAGTATATAAAAACGCTTACCAGATAGACATTTCCTACGGCAACTCTGGAACACCAAGCGGAGTAAGCGGCGTAAGATCATTTGCATACAGCTGGTGCGTCGCGCTTACTAATGTCGGCAACACATGGGACATCTATCCATTCGTTCCTGCAGGGGCAACGGGCGACCTTCAGATTAAAAGCTGGGATTTTGATAGCGCAGAGTCTATGGAGATCTTTGATATTTCCAACATTTCACAGGGTGGAGTTCCAGTGTCCGGACAAGGTTCAAATTATCCGGCCGATGTCTCAACAACCAGTATATCAATTGCCGATGCTTCAAACGGAAAGAACGGAACCTGGCGACTGAGGATCACTGAAGATACTAACCCTGTAAGCATGAATGTAAATACCGCCGAAGTGTGGTTTGCCAACTCGAGCACGTCGGAAGTGTACAGGGCATACTCGAGCTATTTTGTTCCAAGCCCTATAGACCACGTACAGGCAAGCTTTGACGATGGTCTTGCACTGGCAGACGGTATAACCACAGAAACGGTGCTTTTTCAGGTTGTTGACGTTTCTGGCAATCCACAGTCATATGTTGGAAACATATATATTATTGTAAACGGGTCTGCACAGATTACTGGGGCAAACAATACATCGACAGGGCTGCCATCCGGCTCGGCATTGATAACGACGGATAGTGATGGTCTGGCATGGATAACTGTTGCTGATGCTACTGTTGAGATTACTCGGGTTGATGTGATTACCAATGGATCGAATGGTTCGAGTTCTCTACCCGGAGATAACAACTCGGTATATATAAATTTTCATGTGCCCGGTATAGGTCCTCTTGATCATATAAGGATTGTAGACGGGGTACCCGGAAACGAGGTAAATGATGTTACTATAGCAGTGGGGAAGTCATTGACCCTTTATGCTGCAGGGTATGACGCCAGCGAGCAATACAGGGGGTTAGTGGACGTGCAGTGGAGTTCAACGGGAACCCTTGGTCCCATCACGGCGGCAGGGACGGAAGTTACATTTAGTCAGGCGACTACCGGGAGTGGGACGATCATGGCTGATGACGGGTATGGGCATATAGATGCTACCGGGACGATATCTGTAGTTTCGGCTATACCGTCTTTTAGGATAAGGAATAACATAATTAATCCGAGGAAAGGGGATGAGGTAGAGGTATATGTAAGTCTGACTTCAACGAAGAATGTGAGTATAATGGTGTATGATCTTGCCGGGAATCCGGTTAATACGCTAGCGAACAGGGATTACGGTACAGGCGATCACTCATTCACATGGGATGGTAAAAGCAGGGGAAACAGGCCGTGTGTGCAGGGGGTATACTTCATAGTAGTGAGAGCCGGGAACAGCAGGAAAGTCTTTAAAGTCCTGGTAGTAAAATAGAGGATATATTACTTTATAGCCTCAATACCAATTCCATACTACTTTTTTGTATTTATTGAATCGTTTAATAATTTTTTTGTTACACTACTGGTGGAATAAATTTGATGTTATTTATTGTGTGATGCTTGAAGAAGTTGATTTAAGATAATTACCGATATATTACATCAACCTATGCCTTGAGTTAACTACCGAATTTTATTCCATACGATACACATCACTCCCCCACATCGAAACCCCGGACAGTTGCGGCGTTTACGATGTCGTCGGCATGTCCCAGTGCATTGTAGATCACTGACACGACGAAGAGCCCGACCGCTTTAAAGGGCTTTCGCCGCACCACGCCGCGAAGCCTCAGGGCCTCGAACACCACCCGCCCTCTTCTCGATAGATCGAAGAGCATGTTGTACGCCACGCCGAGGGCGAGCCCGAAACCCCTCATCCCCCTCTTCTCGAAAAACCGGAGTATGTCTGTTATCGTGATGCGGTACGTGATAAGAGAAATCGAAACGATTATGCAAAACGCCCTCGCGGCCATGACAGCCCCTATAACAAACCCGGATCTCGATAGAATCCACAGGTCCCGAGGACCCATAAGAAGAGAGCAGATCAGCACAGGCGAGACGATTACGATCCATATCCTCACCCTGAATACCGTTTTTCTCAGTACTTCACGCTGAAAAAGAGAGAGGACGAGCAGTATCCCGACAGGAACGAGAAGGTAAAAGCCTTCGAGCAGTACAGATAAGATGAGACAAACCAGGGACAACAGAGGGGTGATGTACGCCTCTCTCTTTTTACCCGTCACCTCTCGCCTCCATTCTGCCGGCGATCTCTTTTCCGAGCTTCCACGCGAGAAAGCCCGCGGCAGCTCCCGCCGCGATCTGAACAACGAGCATAAGCACAAGAACCAATGTGATCCCGCTTTCGCCTATGCCGAAAGACCTGCTCCCGCTTTTCGCCATCTTCATCGCAACATCGGTGAAATGTTTCCCGTAGAGCAGGCGGAGCATCACGAACCTGTGTAGGAAGTTCCAGACCAAGGCCAGTGCCCCGGCAGCCATGAAACCGGGCGCCCTCTTTTTCGAGGCCAGAAGAAGGACCCCCTCCATGAGGGCGCTCTCCATGACGATCGCAGCGATCGGTCCGATCTTCACCCCTCCGGGGCTCACGAGCTTCAAGATCGCTGTTATCACGCCTATGAGGAGGATACTTCCCCTCCGCTGTATCACAAACCTCGAGCACAACGCGATGATGCATCCTATACACGTGAGGATGATGCCTGTAAAAAAGGTGTTCGCCAGAGGCGGAAGGAGGACGTGGAGCAGGGTACCGAGGCTTATCTCTATCACACCCCAGAGCGCACCGAAAAGCCCTATATACACCCAGTCCCGTACTGTGTAGCGCATCTTCTTCATTAATACTCCTCTTTAGAATGCCGCTTCCATTCCAAGTTCCGTCTCTCTTTTGTCCGGTATTCCGTCCGCAGTGACCCTTCCTCCTTCGAGCAGGACGATCCTTTCGGCGAACCTACACACGAGCTTATCGTCGTGGGTGATGATGACCACTGCCTTTCTGTTCTTACCGAGCCTCTTCAAGAAGGCCATCACCCTGCTGAGATGTCCCCAGTCCTGCCCCACCGACGGCTCATCGAGCAGGAAAAGAACCGGGTCTGTTGCGAGGACCGATGCGAGCACGCACCTCTGCCCCTCGCCTATACTGAGCGAATAGGGAGCCCTGTTCCGAAGAGAGATAAGGTCGGTCGTCTCGAGCGCCATCGAAGCGTACACCTCTTTTTCGAGACCGAGGCATTCCGGGCCGAGCGAGACCTCATCCTCCACGGTCTTACAGAGAAGCTGCTCTCCTGTGTTCTGGAACACGAACCCGGCCCGCCTTCCGAGAGGAAGCCTCTTAACGGACTGATGCCAGAGGACCTTTCCCTTCGAGGGTTTGTGAAGACCCGCTATGACACGGGCGAGAGTGCTCTTTCCCTCACCGTTTTTCCCCACGAGCGCGACAAACTCACCCGGATATATAGAGAGGTCGATATCGGAAAGCACCTTCCTCTTCCCGTACCCCGCAGACACCCCTTTAAGCTCCACGAGAGGCGATCCTGTAACTGCCGGGGGCCGTATCCCCTCAGGCACGTACCGCTCTGTACCGTTTTCTATCCATTTCCACGGAAACCGAAGCCCGAGGCTTACGAGCCTCCCTCTGTCGGAAAAAACAGTCCCGCGGCTTCCGAAAGCCGCGATCCTCCCTTCGTTCATTATCATCGCCTTACAGCAGCGGGGATACACAGCGCTGAGGCGATGCTCCACTACCAGTATCGTGATCCCCCTCTCCCTGTTCAGCCTCGACAGGGTCCCCATCACGAGTCCCGTTCCCTCCCAGTCGAGGTTCGCTGTAGGCTCATCGAGAACGAGTATTCGCGGGCTCATGCTCAGCACGGACGCGATCGCCACCCTCTGCCTCTCTCCGTCTGAGAGCTCGCCGATCTTCCGGTCCCGCAGATGAAGAATTCCTGTGCTCGCAAGGGAGAAAACCGTCCGCCTCTCTACATCATCTTCGCCCAAACGTTCACCTGAAAGCATACTGTTTCGCGGGGCAAATGAGACCTCGTCCACCACTGTTGAATGAAAGAGCTGGCTATGCGGGTTCTGGAACACTATGCCGATATGAGATGCGAGTGCTGCAGGCGTGCTCGTTCGCGTATCGATCCCGTCCACACGTACAGTGCCTTTCATCACAGCGCGTTTCGCGTGCGGTATGAGGCCTGTGAGAGTGAGGGCGAGGGTCGATTTTCCGCAACCGGAGGGACCGCTTATAAGGACGAGATCCCCCTCCTCAACGGAGAACGAGAGGTCCCGGAGCGCGGGGTTGTTTCCGTAAGAAACGGTGAGATCTGAGACTTCCACTATAGCTGACATATCGTTTATCGATCGACGAGCTTTTCGTAGTCCTCCTGTTCGTCGATATCCAGAAGTACATTCCTGCTTTCGACCGGGACCGCGAGGGTCGCAACGAAAGCGAGCGCGTCCCGCATGCTCCTGTCCGGGCCGAGCCTTAAGATAATGTCCCGGACCTCTCTTTTCAGGAGCAGGGGGTGCCCTTTCTTTCCCCTGTATTTCGGTATTACGGCAGGTATGTCTTTATACAGGAGAAGCTCTGAAAACACCTCTTTTTCCACTAAAGGCATGTCCCCAAGCGCGATAAAAAATCGTTCAGTACATACCTCTTCGGCGCCGACCCTGATCGACGAGAACATCCCTCTCTCGTACTCGGGGTTTCTCACGAGCTTCACCCTCTTATGCCCGAAAAAGAGCGCTTCGAGATCTTCCGCCCTGTATCCTGTTACGAGTATCACCCTGCCGCACGCTTCGAGCACACTGTCAACGCTGCGCTCGATGAGCGTTTTCCCATCGAGGGGGAGAGAGAGCTTCCACCCTCCCATCCTGGAAGACTCTCCCGCGGCAAGCATGACGCAGTCCGGTCTGCTTTTCATCTTACTTATCATACAGTACCGTGAGATTCTTTACAACACGGAATAGAGAGCACTCTTTTTCCGTTATTCTCTTTCATACGGCGTGCAGAAGGCCCCGGGAAGCCTCGTGTTCCTGGCCAAAAAGCAGAGGAGCACGATCACCGCAACATAGGGGAGCATGAGGATGAACTCCCTCGGGACGTCCAGTCCCAGGATCTGAAGCCCGAAGGTGAGGGAGTGGCAGATCCCGAACAGAAACGCCCAGTAGAAAAGATTCGCAGGGTTCCGCTTTGCAAGCATCACGATGGCGATGGCTATGAAACCTCTCCCCTGGGTCATGTGAAACACGAAGAAGGCCAGGTCGCAAATAGAGAGAAATGCCCCGCCCAGGCCGGCCAGCACGCCTTCGAATATCAGCGCAATATATCTCGTGCGGTACACGTTGACTCCGTGAGCGTCCGCTGCTGCCGGGTTCTCCCCTACTGCGCGGACGTTCAATCCGAAGTTCGTCCTGTACAGTACCCACCAGGCAATAGGGAGCAGAGCCCACGAGATATAGGTGACGAGGTGCTGGTTGAATATAGAACTGACATACGGCAGTGAGGAAAAAAAGGGGACGGCCGTTTTCGACGTGATCTCCGAGACAACGGGAAACGTATTCCCGAAGAGGACCCTGTGAAGCAGGCTGGTAAGGCCTACTACAAAAATCTCTATACCGAGGCCCGCGACGATCTGATTGACCTTCAGAGAGATGACGAGATAGCCGAAAACAAGGCCGACTATCACGCCGGCTGCCATGCCTGCGAGGAGACCGAGATAGATGTTCTCCGTGAGGAGTGCCGCGATAAACGCGCAGAACGACCCTAGCAGAAGCATCCCCTCCAGGCCGAGGTTTAAAACACCCCCGGACTCGACGAAATCCTCACCTGCAGCCGCGAGGATGATCGGGGTCGAAGCCGTCAGGGTCCCTCCGAGTAAGACCACGAAGAAAGGTTCTGAAAACAGCAGTCTCAGGATCCCCAAGAAAATCCACCCCTCTTTCTGATCTGTTCGCTCACCCCGAAAAATATCAGCATCAGCGCCTCTATGACCTGAACGAAGAAAACCGGCACTTCCGCCGCCCTGGACATGAACTCCCCGCCGATCGAGAGAAATGAGAAGAAGTATGCGAGCGGAATCACGGCAATACCGTTGAGGCGTGACAGGAAAACAAGAGGTATGACGGAATAAGCGTACCCAGGGTTCCACTCCGCCTGAAAGGCTCCCTTGATTCCCATGACGTCGTTCGCGCCCGCGAGGCCGGCAAACCCGCCGCTCAGAAGCATCGCGATGACCACGACCTTTCTGATGTTCACTCCGGCATACAGGGCCGCCTTTCTGCTCTCCCCTGAGAACCTGATCTCGTATCCGAGGGTCGTGATCTTTATAAGGTAGTGCGCGAATACTACAGCGATAAGCCCCACGATCAAACCTATATGGACCTCTGTGAGCGGTATGTTCGGGAGCCTCTTCTCTATCGGTATCAGCACGGTCTGCGGGAAGAGCCCGGGCTGCGCGTTGAGGGGGTATCTGACGAGGTAGGCGGTCAGATAGATCGCGATAAAATCCATCATCAGCGTGACGATGATCTCGTTGATCTCATACTTCGCCTTGAGTACGGCGGGAATAGTCACCCAGGCCGCCCCGCCGATGAATCCCGCGCATCCGAGGACGGCGAAAAAGAGAAAAAGAGGGAGCCTGTCCATCAAAAGAGGGGCGATCCCCCCGGCAAGAACCGCGCCGATGAGAAACTGGCCGTTGCCGCCGATGTTCCATATTCCCGACCTGAATGCGATAATCAGGCCGGCGCTCATGATGAGAAGAGGGGCCATCCGCTTCAGCGACTCCGTGACGCCGAGGTACGTTCCCATGCCCAGTGAAAAAAGCTCGTAGTACGTCCTGAACGGATTGAATCCGATGATGAGCAGGAGTATGCCCCCGAGGGACACAGCCACGGAGATCGCGATTACCGGCCCGGCCGCGGCCCGAACGATCTTCTCCGCCCCCATTCGCGTAGCCATTAATCGATTATCCCCATCATCAATCTCCCGATCTGTCCGACGGCCGCGCCCTCTCCCGGCAGTATCTTTATCATTTCCCCCCTGTAGAGAACGCCTATCCTGCCGCACACCTCCTGCAGCTCGTCGAGATCGGAAGAGATCAGCAGTACAGAGACTCCGCGGTCGCTCTGCCTTCTGATCCTTTCCCTGATATACCGAACCGTCATCTCGTCAAGACCGTGCGTGGGCTTGTTGCAGACGAGCAGGGCCGCTTTCTGCGAGAACTCCCTGGCAAGAACCAGCTTCTGGATGTTTCCTCCGGAAAGGGTCTTCACCGGCGTATCTGCGCCAGGGGCCTTGATGGAGTAACTCTCTATCAGCTCCTCGCTGTAGCTCTTAATCTGCTCCATATTGAGAAGAATTTTGCGTCTTGCAAACGGCTCGTCCCTGTAGCACCGGAATATGGCGTTCTCCGCAACGGTGAAGTTCGCAACGGACCCCTCCTCTATCCTGTCGTCGGTGACATAGAATATTCCCATATCGTTATTGAACCGTACGGGCATGTTGGTGATATCGGTATCTACAAGAAAAATCCTTCCGGAATCGACCTTTCTCTGGCCGGAGACAACCTCTGCAAGCTCCTTCTGGCCGTTGCCGTCTACTCCGGCGATACCGAAGACCTCGCCTTCGATAACGGAAAAAGAAACGTCTTTCAGGGCGGGAACTCCCCTGTCGTTTTTTGCGGTCACACAGTCAAACGTCAATATCGTTCGTTCGGAAACCTTCCTCGGTTTTTGCTTCACGGCTTTGGCCGGGGGGGTCTCGCCGAACATCATTTTCACGACCCTCTCCTTGAGACGAAGAGCCTCCCTGCCCATGTCGATATCCCCCAGATCAACCTCCCCGCATTTTTCTCCGTTTCTCAGCACTGTAACGCGTCTGCAGACAGAGATCGCCTCCTCTATCTTGTGAGTGATGAAGATGACGGATTTTCCCGCCTCAGCCATACGCTTCAGGACAGAGAAGAAGCCCTCGACCTCGACAGGAGTGAGAACGCTTGTCGGCTCGTCGAGGATGAGCACGTCCGATCCCCTGTAGAAAAGCTTCAGTATCTCCACCCTCTCCTGCTCTCCCGCGGAGAGCTGCCATACCTCGGCCTTCGGGTCTACCTCTATCCCGAACTTTTCGGAGATCTCCCTCACCTTTCCTTCAGCGTCTTTTCCGGGGAGCAGAAACTTTCTATTCGTTCCAAGCAGGATATTCTCCAACACGGTAAGTGTTGGAACGAGGGTAAGGTGCTGATACACCATTCCTATTCCGAGCTGTAGCGACTCATGCGGAGAGCCTATTTTGACCTTCTTTCCTTTGACGAAGATCTCGCCCTCGTCCGGATGGTACATGCCGGACAGTATGTTCATGAGCGTTGTCTTGCCCGCGCCGTTCTCTCCGAGGAGGGCGTGAATCTCCCCCCTCTTCAGGTCAAAATCTATGTTGTTGTTAGCTGAAAGTCCGTCGAAGCTCTTTTTTATTCCTCTCATCCCGACAGCCGTCTCACTGTCTTGTCTCATGAGGAAAAAACCCTCCCATGCGCCTTAAACCAGCCCGGCCCATAGATAGATGTTTTTATCTGAAGAGTCTCTTAATGTAGGATCTCATTTCTCTCGTATCTGCGATATTCGACACCGCTATTCTTCCGCTCGTAATACCCAGCCGCGCCTCTTTCATCGCAGCAATCGCGGAAGAAGGAACATCGTTGTATAAGGCCAGCTCGATACCCCCATTCTCGAGGGTCTGGCGGTAATCTTTTCCGAACTTCCCGCTGTAGATATCGATAAGCATCATCTCGTACACGACGTCGAATCTCCACAGCACAGAGGCGAGCAGAATGTTCTTCCTGTCGATGCCCGACTTGTCCCCTATGACATCGATAAACCAGACCTTTCCGCCGTCTCTTGCCCGGTTTTCCTCGCAAGCCTTCATGATACCAAAGGACGCGCCGTCTCCCATGCCGAATATCACGTCCGCGCCCGCGGCAATCTGTGCCTCGGTGTTGCGCTTGCCGCCGGCAGCGTCCTCGTACGCGGCCTCTCCGATGACATTGTACAGAAACCGTACCTTCGGGTCGGCCGCATGAAGCCCCTCAATGAACCCGACTGTCATCCGGTTCCAGTCAGGGACTTCCGCGGAGGTGACGCAGCCCACGATCTTTGTCCTCGTCATATGAGCAGCCAGCACTCCCGCAAGGTACGCGCCTTTCTGCGCCTCGCCCTCATAGTTCGAGACCAAGCCCGACCTGATGGCGGCAGGGTTCTCGACGACCGCGACCCTTACATTCTTCTCAGAGGCGACCTCGGCTGACACAGTCTGGTATCCGGATGCGTGCGCTATTATGAGATCAAACCCTTTTCTTGCAAGGTCACGGAGCACAGGCTTGATGTCTCCGTACCCCTGGTTCTCCGCGATCTCGACCGTGAGGTGCCATTTGTCCTTCAGCATGCGAACGCCGTCGACCCCCATCTGGTTCCAGCCCTGATCCGTGCTGCTCGCAGGCACCACCACTGCCACCTTGAGCGGCCTCGCTCCGGGATGGAGCGGATCGGCAAACCCTGCAGCAACCGTTAATCCCATAGCGATCACAATAAAAACAAGCGCAACACGAATCTTTTTCATCTATTAAGTTCCTCCCTTTCTCCCGGGTGATCTATACTATAAAGCCTTATTTGCTCTGTACGGCCGCATAGAACCGGCGGCATGCTACTATGCTTATACATTGATCAGAAATAAAAATAGCGCTTTATGGACCAAGAGCGAAGCGTTTATGTATAGAGGAAGGTTGTCCTCGGTCTGGGCTCCTGGCACAAGGAGAGGAGATTTTCTAAAGCAAACCGCTCCCGGTTCCTGTTTCGCTTCCGAGCCGTATGGAGAGACAAAATCCCTTTTTTCTATCAATTTATTGTGTTCGTATCAGAAATGATCGAGTACCTTCTGCACGCCGCTCCCGGCCTTCAGCGGAAAACCGAGCTTCTGTAAAGACTTCTCCAGAGCGGCGATTGTAACGAGGGCGTTGTCCATCCGCGCAGTGTGACCCATGTGCCCGATCCTGAAGATATCCCCTTTCAGCCCCTCGACCTCGCCCGCGATGAGCACGCCGTGCTCCCGGGCCATCATCCTTCTCAGCTTCTCGTCATCGATTCCCTCGGGGACCCGCACGGCAGTGACCGTATCGGAAGCGATCTGTTTCGACTCTGGCCAGAGCGAGAGTCCTATTGCCTCGACAGCTTCCCTCACTGCACAGGCGACCCTTTTGTGCCTCTCTATCACGTTGTCGAGGCCTTCCTCCAGTATCTCCGTCACAGACTCGTTTATCGCATAGATCTCAGATACAAACGGCGTAAAGGGAAAGACCTTCCTCTTTATCCAGGTCTCCCTGTAATCCAGCATGCTGAGATATGAGTTCCGCAGGGGCTTTCTCTTGTTCTCCATTGCATCCCACGCCTCTCTGCTTACTGAGACCGGCGCGAGCGCTGGAGGAGATGAGAGGCATTTCTGAGAGCCGCATATGCAGATGTCGACCCCCCACTCGTCCGGTTTTATCTCCATTCCGCCGAGTGCCGCCACGGAGTCCACAATGGTGAGGGCCCCGTACTCTTTAGCCACTCTGCATATCTCCTTCAGGGGGTTCGTGATACCGACTGGGGTGTCCATATGAACGACTGTAACAGCCTTGATATCATTCTCCTTTTTCAGCATCTCCCTCACCTTCCCGGGGTCGAGGGCCTTCGTGTACTCCTCCTTCAGCCGTACCACCTCTCCTCCGTGGTTCTCCACGTAGATACCGAACCAGGCTCCGTAAGGTCCGTTGTCCAGAACGAGAACCCTTTCCCCCCCGTCAATGATGTTCGCGACCGCGGCCTCGAGTGCCAGAACCGCCTCACCCTGCATGATGATAAGGTCGTTCTCCGTCCGGAACACCTTTTTAAGCTTCACAGTCGTATCCTGGTAGAAATCGATGAACTCAGGTGCATAGTGGTGGATAACAGGGTATGAGAGTGCTTTGAGGGTGCGCTGAGAAACCTCCACCGGTCCCGGCGTCATCATATACCGTATACTTCTGCGAAGATCGTTCATCATATCCCTCCTCTTTTTAACGGCGTCGCGAAGAATTTAATGAGCAGCAGCCCTGCGGAAAGAAGAAGTCCAGCTATCGAGACGCACCCGGGACTCGTATCTCTCCTCCCCCTGCTGCGTCGTAAAAGTAAAATACATTTTTCGAAGCCTCAAGTCTCTACGCCACCTTATCTCACCCGTTCGATAGACATTCCCTGTCGTGAATCGTTCCTGGATAGCAGAAAAATCATCAGGAAATACTGCAGTCCGGAATCTTTCTTTTTTAAGATACTGAAGGGAGGTTGTCAGGGACACAAGTTCTAAAAAAACCCGCCTTTCCCAGGTTGAACTTTACGGCATACTTTCGTTTTATCGTCTTTCGATCTGCTGCTCTGTGGACAGCACTGTACCGCCTGCCTGTACTGAGACGTTTTCACTCTCCGGCAGGCTGCTCACATTTTCCCTCAAAGGCTCAGTTCACATCTCGGAAGGACGCACCAAGCCCGACGGACTTATGCTCTGAAGAAATGAATTATGAGGACGAGAGACCAGCTCCTGGCCCTTCATATATTCCTACAGCGCAGAGAAGGACTCGAACAAACCTCAAACCGCCGGCGGCCCTCCCGAATGGGATAGTGTACCGGTCAGGTGACGAAAAAATGACCTCACTACTGTTTGAAAAACCACTCGTCGAGGGATTTTGCACGGTCTATCGCCTCGATGAGGCCGACGATTGTAAACTTTTCTATCGTTCCTATAGCGAGCGAGTACTTTCCGTTGTTCGTGCTGTTGAATACGCGCACCATATACTCACCCGCCTCCATTTCCTTTTCGTACTCCGGTCCCATGTAGTAGTGGTCCTTTCCATACGGCTCATAGAACCTCGTCCACCGTGATCGCAGTCCTTGGGCCCTGTACACCAGCGTATCGCCATTGAATATTTCGAACGAGAGGTCGTGCGAAAGGATCGGCTCCCCATCCGGCGAATAGTCAGGCACGAGTATGTTTACGTAAAGCTTGAACGGTTCTTTAGAAACTATCTTGAAATAGCGGGGTTCACCCTCGAGCTTACCGTAGTATGCCCACGATATCTGGGGCCTGTCCACGACCACAGGGTTGTCCCTGGAGCCCTCTCCGCCCACGATGACAGGCCTGTGGGCGTACAGCCTGTAGCCGCTCACTGCGGAAAACAGAAACACCGCAAGAAAAGCCGCTGTTATATATCTTTTCATTGTATTGATTCTCCGCTTATATATAGAACGATACTCCGCTTTTATCGACTGTCAAGGCAAAGATAGTCGAATGAATGCCCCTTCATCCCTTCCCATGGTCGTGATTCGCTCTACAAACAAACGAACCAGGCACCTGCTCTCGAAATTCGGAGAGCATGGAGAACAGGGAGAATGTCTACCGCTCCCGGCACGGTATGGAGAGCAGGAACGAAATCCTCCTGCTGTCTATGATTTTTTGGCTTAAATCGATAAAGTAAATTGACTTTTTTGACAGTTTTTTTTACTATGGTTAGACTGAAAAGAGGTATAAAGGATCATGACAGCTCAAAAGGATATCTTCATTCCGATCGCCATCGTCGGCTTGACGCTGGTGCTCTCACTCATCCACATCTTTCCATGCAGCAGCCTTTTCTTCTCGGAGAGGATCACGCCGCGATTAAAGAGAACAAACGAGAGGACTAAGCAGGCTCTGGGGGTATTCTACAAGCGAATCGGCTCTTTTATTCTCTTCTGGCTTTTTCCGTTCCTCTTCATCAAATTTGTGCTCGGCGACAGCCCGAAAAACTATGGATTATCAAAAGGAAACGGGCATGTCCCGACCGCCGTCATTGTGCCTGTGTTTATTGTCACAGTCCTCACCCTCCTGTTCTTCTCCCGAAAGGAATGTGTAAATGAAAACTACCCGGAAGTGGGGTTGGCGCGATTTTCCAAGTTCTACTTTTCACTCAATATGTTCTCTTACATCATCTACTTCTTCGGGTATGAGAGCCTCTACCGCGGATTCCTGCTCTTCGGTCTGCGGAAGTTTACGGGAAACTGGGTTGCAGTGTCGCCAGTATGGCTTTTACCACCTTCACGCATATTCGGGCCTCAAAACACCTCCTCCTCGGATCTATGGCGATAGGGTTTTTATTCCCCTACATCGCCCTCATCACAGAGTCTTTCAGGATCGTATTCGTGCTCCATTCATTCATCGGTATAGGTATGGATATTCTTTGCATCCGGACACGATCGAGGATGGAGTATCAGGGCTCGCACATTGTGCGTGACCGCGCGCAGTGAACTGCGTACGCAGTGATCTATGTTTGCAGTGAGTTTGCACGCACAGCGAGCTTGCAGAAAAAAAAATTCCCGGGCTCTATCACGCTTTCTACAAGAACACCCACGGTTTTTCGGTATCGAAGATACTGACTGTTTCCATGATTACAGTCCCCGGAGGGCCTTTTCTTTCGAAAACTACCTTTGAGACCTTCTATTTGGAATTATCCCGAAAGCAGCGTGATATCATACGAAGCAAAAAAGTGAACGGCTCTTTGTGATAATAAAAAGACGGCTTCCCGGCTTATCGTAATCTTTTATGCAGGCCGTCATGTATCTACACGTTCAGTCAATCGATTTCTTTAATGCCTTTTACACATTTCTGTGCTTTTTTCACATAACTCCGAGATACGATCACAGGTCATGCAATAGCTCGAAAGGCACAGTCATTGGCTGTCCTATTTCCCCTCCCCTTTTAGGGGAAGGGAAATGGGCAAAAACTGGCCTTGCATAATAGCTTCACACCTGTTATAACGTGTATAAGTACTTTTTTTTGGCCGTGCAAATGATCCGTTTTAAACCCTCCTACCTGGCGCTCCTCGAATCGGGCGAGCTCGACAGGAGGATCGGGAAGCTTTCCGCGATACTGGAATCGTGTGAGCTCTGCCCCCGCAGATGCCGGGTGAACCGCCTCGCGGGGGAGACCGGTTTCTGCAAGGCACCGGATACGCTTGTGATCTCGAGCTATAATCTCCACTTCGGCGAGGAGAGGCCTCTCGTGGGTCCGCGTTCGGGGCTCGGCTCCATCGGAACCGGTGGTTTCGGAATCGGGGATTCCAAGACCGGGGGTTCCGGAACGATCTTTCTCTCCTACTGCAACCTTCTGTGCGTGTACTGCCAGAACTTCGAGGTGAGTCACCTGGCACAGGGTGTGGAGGTCACGACCGAAAGAGCGGCGGAGATAATGCTCGAGCTTCAGCGGAAAGGAGCACCCAATATCAACTTCGTCACACCCACCCACTACGCGCCGCAGCTTGTGAAGGCGTTGCGTGTTGCCGCGGAACGAGGCCTCAAGCTACCGGTAGTGTGGAACTGCGGCGGATATGAGAATGCAGATATCGTAAAGCTCCTCGAAGGGATAATCGATATATATATGCCCGACATGAAGTACTCCGATACAAAGCCTGCAGGGCAATACTCCGATGCCCCCGATTACTTCGAGCGCTCCTGTGAGGCAGTGTCCGAGATGCACAGGCAGACCGGTGATCTCCTACTCGATGAAAATGGAATTGCATTAAGGGGCCTTCTGATACGTCACCTCGTGCTCCCGAACGGCCTCGCCGGAAGCCTGAAAATCTTAGAGTTCATCGCCGGCAGAATCTCCACAGATACATACGTGAACGTCATGTCACAGTACCGGCCCTGCGGGATGGCGCATCACTATCCCGGCCTCGGCCGTTACCTAAGCCCTGATGAGTACTACGAAGTCGTCGAGGCTACAAGAAGACTGGGTTTGACCCGAGGGCTTCAACCGAAACACCTGGAGCGTTTTTGAAATGCGGGATTGGAAAGAGATCTGCAGGGTAAGAACGTTCGAGATCGAGGGGAGAGAGGTACCCGCTGTGAGTCTCGGGACATCTCCTTTCATCGGCGCGGGGCAGTTCGGCTCGAAATCGGGCGAGTACTACAGTCTATTCTACCAGAGACCGGAAAACATAGAGTCTATCATCAGGTGCTCTGCAGAGCTCGGGGTCCCTGCTGTTCAGGTGCTGTATTACGACCGTATAATACGTGCGCTTATTCGCGCCCAGAGTGATATCGGAGTGAAGCTCTTTACCACTGTTACGATCGGGATCGTGGACTGGAAGCGCGAGCTTTTGGAGTCGGAGCTTATAGATCCATCAATCTGTTTTATACATGCACGTATAACCGACCTCAGGAACAGGCCGTTCCTCACAGAGATTATCGCAGAGATCCGACGTAAGGGTATGATTCCCGGGTGCGCAACACACGAACCCGCGGAGACGATACCGTTTCTCGAAGAATCCGGGCTTCCGATCGGCTGCTACCTTGCACCCTTGAACAGTATCGGGCTTTTCGTCGGGGATAACCTAAAGAGGACCGTCGACTGCTATGAGCAGGCGTCGCGTCCGGTGATCGCAAAGAAGGTGTTAGCAGCCGGGAAGATCCTGCCGGAGGAGGCCTTTTCGTTTGTATCGAAAGTGAAAAATGTGAAAGGCGTTACGGTAGGTATCGCATCACAATCTGAGGCACAGGAGACCTTTGAAACCGCCCTTCGGTTCTGGCCGAAATCCGGCGGATAGATGTGATCCATGATACACCCGGCTTAGAAACGGACGATATCCGCCGAAAAGCCTTTGAACCGCAGCCCTTACTCCCATAAAAGGGCTGGAATAGAAGACCGGTGTGCCGTCAGTATACTATCTGCAAACCATCCTGGTTTTCAGAACGCCTCACATGATGGCAGGGATACCTTTACGCTGCGGTTGTGTGCTCGAGCTCCTTCGTGGCGGTGATGGCGGCAATCGTCCCGTCCGATACCGCTGTCGTTATCTGCCGGAAAGACTTTGAACGGAGGTCGCCTATCACGAACACGTCATCCATGCTGGTTCGCATATAGTCGTCCGTCATAACATAGCCGTATTCGTCAAGCTCGAATGCTCCATCGAAAAGGTCGATGTTCGGCACCATGCCTGCGAATATAAAAACCCCCTCGCACGTTATCGAACTTCGCTTCCCTGTCCGTAGGTCCTCTATGACGACTTCGTTTTTTGTGGAGCCGTTCTTGACGAACTCCCTCGGCTCATGATCGAAGACAAAGGAGATCTTATCGCTGGAGAGCGCCTTCTCCTGCAGCATACGGTTCGCCTGCAGCTCGGCAAACTGGTGCACGATAGTGAGCTTACGTGCGAACCTTGCGATGAACAGAGACTCCTCGATCGCCGAGTTTCCCCCTCCTATCACCTTCGGTTCAAATCGATGCTTTCAGCTTCGATGCTTTGGGCGTTGATGCCGAAGGCATCAACTTGAGCGAGGCGACCGTTGAGTTCGAAGAACGAAACTTAAGCGAAGCGACTGGAGTAGGGTAGTGAGGCCAACGGCCTCACTTTGAGCGAAGCGACAGAGGCCGTTGAAGCGAAGCTTCAACTTGAGCGTAGCGACTGAAGACTTTGAAGCTTCGCTTCAAAGTCGGTTAAGAATCGGTTTTATCCTCGATTGTTTTACGGGAGGTCCCTCTGCCCTGAAGTAGCCTTCTTACAATAGGAATCCTGCCCAGATCTATCTTCCGCATATCTTCCTGCACATCCCTGGTCGTGCTCTGCCAGGACTGCGCGAACCCCGGCACCTTTTCGGTGAGGATCTCGACCACCTTCTGGTAGATATGGAGCTGTTTGATCTCACTTCTGCCGGGCTTTACATCGAGTGCGTGCAGAGAGATCCTGAGGTTTTCGTTCTGCCGTTTCAGCTCCTCGATATCCTTTCTTACCCTCTCGTTTGTCTCGGCCTCTATCTCGAGCTTCGTCTGAATATGTTCTTTGAGCTTCACGTTTTCCTTTTTCAGCTTCCTCTCGTGGGCTTTCTCCCTGATAAAGATAACGATAGAGAATAACAAGCCGATGTAGAGGGCGATAAAAAACGGCCTGAGAAGAAATACAGCCGTCTCCGGGCTAGTTTCCATGGGCAACCCTTTAATAATGGTCTGAGGTAACAACATAATCTATCCTGAAACAGCCTTTGAGCATAGTTATTTTTTCTACCTGTTGCCGTACTGGATGAAATGACCTATCTTAAAGAAGAGATATATCAGAAGGAGGGTCCGAGTATGGGTCTCTTTAAAAAGAAATCCGGCGGCGCAAAACCCCGTCCTAAGGGCGGTCATATGGACGTATACGTTAAGTGCGACAAGTGCGGCGAGATAATCAAGACCCACATAGTCCTGGGCAACGAGCTCATTCCTACCTACGCGGACGAAGGCCCTGCCTATACTCTCCGAAAGGAGCTCATCGGCTCTCAGTGTCCGAACCGTGTACAGCTTACCATAGAGTTCGATGGAGCGAAAAGAATCGTCTCTCAGGATGTTTCAGGTGGTGACTTTCAGGAGATGAAGGAGCTTTAGAGCAATGGCCTCAGGCACGAGAAAAAACGATCGAAAGTATCGTTTTCTCCTTGCCTCGAACTTTTTCGCCTTGTAAAATAGTAATAGAATAACGACAGAGCACAGAAGCGATGCATACGATGGAAAAAGCGGAAAAACAAGAAAAGCAGATCGTCGCGGACGACTTCTACCACGAGATATTTAACGGCGTAAACGACATGATTCTGGTGCACGACCCAGAAACCGGCGCGATACTCGATGCGAACAGCAAATGTCTCGAGATCGGTTATACCGCGGACGAGATCCGACGGATGGGAGTCGCGGGATTCAGCCCCAAGGGCGAGGAATACTCACCCGACCGGATCATGCTGCTGATCCGGAAAGCAGCCGAAGGGTGTCCGCAGTTGTTCGAATGGGGGTTCTACGACAGGGCAGGGAAGCTCCATCCCACAGAGGTGAGCCTGAAGCGTGCGACCATCAGGGGAAGGAACGTGGTCCTTGCGATCCTTCGGGACATTTCGGAGAGAAAAGCGGTGCGGCAGGAGACACGTCAAGCAAAGGATAATTTTCACAACATAGTGGAGAAATACACGGACGGTCTCATCGTGCTGGACTATGAGTGGCGCGTCCATTTCGCCAACCCCGTTGCAGTACATTTTTTTACACACGACAAAAACGTCCTGGCGGGCGGCAGGTTCGATCATACCATGAAAAATAAAAAATCGGCCGAAGTAGTAATAACCCGGCTTAACGGAAAGCCCGGCACCGGCGAGATGAGAAAAACAAATACAGAGTGGGAGGGAAAGCCGGCATATCTCATATCGATCCGGGACGTTACGGGACCGAAGAAGCTCGTCGAAGAGCTCACCCGGGCGATCGGCAGTATAAGAACCCTGCGGGGACTGCTGCCGATCTGTTCTCACTGCAAGAAGATACGCAACGACAAAGGATACTGGGAACAGATCGAGACCTACATTTCACTGCATTCAGAGGCGGAGTTCTCCCACGGCCTCTGTCCCGACTGTGTTGCAAAATACTACCCGCAGATCAAAGATCGGCATGAGACATGAGTGCCGTTTCCTTGATCCGAAAAGCGCACAAGGAAGCTTCCAGGATATTAACCCCCGCTCCCCGCATCTGACGAAAAGCCCCCTGCATGTCTCAGCACGATACCGCGGTCACAGCACCAGCAGACTGCCGTTGTTCCTGAGCCAGGCACGCCGGCCCCTGTAATCGGGGAGTATGCGCTCTACCTTTTGCCAGAACCGGGAAGAATGGTTCTTCTCCTCGATATGGACCAGCTCGTGGACGACGACGTAATCCACTACAGGAAGCGGCGCCATGATCAGCCTGTAGCTGAAATGCACGTTCCCCCTGGAGTTACAGGAGCCCCAGCGTTTCTGCGCGCTCGTGACTCTGAATAGAGTGAAGTCTATTCCGGATAGGCCCGAAAAATGCAGGAGCCTATTGTGTATCACCTCTTTCGCCCGTGTTTTATACCACTCGACAAACAGTGAGCGGGCATTCTCGAGGTGAGCCCTCGAGAGCCGGAATCTCCCGTCAAAAGAGAGAGGCGTCCCATCATGTTGTGCAATGGAGAGCCTATAGGCATCTCCCAGATACAGAAATTTTTCTCCATCGACAAACTCCCTCGGGACCTGCATCATTAATCTTTCTTCTGCTTTCTGCCGCTTCTGTTCTATCCATCGCTTCTTCTTTTGTATAAAGTCCAGGATATCGGCTTTCGGCATCCTCAAAGGAGCACGCACTATCAGCAGGGCTTCTCCAGTCACCTCGATCGCCAGCGTTTTTCTCTTGGAACGGATGATCTCATCTATCCGGATACCGGACATAACTCTTCTACTCCTCATTTTCACCGGGAATTAACAGACTTCTTATTACAATGGAGGAAAACAGGTCTTACCCGATCCTCGAAAACGGCTATAGTTATTCAGTCTCTTTGTTGCTGCTTCTCACGAGAAGGAGGATGAAGAGGTAGACCAGGACGAGGTAGATCCCCCCTGTGAGAACGAACATTTTCCGTATTCCAAGCAAGTCCGCTGCGATCCCAGAAAGCCAGGGACCCGTCCACATACCGATCGCGTATATCGACTGATGGATGCCCATGGCGGTGTTGCGCTGTATACGGTCTACCCGGTGGATCGACATCCCCAGAAGGATCGGGTACACAACTCCGAACGCAAAGCCCATGAGGGCCGTCCCAAATAGCAGCATAGGGAGAGATTGTGCGATCGAAAGTACAATGATGCCGCAGAACATGAACCCGGCTCCGCCGCAGAGAATGAGAGTGTGCTTCACCCTCTTCAGCATCATTGTGTTGGCAAGAGTGGCGACAGCTATAGAGGCGATGTTGAGGCTTATGATCACGCTTTTGATTACATCGCTTGCACCCAGCTCCTGCGCGAGAATCGGCAGGAAACTGAAGGTAACAGACCAGTCTACGTAATGAACTACCGCGCTTATCAACGCCGGAAGAACAACATCCTTCCTGGCAAAAAGAGATACAATGGCCCGGAGAGAGACCCCCTTTACAGGCCTTCTCTCTTCCTTTACCAATGGAACCAGGCCGATCGCAACGACACCGGTGATTGTCGCGAGGAAGAAGGGAAGAGGATATCCTCCGGCGCGATTGAGAACCCCTGTCAGGCTCGTCCCCAAAATACGTCCGAATGACATGGTGACGCTCAGCAGGGCACTCGAAAATATCGCTTCTTCCTCGGTAAAAAAGCTCGAGAACACCACGAGGAGCGGAACCCATGTAGCTGCAGAGAGCCCTGTCAGTGCCCTCCCGAATGCGAGTACCCCGAGGCTCTCTCCTTTCCCCATGATGAACGCTCCCAGAGCACAAAGAAAAAGCCCTGCCATTATAAGAGGCTTTCCCCTGCCCATGGAGTCAACTGCTATACCCATCGGCAGCCTGGCGACCAACATCCAGAGCCCGTACATGGAGAGCACGAGCCCAACCATGGCGAGGTTGTCCGCTTTCATCTTTATAAAGGTAGGGAGGGTGGGGACGTAGATGTAGAGCGTGACCCAGAAAAGGAAGGTCACGCCGAGGAATATGGTTATTGATTTTTTGTTCTCACGCATATAAGGTCCGGCTCTGCAGTTGATAGAGTATACATTTTAAAAAGGAGGGTGGTCAAACAGAAAAGCACTGAAGAAACAGCAAAACATATGAATGGGGTTTTGGGCAAAGATCTCCGGAACACTATGCATCATGGAAGAAAAAAGAGTAGGACGAAGGTATCCTGCATGTTACCTCTGCCGTGGTTTCTCCTGCTCCTCATCGGTTTTGCGGTAGCGATAGGTACAGTAGGAATCCAGGAACCGGACGACATCCCGGTCCTCGACACTGTTCCCCTTTTTCGCAGACATACCGGTTTCGAACGTGCCGCCGTGTTCGGCCCGATATGCTGTAACAGGAAATAGGATCTCTATTCTTCCCCTGTCGTCTTTTCTTACCGGTAGAACGCCCCGCCCATGAATGTAACCACCGAACCTGTACCCTCTTCTACAGCCTGGTCATACCTCAAAAGCTTCGCATCTCCCGCTTCGAGAACCGTAAGCATTGTATAAACGGCGGGAACGCCGCAGACGTTTCTCGAGTCGCTCTCCGAGACGATGTACCTTAAAAATCCCTCTGCGTCCCTGTCTGTGATATATCGGATCATCTCCATGTCCTTCTGTTCCGCCCACTTGAGGAATGATGAGTCTACCTGCAGGTCCTGGCCGAACCTCCTCCCGAGATGCGCGAGATCTACACCTGCGATGTAGCACAGATCGCCGTCCCTCTGGGACGCAGCCTCGCGGAGCGCCGATGTAAACTCAAGAAACTCGGGGTCCCGGCCGAGAGACTCCGACAGATAGTCCCCCTCCTGCGAGGAGCAGAGTACCGGTATGATCCGGATATCCCTGCCTGGATATATGTAGCGCAGGAAAACCGCCTGGAACTCCACGGAGTGCTCGCCTCTGTGCGTCCACTCGTCTTCCAAGAAGTCGATACTGCACCTTTTATTGACATCCTCGACGAACTCCCGGTCGCAAGGTACGGTTCCGAGAGGGGTATCGAAGTCTTTCGTCGTGAGCACGAACCTCCTCTCAGTAGGGATATGTGCGATCCCAAGAACCACGAAGCTGCGAGCAGCGCACTCCTTTGCGAGCTCGGCGTAAGCGTGGGCAAAGCACACGCCCCCCCTGCGGATGTCGATATGCGGAGCGATAAGCCCGCAGAGCTCACCGGTGGGGTCTTTTGCTTCAGGCAGCCCGGGACCTTCAGGAGGACAAAACATGTCCTCGAGCTGCGTCTTCAGAGCACCCTCCTCTTTTTCATACGCAGTCCCCGCGTGCGAGGCCGGCCGCATCTTCGCCCTCTTGAACTCATCGACCGCTCTTTTTTTTATTTCCTGAAACCGGCTGGTCTCAAGAAAAAGCGCGCTATCGAGCTTTTTTATGATCTCGCGCACCTTGTCACTGAAGAGGATGTCCCCGAACCTTCTGGTGTAAGCCTCCTGGATATCGAGTATCGAGTGCTCGCCGTCGAAGAGGATGACGATGAAGAATATGTCGCGAGGGAGAAATAAAAGCTTGTCTGAGAAGCCCGCAGGGTCCCTGAGACATACCATTCCCTCCTCGGCCGGGATAGCCTCAAGAGGTCTGAGCTTCGGGTATTCGTTTTCTTTTTTTTCCTCGTCCATGACGTACGCTTACCGTTTTCGAGACGTATGTACTGGAGTCCCGTCTTCATCAACATACTCCCATATTCGATACCGGCCAACAAGATTATGGCAAAACGGCAGGACCTGCCGAAGACCTCCTGTCGGCGTTCACGGTCTTTCCGCCCGGAAAGGCGTCTTTTTGACGCTCTATCGGGGTGTTTTAAAACTTCTCGACAAACGAGGCTTCAGGTAGTACTCTGCATAAGATAAAAGTCAGGGAGAGGAGAATAGGATGGCTGAAGGCAAGAATCATAGAGTCGCCGGTATACTGAACATCATAAGCGGGGCGTTTGCGCTTTTAGGGTTTCTCATGCTGCTCGTCGGCATAGTGGTGACGAGCGGGAACCTCGGAATTCCGGGAACAGAAGCGATACCGGGCTTCGTCTCCAAGGTACTCACGATCATCGCGGTGCCGACACTCGCGATCGGCGTCCTTGCACTCGTCGGCGGGATATTCGCCCTTCAGAAAAAGAGCTGGGGCCTGGTGCTGACGGGCGCGATCGCCTCGCTTCTGACCTTTTTCGTCCTCGGCATAATTGCCATCGTCTTCACGGCACAGGCAAAGGACGAGTTTGAAGAGGAGTAACGGCGCATACACATCTGCCCGGAGGAAAACAGATGAAAACTCTCATCCTCTTTCACTCGGAGCACCACGGGAACACCGAAAAGGTAGCAAAGGTCATCGGGGACGTGCTCGGGGCCGAACCGGTACCGGCCTCAGATCTCCATTCCGTCAGGTCGAACGAATACGACCTCGTCGGGTTCGGGTCGGGGATCTACTACGGCAAGTTCCACGATTCTTTGTACCGCGCGGTGGAGGACCTGGCGGATCAGAATGGGAAGAAGGTCTTTCTTTTCTCTACGACCGGCTCGAAAACCTACAGCATGCGTGCCCACGAAGCGTTCAAAGCGTTCCTTGTCAGTAAAGGTTTCATCGTTGTCGGTGAGTTCTCCTGCCTCGGGTTCGACACCGCTCTCTCGGCCGAGGGGATCAACAAGGGAAAACCGGACGCCTCTGACCTGAAGGCCGCGGAGACGTTTGCGGAAGGACTTGTTGGATAGATTTGAGCGTTTAGCTTTCAACTGCCGGCAGCTTTTTTTCATTTTCGTTTTTATTCCTCGATTCTTCCATATGTGCCTGAAGGAAATACATTTATTAATAGCCTTTCTATACGATTTTATAATATTAATAAATTTGAATACATAAAACGAATGCATTAAAATATACGTAACCAAAAAGTCAAACCAGCTAATAGAAAGCTTTATTGACGTATAGCACCTTGTTTCGGAGTAATGGACGGCATAAATGAAGTAAAAGTAGGGACTATACTTCAAATCTGCAGTTCACTCAATAGTTGGGCGTACAATACTTTTGAAAAGGAGAATGGCATGAATAAGAACTTCAGTTTCGTAATCGGTCGAGTGGCAGCACTATTGATCGCAGTCGAGACAATCGTATTTGCAATTACCCTAATTTGGGAAGTTATAAATCCTTCAGAATTTGCCAAGATCCTTGGGTATATTGCCAGCCTTTTAATAGCAATAAGTGTGGTGATTATGATGGCTTGTTTCTATGATGTTACACGAGAAAAATTAAAGATATTTGGATTACTAGCCTTAGTATCATCAATTATTTACGCCCCTTTCTGCGTCGGCACCTATTTTCTTCAGTTATCTATTGTTGAATCCAATCCACTTTACGTGTCAAACGTAGTTTTGAAGGCTATTACCTTTGAACCAGGTTCTCCAATTTTTGCGATCGATATGCTGGGGTATTGTTTTTTATGTTTGTCCACCTTAGCAGCTGGATTCGCGTTGGTAGAAGCAAAGGACAAGGTACTAAGAGTATTATGCTTTTTTCATGGGGCGATTGCGGTTCCCACATTTGCGACACAAATCATTAGCGGAGTATTTCAATCAACAAGCGGAGAGATAGATTTTACTGGTCATTATGTACTACTGTTTTGGTGTATCGTTTTCGTGCCAATAGCTCTACTATTTATGAGATATTTCAAAGAAGGACAAAGACTGTAAAAGTATTGCCCGGCAAAACGTATTGGTTACGCCCAACACAGCGTGCACCTGACTGGCGGGATTCTGCGGCATTTTCGGGCATTTTCTACGCCCGAACAGATTCCTGCTCCCAAGCCGAATCCACGCCCGCCCGCCAGCAGGTAACGCAAACCGTTAGGTTGCATCAGAAGTCAGTTATAGTGACTAAAACACTCTGAATCTGAAAAGTGCTAATGAAAATTCTAAAAGTAGTATCTCCAAGGAGTTTTATATGGCAATTTCAATCAGGAAAGCAATGGCAGATCTCGCTGAACGACGACATAGGGGAAGACGTGATAATTTTCTGCTTAAGCAGACAGAATTGGGCTCCTTAAGAACACTTTCCTCGGCGAGAGAATTGGGACGTCTTTTCGACCATTCAGTTCTGAATGGTCGTGCGAAAGAGGTTTTCTTGATGGATTTATTACGACCTTATACATTCCCTGGCATTGGGATGTGCACGGGCACCATATTCGACAATCAGGGGCAACAAAGCGACCAGATCGACGTTATAGTTTACGACAAAAAGGTAACTCCGCCCGTATTACTGAATGATGTGGAGGGGGCAATTCCATATGAATCTGTTCTCGCAACTATTGAAGTGAAATCCCGCCTTACAATGACTGCTGTAAAGCAATGCGTAAAAAACGCTTGGTCAGTGAAAACGCTTTCCTTTAATCAAGACGGGATTCAGCAAAATACATTTGGCAGCCATGGGAATGGTCATGTAATTCATAGCCCAATTTGTGCGATGTTTGCTTTCGAATCGACCTTAGCCATAAGTCATCCTGAGAAAGAGCTATCTCGGCTGATTGAAGTCGTGACTGCTTTCAATAACACTATAAGCCATAATAACATTTCGATGAGCCAAGTTAGTGCTCCGATTTCGTTGATGTGTGTAGCAAAAAGCGCGACGTTTGAATGCACCGATGCCAACAATGGCAGCGACCCGAAGGCGTGGCATACTACTAAGATTGAGACAGGAAAACCAGCAAATATAGTAAGATTCGTCTGTTCGATAATTGATACATGTACGAGATATTCGCTAGAGCGAGGTGCATTGTGTCTGAAAACGTATCTTGAGGGCTAGATTTATTTAGAATGCAACCTAACATGTCTTTTGGAGTTGACGCCTTCTCGCTCCCTACGGTCGCTGCGAGGGCGCTACTCATCCTTATTTTGGACAGCATTATATTTGATTAGAATATGAAAATGGATGATGCTAAATTAATAACCGCTGGAATATGGGAACCCAAGATTAACAAACCTGTCAGAATCACTTTCATCTATAAAGATTTTATACGTTCATTTGTATGGGTCGTAGTGAAGCAAGATGGAAGCATCCTTATAGGGAAATCTCCCAGTGGAAAGACTTCATTTCCCAAAATGGGGACAGGTTTCACAAAAGATGGATCTTTAACTATCAAGTATGTTGAGGGAACCGAGGTTAAAGAACCTGATGCTGCACTGAAAGCAAAGGTTTCTTTCCACGCTTCAGGTATAGTTAAATCAAATATTCCTGCTGACGGGTTAAGAACTTTCAATAAATCCTTGCGAGGTATTTCAGAACCTGTGTATTTATGCTCGTTTCTATTTCAGCACCCATTACAATTTAAAACAATAGAAGCTATCAGAAAGCAAGACATTGTCTTGAACTATCCATTTGATGAACAGAGCCCCTGTGCGTGCGATGTATATGCAGCACCTCTTGGGCATCAACCTTTTCCATTAATACAAGATGCAAAAGAACAGGTTCCAGTAATCCTTTGGTATAGAAATCTAGATCTCAAATCTGATTTAGAAGTAAGAATGTATTTCTATCACAATACGGATGGACCTTGGCCTCCTTACACTTATATTATTTGGAAAAGCGAAAACAAAGGATGATGATTCTTAACTGCCCAACAAGTTATTTGGGAGGGACTGCTTCTATCGTCACGGCCCCTCAATTCCGGCGTTGGGCGGCAAAAAAATTAATTAAATATGCAACAGGAGATCAAAATGACATTAATTCCAGAATCAGAATTGCGTGAACCATCTGGTATGAATGTTACTGATAGAGAACTTATAAGAGCGTTTATGCAAGGCGCAATTTATTGTTGGGTAAAAAATCGACCGGAAGAACCATTCGCAGTCCGCGATCTTGTGGGTGGTATGAATACAAACTGGAGTCAAACTCCATTACAAGTTCTGTACGATAGACATATCGATTCAGGTAAAACCGAAGATGATGCATTTGATGCAGCGGCTAAAGATATTGGTTGGATTGTAAAGACACTTCTCTCAGAAGATCGCAGGACATTTGAAGTTGATAACTCCGGTTTTGTTAATACCTATCATATGATAGGTGATAATGTGTGATTTTTCCTATTATCGCCCAACAACAGCTTTGAGAGGGACGTGGGTTCCGCTGTCGCTTCACCCACGCCCCTCAAGCTGAGCGTTAGACTGCTAAAACAACTCAAAAAGAATATAAAATGAAGAAAACCATCACGACTGCGATTCGGACACTAATACGAAGATTTGGAATCGATATTGTCCGATATCAAAAGAAAGACCCCACCGCCGCATAATTAAAGTGACAGTTTACTTATCTCTCCCAAAAGAAAATCATCTTAGACCGGGGGGAATGTAGTAAGGGACAATGATATATACATTCCAGCAACCGTTGGCATGGATCGTACACCGAGATAGATAAGTATGATTTCACCAATACTCAGAGGCTAATCTGTTTAAGAGCATATACTCATTCCATCGCTGTCACCGTGATCTCGATATGAGCACCTGCAGGCAATGCTTTTACCTCAACAGTAGTCCGTCCAGGCGGTGTCCCCTTGAAATATTCTGCATAGACTTCATTCATCCTGGCAAAATCGGATAGGTCTGTCATATAGACAAAGCTCTGCACAACTTTATCCATCGAAGACCCGGCCTCTTCAAGGATTCCTTTGATGTTCTCCAGGGTCTTTTGGGTCTCCGGGACAATACCTCCGGGCACTATTTTCCCTGATTTAACGTCCAGGCCCTTTTCACCAGCAACAAATATAAAACCGCCAGCTCGTATCGCCTGCGAATAGGGTCCGATTGGAGCAGCGCTCTTTTCTGATTTAATGGCTTCCAGCATGTCATCATTCTCCTCTTTGTTTTTTGGACACCCGAATACAACAATGGGGGGCATTATGCTAATTAATCATTGGTTGAAATAAGTAAACTGTCACCTTAATTATACATCTTACAAATCGGGATTGGGGACCATGAAATCCCTGACGAGGTCTGCGAGCTCGTGACAGCCTTTTATGAAGCCCCTCAGGGTCCTCATCGTTGCGCCGAATGTGTCGAACTCCTCGACACTCATTCCATCCTCGTTGTAGGACTTGCGAAACTCTTCGAACTTCTTTTCGAGCTCTGCAACTATCTTCGGATCCACGGGGTTGTCCATTCTCGGAACAGCTTCGACATCACTCGAATTGAAACGCTTCTGCCACTTGTACGGAGGCGAGATTACCACGTCTCCGCCTATGAACTCGCTCCAGTGGAGGTGGTGCCTGAAAGCCGCCGAGAGAAGCCTCAGCCGGTACCCGCGTTCCTTATATATCCTGTACGCCTTCTTCATAACCGCCACACCGGCCCAGTCCAGGACGCCAGGATCGACTGTGATGTCTTCCTTATCCGCCACGACCTTTAGCCAGTCGTCCATTCGGCCTACCATGATGGTACATACCGGGCCCATACTGGAAATGTCCTTTCCCTCCTTCTCCCGCCGCTTCAGTCCCCTCTCAACGGCCTCGGCAACCTGTATGCACTGCGGGACTGTGAAGCTTACCGTCGCATTTATGCTTATACCCCTGTAGGTCGCTTCCTCTATGGCGACGACACCGGCCTTCGTTACCGGTATCTTGACTATGATATTAGGCGCCATCTCCGAGAAATGAACCGCCTGCTTCACTATTGCATCGGTATTTCTGTAAAACCTCGGGTCTGTTTGTATGGAGAGACGTCCGTTCTTTCCCTTTTCTCTGTCAAATATCGGCTTGAGGAGCTCGGCCCCCTTGATGGAAACCTCTTCAACGAGTTTCCATCCGATCTCGTCCTCAGTTGCCTCCGGCATCTCCCCTATGAGTTCGTAGATTCGGTCCTTCCAGAGATGCATCTCCTTATTGAGCACGTAAAGAGCGATCACCGGGTTGCATGTAGCCCCGACACAACCGTGCTCTATAGAATATGTCAGCTCCTCGATGGAAGCAGAGTCGTTCCACAGACAGGTGGGGGTTGTCTGCGTCATCTTGTGTAACGGGCTTTTGTACTTATCACTCATTAGTCGTCCTCCGGATTAAGATTGATTTTCGAATCGAGCTCCCAAAAGCCGGAATAAATCCGTCCCGGCATGAGAACAGACAGGCAGTCTACCATAAATGACCGCCAGCCTCCCCTGGACACGGATTCATACAGTTATCAGTCAGATTCTGACATTACCGGTCGAAGCCCTGGATATATTATTGGAGCCTTGTACTGTATGCGAAAGCGGAAAATCCGCCGTACACGATTCATTCCCATAGCCCCTGGAATCGACTCATTACGGCTGTACACCCTTCCATAACTCCCAACCCCTTTTATCTACTGTATATTAGATATGTATGTACACCCAGTCAAGAAAATAACTCCTGAGCATGTATTTCAGATTTCTTCAATTTTATTGACGGCATGATTTTTTATTTGTAGAGTAGTAAGAAACGTGAAGAGAGTCGTATATTCCATCGCACGAGCGAGGACGGGTAAAGGTGCCCGCACGGTATGTACATGTGAGAGCCTTCAACAGCAGGGCTCATGGTTCACATTCACCGGCCCATACCTGAGAATGTCGCTGCATTCTTCCTACCGTATTGGGCAGCGGTCCCCGGTTTGCAGCAGTGAGCAAAAAATATACGACATCCTCTGCACCAATCTACGATATCTGTCAGACTCGGGTTTCTGCGGATAACGTACAACATCCACGATGTGAGAAGGAGTTCGATATGGCGGACCAAAAGGGAGCTGCTGAACTTGTTTCAGGACTGATTGCGAGAGCGCGAAAGGCTCAGGCTCAGATCGAGTATGCATCGCAGGAGAAGGTGGACGAGATCGCGACCCGCGTCGCTTGGGCGGGCGTCCGGCCTGCGTTCGCTCAGAAACTCTCCGAGATGCTCGTAGAGGAATCAGGTATGGGGTATGCCCCCCATAAGTACGGAAAGATGATGACAAAGATAAAGGGCGCACTTCGCGACATGAAAGGCAAAAAGTCCGTCGGCGTCGTATATGACAACCCGGAAACAGGCATCATGAAGATCGCCAAGCCCGTTGGGGTCATCGGTGCGCTCGCGCCTGTTACGAACGGAGAGGCGACCCCTTTTGCGAAGGCCATCTGTTCAATCAAGACACGAAACGCGATCATACTCGCGCCGCATCCGCGCGCGAGGAAGACCTGCGTCGTCGCAGTCAACGAAATGCGGAAGGTACTGAAAAAACAGGGCTGGCCTGAAGACCTCATTATCGCACTCGACCCGGTCTCGGTTGAGGCGAGCAGAGAGCTCATGCAGCAGTGCGATCTCGTGGTCGCCACCGGCGGCGCGGGGATGGTAAAGGCCGCCTATTCGAGCGGCACTCCGAGCCAGGGTGTAGGCGCGGGGAACTCCGTATGCATAGTAGACGAGACGGCCGACCTCAAGGACGCTGCGGACAAGATCATGCGGTCCAAGACCTTCGACCACGCGACGAGCTGCTCAACCGAGAACTCTGTTGCAATACAGGAGAGCGTGTACGATGCCATGCTGAAGGAGCTCGAGTCTGTTGGAGGATACCTCGTTTCCCCCGAGGAAAAACAGAAGCTCCAGGCTACAATGTGGGACAGTACCAAGGGGACGCTGAACCGTGAGATCGTTGCGCAGCCGGCCGAGAGGATCGCTAAACTTGCCGGTATCGACCTCCCGAAGGACAAGACATTCATTATGATACCGGAGACGGGTGTCGGCGAAGGCTTCCCCTTTTCCGAGGAGAAGCTCTCCGTCACCGCTGCGGTATACAAATACAAGGAGTTCGACGATGCGATCGACCTGGTAAACAGGATCACCGCCCACTCCGGGGCCGGACACTCCTGTGGTATACACACGACGCTCGAAAGCAGGGTGCAGGAGCTAGGCCTCAAGGTGAAGGTCTCGCGCATCATGATACGTCAGCCTCAGTGCCTCGCAAACTCCGGTGCCTGGACCAACGGTATGCCGATGAGCATGACGCTCGGGTGCGGCTCGTGGGGCAGGAATAGCACAACCTCGAACATCACGTGGGAGCACATGCTCAACTATACCTGGATTTCATACCCGATCCCGAGCACGCAGCCTACGGATGAGGAGCTCTTCGGCAAGATCATGTACGAGGAGGACTGATGAGGGCCTAACCCCCATTTCTCACACAGGAATTGGGGCTTTTGGCGCTTTGTTCACCGTAAACATTATTTTTTACAGCTGCCAAGTCATCATTTAAACCCATTGCTATGCAATCTGATTGCATAGCAATTTATGAAAAAACCGTACTAATACTTCGGCTACAAAGAGGAGGCATAGAGTGCCTCCTCTTTTATATATTCACGGTCTGGTACTGCATCTCTGTCACTGTCCGGGCTGCAGAATCATCCGCCCGACAAAACACCACCCTTTTTCACAGACCAACCACCGAATAGATTATATCTTTCACAATCCCTTCGGTCTCGAGCTTCTTTAGAACCGGGTCGAGCTCGCTCGGGGCTCCTGCAAGAAAGTAAGTACAGCTGTCGGTATCGGAGCTCACAAGTTCGCATGTCAGAAAGGCCTCCTCTCCGGTCACCTCGACCGGTTTAAGCCTCCTGTCTGTTCGTAAGAGAACCGACTTCCTGAGTTTTTTCGAATCGTATGAGTGTTCCTCAAGACTTATCACTTTACTCAGTCTCTTTATCTTTCTTGCCATGATATCTCTTTCTTTCTCGCTGCCGGAAAATGTTATAAGAACACTGCCCTCAATATGAGCATATTCCTCGGTTCCGTGGCCCACCACCGTTTCTATGTTGATTCCCTCATTGCTGAAAGAGGATGCGATGCTGGTAAGAGCACCCGCCCTGTCAACAACATGAGCCCTGAAAACCCAGTGCCTATTATCGCTCTTCATTCCTTTCCTCCGTCTTTATATCGATTCTCACCGTTTCATCTCATAGTGCAGCGGTGCCTCTTTTCCCGAAAGGACCCGTACCGCCCTCTTCGCCGCCGCCTCCATTTCGAGTGATCCCTCTAAAACGATGACAGGTGATAGAACGTTTATACGGCTGCGAATGAGGTCCCTCACTGTTCTGCTTCCCATAAGCTCACCGGTCAGGACGATTGCCTCGACCGCCCCGTTGAAAGCCCCATACATCGCCCCGATCTCTTTGGCGATTTGATAGCCCATGGCATCGAGAATGCAACGCGCCTTGGCATCACCCTCCGCAATCCTATCTTCTATTACACCGATCCTGGACTCCTGAAGATAGGAACAAAGCCCTCCCCTCTGCGTTACCTCGGCCATCAACTCTTCCCTGTCAAAGGTTCCTGAATAGCAGATCTCGATGAGCTCCACTGAAGGGAGGCTTCCGGCACCGCACGGTGAGAAAGGACCCTCACCGAGGGTGGAAGCGGATATGTCGACTATCCTCCCCTTTTCAACTGCTGCTATCGTGATATCCTCTCCAATATCTGCGACAACAAAGTTTACATCATCAGGAGGCCTTCCTAAAACCTTCGAAGCTCTTTCTGCAGCAGCCGTGATACCAGGGGTGCGTAAACGGCCACCGAGCACTATTCGGGCATAACCCGACACTTGGGCTGCAGAAAATAGCTCAAGCTCGGAGCAAAGGGTGATAAAAGCGGGTACTCCCAGCCGTCCTGCGAGCGCCGCAACCACAGGGGCAGCGGACAGCTTTCCGTAATCTTTCTCTTTTGGCCCTGACAGGGCAGATACGAGCCTCTCGTCTACAGCGATACCGCCGCTTTTTTTCTCGGCCGCGATATAGGTCCCTTCCGGTATTTCGGACCCCATGTACGGAATCGAATCTGCGTTCGCAGCGCACGCGTCAATTCTATTTTCGCTCCAGCTATTTACCAGCTCAACTGTACGAGCCGACAGATCTTCAATTTCTCGAATCTCCCCGCTATAGGCATACTGATCTGAATACTGTATTTCACCACCTTGTATACGCTCGTCGTTTTCATACAGTGCAACACATAACGAGCGCACACAGGGCTTTATTGTTAAAACCGTGTACGAGCTCGTTTTTTCCTCCTTCAGAGAACGAATCTTCAGCTTCGAGGCAGCCGCCCTCTGTGAGTAGACGCTGCAGAGCGCTATTGAGTTCAGCCTGGTATCGAGGGTGTCAGCCCTTGAAAGAATAACATAAGGCACCTGAAACCCTACGGTTATGCCTGAAAGAGAGGCCTGCCCGAATTTCGTCATCGCGGTTATCGTTTTATACAGGATGTTCGCCGCATCTATCCCAGGACATACAAGGATATCGGCCCTACCGGCCACCTCATGTGCAGCGGGGATATCGGGAACACCCTTTACAGCCACGGAACCGGGATCCGTGGCAAGGTCGAAAGAAAGCGGACCGTAGACTGCGGCTCCATCCCAGTTTTTCTCGGCAAGCTGTTTTCCCATAAGAGTCGAGGGCAGGGAGGCTATCTGCTTCTCGTTTGCAGAGAGTACCGCTACCTTTGGCCTCTGTACCCCCATCACAACCCTTGCCACCTCTATGGCATTTTCTATGATGCCTACCAGTCTCCCAAAATTGCAGACAGTCGTCATCCCCGCATCGGTGAGTATCATCGGTCTGCTGTCTGCAATCGGTGAGGCGTCAAATATGGTCGCCAGGCTCACCGTTGATCGCACTGCAGTCTTCAGCATGTGCCGGTTTATCACCGGGGTAGATATCCCTCCCTTCAGTACGATATCTACCAGGCCCTCCCGGATGAGCCCGACTGTTGCAGCTGCGATATCCTCATCGCTGTCCGCCGGTAGGATATCCCGATCCGGAATCTCTATTCCCACATCGTACACCGACCGGGAGATGAGCTTTTTATCCCCTACCAGGACAATCCTGTCAACGATCCCGTGGTCACGTGCGGATTCTACGAGCTGCAAATCCTCAGCCCTGTGGCCTCCCGGAACTGCCACGCTAGACGCCTTGAGCCTCCCCGCTATCTCCACGAGGTCACTCACAGAATCAAGCCTCCTGTCAGAAATCGGACCTGACTGTTTTACAATCTTTGCCATATTTCAGTCACCTCATAATTATTGAAATAGCTCTGTCTTAACATAACCCGAGTTGTTATGCATCGATTGCGCCTCGTTGTCCGTAGATCTTTTTGAAAATGGACACTACAGAAAACACAATCAATAAATATCACATATCATTGTGAACATGAAAGATACCGCTTACAGGAATTATACATTATTGTACTACGCCAATGCAATAAATGAAAGCGAGGGCAAAGATTTCATCTGTAACCCAAAGTCTCTGTGCCTATTTAACGTACATGCAAATCAGGTTGCATTTTAGGATATTTATAAATCCAAGCTCAGCAAACTCTTCATAGAATTATCTGATAGGACTAACGGTATGCCCATGGCCCCCAGTGGGGGTCGTCTCAGCGGAAACAGCATGTCCTCGAACATCAACTTGGAGCACATGCTAAAGCTATACCTGTTCATCCTCCCCGATCCTGAGTATCCAGCAGATGAACGAGGAACTCTTCTGGACAATCACATTCGGAAAAAAATGAGGACACTTGCTTCCGCAGATGAGAGGCTTTATTAGAGGAGGCAGCCGCTGCCTCCTTCTGTTTCTAGAAACTCGAAAGCATTTTATACCCACGCACGGTAAAGGGAAAAGCAGCCTTGCGGTAATAAAACCCCATATGTTATGCTGAATTTATTTACAGTTCAGCAAGTTGTGCATAGCTTTCCTTAAGGATCGGATACAAAGTTCTGAATATACTGTAGTATTTACCATACTCATTTACTTTTATCTTTTCTGGATTAAACGTTTTACCTGTCGTTACAGTACGTTCACATGCCTCTTTTACATCATTGAAAACGCCTGCACATACACCACCTAATATTGCAGCACCAAATGCAGCACCTCCCGTGTCCGCAACCATTAGGGTTATTGGCTGTCCGCTAACATTGACTAGTATGTCCATCCAAAGTTTCGATTGCGATCCACCCCCTGTAGCGCGTATCTTGTGAATCTTAATGTTATGCTCTTTCATAACCACAAGACAGTCCTTAAAACTAAAAGCTACTCCTTCAAGAATTGATCGAATAAAATGTGACTTATCGTGCCCAGTATGGAGCCCGAAAAAAACGCCTCTTGCATTCGTGTCGGTATGCGGATGTCGCTCACCCGAGAGATAAGGCAAAAATATTAGTTTATCACTTCCGATTGGTGCATGTGACGCCTGTTCTTCAATCACCTTATGGATATTAACACCACGCTGTTCAGCTACAGACCTCTCCCATATCGCAAATTTGTCTTGGTACCATTGATAAGAACCTGTTGCAGAGTTTATGCATGCAAGGACACACCATTTTCCAGGAACCGAATGGCAAAAGGTGTTAAACCGTCCCTTCTTATCTATCTTCAGATCATCAGTTGCGGCATAAATCACACCAGAAGTTCCGATCGAGTAAGCCGCAATTCCCTCCTCAACTATGCCTATCCCTAAAGCTGCCGCTGCCTGGTCTCCCGCGCCACCCGCCACAGGGGTACCATGTTTCAGTCCAGTTTCTTCGGCTGCTTTTCTCGTGATTTTACCTGAGATTTCAGACGATTCGACGATATCCGGAAGAATATCAATATCAACGCCGAGAAGTTGGGTTACTTTCTCGGACCAACACCGTTTCCTGATATCGAGAAAGAGAGTTCCAGATGCATCCGTCACATCGGTGACGAACTCCCCAGTCAGCTTGAAGCGTATATAATCCTTGGGCAACATCATCTTGTGTACCCGTTTATAATTATTTGGTTCATTATCATGAACCCATTGAAGTTTACATGCGGTAAAATAAGGAGCACCCTGAGTTGCACAGATGCGAAGTAGTGTTTCCTTACCGACCTTTTGTATTATATAATCAGATTGTTTGGCTGTTCGCTGATCATTCCAAAGGATGCTCGGTCGCAACACTTTCTGATTCTTATCCAATATCACCAAACCATGGTACTGACCCGACAGCCCAATCCCTGCTACTTTAGTCGAATCAACGGCAGCTTCACTAAGCATCTGCCTGATAGCGTTGACTGTCGCCGACCACCAATCATCTGGATTCTGCTCAAACCAACTCGGTTTTGGAGAGCTGGTGGAATAAGATTTAGTCGCTTCTGCCATCACCTCACCTTTTTCTGTTATAAGTAGTGACTTTACCCCTGAAGTGCCAACATCTATCCCGATTAAATACATATGTCGTCTATCCTTTGTAAAAAGTAATTTGAATGAATTTTAGACTTCTATCTTGAATATAATTTGAAAGAACAGAATTGGTACACCGAAAATCAGACAAAATAGAGCGATGAGTTAATATGGAATTTGAATTGTATTTTACCCGAAATTCTCTGATTTTTGCAACTTTACATTCCTTGGTTTCTATTACTTCTCTCTCTTTCCCGATCAATAGCACTACCCACTCCACGTCCTTCTCTTTCATAGCTACCTGAAGCTCATCATATACAATAAATCTGAAATGTCCGTCTATGATGGCCACCAGAACAAGTTGATCCGTTGCCCCTCGATATGTCATAAATATAAAAGAAAGTGTGTGCTGTTTACTACAATTACTATACGTATTATAAAGCTACAATGTTTTTTTGCAACGGGTCCTCCTGAGGTGATTACTCTTCGGAAAACCGTTCATGGATGGCACTTTCGTGGGAATCCTGTCATGCTACGGAGAAGCTGTTCTGAAACCCTGTCTGGCATCTTTTGATGATCCAATGAGGAGAAAATGCAGATGATACGTATGATAATTCTGCAGGATGTTTCGAGAAGGCAAAATCAAATGGGATCGATATTCCTGGTCTCGCTGCTCTATGAACCGGAGGCTGGACCAAAGGGGTATGGTTATTCCTGATTTTGTTCTGTTCTCCTTTTTGGAGAACAGTATGAGGAACTTGCAACTTCAGAATAAGGTTGGAATAGAAAGCCCCGTTATATCGGGGCCTCTTTTACAATCTCTTAGATAACCTGTACGTTCGCAGCCTGTAAACCTTTAGGTCCTTCCTTTATTTCAAAAGAAACCTCTTGATTTTCAGTCAACGTCTTGAATCCCTCAGACTTGATCTCCGAGAAATGAACGAAAATATCATCCCCGTCATCTCTGCTGATGAAACCGTACCCTTTCCTCTCGTCGAACCACTTTACTTTTCCTACTGGCATAAAAAATAAAACCTCCAAAAAAATATTAGTCCTCCTCAAAAAGGACGACAAAAATTAATCTTTTTCATATTGGCTGTCAAGCATAATAATCGGTTATTTGTGAAGAAATTGTTAAAAATTTTGTAGCACTTTTATGAATTATTACAAGATTCGCTATGTAATGTATGGTTTCATTCTGCTTCCGACCATGACAACGCAGTCGCCGCTGGAACCGTCGTCCTCCATTATAATCTCACCCATACGATCGATTCACCGCTCTCGTTACACCTCTCTATTAAATGATCCGATAAGGTGCCCACCTCCACATCTTTGAAGCGGATATCCTTTTCGCTATCCGGTGTGGTCCTGGAGTCCACGCTCGAGCTTTTTTGTGTAGATCACTTTCCCATCGCCGAACGCATAGAAATCCTCCAAGACAGCTTCGCCCTTGAACCCGTTATGCTCATAGAAGGCCCGCGTCGATTCATAGTGGGGGCGGGAGGATGTCTCCGTGTAGAGCCTGCATCCACCCATACGGATGATCAGCGCTTCGGTCCTCAAGAAGAGCTCCCTCCCGACTCCCCGCCCGCGAAACCCTTCCAGCACGGCGATCCAGTAAAGGTCAAAGCTGCAGGCCGTCCCCGGTATGCGCCCGAAGCAGGTGTAGCCAACGGGCATTTTACAGGTATCCGCAAACATGAAATGATATCCGCTTCTCTCACCGTGCTCTAGCCGCTCATTCACGAGCTCTTCCGCTACTTCCACCTCCTCTGCTGAGAAGAAGCTGGAGGACTGCACGATCCGCCGTACGTGCACACAGTCTTCCGGATTTACGTTTACCCTATATGCAATATGCATGAGAGAAATATCCTCAATAGAATGACACGGGATGGTCCGCGATATGCCTCACCATCTCACGGTACCCAATGCCAGCTTCCTCTGCTGCAGCTACAAAACCGCTGTCTGGGGCGATGCATGGATTGGAGTTGATTTCAAGAACGAAGATCTTTTCTCCATCGACCCTGAAGTCGACCCTGGCGTAGCCGGTGAGGCCGAAGCACTCCCAAGACCTAAGCGCGAGTCCCTTCAACTGGTCAAGAACCTGACCATCAGTCTCATCGAATCTGAAGCATCTTTGGGATTTCCCGTACTCAGACGATCCCCCGTCCCACTTCGCCCGGTATGAGAGGATTTTCAGGCCCCCTCCCCCTGACTCGAAAAACTTCATCTCCGCCGGAGGTAAAACACACACCTCGTCGTCAACTTCTATGAGGGACAGGTTAAACTCCCTGCCCTCGATATAGCGCTCGGCGAAGAACAGCCCTGTTCCATTTTGAATTCGCCGTGCTAAAAGCAACTGTAACTCCTTGCTGCCTTTCGGGTACACAATTGACCGCTGGTCGATGCCGATCGATGCGTGCTCCCAAACAGATTTAATGATGAATGCACTGCCGGGACGCACAGTGAGCGGGAACGCGCCCCTTTTTGTCCCACTTATGTCCCTTGGTGTCATCCACTCAGGGGTGGGTATTCCAGCAAGTTTCATGAGCTGCTTTGCAACAAGTTTGTTTGATGTAACGTACAGAGACTCCGACGGGCATCCCGTGTAAGGAATACGAAGATCGTCGAGGAGGGTTGGGATCATACTGATAGATGAACCTTCGCCGCTCCTGGTTTCTATCAGGTTAAACACAAGGTCAGGTCGTTTTCTCTTCAGTAAGTCTCTGAGACCTCGCACATCGACTCCAAAGCTCAAAAGCTCCACCCGATACCCGAGGGCAGAAAGATTGCGTTTAACCTCTCTCACCTGGTCGAGGGTATCTCTCTCGTCTGCTTCCGCGTTACCCCCTATATCGTCGTAGAGTATGATCGCCCTCACACGATTCTCCTGAAGGGTCTGGGACCGTTCGTCCGCTCAAGAGCCGACTTCATGATCCTTCCGATGAGCGCCTGATAGCCGATACCGGCATGCTTGCAGGATATGGGCAGATCGGAGTCGACCGGGTGCAGGCCTGGGAGGGGATTAATCTCCATGACATTGGGAACACCGTCAGCATCCAGCCTAATATCAATCCTCCCGCCGTCCCGGCAGCCGAGGCACTGCCAGGTTTTCAGCGCCAAGCTTCTGCACTCTTCTGCTTGCTCGTCTTCGATCAGCCGGTACTTAACCGCCTCTTTGTAGTGCTTTTTATTCCGGTACGAGTAAACGTCGCAGTCGGCTCCCTTCTGAAAAAGTATCTCCATTACCGGTAAAACCTCCGCACTGCTCCCCGTTCCGAGAATTCCAACCGTGAACTCTCTCCCTGGGAGGTAACGCTCCACGAGCACCGGCTGCCTGAATCTCTCCAGTATACCTTTCCCAATGCTCAACAGTGATTGACGGTCATAAACGATTGATAGAACACTTATTCCTTTTCCCGTTCCCTCGGAAACAGGCTTCAGGAACAGAGGAAACTCCAGCTTGACTGTATACAAGTCTTCAGCGTTCTCCGCTACTGCAAAAGGAGCTGTGGAAATTCCGTAGTCCCTCAACACATGCTTGGTCAAGCCTTTGTGCAGGGTGAGGCCCAAAACCACAGGATCAGAAAAGGTGTAGGGAACACTGCAGGCATCGAGAAGAGCGGGAACCTGGGCTTCCCTCCCCGGACCGTTAAGCCCCTCGGCTATATTGAAGACGATGCCCCATGTCTTGCCCCTTGCTACGGAGCGAACAAGGTTCATGATACCTCCTATCCGTTCCGTTTCAAAGCCTTCTGCGCAGAGGGCCTCTTCTATAGCCTCGACGGTCTCGATACTGTCAAACTCTGCTGTTTCCTCCTCGCCCAGACCGAGAGAGCGGTAGTCCTCGATCAGATCGAAAGTGATGCCCACTCTCATGAAGAAACTCTCCTGATTTGGCCGCGCCCGGCATGGAATTTCTTTTCGGCATTCCATTGTAAATGGGATCGAGCCCCTTCTTTCCCCTGTTCCATATCCGGATAACGGTAGCAACCTCCCTCGTAGTTTCGAAGTAAAAGATCGCCGCCTTCCCTTCCCCGCACAGTGTTCGGATAAATCGGGATCTTCCCGCCTCCGCCGGGAGCATCTATGACATAGGTGGGAACCGCATACCCTGAAGTGTGCCCTCTAAGCCCTTCGATGATCTCTAGACCCTTTGAGACACTGGTCCGAAAGGTTGACGAGCCTACAATGGGATCGCACTGGTACAGGTAGTAGGGCTTTACCCTCATGCGCAGGAGACCTTGGAAAAGTGCCTTCAGGGTCTCCACGTCGTCGTTTACCCCGTATAACAGTACGGTCTGGCTACCAAGGGGGATACCCGCATCAGCCAGCCTGTTACACGCATCAACGACTTCCGGTGTCAACTCGTCTATGTGCGTGAAGTGGATGCTCATGAACAGCGGGTGGTACTTCTTCAGCATCCTGACCAGTGAAAGGGTTATGCGCTGGGGTAAAACAACGGGAACCTTTGTCCCAATGCGGATGATCTCGACATGGGGAATTCGACGAAGGCCGGCAAGAAAAAACTCAAGCCTTTCGTCATTGAGGGTCAGCGGGTCTCCACCGGAGAGAAGAACATCGCGTATCTCTGGATGAGACTCAATATAGTTGAAAACCTTAGCCGAGCCTTTTGCAGTAAGAGTCTGCGGATGCCCCCCTACCACGCGCGACCTCGTACAGTAACGACAGTACACCGAACAGTATCCGGTACAGAGAAGGAGCACCCGGTCCGGATAACGGTGCACGAGTCCCTGCACTGGGCTGTCTCTTTCCTCTTCCAAGGGATCTTCAGATTCACAATCCGATCGGATGAACTCTCCTACTGAGGGCACGACGGTCCTGCGGAGGGGCTGAAGCGGATCCTCAGGGTCGAGGAGCGCCAGAAAATAGGGCGTGACCGCGAACGGCATCAGTCCCTTGCTGCCGCTGGCAGCCTGATCCTCGTCCTCAGAGAGCCTGAGAAAGCGTCGCAGAACCTCAAGGCTCGTTACTCTGTTCCTGAGCTGCCAGCGCCAATCGTTCCACTCGGATTGCATGCTATCTGGGAAGAAGTTGTGAAGAAAAGCCGTAGAACGCCGACTTGGTTTAATCGAAACCGCACTTTTCGATCTTTGAGGCTGGAATTCTTGCTGGAATAGACCGTGTTCCTGGTCGGTCATCGAATCAACCATCTGAGCAGTAACGACCCCTGGAGGGTCGCCATCCTCACTATTTAGGACCTGTTCAGAGGGGCCGACCTCATCTTTCTGGGCAAACGATGGTGGAGGGTCGCCATCCTTACTATTGAGGACCTGTTCAGAGGGACCGACCTCACCTTCCCGGGTAAACGATGGTGGAGGTTCGTCATCCGTGTCCGAAGCAACAGCATCGCCAGATGCCTTCTTGTTCATGGTAGAGTTATCAAATGTTCGGCTTTTTATCATTTCCCTGTTTCAACCTCCGGCACAACGTCATTTTGTATAAACGAAGGGCGCATTCAATATTATATCATACCGATCGTTTTTACATATAATTTTCCTTATAAAAGATGATATATTTAATCCTGCAGTCAATAATATTTTCGGCTTCCCTATGAAACATTTTAATGTCATTATAATCGGCTCTGGCCCTGCAGGTCTATTCGCTTCTTTATTCTGCGGGGGAAGGGTACTCATACTTGAAAAAGGGCCTGAACCGTGCAGGAAATTGCTTATCTCCGGAATGGGCAGATGTAATCTCAGCAACGCTGACAATATTGAAAATTTCTTCAGCAGGTACGGAAAAAACGGCGACTTCTTGCGCCAGACCTTCCGATTCTTCTCCAACAGCGATACTGTCACCTTTTTCAAGCGGAGAGGTCTGAAAACTATGATACAAGAGAACGGCAAGGTATACCCGGCATCCGGGGACGCAAAAGATGTGCGTACTGTCCTGACCAAGGCGTCACATGAAACCGGGGCCTTACTTCAATGCAGGAACCGGGTACACTCCATCCGGCACAGAGACCTGTTCGCCGTAGCAACAGCTGAGAAAACCTTTTTTTCAAGATGTGTGTTGATCGCCACAGGGGGAATGTCTCACCCCGAAACCGGATCTTCAGGTGAAGGTTACAGGCTTGCATCATCGTTGGGGCACAGAATCGTTACACCTGTTCCTGCCCTCGCACCGCTTTTCATTCGGGATTATTCGTTCGAGCATCTATCTGGCGTATCACTCAGTGACGTAGGGCTTCTGATCCGGAGAGATGGCAGACTGGTGAACACGGGCAGGGGAGATCTACTCTTCACGCACAACGGTTTATCAGGACCGGCTGTGCTTGACATCTCACGATCGGTTCGAAGCAACGACACACTGGTTTTGGACTTCGTATGCAGCATTACAAGAGAGAATCTGTACGACATTCTGGAACGGGCTACACCTACCATTTCAGTGAAGAAGATAGTCTCGAGAACGTTCCATATACCGGCGAGCCTTGTTGAAACATTGCTAATGAAAGCCCGTATAGAGAAAGGTGCAACCTACTGTCAGCTCTCAAAAGATAAGAGGTACAGGCTTGTAGAGCTCCTTAAATCCCTTTCGCTCCTCGTTGACCGCCCGGGAGGCTTCGATGTTGCCATGGTAACAAGCGGGGGAGTAACACTTGAGGAGGTCGACCCGAAGAGCATGCAGTCCCTTCTGGTACCTGGCCTTTTTTTCGCGGGTGAGATCATCGATATCGACGGCGATACCGGCGGGTACAACATGCAGGCAGCTTTTTCCACAGCAGCTCTCGCCGGCTCATCAATGAAGAAGTTTACAGAATAGGAATTCTACAAAGGTGAGAATCGGTCATTTCCGCCCCAGGTTTTTTCATATGTCTCCCCGGCATTTTACATGCGCTTTGAGTATATGAAAGCGGATGCGGACACGGCCTTTAGTACTCTTCGGTTCCATACGTGACAAACGTGTCGCTCATCGAGCTGTACTGTGCTGCGATCCAGTCAGCGGTACGTGCGATGTCCGACATCCGCACCTCATCGATGATGCCGTCGAAATAGTACCCTGCACCGGAGTGGCCCACCGCGTCTGAATCGGCGGACCCTCCCACCCCGGGCTCACCGCTGTGAGTCCCTATCGTGCTGTAGCCTGCCGCCTGGCTCTGTGGGGATGAGTCAAGGTAGCTGATCAAGGTCCCGTTGTCGAATACCTCTGCAATGTAGTGATAGGAGGCCGTATCATTAAAAGCCGTATTCACCGTAACCTGGCTTCCGCTGTTCCTTGTCGCAAATCGAACGTTGTCCGCGTTGAGACCTACGAGAAGACCGTTCGTGGAACCGCCCTCCTCGAACAGCGTTTGATCGGACGACGTATCGTCCACCTTGATCCAGACCTCGAACGTCTCGTACGTGTCCAGGGCGTGAAAGAACCCGAGGTCGAGCGTGCCCTCGGGGTCAACCCACTCATTGATCCCGTCGAGGTCGAGCCCGTACCCGATGTGCGCGGCCACCCGGTCTTCCGCCTCCATGTTCGTGCTCCTGCCGTTACACGGGCTCGCCGTGCTGTCGATGACATCCTCCCCCCCTGCAGGCGCCTCGCCGCAGTGCCAGACCAGGAAGAAATTCGTATCCCAGACGCTCTGAGCGTTCTGGCCGTCGAGAGCGCCGCTGTTGCCGTAGTACATCATTATATAGTCACTCGTCGAAGAGGCATCGATCTGCGGTACATTCACCCACACCACGGACTCGCCGCTCTCGTTCCATACTTCTATCTCGTGGTCCAGTACGGTGCTTCCATCCTCATCTATGAAGCGGAGGTCCTCCCCGTTGTCCTGTGTGGCGCCGTAGCTTATCCTCGAGCTGTTAAGTCGAACCAGTAAAGGAAAGCTGGTCAGGTTTTCATTCTGGCCTGAATTATCGAATGTGAGTATCCTCCTGTATGTCCAGGTATCGTCCCACCAGGGGATGTCGCTTCGTGTCGGCCCGCTGCTGCCTGATATAAAGCTCGCCTCCTCAACGAACCCGCAGCCGAAAAACATTGCAGAGAGGAGAATGAAAAGGAGGATAATAAGATTCTTTATGTTACCCGTACGTGTCATGGCTTGAATCGCAATAAGGAAATTCAATCTGAAAACACATTCCTATATATTTTCGGAACATTACTGCAGATTAACAAGTTCAACCGTCTACATTCATTGTGATAGTAACAAATAGTTGCACAGGCCCACATATAATAATCACCCTCTAGTCGCGGAAATGGACTTGCTCAAATGTCCTATTATTGTCAACTTATACTATAGAAAGACACAAGAGTGTAAAGGAAGAGTATGCTTGTTAGAAACTGGATTATACAGCTCATAGTTGGGATAGTCATCGCCGGAGTCATTATCGTGGGGCTCGTGCTCGCATCGTTTGTGATACTCCCCATAATTGCCGTGTTCATCCTCGCCCTTCCCATTTACTACTGGCTTAAGAACAGAGGCAAAAGAGAGAAAAAGGGCCCGCCAGGCAGAAGGGCCGAGACCGTGAAACGTTCCAGCTATGCCGTGCTGGACAGTGAGGAAAAGGACCCTCATTAACAAGGTCGGGGGCAGCTGCTGCGCCGAGGGACATGACCTATCATATGAGATTGAAATCTGCTTCATTCAGGTGATATCAACTTCTTTTTCATGACAAGGGGAAATCAATCCTTTTGGGGGTGCACCTGCTTTTGTATCCGGCCGTCGGTTATGGTAGTGCCCGAAGCCTGTAAAGAGAACATCAATATCCAGTATTCTACCCAGTCAACCGCTTTTTACTGATTACTGTATCCGAGTCCATGGCCTTTTAAAGGTCATCCGCGCTATATCTCCTCTTTCGATAAAAGGGCCATCAGCTCATCGATCACCTCTCTGCTGTTCTGACCGTTATTCTTAATAGCGTTGGTCACACATCTATCGATATGTCTGTTTAGAATCAGCGTGCCAACACTATTTAAGGCAGACCGAGCCGCTGAGATCTGATTAACGATATCCACACAGTGCTTCTCTTCGACAATCATCTTCTGTATACCGTGTATCTGACCTTCGATGATCTTCAATCTCCTGAGTGCGGATCTATTGACAGGATGAGGCCCGCTTTTTTCGGGATGCTCTTTCTCCCCTTTTTTGGCCGCCTTTCTCATAGCAGGGTCTCCTTGTATCGTATAGAAAATGTTACTAAGCCTGATAGAGCTTTCTTTAAATCTCCGCTCTTTGCGGTTTTAGCCCCCATTTCTCACACAGGAATGGGGCTTTTAATCCCCATTCCTTATGTGCAATCGTAATAGGAAGGTCAATACCCATTCCTTTACGAAGGAATGGGTATTTTAGCGCTTTTTTCACCTTAAACTTTATTTTTTACATAAGATTATCAAATTCTGCGAGGGTCATCATTTAAACCCCTTGCTATGCAATCTGATTGCATAGCAATCTGATTTCAGCAATCTCTGAGAAAACCGCATTAGAATGCCGTGCCGTACAACCACGTTTTGTCTGCCATCCGGTACCGTCATCACCCTGTTCTAAAAGAGGGTGTTTCCTGCTCTTTTCCAGGTATTGAACCCTCCATCGAGCTCCATGATGTTGGTATAGCCCAGCTGAACAAGATTTTTTGCAGCAGAGGTGCTCATGCTCCCGCTCCGGCAGTAGAGTACAATCTGAGCATTCTTATCAGGAAGTTTCTTTAAATTTTCCGTATCCGTAATCCTGTCGAAGGGAATGAAAAGGTCCGTCTTCGGGAGCTCTCCTTCATACGGGATATGTACATTCACTAGGGTGAACTCTTTATTTAGCATCATCTCGGCCAGCTGTAAAACCGATATATCGAAATAGCCGTCACGATTCTTTCGGATGCCCTCAGGATCATCGCCCGCCTCCTTCTTTACAGCTAAAAAGGCAGACACCGGTTCTAAAGCTTTGAAAACGTCTCCCATGCGATTTCTTCGAAGATTCTCGCTTCGCTCTATTTCGATAGCGGAACTGCTGAGATTTGAGCCTCTTGTATCCTGTTCTGCAGCAAGCGGCAGGACAGCAAGGGTAAATACGGCCGCAATTATCCAAAGTTTGAGTTTTCTCATGTTATCCTCTTTCCTCATCAGCATTGACAGACATCATGCCTTTCTTACACTCTTTAAGTATAGAACCGTGAAATCGGTATTCAGTTTAAATCTACATCATTCCGCGGCCCATCATTCCTCGCTCGCCTCTTCCGCCTGACATGAAGCACCCTTCATAGCTGTCACTTGTAAGGTAGTTGTACCCCATCCTTCTATGAGCCCTCGCGAGTCGCTCCGAACCTTCTCCGCCCATCATCCTGTCCATAAGCTCATGCTGTCTGGGGCCCGGATGCATGATACTCATGACCGCCTCACCGAGCTCTTCGAGCTCCTCATCGCTGACATTACGCGGGTCGATCTCAGCATCGGACTTCACTCCCAGCCTCGCCCTTATCTCCTGAAGGACCAGCTCCAGAGACTTCCCATGCTCACCTTCATGACCAGTGTCCGCAAATACCGGGACCGTAAAAAGCAGTATAGATACAGCTACGGTCAGGGAAAGCAGAATGAGCATAGTGTTCAGGGTTTTCCTGTTTCTTGAAAAGATATTAGCCATAATCGAACTCCTTGTTATTAAAAGATCAATACCATACCCTCCTTGGGTACTATAAAACTAACAACTCCCTCAGAGAAGGTCAAGCTATTAGTAAAACCGTTATCTAACCTTTAAATACAGGCGGGAAGTATTAAGCATCAGGCCATTGTAAAAGATATTGCGCCGGATCAGTGTTTTCACAGGGACCTTCAATCCTTTAAGGTCTTTACCGGTAAATAAAATCCTACATAACCGTAACCGATAGACTACTGACGTTTCAGCTTTGGCCTTAAAAAAACCGGTACTGCAACTTTAAACTCTACGTATTATAGATCCTTAAAAACCCGAATCTCGCTGCTTCCTGCAAAACAGATCGGCGAAGGTTGTTTCATCCAGAAGGGTGCAACGACAGCAACGCCCCTGATCGTACAGAGGGCCTTACCGGGTCGTTGACAAAAAGACCTGGTGTCAGCTCCGTCACCATGTTCTAAAGCGGCAGGAGAAAAAGAGGAAACCTCTGCAAGTTTTCAAGTCAGGTATTCAATTTTCCGGAAGGCGGAATATGTGCGGTACGTCTTCGAAGGACAGAAGAGGATCAGGTCAAAAGCCTGCGAGAATCCTGATCGTTGACCAGACGATAGACAGGATCCAGAATATGCTGAATGCCCAGGGGCCGGCCTTGGAGAAGGCCAGGCTTCTTTCATGGTCCCTGTCCTTTTCTAGGTCCGTCTCGACATCCGGAATCATATCACGATCTATTACCAGGTCTTTTAGATCTTCCGATCTTTTCAACAGGCTTCTCTGTTTCAGCAGCCACTTTTCGATCGTGCGATGAGCGGCGTTGATCGGTTCCAGAAGGATCAGGGCTACAAAAATACCGAGCACCGCGATGAGATAAACCAGTACCAGTACTGACCGAAAAGAGGCCACTGTGTTTAGAATCGCTAAAGGGACCACAAGAAAAGACTGACAGGTGACCAGTATCGTCGATCTCATTGCCAGAAGGTTGAATTCATGCTTCACCTCATCGCGGTAGAACCTGAGCTTGTCAATATCGGATAAAGGCTCCATACGAACCCTCCGTCGTATCAACGATTTTATATCTCAAATGTTTTAAACTGTCCTGGAAAACAACGCTGCATTGTCGCTACGCAATTTATGCAAACGATTTTATATCCCATATGATAACATTCTACCTCTTTTATCATCAATATTCAAGAGCATTGATTCATTTCCTGTATAGGTCAGGAGAGTTTACGCAGTCGACTCTTCTTCAAAAAGAGCAGCACTATGATATAATTACCGTAAGGCCGTATCACATGCAGGAATTCACGGACAAAGGCAGACTCGAGAAGATAATAGATATCAAAAGGAAGACCGAAGAATCCATTGCGACAAAAAGCCCCCTGATATTTACCTACAGAAAAAGAAACGAGTATAGTGCTGAAAAAAGAAGGGTCGTTTTCGAAAAGATATACTCTTTTCACAGCCGTTTCTACACCGTCGGATACTGCCTTAAAAGAAAAGACAGAAGGACGTTCAGGCTTGACAGGGTCGAAGCCGTGGGAGGATTCGATCTGCCCTTGACCGAAATTCCATCTTCCGTTTCAGACCCGGAAATACCCGCAGGCGCTGTTTCTTTCGCAGAAGCAGCACGAGAGATCAAAAACGAATCTGCACAGCAGAGGCAGACAAAAAAGGCAGAGCGAAGAGGGTGTTTCATAACGTTCGTAGTGGTTCTTGTGGTTGGAGGAGGTCTTCTCTTTTGCTGGCTCCTCGGGAACTTTCCTGGAAAGTGGGACAAGGTATTCGGAAAAAAATACGATTACTATACGACATCCCTGCCGATTTCATACGTTGAATTAAAAGGACACCTCAGATACGACCAACAGCCCGATACCATAGATCCGGGCGAGGAGAATCGTGGGCATACCATTATTAAAGAAGGCAACTCCTATACGGTCGATGGGTTATCTGGAGTATATCCTACGCTTTACGACGTCGTAGTAAGTATAAATACAACGGTCTTTACTGAAATGACAGGGATAGAGGATAAAAAACTGCTGGCCATCTATACTGATGCGGATTCAGATAAAAACGGTCTCCTCTCCTGGCAGGAGATCAGGTCTTTCCAGATGAAGATCAACAGGACATTTCGGTATATCCAGAACGAAACCGCCCTTAGTGCGGTTTTCTCACAGATTGCTGCAATCAGATTGCTATGCAATCAGATTGCATAGCAATGGGTTTAAATGATGATTTGATAGAATTTTATAGTCTTATGTAAAAAATAATATTTACGGTGAAAAAAGCGCTAAAATACCCATTCCTTCGTAAAGGAATGGGTATTGACCTTCCTATTACGATTGCACATAAGGAATGGGGATTAAAGCCCCGTTACTTACAGTTTGCTGTTGTTCATGAGAAACGGGAATGAGTGCGGTTTTCTCGTAGTTGATTAACGGCTTTGCAGTATTTTAGATAAGTGTATGGAGAGAAAAGCGCCAAAAGCCCCGTTCCTTACAGTTTGCTGTTGGTCATAAGAAACGGGGATTAAACGCCCAATTCCTGTGTGAGAAATGGGGGTTAGCCCCCACCGTTTTTTACAGGAAGGGGGTGGAGATTGTGAAGACTGGGCTCTTTTTACGGCAAGTCTTCTGCGTTTCTGGAATTATGAGGCGTATATCGGATCTGTGAACTTCAAGGACAAGTAACATGCAATTACCTTCGGAAAGGTAAAAGAGCTCCCCTGCAACAGCAGAGGGTACAGGATAACCCGCGCCGTGCTTGAGAGCGGAGACCAACCACCCGCGGGCCTCTATACATATATCGATTATTACAGGGTAGGGAGGCTTAAGAGGGCGGGCGGAAGAAAACCGCGGCTCATTCGCATATCGAGTCCGGAATGGTATTACGGAAAAAAGATGTGATGTCAGCCGTTGCTTTGCAGGATGTTTTCATGCAGGAATGAGAAATTTCGATCCGATTCAACATCTATTTAGGGTGGATATCCTATCTTTTAAAACGGACCGTTTGCGATGTCATTGTTTCGAGACTCCCAAGGTTCTTTCACCTGCTCTATGCCGTTCCGAATCCTGATAGCATTTAAAAAAAAATTCCGGCAGCACTACGTATACTCTTTTTCCTTAAATGACTGGAAAAGCCCGGGATGCGATATGACAACGAGGTTCGCTCCGAAAGCGGCAAGCTTTCTGAAACCATCCCCGGTATAAGGGATGCCTGACATACCCGGGACCTATGAATTCCGTACCGTCGAGCGCCGGGCAAACCCTGCGCTGAAATATGTTAACACCCCGAAGCTGTGTGACTCCCTTCCACAGCGCCATCTTGTCCGCATCGTCATAGGCAACTGCGTGTCCGCTGTTTGTGCAATGCAGATCAATGAAAACGATACGGGTGCCAGACGCACGAGGATAACGGTAATGAAAGGCATCCTGTTCATACCGGCTCTCCACACTTTCTTTTTCAGAGGATGCCGGTGTTTCTTTCATCCCTTTTATGCAGCAAAAGAAAAAGGCCGCTCTGGAGGAGTGCTCCCAACAGTACAATGGCGGCGCAAAAATAGTAGACCGTATCCATAGAATAATACTGATATAACAATCCCCCCAGTAGAGACCCGCATATAAGCCCTGCCGCGAGCAGGGACTCGTGAACCGCCATGCGCCCTGTACGGTTTATGCTGCCGGACACCCCATGAAAAACGCTGTTACTGTAACTGAGCGCTCGCAATGCACCTGCCCCGGCGACAAGTAGAGCGAGCACTGGGAGGGAGGAGAAATATTTCATTGAAAAAATTATAGATGCAAGGAGCACCTGCCCTGCAACCATCTGTGAGATCCTGAAATGCCAGAACGTCGTATGGCCCAGAATGATGAATAAAAAGATAGCTAAGAACGTACGCGATTGCATTAAAACCCCGACTACTTCCTTTTTCAGCATGAGATCATCCACCGCATACACAGGAAAGATATTGAGTATGACACCAAAAACCACGAATGTAGTGAACATCCCGACCCATCCGGAAAACCTTAAGATCGTGCTCGTATCCGTCCTCGATGTTTCTTTGTTTTCAGCAGAGTCTATGTATCTATCAGCCCGCACCTTCGGCAGAGCGAAACTCGCTCCTGCAATGAACACCACCGTCAGGAGGAACAGGAAGCTTCCGGTATAGAGAGGAATTTCAGGAGATACGGCACTCAAAATTCCTGCCAGAAAAGGTCCTACGACCACCCCTGTATTCCACGACAGGTTGAAGTAGGATATGCTTTTTCCCAGCCGAGCTCCCTCTGTATCCTGCGAAAGCCATCCCAGTATCGGCGGCCAGAAAAAAGCCATTGCCATCCCGTAGAGGGCATAGTATATGATGGCAGACATAAAACTGTTCGTGAAAAGAATGAGCAGTATGAAGAGGCACATGAACAGTGAAGAGCCTATCAATAAAAAGCGCGGAAGGAATCTTTTGAAAATAGGACGAATAAAAACGCATCCGATTATATAGGACAAAGACCAGAGAGCGGTGAAATAACCGACCTGGCTCGCCGTTGCTCCGTATATCTCCTTGATGTAAAAAATAATACCAAGCTCGATAATACTGCTGCCTGTGGCCGCCAAGAATGCGGAAGGAAGGATAACATATGTTTTTCCGAGCCCCGAGTAGAGTGATCGAAGAAACCGGCGTATCTGACTGACATACTGGAATCTCATAGAGAAAAGCTCACCTTTCTGTATAGAGGAGGGAAGACACTACACATTGTACTGTATTCAGCGTAAAAGATAAAATTCCCCCGCTCTTGTTTCAAGGATAAATGTAAAATATTTGGCACCTGTTTACCATGTTTTCAGAGGACTTTACCGCCTGAACCTGTTGTAAGCGGTGAAAAAATTGATCCAGGGCATCTGCTGAAAAAGCTTCTTTCGTTACGTACAGGGCACGCTTCGTACACTACACGATAGCGTTTAAAAACAGCACAGGGCGCTGCAGACTGTCGAGTTACAGCACTGGTTCTGTTCGTTTTTATGCAAAAAGATTTACAATCATCGTAAATAAAGATTTGAATATCATATACTTAACGAATACAGTATATTATCGTCAGAGTCAGCTCGAACCGGACCCATCATAAACAATATTGCAAACCGGAGGTCTTTTTCGAAAATCGGACAGATTCACCATATCGCATTCAATACGAAGGATATCGACAAATCAATCGAGTTTTATCGCGATGTTCTCGGTCTGAATGAGAGAGAGACAGTCCGGTTTGATGAGTTCGCCCTGACATATTTTGAACTACCCGCAGGCGGTAGACTGGAGCTGCTCGATTATAAGGGGAAAAACCCGCAGTCAGAGCGGGACGAGGCGGAAGCGGGTCTCAGGCATGTTGCATTTTCAGTGGAAGATGTAGTACAGCATGAGAAAGAGCTGCGAGATGCATGTGTTACGATCACTCTTCCTTCAACCGAATTGCCGGAACTTAGGCGAAAGGGTCCTCCTTTTTTTCGATCCAAATGGAGTTACGATAGAGTTTTGTGAAAACCTTTAAGGTGGAGAATCGACCTTGTATTATGAGCTGACGGTATGATCCTTTCTTTTAGCGCACCAAGGCCCATAATGTGGACAAGCCACATTCTTGATTAAAATATTTTCTTACCAAAAAGGCAAGAAAATCAGTATTAAGGTACTAATATATATAATTAAGGAAGAAAATGGACATAAAATATGAAGACATCATCGCCTTCCACGGACACAGCTGCCCAGGCCTGGCTATAGGATACAGGATGACAAAGGCCGCTCTGGCGTTCCTCTCAGATTCCGGGGTAAAAGATGGTGAAATTGTCGCGATAGTGGAGAACGACTCCTGCGGAGTGGACGCCCTGCAATGCCTCTCAGGATGCACGTGCGGCAAAGACAACCTTATTTTCAAAGACTACGGCAAGAATGCTTATACCCTTTACGATCGTAAATCCGGAAAGGGCATACGTGTTATCTTTACTCCGCGGAACATCCCTGATAAAATCCGTGAAGACAGGCATCAACTCATAAACTGGCTCAGGTCAGTGCCTGAAAAAGAGATTGTCACATTACAGGAAGTACACGCTGATGCGCCCGAACCCGCAGTCATCGTACCCTCTGTAGAGTGTGAATACTGCAAAGAGTATGCGATTGAAACACGGACGAGAAAGATAGACGGGAAGGTGGCCTGCATACCGTGTGCGGAGAAACATCGATAAGGCACAAACCCGCAACCTCGAGTAAAGACAGACCGCATAAAAAAGAGATTATACTAGATATGCCGCTTATAAAAAACGTAAAACGCTCCCGTTTTCTTCCATCGCATTTTTCTTGAAATAAAGCAGTTTTCCATACAAACTAAAAGTGAACCGGTTTGTATCCTTTTTATTATGTCTTCTGTATGCACGAGGACAAACTATACACAGGGGACACCATGAAAGCAGCGGTCTTTAACGGAGCAGGGAACATCGAAATACAGGAGATCGATGTCCCTGAACCCGGGAAAGGTGAGGCCCTTCTCAAGGTCAGAGGGTGCGGTGTATGCGGCACTGACGCTCACATCTACTCCGGAGATATCGACAATGCCGTGCCTCCGGTTATCCTCGGGCACGAGATCACAGGGACTGTGGAGAAGGCAGGCCCTGAAGTCTCGTCAATAGTAGAGGGGCAGGAGGTCGTCGTCGACCCGTTTGTGTACTGCGGTATCTGTGAATTCTGCAAGACTGGCAATCGTGTATTGTGCGAAAATGAGTCCTTTCTCGGATATCACAGGCATGGCGGGTTCTGCCAGTACACCCTCGTTCCAGAGACCAATGTGTATTCGGTCCCATCGGGATTGTCATTTTCTGACCGCATCATCTGTGAAACGCTTTCAACCGTTCTGGCCGGCTTCGACCGTCTCGACCCGAAGCCGGGATCTACAATCCTCATTCTTGGCGCAGGTACGGTCGGGCTTCTGTGGAATCAGGTGGTGAGGGGTTGTCTTCCGGCCGTCATAATACAGACCGAGATTGTCAAAACCAGGCGGGAACGCGCGGCCGGACTGGGCGCCGATATAGTAATCTCCCCGGAGCAGGATGATGTCAGGGGCATTGTTCTTGACCGTTTTCCCTTGGGAGTGGACCGTATTGTCGACGCGACAGGTTCCACCGCAGCAGTAGAGCAGGCCCTCCCCCTTCTCAAAAAGGGAGGCACATTTTTGAGCTTCGGTATATGTCCGGCACATGAACATCTGTCTCTATCGCTGAACTGGGTATATAAAAAACAAATAAGGATACTCACCTCCAGACGCCCTCCCAGGCATAATATGAGCAATGCAATCAAGATACTCGAAAAAGGACTCATAGATTCCGAGGCCCTCGTTACGAGTAAAAGATCTCTCTGTGATATAGAAACAGCATTTACCGATTTTTCGGAGAGGAGAAATCGTGAGATCAAAATGGCGATCGATCCGTGGATATGACGGAAGGCTCCATGTACCAGTGCATTGTCGATTTAACCCCCATTTCTCACACAGGAATTGGGCGTTTAATCCCCGTTTCTTATGACCAACAGCAAACTGTAAGGAACGGGGCTTTTGGCGCTTTTCTCTCCATACACTTATCTAAAATACCGCAAAGCCGTTAATCAACTACGAGAAAACCGCACTCATTCCCGTTTCTTATGACCAACAGCAAACTGTAAGGAACGGGGCTTTTGGCGCTTTGTTCACCGTAAACTTTATTTTTTACAGCTGCCAAGTCATCATTTAAACCCATTGCTATGCAATCTGATTGCATAGCAATCTGATTGCAGCAATTTGTGAGAAAACCGCATTAAATCGTGTGAAACAGCAGGCTTCGGGTGAGGCATGTGTACAATGGAATTTCCTCAATACAGCTCCCGCCTCTATCTCTACAATATTGTAGACAAAGCGATACCGAGCAGTGTAAAATGATATATATAATTTAAGACGTCATTCGTAATAATTATCGTTTTAAACAAGTTAATTCATAAATTAGGTCGGGTGAATATTATCGTTACCGAGGGACAATAAAACGTCCGGTACAAAGTGGGGAGAGGAGAAGATTCTCATCATTACTGATTTTTATGAAGCTTTCAATATTTTGACACAGTAGGAATAGTATCGAAAAAAAGTTCGCTGTAAACTCGATGATACACGATCCAAAAACCAAATATCAGGGAGTTAGAAAACGACCCTTATCGTCTGTTATCAGAAGCTGCTACTACAGTTTAAAAGCAGGACGGCATCCATTATTATCGATGCCGCAACAGCCCAAAGTGTAATTGATACAGGTACAACAAGGGGTCGGAGACAGAGTTCTTAAAGGGACATGCAGTGACTAAAAGGAGCGTATATCTTTCAGATCACCGGAGTTGTTGCTTCTTTGGTTTTTTACCTATAACACGCTCTTTACTCGATTAAAATATCGCTATCGGATTGAACAGCGAACCGGTACCGCCTGGTAGCCTGAGCGGAGTTGCCACAACCATAAACTCCCAGCGCTTCTCCTTCTCGCATACCTTCACGAGCTCCTCGAACTGAAGGCTGTCCGCACACACCATGCCCATGGCCCCTATCTGTAGCGCATGGATAGGATATGCCATTCCTTCCACGTTGCACGGCACAGTCTCCCCATCGCCGTCAGGAAGAAACACCGCGACCTTTCTTTCATGCAGCAGGGGAATAGTATCGACGTGAAGGCCTGCCTTGCCTTCTCCATCATACTCGTTGTTCCATGGTCCCAGCTCGAGTCGCCTGCGGTGATGGCCCGTACGAAAAAGAAAAACATCTCCTTCACCAAGCTTTACACCCTGCGCCTTTTCAACCTCTTCCAGCTCTGCTCTTGTCACCGCCTCTCCCGGCTCGAGCCACTTCACATTGCGAAAACGGGGGATATCCAGGAACACTCCGCGTCCAACGATGCCGTGCTGGTATGCGGTAATATCCATTGTTTGAGGACCTCTTGAGGTCACGGCACTGACGGGTTTTCCGTTATAAAGCTTGCCCTTATAACTAATATGGCAGAGTGCATCTATATGCGTATGGCAGTCTCCGTGGCATTCACTTCCCAGAAAATCCAGGGCAAAATGAGGCTCCCCCTGAGGAATGTCGATATCATGGTTGTGGATGAGGTAGTGAAGTGCGGGATGGGGATTGTCCGGACCGGCCACCTTGTTTATAGGTATGGCAAGCGAGACAGTACTCCCTGACTTTACGAGAGAAGCTGCTTTCTGTACATGTTGCGGAGTGATGTAATTGAGCGTACCCTTATCATCGTCCTTTCCCCATCGTCCCCAGTTGCTCACAGATTGAAAGATCTCATCGAACTCCTTTGCGGTTACATATCTCGGTTTCGTTGCCATGATAAATTCCTCCTTAGGTCGTAGGTTCCTCTTTCTGCGGGTAATCGATCTGTTTTCAATACAACAGTAGACTTCGTGATATCACTACGTTCGCTGAAGATATCCGCTGTTTTCCGTATAGTACCAAACCCATCCTTTATTTCCGCTGTTTCTCCCAGCCGCTGCTACGAAAAGCCCTCGTACGTCCCTACCCCTACCCGGGAATTACCTGCTTATTTTTTACCGACATTCCCATGTACATCATCAATCTGACGAACCGGCTCCCAAATAGTCCGAAGCGGCGGAATATCTATATAACAGAACGCGCCACCCTGCTCCGGCGGACCATACCTTCCTCCCTGCAGGCTCTTAAATCCATCCATGGCTAATAACTTTTCCGTCTCTGCCACGTCATCTACGAGGAAGTTAAGGTGATGCAGACCTTCACCGTGCTCTTCACTCCAGTCTCTATATATGGATGGCCCGTCAACTGGTTGTGAAAGCTCCAGCTGTACGCCTCCCACATCTGCGAGCGCTACTTTTTCCCTGGCCCATGCAGGGTTTCCACGGTATTTTCGATCATAAACCAGCGGTAGCTCCCAATTAAAAAAGGTCCAGGGACCGATGCCCAGAATGTTCCAGAAGTTCTCCGCCACCAGCTCTACATCTTTGACTACAATTGCAATCTGGTTTATTGACTTGACTTTAACCTTCGCAGGACTCTCTCCTGTCGTATCGGGAAACATAAGAGGTTTTGCGCCGGCCGGCCCTTCATAGACAGGTTCCCAAATAGTTCGAAGAGGCGGAATATCTATGTAGTTGTATCTAAACTTCTTCTCCGGGGGACCGAACCTTCCTCCCTGGATATTTATAAATCCGTCATGAGCCAGAGACTCCATGGCCTTGATATGCTCATCAACCGTGTCAAACTGGAAGTTTATATGGTGTAATCCTTCCCCGCGCTCTTCAACCCAATCTCCATAGAGTGAGGGTCCGTCGATCGCTTGAACAAGTTCGAGCTGGACCTCTCCCACCTGAGTAAGTGCTATTTTCTCCCTGGCCCAGGCGGGCTTACCATGATATGTCCTCTCGTATACAAAAGGAGCTTCCCAGTCGAATATGGCCCAGGGCCCGATACCGAGTGTTTTCCAGAAGTTCTCCGCCACCAGCTTCAGATCTTTGACTGCAATCGCAACCTGAAAGAGTTTCTTTACTTTAACCTTCGCAGGACTTTCTTTTGTCATGGTTTTTCCTCCACTTCCTTATAATTCGATAGCTCTGTTAATTTCAAGAAATAATTATTATTTTGCTGGCTATATTCACCACCGTTACATCCTACAAGTAATTAATATTACCGCTATTCAGCGGAAATATCACCCGGAGTTTCTAATCTTTGTTTTATTCTCTAAAGAAAACGAGCAGCCAGCGCGCCGTCAACGATCCTGTGATCGAATGTCAGGCTGAACGTTGCGATCGGCCTGATCTCTATTTGATCGTTCACGACCCAAGACATCTTAAACATCCTCCCTATTCCCAGAATCGCGCATTCCGGAGGGTTAATAAGAGGAGTAAAAAAATCGACATCGAAAACCCCAAGATTACTGATGATAAATGTACCCCCGGTAATGTCGTCCAGGGACAGCTTTTGTTTCTCGCTTTGTCCATTAAATAGGACATCGTTTCCACAAGATCCGTTAAGCTCTTTTCACCGGCATTCTTTACAACAGGAACTATCAACGCGTCATCAACATCAACGGCGATTCCCAGATTGATCTCCTTGATATTGAGTATCTTGTTGTCTGCAAGCCTCGAATTAATCTCATTAAATTCCTTTATTGCCATGGAAACGGCATTGGCGAATATATGGGTATAGGTCAGTATCTTGCCGATATTCTGCGCAATCTTCTCCTTAAGTCTGTCCTTCACCTCTATTGTATTTGTCAAATCCACCGGGGTATAGATTGTCACATGCGGGGTTTCCCGATGCATCTGAGAAAGCCTTTCAGCCGTTCTTCTTCATAGAGGGGAGTTGAAAGCGAGCCCTGCCGGCAAAAGCGGCAACGCACCTGCAGCTACTCGAAACGTATGAGCATGCGCTGCCGACAGGCTTTGGGGTATACGCCTACTGCCGCCGGCCGATAAATAAGTTGACAAACCATCAACACTTTAGATACTGTGGTTGAACGTGCAGCGAGCATTTAAAAAAAAGGTCAATTCTATTATTCCGGAGAACGCTAAATGTCCCATAATGAGTACATTTTAACGATCGACGTGGGCACGGGCAGCGGACGCGCGGTACTGTTTGACAAAAAAGGGAGAGAAGTATCCATCGGGCAGAGAGAGTGGATGCCTGAACCTGTGCCTCAATATCCGAATGCTTTAAGTTTCAACACAGAGGAGGCGTGGCAGCTTCTTATAGACTGTATAAAGGAGGCGATGGAGAAAGCCGGTGCCGGTACTTTCGAAATAGTAGGAGTAACCGCCACGAGTATGCGTGAAGGAATGGTACTTTATGACCGGCATAAAAAAGAGATCTGGGCGTGCCCCAATGCTGATGCAAGGGCCAGGGCAGAGGCCATAGACATGATAGAGGAGGGCCTTGCAGAAGAGATCTATAAAACAGGCGGTGACTGGCTCAGTATCATATCGCCCGCCAGGTTCTGGTGGATCAAGAGACATCTGCCGGACCTGTATGAGAAGATCGCCCGCATGAGCATGCTGAGTGACTGGGTACTATTCAAGCTCAGCGGAGAAATTGTCACCGACGTTTCATGCGGATCGAGCTCCGGTTTTTTCGATCTCAAAAAAAGAACATGGTCGGATGAGCTCGTTGAGACCGCCGACCTGCCGAAAGGCATCTACCCGCCGGTGTATGAACCGGCGACAGTGGTAGGTAAAGTGACAAAAGAGGCCTCTCTTGCGACAGGACTCGCAGAAGGAACGCCCGTCATTACGGCGGGTGCGGATACCCAGATGGCCCTGCTCGGTACAGGAGCGGTTGTCCCGGGTATGTTCACCGTAGTTGGAGGGACGTTCTGGCAGACCGCGGTGGTGGCGGACAGTGCGCTCATTGACCCGGGTTATCGGCTGAGAACGCTCTGTCATGCTGTTCCAGGTCAGTGGATGGTGGAGGGCATCAGCTTCTTTATCGGCTTTACGATGCGCTGGTTTCGGGACGCCTTCTGTTTTCAGGAAATCGAAGAAGCGAGAAAGCTGAACATCGACCCCTATTTTCTTATGGAAAGCCTCGCAGAAAAGATACCGCCGGGGTCGAACGGCGTGCAGGCCCTCTTTTCCGATGTAATGAACGCCCGCAACTGGAAGCACGGCGTTCCTTCCTTCGTTGGGTTCGATATCATGAATCCCAGCTCTTCAGGCAAGGCCGCATGTATCCGTGCCATCGAGGAGCAGGCCGCGTATACGAGCCTCGCTCACTACGAAATCTTAAATGAGATATCAGACTATAAAACGCGGGACATTACCTTTTGCGGCGGCTCATCGAAAGGATTTCTATGGCAACGGATAATGGCAGATGTGCTCAGGACGAGGATAAGGGTGCCGGTCATAAAGGAAGCCACGTCACTCGGTTCTTTTCTCTGTGCAGCAACAGCCCTGGGGTGGCATCCGAATCTCCAGGATGCAGTCAAGAGGGTGGTGCTTTGGGAACGCGAGATCGTTCCTATTGAAGAGAACGTGACTGCCTACAAGGAGTATTACAGCTTATGGCGGAAGGTTTACCCTTATGCCCTTGCTATCGCGGATAAAAACCTTCTCCCGTCCATGTGGCGGGCACCAGGAACATAAAATCTATAAATATACTTACTACCGGAGGATCTTGAAATGCTCGAAAATCTTCGTCAGAGCGTATGGGAAGCCAATATCGAACTACCCAAGAACAGGCTTGTAACTGCAACGAGCGGAAATGCGAGCGCCCGTGACAAAGACTCAGGCCTGGTCGTGATAAAACCCAGCGGTTATGCTTTCGATAAACTGAATCCCGAGCACCTTATCGTGGTCGACCTCAAAGGGGAAGTGATCGAAGGAGACCTGTCTCCATCCGTTGATACAGCGACTCATCTCTACGTGTACCGTCATCGACCCGATGTCAACGGGATCATACACACGCACTCACCATACGCTACCAGCTTTGCCGTACTGGGGAAAACACTGCCACTCTGCCTTACCACCCTCGCATGCGAATTCGGGACGCATATTCCGGTCTCCGCCTTTGCCGAAATAGGTGAAGAGGAAATCGGTAAGGAAATCGTTGATAAAATAGGTACTTGCACCGCTATCCTCATGCGTAATCACGGCGTATTTACCATAGGCGCCTCGGTGCAATCTGCGTTAAAAGCCGCAATAATGCTCGAAGACGCATCACAAACGATCCACTATGCGATGCTTCGCGGAACCGTAGAGGAACTACCGGATGATGTTATCGAAGACGCGTTCAGGTTCTATCATGAAAAATATGGGCAGAGCGACGGTATATGATGCGGTGTAAATTTAAATTAATGACAATGTATTGTTTTTTGCAATAATTTAGCCATAAAAACCTGCTATACCCTTCAGACAGGCAGAGTATAGAATACAAACTGGATGAAAGATGCAGATCATCGTTCTCATTAAACAGGTTCCTGAAACGAGCAACGTGAAGATGGACGAAGAGACAGGGACAATGGTCCGGGATGGAGTTGAGAGTATCATCAATCCCCTTGATCTGTATGCAATCGAGGCGGCTGTTCAGTTGAAGGACCGGTATGGGGGTGAGGTTACTGTACTCAGCATGGGCCCTCCCTCCGCGGACAGGGCGCTGCGGGAAGCGATGGCCATGGGATGCGACCGTGCCGTGCTTATCTGCGGGAGGGAGTTTGCCGGATCTGATACATGGTCGACTGCAAACGCACTCTCCAGGGCGATCCAAAAAACAGGGTATTACGACCTCATCCTGGCAGGTGAGCGCGCAACAGACGGCGATACCGGACAGGTCGGACCGGAGGTCGCGTCCTTCCTCGACGTGCCGCTTGCCGCCTATATAAGCAGGATCGACGGCATAGAAGATGGAAAGATCACGGTTGAGAGGCTCATCGAGGACGGCTATGAAACCTTGATGGTAACTCTTCCGGCCGTTCTTACCGTGGTGAAGGAGCTCAACTATCCCCGCCTTCCGACCCTCCGTGGGAAAAAAAGGGCAAAGAGTACAGAGATTCCGGTCTGGGGGCCCCACAGTCTGGACCTCGATCCTGGCGAGACCGGGCTCAAAGGGTCACCTACACGGGTGGACAAAATATTTATACCAAAGGTCACGAGGGAAACAGAGCTGGTTCCTGCAACCGATGAAGAGAGTGCAGGAGAAGCGGTGAGAAAACTGGTGCGATTTCTAAAGGAGAAAAATCTGCTGCAATGAGCTACAGCGGTGTTTGGACTGTTTCGGAGAAAAACGGCAAAGAGCTGGCCGGTATATCGTTTGAGCTCCTTGCGAGTGCACGGCCGCTCGCGGACAAGCTAAAGACTGAGCTTTGCACCGTTCTCATAGGGAACGGGAATGACGATCTCTGTGCCAGGGAGCTGATAGAGAGGGGGGCCGACAGGATCTACGTTGTATCCCATGAGGCGCTCTCTCACTACATCGTTGAAAACTACAGTAACGTCCTGGGTCGTCTTATCAACAGCTACAAGCCTGAGATCGTCATTGCAGGCGCAACCTCCCTCGGGTGTACACTGATGCCCCATGTAGCAGTAAAGGTGGGGGCAGGTCTCACGGCAGACTGCACGAGCCTCGATATAGAAGAGAACACACGGCTGCTTCTTCAGGTGAGACCCGCCATAGGCGGAAATATCATGGCCAGGATCAAGACCCCTGCGAGGAGGCCCCAGATGGCCACGGTGAGGCCGAAGACTTTTCGTCCTCTTCCGCGGGATGAAAAGAGAAAGGGTCACATAGTAAACGAGGAGTTCGATACCGGTACTATCGACCCTCGTATACAGAGAAAGTGTTTCAGAAAGCTTGATGAAGCCGGACCGGAACTTGGAGACGCAAATATAGTGGTGGCAGGCGGTGCCGGGCTGAAACGCGCCGACAACTTCGGCATGATCCGAGAGCTCGCAAGGCTGCTCGGCGGGGCCGTGGGTGCGTCCAGGAACTCCGTAGACAGGGGATGGATAAGCTACCCTCATCAGGTCGGACTGAGCGGAAAGACCGTGACCCCTGAACTCTACATCGCGGTCGGCATATCCGGGGCCATACAGCACCTTGCGGGAATGAAGACCGCAGAGCACATCATAGCGATCAACATCGATGAGGATGCCGCAATTTTCAAGGTCTCTGACTTTGGGATAGTCGGCGATCTTTTCGAGATACTGCCTCTTCTCAACGAGGCTCTTCGCGAGGAGTTAGGCAATGTGTAACTACAACCCGATCGACGAGGATACAGTACGAGAGCTTGTAGAAATCTTAGGCGAGCGATGGGTAGTTACCGATCCTGAAAAGCTCGAGCCCTTTTCCCACGATGAAACCCCGACCGACCAGTACAGTCATATGCCGGAAGCGGTTGTGAAGCCGAAGAGCGCCCAGGAGGTTTCCCGGATTCTGCAGATTGCCAACAGAAAGCTAATACCAGTTACCCCGCGGGGAGCCGGTTCCGGCCTTTCCGGCGGGGCGATCCCGGAATACGGCGGCATTGTAATCTCTACGGAGAGGATGAACCGTGTTATTGAGATAGACGAAGCGAACATGATGATGACCCTCGAGCCCGGTGTGATCACCAATGAGGTAAACGAAAAGATTTCCCGACTGGGGCTCTTCTTCGCCGGTTACCCGATGAGCCTCGAGACGTGCTATATCGGAGGCAATGTAGCCGAGAACGCGGGTGGGGGAAAAGCGGTCAAATATGGCGTCACAGGCAGGTATGTCGTCGGACTTGAAATCGTACTTCCTACGGGCGAGATCATACAGCTTGGAGGAAAGAGGGTCAAGGACGTGACCGGGTACGACCTCAAAGGGCTGATCATCGGTTCAGAGGGAACGCTCGGTGTCATTACAAAGGTAATTATCAAGCTCCTGCCTCTGCCGGCCGGCCGGATCGATCTTCTCGTTCTTTTCTCGAGCGCACAAACCGCAATCGACATGGTGCCGGAAATCATGACAGGGGCTCGTGTGATCCCGACCTCAATCGAGTTCATGGACAAGCTGGCATTCGGCACATCATGCGAATTCCTGAATGAGCACATTCCCTACAGGGACGCGGAAGCCATGCTGCTCATAGAGATCGACGGCAACAGCCCGGCCAATCTGGAGACTGAAGCCGAGCATATCGGGGACCTCTGCGAAGCAAGAGGAGCCATCGAGGTGTATGTTGCAGACAACTATACCACACAGGAGAGGGTGTGGGCGATACGAAGGGGTATTCCCGAAGCGTTTCTCGTGGTAAGCCCCCATCAGAGCCTGGAGGACATAGTTGTGCCTACGGCTTGTATTCCGGCGCTCCTTCCCGAGCTGGAGAAACTATCAAAAAAGTACGGTATCGTCATCCCGTGCTACGGGCATGCCGGTGACGGAAACCTTCACGCGACCCTGGTTAAAAACCCCGATATGCCTCTCGAAGAGTGGTATGAAATCGAGAAGAATGCGCTTAAAGAGCTCTACAGTATCACCATGAAGCTCGGTGGAACCATCAGCGGGGAGCACGGTATAGGTACAAAACGAAAGGAATTCTTTAATGAACTCTGCGATCCGGCACTCCTCGATCTGATGCGTAGAATAAAAAAGACATTCGATCCGAACAATATCATGAATCCGGGAAAGATATTCGATATGCAATGAGCTCGCCCCGCGATTCTCTTCATCCAGCTATGTGGCCCTCATTAAATATGCGTTTTCGTAAAATCTGAAACACGAATAGTTCTCCCCCAGTTACCGATAAAAGTGTGCGCATGCAGAGGCTGCATGCGCACCACCGAGAAACCCCACGAATGTTTAAAAATCGAAACGGATGATCTTTCAGTTATTGGAGTATGATAGACCTATCAAGGCTGTTTATGGCCTGCCTTATTGATCTATTTTTTCTTTGATATATAATGAGAACTGCTTCTCCTTAAGTCCATTCTTAAGAAATTTCCAGCCATCCATCGGTCTCGTGGACCCGCTCAAAGGGGCGGGCAACAGAGAGATACCGACGAACGGTGATGCCGTTAATATCCACTACCAGGTAAAAGGGGACGGCAAGCCGGCCCTCAAACTCCTCACATGCATGGAAAAGATGCTGTGTCTCGGGATGCCCTTCACCAAGATAGTCAAAGCGACAATGAGCCGTCCTGCTGAGGTGCTCGGCTTAAAAGGCGAAGCATGGACTCTGAAACCCGGTTCCTGCGTGGATATTGCGGGCCTCGTGATTGAAAAGGGGGATCATGCCTTGTAGATGTACACGGACAGACGAGACATGTCAAACAATACATCCGAAATACATTTACTATTCTTAACGGGAGACCGATGGAGCGGATCGAACATCCTGCGCCGCCTCCATGGATCGAACCGGTAGAATAAGGACAGGCTGGAACACCACTATATCGTACAATTACCGAAACGGCGGCCTTTTATCGTAATTTATTTATTATGAAGCAAGAGATTCCAGTGTTATCTTTTACTTACAGTGACTGCTCATTACAACTTTATAAGAGGTGAAATATGGTAGTAAAGAAACCTGGCGAGAGAAAAATCGTTCAAATTGCTCAGGTTGTTGAAGACATTGATGCAGTGATGCGGCAATACTGGGAAATACTGAGTATAGGTCCATGGGAAGTCTATACATTTGCACCTCCTGTCCTCAGAGAATGCACTTTCAAAGGCAAGCCTTCGGATGCAACCTGGGCTCTTGCATTGGCATGGGTCGGGGACACTCAGCTCGAGCTCATGCAACCGTTGAGCGGTGAAAGCGTATATACGCATTTTTTGGAAAAAAAGGGTGCAGGTTTCCATCATATAAAAGAATGGGTGGATGACTGCGCGAAGACCATCGATGAGTACAGGAAAAAGGGCATAGAGGTCATTCAGAGCGGCAAGTACGATGAAGATGAATTTTACTATTTAGACACCGAGCCTCACATAGGGGTAATCTACGAAATCGGTAATAACGGTAAGATACGAAAACCTGAAAGGGTTTACCCCGAATGACCGGTTACGGTGCGCTACGTCGAATCTTGACGAACCTTATGAAATGTCGATAACGTGTTCTTTACCGCGCCGCGATAGGACTCGAGCTTTTGCTGATGTAACCCGGCCCTCTTTTTATCAGGTTCGTGGACTCGTATCGTTCCGGCGAACGCCCTGCTCGCTTCTGTGAGATCGTCAAAAGACCCGACCGCCTGTCCCGCCAAAAGCGCCGTACCGAGTGTCCCGGGCTCCGGCTGGCTTATCACTCTGATGGGCATTCCCGTCATGTCAGACTTCAGCCGCGTCCATCACGCGGAACGGGACCCTCCCCCCATCGCACTGAAATTGTTGACATCTACCCCCTCTTCATGCAGCAGAGAAAGCGTATTGACATGATCATATGCGATGCTTTCCATGAAGGCTTTGGTAATGTCTATCTGCGAGGTGGCGAGAGTCAATCCGAAGAGTGCTCCGTGCAGCTTATCGAAACGTAAAAACATGTCCTCACGAGCCTGATGTTTTTTCAGACGTTCTGCCTGTTGTCAAATCATTTTCTCGCATGTGGCAGTAGTATTCCACCATTATCTTCAAAAAAACGTAATAACACTTTACTACATCTGAACTGTAAGAATTATTATTTTCTTTACATCCTACGGTGCTTAATGTATAGTTAGTAGGCAAAAGCATAAAAAATGAATAAGTCGAAATATTATCAATAAACTTTACTTTTAATGTTTAGATGTAGCATTATTTATACGAATATGGTATAATTTTGACATGAAAATAACTTGTGATTTTTTCTTGCATGGACCGTTATGGTGCGAATTGTCTCGTCCACTGCAGAAACCCGAATCAGCGAATAAAACGTCATTACACAAAGGAGGCCACGATCATGGAAATCCACACAAAGGGCAAGAACATAATAGACGAGGCGCATGAGCGGGTCCGTTCGATATACGGTTCCGCCATCGGCCGGCCTTCTCTGGAAGTCGACACTCCTGCACTTTTACTCGACCTGGGAATTCTCCGTTCGAACCTCTCTATCATGAAAGAAGGCATGAGCTCCAAGCCCGCAAAGCTGAGGGCACATGTGAAAGTACATAAAAGTCCGCACATCGCGAAGATGGAGATTGAGGCGGGTGCTATCGGTGTCGGTACAGCCACAGTCTGGGAGGCCATAGTCATGGCCCGAGCAGGCATCTCCGACGTTTTCGTCCTCAACCAGGTCGTGGGACCGGTGAAGACCCGAACTCTCGCACTCCTCGCCCGTGAGGCAGAGGCCAAGGTGGCGGTTGACGATCCGGTAAACGTCGACGAGCTTTCGCTGGCAGCCGTCGCTGCCGGAAGCACTATTGGCGTTCTCATCGAGATCGATACAGGGATGCATCGCAGCGGTACTACCGACCCAAAGGAGGCGCTCGCGCTCGCAAAGAAGATCAAGGATTCACCCGGTCTGAGCTTCCTCGGCATGACAGGGTATGAGGGGCACTGCTCGCTGACCCTGGACCGGGAGAAACGGATCAAACTCGCCCGCGAGGCGATGGATTTCTTCGTCGGGATCGCTGACCTGCTGGAAGAGAACGGTCTGCATTGCGAGATCCTCTCCGCAGCCGGGACCGGCACCTGGGAGGTAACCGCATCCAACCCCCGTCTCACGGAGATACAGCCGGGATCATATGCAACGATGGACGGCTATCATCGGCAGCTCGAACCCCGCTTCGAGCAGGCAACCACCGTCCTGAGCACCTGTGTCAGCAGGCGGCCGGATCATATTATCTTTGATGCCGGGTCAAAAACGGTCGGGAAGACAGAGGCTGTTCTCAAAGGGTACGATTACCCGGTTTACCGTTTCGACGAGGAACACTGTAACTTCGTTATTGACGACACATGCCCCCTCAAAGTCAGTGACAAGGTAGAGCTTCTCTGTATCTACACCCCTTTTGCCGTCAGCTATTTCGAAGCGTACCATGTGATCGAGGACGGCCGAGTCGTGGACATATGGCCCGTACTGCCGCGCGGTCCGGAATCTCAATGGCTGCTGCCCTTGCTGGAAAGCGGTGAATGATATAAGCCCTGAGATTCACCGATGTACATTTTCCGAAAATTGTTTACCTATCCGGTTGCTTTACTTGATACAGTGCAAAACGTGTCGGGCTAACAACCGGAGACGGGACCGGTAACGGAAACGATATCTGAAGCGGTATCGACATCCTTATTAACAGCTCCGGTAGCAACAAAACCCAGCCTACAGAGCAGGTGTCATTTGAGGCGTTCGACCGGCATAAGGTTGTTACTGTGCGGATACCCTGTTTTCTAACGCAAGTAGCCCTCCCCTGTTTCTTCAGGTCCGGTTCCGTGGCGATCACCAGCATCCCGTACGTCTCGAGCCCGCTCTCTATCTCCGGACAAACGGCATACGGCATGATGAATAAGACGATGGAGTACCTGACGAGCATGACGGGCGGATTGTCCGGCCGACCAATCCTGAGGAGAACCATCTCTATCGATAACAAGAACTGTTATAATTCTTTTCTGTTGACGGAAAATGTATAAGTGCGATTTTCTAAACAATTGCATAGCAATGGGTTTAAATGATGATTTGATAGCTGTAAAAAATAATATTTACGGTGAAAAAAGCGCTAAAATACCCATTCCTTCGTAAAGGAATGGGTATTGACCTTCCTATTACGATTGCACATAAGGAATGGGGATTAAAGCCCCGTTCCTTACAGTTTGCTGTTGGTCATGAGAAACGGGGATGAGTGCGGTTTTCTCGTAGTTGATTAACGGCTTTGCAGTATTTTAGATAAGTGTATGGAGAGAAAAGCGCCAAAAGCCCCGTTCCTTACAGTTTGCTGTTGGTCATAAGAAACGGGGATTAAACGCCCTATTCCTGTGTGAGAAATGGGGGTTAGGCCGCTCGGATCCGCTTGTCCGCATAAGGACAATTCACTGTGCCGGCAGGTCGAGTTCTCTGATGGGGTCATGAAAGTACCGTATATGGATTTTGAAGACACGCAGCACTGTTTCCAGGTGCGTCGAGCGGGACTGCGTCACCTATGGTTACTTACCGGGGGGAAACCCTATCGTGCTCTTCTACACCAGATTCACCCGTTTTCATTGCTTTTCCAAACACGAATTACTAGAGGAAAACGAATACCGGAGGGAAAATCTTATAAACCGTAAATCGATCCTGGTCTTACCTATCCGTTCGCACAACCGTACGGGCCGCCTCTTCGATTCCTTTTGTGAAACAGTCAAAATCAAGGCTGCATCCCCCAAACCCTACTCCGTCCACACCGTTGAGAGAGCTTATCTTGTAGGAGTTATCAGCGGTCACGCTTCCTCCGTAAAGGACCCCTGTATTTCCGGAAATGGTCTCTCCGTAATACTCCCCGATTTTTTTACGTATGAAAAGATGTGCTTTTTCGATCTCTCCAAACTGCGGAGTTATTCCCGTTCCTATTGCCCATCTCGGCTCATACGCTACGTAGCACCGATGGGAAGGAGTTATGCCTTGGAGACAAACCCGTATCTGTTTGTCGAGAATTTCAAGAGTTCTCCCGGAATCCCTTTGCTCAAGGGTCTCTCCTATACATACGATAGGAGTCAACCCGTTTTTCAGGGCAGAGAGCATTTTTCGCCCCACCTCCTCATCAGTCTCATCAAAATACCTCCTGCGCTCTGAATGTCCCAGCAGCACGTGGGAGCATCCGACACTGACGAGCATAGGTGCTGAAATCTCGCCTGTAAACTCTCCCCATTCCTCGGCGTGCATGTTTTCAGAACCGATCTCAAAGCAGGTGTCTTTGGTGAGAGAAGTGACAGATCCGATGTAAGTATATGGGATGCACATGATGACGATGATATCCTGCCTCTTGCCGAGCAGAGTAACGAGCTTTTTTATGAAAACCCGGGCTTCGTCGCACTTCTTGTTCATCTTCCAGTTTGAAAATACAACAACCCTTTTCACAGCTTCTGCGTCCTTTTGTGTCGTCATAACTATGAGAAGTAATCCGCCATTGCCCTGAATATAAAAAATGTACTCTTTGCACCGGGGTCCATATGTCCTCTGCTTCTTTCACCTAAGTTTTTCGATCTGCCGTGAGTTGCGACCATATCTTTTGTCCTCTCAGCCCCGCGCTCCGCAGCATCAGCTGCATTGATGAACGCGTCCTTAAAACCGAGCCCCTCATCAACAGCCTTTGAAAGCGCGTCGATAGCAGGTTCCAAAGCATCGATCATCGTCTTGTCACCGGGTTCGGCGTTTCCTCTCTTCTTTATCTGTTCAAGTGCCTCACAAAACATCCGGGTCATATCATCCAGCGTGAGAGACTCTTTACCCTTGAGGTTTTTTTCGTAAAATTGCGCCTGGGCCGTAAACATCGTACCAAAAATGGCCCCGGATGCCCCGCCTATGGTCTTAATCAGCTCGAAGCCCCCTTTTTTGAGCATCCCCCCAATATCAAGCTGTGAAAAAGCATCGAGGTTATTGGCAAAAGCCTTAAACCCCTTGGCCATACCGAAACCGTGATCGCCATCCCCTATCTCTGTATCGAGCTTCGATAGGACTTCCTTGTTATCCTCAACTATCCGGTATATCCTCTTGATAATCTCCATGAGGTCGGACTTCGTAATTTCCTCTGTCATATCTACTCTCCGTGTTGTTTGAAATATGGTGTGTCCGCAGGTGCATCCCACAGCCTTTTTGTCTCGTCATCCGCCAAAGTGAACATAGGCTGTCCGGATGTGGGAAAAATGCACGGCTTCAGCGCGATAGCCAATGTACGGGGCACGTCATTGATGAGACGGGTCTTCCGGATTATCTCGTCCCTGGACTTTCCCTCCTCGGCCAGTGCCCCCGAAATCTTAAACGCAAAAAACATATCCGCCATTCCCCTCCTCTTCTCCTCCTGCCCTTTCGGCGCGCTCGCGATGTCTTCGTAAAGGAGTACACTCTCTACATCATACATCCCATATCTGACATAACCGTTGAACCCGGGTTCATGACCAAGACCCTGCGAAAATACTATCTGGACCTTACCCTTGTCCTTCGGTCTCCTCCTGATAATGATATCGTTTTCGACCTGCTTTAGGTAGTCGGGGGGTGCTGCTACAAACCGTTATTCAGCTCCTTCGCAATATCCTAGGGATTATTAATGAACTTTTTCATTTTCCTCATGATCTCGATCGTATGGAGTTAACGTAATTCCTGCATTTTGATAGTTAGAAAAACTGCTGGTCTTCGCACTGGCAGTATAGGTCATGAACCCCGTCGCTCCGGTTCCAGAGTTAGACAACCCGGGTATTTTGCTCTTTGTCTATGATATAAAATAACCTGCGGTTGTCAAGGAATTTCCGGTAGAACGGTAGAACGGTTATAAGTATCCTTGTGGCTTCTTCGTACATTGGGATTGTGATAATAATACTTTTGCCAGAATATGCGCGGTTATCATCTGACTGGGAGCATATAGGAGAGACCCGGCATTGTGGAAGGTAATTATCCTAATCTGACATCTTTCTAATAAGCGATAATTATGAGAAGGAAATCTGAAAGCTGCCGGACTCTCAGGAATTAAAGTGGCAAGATTGTGTTCTACAATCGGAATGGTGGGTACCGGCGTTGAGCTCAGGGCTGTCAGCCTGGATGGAACAGTTCAGAAAAAGCTCCAGGTATGAGCTTCGGCATATTCTTTAAAAATAAAGCAGTACTATAATGTGAAATCATAGTATCATATCCGGCCTTAGAATTATTAAATAGGTTTCATCTCCAAATTCGGTGCAATAAATATGTATGTGTTAATCATGCTGTGTCATTACGAAAAAGGAGCTGAAGATGACGGTCACCTATGGTTCAATCGACGAAATAATCTCATAATACTTTTATTTACAGACCTATTTGAGATTGCTTCGCCGCTTCGACATCTGCGCTCCTAATGGCCACCATCGTGGCAGTTTTCTACCGTTCGGGGCAGCATGTATATTCATAGTCATTCTAACAGTTAGCAATTGATTTTCACTTAATTTTTGCATCTAAATCGGAGAAAAACCTTAAATATAAACCCCAAGCTTTCATATGCCCTGCTACAGAGTAGCCCTTAATCTATAAACAGACCCAGACCGCGCAACTTGTGCACCGCCGGTCGTTCCTCCCGGTATTCGATAGAGTAACTCTTCACAAGCAGAAGGTCTACGGAGAATCCTCTAAGAGCACCTGGGACAGCACTTAAAGCAGTTCAGTATACCGCTTTTCGTACTCTGTCGCAGAAGGCCCTGCTGTCTTTATCGACGGCTCCCCGCCCGGGTTCAGTCAAACGAGTGTACGGATGTTACCTCATTCAAAAAGATGATTTAACTAAGCATCCTCAAGAGGTGTTCTCACTAACAGTACAGCTCAGAAGGGTGTATGACCCAATACTTCCTCATATACGGCAAGAACATTTTTCAAGGGCGTGTCCGGCTGAAATGCATGGGAGGCTGCTGCGATATAGCCCCCGTATTTGCCGAGAGTATTAATACGCTCACGAACCTCCTTTTTAACATCCTCAGGTGAGCCTGATGGCAGAGTTCCCTGTTCATCGATTCCTCCATAGAAAGTCAGCTCTTTCCCATACTCTTCACCAAGCCCTTTAGGGTCCATTCCGGCTGCGAGCGGTTGATTGGGTTGAGCACATCAACGCTGATCTCAATCAGATCGGGGATAATCTGTAAAAATCTTTTTCAATACGCCTTCCATTCTTCAGGGACTCCTTTCATGTCACAGGGTTTCGATTTTCTTTCTATACGGGTGCTGAATGGGGATGCAGGACTCCGGTTACAGGTGCGTTTATTAACATTTCGAAAGCAGGTACAGGGCCGGGCTGTTCTCCTCCCACTGCCGTCACGAAACGCTTTTTCATGACGGCAGTGGATTAATGCCTGTATGACATCTATTACGGGAGAAGCCGGAGGGTCTTTGCATCCTCACCTTGCTCCTCCGTTCTCTTTTCCATAAAGCGTCCGAAAGCCTCTCATCAGGGCAAATTTGTTGACATGATATTATTTTCCATATAGGCTGATATTAAGTACGGCTTTTGTATCTCAATCCACAGGAACGTGGCCCGAATAGATCGGGGGAGTATTGGAAGAGGATCAGTAAAACTGCTGCCGATGAAGTTTTAAACCCGATTCGGCCGCTTCGAGAGGCAAGCGATCGAGTGTGTACTCATCTCTATCCTCCGATAAAAGCCGCCAAGGGGGGAGCCTTCTGACAGAAGATTTCAGAGAGCGATATACTTCTATCTACCCTGATTAAAAACAGCATAAAGGAGGTAGTTTTCCATGAGTATCACGGGGCACGGAGTTGAGGGCAAGGTGGCTATTGTCACCGGGGCCAGCCGGGGGATCGGTAAGGCGATCGCAATAACTCTCGCTGAAGCGGGAGCGGATATCACGGTGATTGCCCGTACTAAAGAGCAGCTAAAAAAAACGGCAGATGAGATCCGCAAGACAGGACGGAAGGCCCTTGCAATACCGATGGATGTAAGTCAGGAAGACCAGGTGCAGAATGCCGTGTCTCGGACTGTTTCTGAATTCGGTAAAATTGATATTCTCTCCCATAATGCGGGTATTTTGATGTTGAAACCGGTTGCCGTCATTCCGGGTGCCAGATTTCCTGGGATGGAAGAGGGGGATGTTGACGTCAGGGCGCAAACTCTGTCAGAGTGGCAACGGGTCATGGATGTTAATCTGACGAGTGCTTTTCTCCTCACCCAGGCAGTCGGTCCCTACATGTTAAAACAGAAGAAGGGCAAGGTCATTATTATGAGCTCCAATGGCGCCGAGCAGGGCCAGAGCCTGCAGACAGCATATAACACAAGCAAAGCGGGGCTATGTATGTTTGTCAGATGCCTTGCGTCGGAATGGGGCCCATACAATATTAACGTTAATGCCATTGCTCCGGGAGTAATTAATACCGAGATGGTAGCACCCTTTATCGCTGATCCCGGTACCCTGAAGACTATTCTTGATGCCACTCCCCTGGGCAGGATAGGTGAACCCCTGGATGTTGCTTTACTGACGTTATTTCTCGCTTCTGAAGCTTCCGACTATATCACGGGACAGACCATTACGATAGACGGGGGGACCATAGGACGTGGCGCAAGCGTGTAGTAACGGGCAGAGGAATCCGCCACAGCTGGGTCACGCTCTAACGAGCTGAGCGAAAACGGCACAGTCCAGTCAGGAAAGATAATTGAATAAAGAGGACTGCTCCCGGTCTGTGAATTAATATCGTTGAGACGAAAAAAAACTACCCTTAGAGTCATTACAGAGAGCTTAAATACTTCAACAGGTGTGTACGTTCATGTATTGCTCCGATAAGGATAAAATGGATGAAACCGTCTTCACCGCTCTTTTAAAGTAGAGGTCTATTGATAACCTTGATAAGTGAAAAAGGCACATCACGGTAATGTCCTGACCGGGGGTCACGCGAAGAGTTGTATCGTTCACAGTACTAATCATCCCTGGGAAGGATGAAAGCCTATTCCAGAAAGGCGTTCAGCCTTTACGTCATTTATCGATACCCAAGTCTGCCTGCACCACGGAGGGAATTCAGCTCGTGCGCTTCCCCTTGTTTTCCAGTTCATCGACAACATCTTTCAAACCGAGCTCCTCGAGCTTTGCCCTCGTCGGATGACCCGTGGCCTTATCCCATCCCCTGTGCCTGTAGTAGCTGTCCAGAATATCGTTGAATATCTTTATATCGAGTCTGGTTCCATCGGCCTTCTCCGGATATTCATAGTACCACTCACCAGTGGAGTCGACCTCTCTGGACCTTCCGTAATTCCTTATGTGAACCGCCCTGTCCAGGTTACGAATTCTCTCCCCCGCCCTGTCTATAAAAGCTGTGTCTATATCAAGCCCGGTCAGAGGCGCCAGCAGCTTGGCTTCGGCATCAATATCGCCATAGTAGTCTTCCGCCTCCAGATACTCTTCCCGTGAAGGAAAGGCGTGAATGATCGCCGGGAATACCCAATCGCAGATCAGCAGGGAATCCTTGATCTGAGCCCGGTTGTCCTGCCAGATCGCAAGTCTCGTTTTGTCATCTATATTTTCAAACCCCGGTTCCATGCCGCCTGTTGTGCCGAATGCCTTTTTGTAGGCGGCTTTCAGTCTCTCCATGTTGGAATCGGGTGTACCTCCTTTCCCCTCGTTGTGAAGGGGCATCCATCCTGCCATAAAGGAAGACTGATGGTGAGAGGCCATCGCATCCCTTGAATCTATGATCCAGTGCAGCATGGTGTTAATCCAAAGCGGGCTTGGCTGTGCTTCATACGACCTGCCCTGGCGATGTGACGGCTGCCCCCACATGGGGAACTGAAACTTCGCCGCCTTTTTCACCAGCGGGGGCAGATCAAGCCGATCCGCCGCCCTCATCAGGTCTTCAGCAAATATTTCTCCGAACTCGCCCTCCCTGTACGCTACTTTTTTCATGAACTCAAACCAGAAAGTCGGCTCATCCGGCTTTAAGCGAACGCCCTTGATCTCGGTAATGCCATTTTCGATACATACCCAGAACCAGGGGTAATAGTTTATCGGAAATGCGCTTGTCAGCCCCAGGCCCTCGCATAACGACTGCAGCTCGGTACCGAGTCTTTTACCAAAGGCTTTCGTCCCCCGGGTATACATGTCACCATCGTATATATCTTTTATATCCTCCGTCGGATAATGAGTCGCGGATTCTCCATATATAAATACTCCATCTTCACAATGGGTCATCATGTTCCGGGTGCCGCTGCCTGCCGCTATCCCTGCGGGTACGTTCTTGTTCAATTCACCGCATCCCAAAGGGCATCCATGGCTGCACTGCTGGTTGCCCGGGCCTATCGGGGCATGATAAAAATGATCCTTGTCCGGGTGGGGAAAATTTGTGGGCCCGCCCTTAATCATTTCCGCCATCTGCCGGCAAATTTTAATAAACTCTTCGGTTTTGGCTATTTTTACCCCTCCGGTGCCCCTTATGGCAATCGCCTTGAGATTCTTTGCCCCCATCACCGCACCCAATCCGGCATCACCGATCGAATTGGAAAGCTTGTGCTGTATTGTAGACCACAAAACGCGGTTTTCTCCGGCGGGACCGATGCAGACAACCTGGGTTCGGTCCCCATGCTTTTGTTTCAGACGGTACTGCGTTACAAACGTATCGAGCCCGGCCACCTGTTTTGCATCGAGAAGTTCCACTTTTCCGTCATTTATCCATAGATAAGAAAGTTTCGGTGAAATTCCTTTAATGATAACCGCATCAAAACCTGCATACTTTAATTCGGCCGCCCAGTCCCCGCCCATTGTTCCGTATGTAAACCAGGGTGTTGGATAGATACGGGGAGAGACCCCACACACCGATCCTCTACCCGATGTCGGCACGAGTGTGCCTGTAAACGGTCCTGTCATGAACATCAGCATGTTCTCCGGGTCATAAGGACCTACCCCGGGATTCAGCTCGTTCCATGCGATACGTGTTGCGATTCCTTTTCCGCCGATATATTGCGGTACGTATTTTGAAGTATCTTCTGTGGTAACCTCACCTGAACCTATGTCGACCCTTAATATTTTTCCAATCCAGCCATACATCTGATTCATTTTGACTTTCCCTTCGGTTTATAAGTTAAGGCATCGCGGGGACAGACTTCCGCACAGATCGGCCCGTCGGCCCTCCCGCGACAGAGATCGCACTTGTAATACCTCTTCTTCCCATCTTCTTCGCTCACAAATATGAGACTGGGGGTAAAAGGACATGCACGGTAACAGCTGCCGCACTTTATACATTCTTCCTCGTTTATATACCTCGCACCGGTTTCACCGTCTATACACAGCGATTTGTCTTTTTTGGGGCAGGCATAGTAACAGCCGGGGTATTCGCATTGTCGGCAGATCTGTGCGGGAAATTCCAGAGCGAGATCATTGGGGACAACATGTATTCTCGACAGTTGCGAGCTGCATATCCCATCATGATACGCTGAGCACGCTACCTCACAGATCCTGCACCCGCGGCATAGATCCGGATTGTGCTCTATCCTTCCGGATTTCGGGACAACTGCAGATATAACCTCTGACGCCATAGGATTCAGCCTCCAGTATAATACTGTTAAAATAACAGATTCTTAAATGTACCGTCTCTCGATTCATTGAGCCGGCGGGGTTAAAACCAGAAGCGGGAAAACGATTTTTCACCACCGGCGAATCATATTTTTCTTAAACCCATAATAATCTTTTTATCAATATGTTAAAATACTCATCTTCTTCCTGCCAGTACAATCGAAATACATACGGGTCATTCGGGAAGTGCGAGTAATCGTTTCGTATTCTCGATCAGCAGCATATCTATCTGTTCATCATTCATGCCCAAATTCTTCATTTCTATATATCCCTCATCAATAAGCTCCGTGATATCCTGTATTCTCTGCCTATCTGTAGGTGTATTCTGAGGCAGGTTAAAGTAAGGCGTATATATACCTTCAACCCCGAAGGTATAATATTCCACACAACAGCCCATGTCCAGTAATTTGTGTATAATCTCACTTCTGAACTCCATAAAATTTTAGGATGGCTTGGATGTAAATTTCTCTTATCAGGAAGCAGGAGCTGACTACGAAGAATCTGTTTTACACAACAAATTAATACAATAGTAAAACCATTGTCGCAAATGGTTTTTTACACTCTGTACTCTTCGTTACTTGCTCTCTTGTCGTATGGAAGAGATGTGACTGCCGGTTTGAGATCGCGGATGACTTACGATCCTCTCTAATCGGCTGGACACCGGTAGTGTTCGCTTATTTCCCGTATCATGCAGCTCGGCTAAGGCCGCTCGATGTTCAGCGAGCTGTACCGCTCACGAAATATGAGCCACAGGGCGTGAACTATACCCGGAACCCACGCCCCTATCGTCAGCGCGAGGTTGATCCAGAAATGCACGCCCAGTCCGACCTGCCAGAATGCCGCTGCCGGTGGCAGAAAAACAGCAACTACCACCTTCAGTATGATCTCCGTTCTCTTGGACCCCATGCCGATTCCTCCTTTACATTCTTAACCACCAGATTGTTCTCTTTCGTGTGTACAAATATGTTGTCCCTGATTCGCGATAATCATATTTATTCCAAAAACTCTCTAACTACCCTACTGAAATAATCCTGTTCCTCAATATGAGGTGAATGGCCGCTGTTATCGAACACAATCAGCTCCGAGTCTTTTATACCATCACGGAGCTCTCTGCTCATGACAACAGGTGTCTGCGGATCGTATCTGCCGACGCATATCAGAACCGGTATTTCCAGTAAATTCAGCCTGTCTTTATAATCCGCTTTTTCATTTCTCAGATAGTTTTTCCATTTCGACCTGACCGGTAAAGGCCTCTTGTGATCGCTAGTCTCGATCTCTATTTCAGTGACATGCTTTTTATCCACGTATGATGCGTAATCGATAAGATTATCGAGCTTTTTATGAGTCTTCAGGTTGCCGAAACCCAGAAACAGCCTCGTTCCCAGGTACATTATCTGCCATCGCTTTTTTTGTGTCCATTTCCAGTGCTTGTGCACTCCCCACCTGCTCACTGCAGGCCATCCTGTCGTGCTGCCCACAAGGACCAGCCTTCTTACTCTGCTCCTGTGCTCAATGGAAAATGCCAGGGCGCAAAAACTGCTCATACTGTGACCTATAAGATCAATACCGCTGTCGATCCCGAAATAATCGAGGGTCTCATTCGTGCACGCAAGCATTTCATCCATATCAACTATCGGAGTTCTCGTGGAACGGTACGCCCCCGGAGGGTCAAACGTAATTACCGATCTGTTCATGCTGTTGAGAATATCAACGAGCGGGCTCTCTGCGATAGAGGCCGCAGTAGAAGCATGCGGGTACGGCATTAAAAATACAGGCTCGCCTTCCCCTATTTTATAAACACCCAGTCCATCTATAACCGCATAGGGTTCCATAGGGTAAATAAAACCTGGAATAATAAATATTATTAGCATTAAAATAGCTATAAAAATAGAATGTTTCATTTTAAGGTTGAACATGATAACTCCCCTCTAAACCGATGATGAGCTTTACGGAACCGGGGTGTAAACCGCTGATATGTATCGAACGTACCGCATTGCACTCTACACAATTTAAACATCGAGACTCGATCTTTACAGGAAAAATCTCCATACCTTTCCTCCACACCATAGTTTGATGGTTTTGTAAGAGGAAGGTTACGGGCGGTGATGTTTTTTTTTGAATTTTTTTCTTTATATGTTATCTTCTCTCGATAATGAAAGAACAGTACGCTATCAACGACCTTATCGAACAATACGGGCAGAGGGTTTTCAATCTGGCCTTCAGGGCCACGGCAAACAGGCAGGATGCAGAGGACGTTACACAGGAGACCTTTCTGCAAGTGTCCAGGAAACTCGATACCTTCCAGGGAAAAAGCCATATTTTCACCTGGATATACAGGATTGCGCTCAATTACAGTCTCAGGACAAAAAGGAATATGAACAAGGCCTACCTTGACTCTCTGGAGGAGAAGATCGATCTCTTCAGGGAGGAAATTCCGAATGAGGTCCGTGACTGGGAAGCTGACCCGGAAAAAAGGTACCTGTTCGAAGAGCTGACAAACGAGATCAGGTCGCAGTGCTATTTCTTCATGACATTCAGGCTGACAGACGAGCAGAGGGTGGTCTATGTGTTGAAAAACATTCTGGGTCTTTCGTTAAGCACGATCGCCGAAATCCTCGAGATCGATGAAAATACGGTCAAGGCCCGTCTTCACAGGGCAAAAGAAAACCTCGTCAGATATTTCAAGGAAAACTGCGGATGTGTCCACAAGGACAACAGGTGCTCCTGTAGATCGCGTATCGGCTTTGCACTGGCCTATGCTCCCCAGATCCTCGATCAGGTCAAGTCAAGAGAGTACGATAAGCGTACAAAAAACATGCTTAGCAGTACACTGAAAGATATTCGGGACATTGATGAGAGCTACAGACAGCTCCCCATGCATGAATATTCCAGCTCCTCCCTGCTTGATGTCATAAGCTCAGCAGGCGGCTAATAATAAATGTACAATTCTTTCGTTTCTGTACGATCTTGGACGGCAGCATTTTATATAATAGTGTTATTTACCCTCTGGTGGTCAGCCTGTCTTTTATTACAGACCTTCTTCGCCTTATACGATCGACATCTATCGGATACGTCCCGTATTCATGAACCGTATCATACATCGTCATTGCATTATCAGGCGGCACAAGGTCGTGAACCTCGCTCGATGATCCGATCAGGATACCGCCCTCCGGTCCTATCTTCTCTATTATTTCAAGGGTCTCGTCTTCAACATCGTATATATTTCCATGGGGAAGCGTGACCTCACAGCACACGTTCCCAAAGAGCAGCTTTTGAGGATACATCTTTCTTATTTCAAATATATCGTTACAGTCGTTTCTTTCGATAGGGTTGAGCCCGTCAGCGCACAGCTCGTCAAATATGATATGCAAAAGCTCACCATACTTTCCGTCTGTATGAAACAGGAACTTAAAACCCTTCTTTTTCACAGGGTCCATGATCCATCGCCATCGTGATAGCCCCTGTTCCCTGATAAATTTCGGGCTGAAGAGCGCTCCTGTGCTCCCGGCGATATCTTCTCCCATGAACTGCAACGGAGCGGATGCATTCTCAGAATAGACCCTGGCGACATACGAGGAAAATTTACCGGTACAGTCCATAATATGTGATAGAAGTTCGGGTGCGTCATACATGGTCGTGCAGAAAAGCTCCATGTCCATGTATGTATACGTGTCTGTTATCGGCCCTTCAACCGCTCCTATAAAAACGAGCCCATAGCAGTCAAAGACCTCTTTTACGTGCTTTATAAACGGTTCATACCATTCTTTGACCTCCTCGTACTTCGGGACTTGTGGCATATTTCTTTCGAGCTCCCTGAGATTTGAAAACGGCCTTTTTGAGATCCAGGCGGTTCCTCCCTTCTGGGAAACCTCCCACTTATCAGGATTTACCCCAAAGAACCGTATCCAATTGACGATCTTTAATCCCATCCAGTGATTGGCCGGGTCATAGGTATACCGCGTGACATCGAGTCCTATTTTTTTAAACGTCCTGGCGTTCACCTCCACTATCTCTTCAAAGCTGTAATCCTTCGATTCGTCATAACCTCCGTACTTTAAAAGCAGTGCCCTGTTGTCCACAAAATCATAGGTTAGTATCCTGTCAACAGGTTTCCAGTTAACGGTTCTTTCAAATCTTTCATAATTATTCATAAATTTTTTACAACAGATCAACCCCCTCTTCTTATAAATGAGTAAAATGAAAGGGAAATGACAATGACTGCTCCATATACCGCCTGGGTCCAGAATCCGGTCATACCCATGGCGATGATCCCTGCTTCCAGGCACCCTATGATAATAACACCGATGAATGTGCCTAAAAGAGTGCCTTCACCGCCTGAAATCGAAGTACCTCCGACAAATACTGCCGCCACCACTTTGATAAGATAACCTGAACCGAGAGTAGGCCATAGGTAGCTTACTTCGAGGCTGGCAAGCACTCCGGCAAATGATGCAAAGAATCCCATCTGCATGAATGTGATTATCTTTATCCTGTCCACATTTATGCCCATCATCCGTGAGCTCGTTGTACTGTCACCCACGTGATACACACGCAAACCAAACTTATGACGATTAAGTAAAAACCACAGAACAACAGCAATCACAATAGTCCACACTGCCTGCATCGGGATCCTATACCACGGAAGCCTTCCTACAAGACCGTAATACAGCACCGTTTCTTTTGCAGCAACGAGAGGAGTCCCCCTGCCTCCGCACAGGATCATCATTATGCCTCTCCATAAATACATGGTCCCAATGGTAGCGATGAGGGAGGGGATGCGAACCTTTGTTACCAGCAACCCGTTACAAGCCCCTATCAGCGACCCTGCCACGAGACAGCCGGCGAGGGCGAAACCGACGTTTCCTGTTATCAGAAACAGGTTCGTAAATACCCACCCTCCAAACCCCATAACAGACGGAAAGGAAAGATCGATCTCTCCGGCAATTACTACAAGGGTCAATGCCAATGCCGATATGGCTGTAAAGGGAATCGAGGACATGAAGGCAAAGTAGATATCGTAAGCGAGAAAAACCTTTGGCCGCACCAGGATAAAAATAGCGAACAGCACAAGCAGCACTCCGAAGACACTGAGCTGGATGCTGTACCGCCGCGCATAATATTTCCACAGTTCCCATCGAGATTTTTTCTCGGTTTCCACACTTTTTCTCATGGTTATCTTCTTCAATAAATTTAATGATTATTACTTTAGTTCCCCCCGCATGCGCCGACATCCTCTAGAACTTTAAGGAAAGCTACAGCAATAATCATTACTTGCGTTTACTGTATAGTCTGTTTCAAGACCTATCGACCCTGCTATTCTCAAACGTGTCCTGTGCTTGCAACCTTCTGTAACTCTTCAACAAGGTCATCCAATGACAAGTCTTTTTTTAGAAACTCCCCGACAATTCTCCCTCGGTCCAGGATTACAAATCGGTCCGAGACAGGGTATAGTTGATAGATCGTATGGCTTATCATTATGGCTGATTTTCCGCTGTCCTTTATCCCCTTTATGAAATCCAGCACCTTTTTTGTCTCTGTTAATGAGAGTGAAGTTGTCGGTTCATCCAGGATAATAAGCTCTGCATCGAAGTACAGCGCCCTGGCTATTGCAACGCCCTGCTGTTCTCCGCCCGACATCGTTCTCACGAAGGAGTCGGGTGTAACAGCTTTGGATGTAAACCCGATATATTTTTTCATTATCCTGTCAGTTTCTTCTTTGGACCTCTTTATCTTGAGAAAACCAAGCCCGTCGGACAGCTCCCTTCCAACGAAGATGTTGCTCCATATGGTCTGTTTTTCTCCCAATGCCTTTTCCTGGTACACAGTCTCGACCCCGGAACCGCGTGCTCTTTCCACAGTCCAGTGTTCCACCTTCTTTCCCTTGAAGTAGATTTCCCCTTTATCAGCCTTATGAACCCCCATTACGATTTTAATCATGGTTGACTTGCCGGCGCCGTTGTCGCCGACCAAGCCAACCACTTCATTTTTTCCTACTTCAAAGTTTATATCCTCGAGCGCTGTTATACCCCCGAAATGCTTGTGGACGCCTGCAAGCTGGATCAGAGGGGGGGGCTGTTTTTCTCTCATCTCACCACCTACCGTATACCTGCCTCAGCCAGCGGTGCAATGGCTTCGATATTTGCCGCAGTTACAAACCCTGCGCCGGTGTCTATATATAGTCCCGAGAAACCGAATTTTTTAGCCATACAAACCTGTAGAACCCCGAGATAGGCCTGCAGCCACGGCTGCTGATCAGCTATTACCTGCACGTATCCGCTTCTGATAGCCTCCGCCGTTGCCGATGAGAGATCAAATCCCGCGACAAGGACTTCCCCCGGACCTTTGCCTGCAGCCTCCATGTAGGTCTGGGCCGTTGCAGTAAGACCGCCGTGATCCGTAATAACGAGATCAACATCCGGATGAGATGCTATATACGCAACTATCGTTGGTATGCCGGCAGGTGGGTCTGCATTTGTTTCTGGTGATATATCGAGGTAATCAACAGCCACCCCTTTATCTTTGAGAGCGTCTATGCAGCCTTTTGATCGCATGCCTCTCAACGGTTCCCCAAGAAGACCCCAGACCATTGCCCTGTCACCATCCCCGAGCCCGTTATCCATAGCAACTTTATTGCCCAATGCATACCCTGCTTGGTATAGGGAAGCTCCAGCATAACCGCAGCCATCGGCAACGTATTTTGCTCTGGTCGCAGGAAGATCTACACATATCGTTGTTACAATAATCCCTTTAGATATGGCTTCATCAACAAGGGGCCCGAATCCTTCATCCCCTGGCTGCCCTATTAGAACAGCTCCATCAGGCCTCGCCGCAATCGTCTCTTTAAAATGCTCTACCTCTTGCCCGGGATCCCAGTCAGACCATATAGCCTCGACATTGCAACCGAGGTGACGAGAGGCGGCCATTGCTCCGTTATACAGAACACCGGCAAAGGGACCCCCTTCCGGCCCGCCGAAGTCAAAACGTACTGTTATGTCTGAAAAATCTAACAGATCCACTTCTGCTTTTATCTCTTCAGCCTCAGGTTGTTCGGGTTTTTTCCCTCTGGCAAAGACCAAAGAAGCACAGATGAGCACAACAGATAATGCAATGATCAGTATAAATAGCCTTTTCATGGAACCCTCCTTTTAAAAATGTTAAGATTCAGCCGATGTATTACACACCAGGTTTTTTACCATATCGATATCCGGGGCAGCTCTCTGAGGAAACATAGGGCTATAGGCTGCAATCTCTCATAATTGTACGAGGAATGCCCCGCTAAGTTATTGCTATTCGTCTATATAGATAATTTGAAGCATATCCTCTATGAGGATATTGTAAATTTAACCGCTAATATTCTAACTCATCTTACTACACGATAAAATAATGTCAATAGATACCGCAATTTTTATTCAGCAGGCTATATTATCGAGTCTTACAGTTGGAGCACTATAACTTTTAAAAAAGAATGTAATTGAGCATGAGAGTACGGATGGAAAAGTACCTATAAGAATTGGAGCCGTTGAAGCGAAGCTTCAACTTGAGCCTAGCGACCGTTGAGTTCGAAGAACGAAACTTGAGCCTAGCGACCGTTGAGTTCGAAGAACGAAACTTGAGCCTAGCGACCGTTGAGTTCGAAGAACGAAACTTGAGCCTAGCGACTAAGGGCACTGCATTTTTTTTGAAGAGAAAAGAACTGCTCCCTCATACCGCCATAATCCGGGAAGGTTCCAATTCACCTTTCCCGTCAGAAACCGCATAGACCAGGAGGGAACCCTTTGATGTGTTGAACTCAACACAGTCGGCTTTTAAAACCAGCTCACCTTTTTTCTCAGAGGAATAGTTAATATCTTGGGCCTTACATTTTAAAACTATCCATCTTCTCCCTCTGTATTCGAAATAGACCCTGTTTTTTAATATTCTCACTCACTAGTTCAAGGAGCCATGCCGGCCGGGTAAAATCCAGTTTTAAATCCTGCTCTGTAAGATCTAAGTTATAGGAATAGCCTTTCTTCGGCTGCTGTTTGCCCGGTACTTTTCCCTCTTCTGCATCGAGGATGAGCCTGTCAATGAGCGGCATGCTGGCGTTCATTATGCGATCGTAGAGGACCGGCACCGTATCTTTTGGCAACACTTTTACTCTTTTCACATACGCGATGTCCCCTGTATCGATACCTGCATCCATATGGTGAAGTGTTATACCGGTTTCCCTGTCCCCGTGCCAGAGAGTCCAGAAGACAGGGTGTTTTCCGCAGTGCCTCGGCAGAAGCGAGCCGTGGAAGTTCACGGAAGCAATCTTAGGTATTTCAAGGAGCCTTTGTGGTAAAATACCCCAGTAACCGGCTGAGATAATAAGATCCGGCTTTAAGGCGGATATCTCTTTTATGAAATCCGGATCCCTGGGATGGGAGTCGCGGGCCTGAAAAGGGGCACCCCAAGGCTTGCTGCGGCTTCATCTATACTCCGGGCGCCTGTCTCTACATTCGTGGAATCAACTGCACCGGAAGGCGAGTCTACAACCTCTGCTACCTCGGCATCGGTTTCGCAGATACGCGCAAAATGACGACCGGAAAATTCCACCCCCCTCGCTCCAAAAAAGATCACCCGCAGCATTTTGCGCCCCCAAACTGTTTCTTCAGTTCTGTGAGATACAGTTTTCATCAATAAGAACCCCTGGTTCTCTCTCACATTATAACATGTGTTCTTCCTGAGGCTTACAGCCTGTATGCTACTCAGTGTTTCTCACGACCCGGAAGCCGAGGTTTCCGTTTCTGTACATCAGTACCCAGTACTGACGGATGCCGATATTCGCCGGACCCAGCCGCAGGGGTATACAGGCTGCCGCCCTTTATGACCCTCTGCGAGCCTGTATCGGGCCCTTTGGGATCGAATAACTGGACTGCCAGGGCCGATCTTGAAAACGATGAAAACCTCCTCATTATTGAATCTGAGGAGATAGCCGGAATCTATAAAGAGCAGTTTTTAAAATACTGGAATGGAACCTACGTAGACACCTCTGCGTATAGTGATGAAAGCCGGCTGGAAAAGTCTCCTGTAGAAAAAGAAATTACGGCCCCTGAAAACGAATTCGTCGCCAGTGTCAATTCATCTGTTTTTCATTATACCGATTGCAAATGGGCGAAGAGGATAAAAGGAGACAACCGAATTTGGTTCGGCAGCAGAAAGCAGGCTATCGATGAAGGATATACTCCCTGTCAGGTATGTGATCCATAGACTGAGGACTTATCAGTATTATATATCGAATGGCCCACAATTAAGTAACTAAACTGTTCTAAACCTCGAACCCATTCTGGCGTAACAATCGAGGGTAAAATTCAAAGGCTAATACCGCTTAGGTTTTACTCTCCGAAATGAGATACGTTTTATTTCTCCCCATGTTCTTGGCCTTATATAATGCAGTATCGGCCATATCTATCAGACGCCGCGACGAATCAGCATGTTCCGGGTAGGAAGCCACACCGAGACTGACTGTGAGCGTTCCCCCCGGTTGGACCTCCTCTCTTTCAAAGTGATAAGATTCGATTTCTTTCCTTAAACGCTCTGCAAACTCCCACGCACTTTTCATGTCCTCTTCAGGAAGGACTACACAAAATTCCTCTCCGCCGTAACGGACTGGAACATCCGACTTTCTTATCGTTGACTTTAAAATAGCGGCAACCGACTTTAATGCAGCGTCCCCCGCCAGATGACCCAGTTTATCATTGTAGTTCTTGAAAAAATCAACATCGAACAGCACCAGCGAGAGGCTGTGATGATATCTCTTGGATCTCAACATCTCGTCTTCGAGCCTTTTCGTAAAATATCTATAATTAAAAAGTCCTGTCAGCCCATCGGTGACGGAAATCTGTTCCATCTCCTGGTACAGGATGGAATTGGAAAATGCAACCGATATGAAATGGACCAGCAGACTGAACAGCTCCTTTTCCGACTGTGAAAAACGTTCCTTATTTATCTTCTGTCCGACTGCGATGAGTCCCTTGACCCTGTTGTTCGAAATAATAGGCGCAACCATTATAATGCCGTTATCGATAAGTTTGCGCCATCTTTCATCGAGGAGTTCTTCTTCGATATGCACCATATCCAGAGCAATCACTTTGTCATCGAACTTACCTATCACCGGGTCTTTCAGCGACAAGAAGAAGTCTTTCCAGAGTTCCTTTGAAAACCCCTTTGAATACATCGAATAAATATTTTTTTTATCGCTCTCAGAAGGAAGGAACATAATTATCTGATCTATTCGCAACTGACCTATAACGGAAAGTATGGAGGATTCGATTAATTTTTCCGGGTCCAGAATAGAGGTGAGATTGATCGATACCTCAAAAAGATTGTGCAGCTCATAGATCTGCTTTTGAAGCTTCTTGGGCATTATGTGTAACCTGTCTACATCACTCTCTTTGACCAGCTCAGCCTCTTTCAGAGATAAATAGCGGGAAATTTTCTTCCAACAGAGTAACAGCATGACCTGAACTACAACCAGACTCGCTACAAGACTTAGTATAACGGAGATATGTAATAAATAGTGAATTGCAAAAAACAGAACAATTTCGAGACACAGGAAGCACATAATGAGCAACAGCGATGAATAATGTTTTTTCATGGTGATCTGTACATACTCCCTAGCATGAAAGTATTTTTTTATCTTTAGCGTCTATAATAACGGCGAATATACTACCTCACAAAAGACACCGATTTCTGTTTTTATACAGACAACATAATGTGACCCATTTGGACAGTACTGTAAAGTGTCTTCTATCATAAAATAACAGCGCTCCCCCGGCCGGAGCCGGCCTCTTGGTACCAGGCTGCCGTAAGCATAAACTTAAAAACAGTTCTGAATTCCTTAGTGCGCGGTTTCAGCCTGTCATTACTCGTGCTGATGACGGGCAGCATATAGGTCCAAAAGCCGCCGGATCATTTTCTGATACTGAGTGCCGTGCTTCTTCGCCTCGTACTTGAAGAAGTCAACGCTTCTCCTGCTCAATCCAAGAGTGACTTTTACGTTATCTTCTTTGAATACAAGATCTTCAAGGGAAGGTAAATAATCATCAATAACACGAACATCGCCTAAAGGCTCATCGGTAGAGCCGTTATCTTTGTTCTTTTTCATAGATTTCCCTTCCTTTCCTCCAATACCCCGCTCCGATAATCCGAATCCTCGCCTTACGGCAGAAAAACCGTACCGTCGTGATCCGGTCTCCTGCCTTGCCGAAACAGTAATACCTTTTTTCAGCCTGGAGGCGGGAAACATCTTCCGCAATTATACGATGCAGGTCGGCGAACGCATATTGTGCCAGTCCGAATGAAACCTTATACTCCTCCTGGTTTTGTCGATTCCGCTTCTCTTCCCATTCAAACCGAACCCTACTCACTAAAATATGTTACCATTAAATTGAGAGAATAGCAATATATTTATAAGTATTGATATATGGCTTATTAATCGTGAGGCACATTATTGCCGACAGGAAACAGGCAGGGTTCGCAGTAAAACCCTGAAGGATCAGCGAAAAAGGCTCATTTCACACTAATTGCCCTGTTTTTAGAAATCAACTCTTTAATCTTCCATATTCCGTATCAGGCTTTTTTGGCCAGAAGGCATGAATCAACTGTTTGCCACATCCAGAATACGATTCCATTGACGTCGAAAATATCATGTCCTCTCCAGCTCTTTTTATAGATCTCGCGGTAAACGATCTTGAAGTTACACGAATAACCGAACAGACCAAGTCAACCGGGGTTTCGTAACGAGGAATAGTAAAGGCATTAAAAGAAGAACGGAATTTAGCACCCTGTACCCTCCCCCTACGAAAATGATTTCATTCCATATTCATCGCGCCCTGGACACACTTCTACGAAATATTTTCACAATCTCATTGAAGAGGATCGGAAGAAGCCCGAGCACAATAACGAAAAGCCAGTCTCTCCAA
>Ga0307379_10000203_pt1 | contig 103527 bp, 91 predicted proteins | sample UN2MG_FD_202237 | JGI IMG/M metagenome (GOLD analysis project Ga0307379, IMG submission 202237) | Soil microbial communities from Risofladan, Vaasa, Finland - UN-2 | ecosystem: Environmental > Terrestrial > Soil > Coastal area > Acid sulfate soil | place: Finland: Risofladan, Vaasa | collected... | reverse complement strand
GTGGAACCGGAGAACCCATGGCAAACCTCCATCCGTTTGCCATGTTGAATCAGAAAAAACCCAATCCGGGAATCCCCCACGTGAGTCTCATTCAGCGGGACTTGGTATAAGGGAAACGTGTTTAATGAAGCCCTAATGCCCGCGGCGGCGGCGCGGGGCCGCGGACCGGCGAAATCGGGCGCCGGCCCCCTGCCTCGGCAAGCTCAGCATTAGGATCATTGGTAGTCGCCCAAACAGACACCTCACCCTGAGCCTGTCGACGGGTGAGCCCGCCGAAGGGTGAGCTTGCCGAAGAGCATGACCGTCAGAGGACGCTGGACAGCTTCATGGCCACCGCCATGTCGCCTTCGACTTTCAGCTTGCCGGTCATATAAGCCATCGTGGCGTCAAGCTCGCCTGCGATCATCGATTTGAAGTCCTCTATCGACATGCGAATGGTGCAGTCGGCGTCCCGGTCTTCATTGGAAACTTCGTTGGGAACCTTGGAGGCGTCGACCAGCACGCAGCCTTCGTCCTCGAAAGCGAACTTGACCGATGCCCCGAGGCCGCTATCGGCGCCGACCCGCTCGGTCACGGCTTTGGTGATCTCGTCGAGGCTCATGGAGGTGTTCCTTTCATTCGGGTATTGGCCGGCGGCCGGATTTGACTTGTTGCCCTAGCAGGGGCGGCGATTAGGTGCGGCAGTCAGGCGGCATAGAAGGTTTCGCCTTTCTTGGCCATATCGCGCAGGAGGGTCGGCGGGGCAAAGCGCTCGCCAATGCGCTTGGCCAGCTCGTCGCATTCTTCCACGAAGGTCTGCGGGCCGACCATGTCGACGTAGGAGAGCACGCCGCCGGTAAACGGCGCAAAGCCCCAGCCGAGGATCGAGCCGATATCGGCGTCGCGCGGGTCGGTGACGACGTTTTCCTCCACGCAGCGTGCGGTTTCCACGCCCTGGATATACATCAGCCGGCGCTTGACGGCTTCGACGTCCGGCTGATCGGCGGCCAGCGGGAAATGCGCTCCGAGCTCGGGCCACAAGCGCTTGCCGCCTTCGGTGTAGTCGTAGAAGCCCTTGCCGGCCTTCTTGCCCGGGCGGCCGAGCTTGTTGACGAAAAGGTCGACGACCGGATCGCCAGGTCGCGGCACGTGAGCGTCCCCCATATCGGCGCGGGTCTGCTCGCCGATATGGTGGATGAGGTCGATATTGACCGCGTCGGCGACCTCAAGCGGGCCCATCGGCATGCCGGCGATGCGGCCGGCATTCTCGATCAGCGCCGGATTGACGCCCTCGGCGAGCATGGTCAGGCCTTCCTGGACGTAGGTTGCGAAGACACGCGACGCGAAAAAGCCGCGCGCGTCATTGACCACGATCGGCGTCTTGGCGATGCGCTTGACGAAATCCATCGCCGCCGCGAGCGCGGCATCCGAGGTTTGCTCGCCGCGGATGATCTCGACCAGATGCATACGGTGGACCGGCGAGAAGAAATGCAGCCCGATGAAATTGCCGGGCCGCGTGCTTGCTTCCGCGAGCCCCGTGATGGGGAGCGTCGAGGTGTTGGAGGCGAAAATGGCGGTCTCGCTTATGACCGCCTCGGTCTTCGCCGTGACATCGGCCTTGATGTCGCGGTCCTCCAGCACCGCCTCGATCACCATGTCGGCATCGCCGAGGCCGGCATAATCGGTGGTGGGCGTGATGCGGGCGAGGATCTGGTCGCGGACCTCCTCGGTCATGCGCTTGCGCTTGACGCCGCCGTCAAGGATCTTCGCGACCGCCGCCTTGCCCTTGTCCGCAGCTTCCTGGCTCACATCGATCAATACGACGTCGATGCCGGCGGCGGCAGCCGCGTGGGCGATGCCGTGCCCCATCAGCCCGGCGCCCAGCATGCCGATCTTCTTGAACTCGGTCTTGGGCGTCTCCTTGGGCCGGCGGGCAAGCTTGTTTGCTTCCTGCATCGAGAAGAAGAGCGTGCGGATCATCGCCTTGGCCTGCGGCGACTGGACGACCTTGACGAAGTTGCGCATCTCGATCCGGATACCGGCGTCGAAGCCTGACGACAGGCCCTCATAAACCGCGGTGAGGATCGCCTGCGCGTTCGGATAGTTGCCGTATGTCTTCTGGCGAACCATGGCGTTGCCGGCAACCAGAACCTGGTAGCCCGCGGGGCTCTGGACGTTGCCGCCGGGGACCTTGAAGCCCTTTTTGTCCCAAGGCTGAACGGCGTCGCCAACCTCGAGCAGCCAGCGCTTGGCTTCCGCCAGAAGCTGGCCATCGGGGGCGACCGCATGAACCAGGCCAGCGGTCAGGGCCGGGCCGACCCCCAGCTTGCGGCCCTCGAGCAGCAGGGGCAGGGCGGGCTGGATGCCGATCAGGCGCGGCAGGCGCTGCGTGCCGCCGCCGCCCGGCATCAGCCCCACCAGCGCTTCGGGCAGGCCGATCTGCGAGCGCGGATCCTCGGCGGCAATGCGGTAGTGGCAGGCCAGCGCGATCTCGAAACCGCCGCCCAGGCACATGCCGCGGATCGCCGCGGCGAACGGCTTGCCCGAGGTCTCGATCTCGCGGAAGACGCCGTTGAACGCGGTCATGCCGTCGACGATCGCTTGGCTGCCTTTCCAGTTGAACAGCATGTCGAGGTCGGCGCCGGCGATGAAGTCCCGCTTGCCGGAGGTGACGATCACGCCTTTGACATTTTCGTCGGCGATCGCGGCGCGGGCGGCTTCGGCGTATTCGCCGATCGACGCCTCGGAAAGCACGTTCATCGACCGGCCCGGCATGTCCCAAGTGATGGTTGCGATGCCATCGGCGTCGACGGCGTATGCGATGTTCTTGTCCGACATTTCAGATACCCGTTCGGTTCGGCCCTCACCCTCCCACCGCCCATTTGATATGGGGCCGGCGGGGCCCTCCCTCTCCCGCAAGCGGGAGAGGGGAAAGGCAGCGCTTCTTCCAGATTCCCTCTCCCGCAAGCGGGAGAGGGTTTAAGGTGAGGGCTCCTTGTTGATCTTATCCGGTCCTTAGACCCGCTCGATGATGGTGGCGGTGCCCTGGCCCCCGCCGACGCAGAGCGTGGCCAGGCCTGTGCTGAGGTCGCGGCGCTCCAACTCGTCGAGCAGCGTGCCGAGGATCATCGCACCGGTCGCGCCCAACGGATGGCCCATGGCGATCGCCCCGCCATTCACGTTCATCTTGGCGTGATCGACGTTCATCTGGTCCATGAGCAGGAGAACGACCGAGGCGAACGCCTCATTCAGCTCCCAGAGATCGATGTCGCCGACCGACATGCCGGCCTGGGCCAGCACCTTCTGGGTCACGCCGACAGGGCCGGTCAGCATGATCGACGGCTCCGATCCGATCGAGGCGAAATGCTTGATCTTGGCGCGCGGCTTCAGGCCCAGCTTCTTGCCGATCTCCTCATTGCCGATCAGCATCGCGGCGGCGCCGTCGACGATACCCGAGGAGTTGCCCGCATGGTGCACGTGGTTGATCTTCTCAACTTCGGGGTAGCGCTGGATCGAGACCGCGTCGAAGCCGAAATTCTCGCCCTGCATCTTGAAGGCGGGCTCCAGCGAGGCGAGACTCTGCATCGTCGTGCCAGGCCGGCGATGCTCGTCGTGGTCGAGCAGGGTGAGATCGTTCTGGTCCTTCACCGGCACGACCGAGTGCTCGAAATAGCCGCCCGACCAGGCCGCCTCGGCGCGTTGTTGTGATTCGATTGCATAGGCGTCGACGTCGTCGCGGGAGAAGCCGTATTTGGTTGCGATCAGATCGGCGCTGATGCCCTGGGGCACGAAGTAGACCTTGAAGGCGACCGAGGGGTCCTGATAGTAGGCGCCGCCGGCGGTCATCATCGGCACCCGTGACATCGACTCCACGCCGCCGCCGACCGTTAGCTCATCCTGGCCCGCCTTGACCTTCGCTGCCGCGAGGTTGACGGCGTCGAGACCCGACGAACAGAAGCGGTTGATCTGGACGCCCGGCACGCTCTCGTCGTAGCCGGCCATGATCGCCGCGAAGCGTGCGATATCGGCGCCTTGTTCGCCCGCCGGCTCGACGCAGCCCAACACCACCTCGTCGACATGCGATGTGTCGAGATCGTTGCGGTCCTTGAGCGCGCGCAGCGCTGTTTCGGCGAGCTTGATCGGCGTCACTTCATGGAGCGCCCCGTCCTGTCGGCCCTTGCCGCGCGGGGTGCGGACGGCGTCGTAGATATAGGCTTCGGTCATGGTCTGGGGTTCCTCTTTCGTGACCTGCAACTATCCTTCGAGGCTCGCCTATGCGAGCACCTCACGATGAGCATCAGTTTCTATCTGCCTATCATCGATGCTCATCGTGAGGTGCGAGCGGAGTGAGCCTCCCAAATAGACGTTTGGGGATAGTCGCCCATGCTAAAGCGTCCGCGAAATCAACTCTTTCATGATCTCCGACGTGCCGCCATATATGCGCTGGACGCGGGCGTCGGCCCAGGCGCGGGCGATCGGGTACTCTCTCATATAGCCGTAGCCGCCGTGCAATTGAAGGCACTCGTCAAGCACGCGGCATTGCAGCTCGGAGCAGGTGAGCTTGGCGATCGCCGCACTCTCGACATCGAGATCGCCGGTGTTGAGGAGATCGATGCATTTGTCGACGAAAACCCGCGCGAGCGCCAGTTCCGCCTTCATCTCGGCCAGCTTGAAGCGGGTGTTCTGGAATTCAGAGATTGCCTTGCCGAAGGCCTTACGTTCGCGCGTGTAGTCGATGGTCCATTGCAGCCCGGCCTCGGCGTTCGAGACAGCGCCGATGGCGATCAGCAGGCGTTCGCGCGGCAGTTCCTGCATGAGCTGCGCGAAGCCCTGACCTTCCTGACCCAGCATGTTTTCCGGCGGCACCCGGACGTCCTCGAAGAAGAGCTCGGAGGTGTCCTGGGCGTGGAGGCCGATTTTTTCCAGGTTGCGGCCGCGCGCGAAGCCCTCGCGGCCGTCCTCGACGATGAAGAGCGAGGTGCCGTGGGCGCCCTTGTCGGGGTCGGTCTTGGCGACGACGATGACGAAGCCGCAGTTCTGGCCGTTGGAGATGAAGGTCTTGGAGCCGTTGATGACGTACTGGTTGCCGTCCATCACGGCGCGGGTCTTCACGCCCTGAAGATCGGAGCCGGTGCCGGGCTCGGTCATGGCGATTGCGCCGACGCACTCGCCCGAGGCCATCTTGGGCAGCCAGGTCTGCTTCTGGTCTTCCGAGCCGAAATGGAAAACGTAAGGCGCGACGATGTCGGAATGGACCGCGAAGTTGGGCCCGGAGATATTGAGCCGCGCCTGCTCCTCGTTGACGATGGCCGCCATCTTGAAATCCGCGCCGCCGCCGCCGTATTCCTCCGGCATGTCGCAGCAGAGGATCCCGGCTTGGCCGGCTTTGCGCCAAAACTCCAACGGCACCAGACCGTCGCGTTCCCATTGGTCGTGATGCGGTACGACCTCCTTCTCGAAGAACTTGGCGACCATGCCGCGGAAGATCTCGTGGTCTTCTGAATAGAGCGTGCGGGGGATCATGGGGGGTCCTGGGTTGGGTGCTGTTGCCCCTAAGGTATTGGATTTAGTGGCCCGCATCATCCTTCGAGACGCGCGTTACGCTCCTCAGGATGAAGCTTCTGTTTAACGCACCAACACAAACCTTCATTCTGCGGAAACGTTGGAGCGCCATCTTGAAGGATGGCCACTGCGCCGTGTTCTATCAAAACTCGCAGACTACCTTGCCGAAATGCTTGCCTTGCGGCAATGCGGCGATTGCCGCACCGAGATCCTCGAAGGCGAAGCGCTTTTCCTCCAGCGCCGGCCGGGTCTGGTGCAACTCCATGGCGCGGATCATGTCCTCGAAGATCGCCCGGCTGCCCACGGTGATCCCCTGAAGTGCTATATTCTGGGTGACCACCGGGCCGAGGTTGAGCTCGCCCGCGGCGCCTGCCAGCACGCCGATCAGGCTGATCGTGCCCGAGGGGCGGACGGCGCGGATCGAACGCTCCAGCGTGCCGGCGCCGCCGACCTCGACGATGTGATCGACGCCGCCGCCGCCCGATATGCCGCGCGCGGTCTTGTGCCAGTCGGGATCGTCGTTGTAGTTGATCAGGTGATCGGCGCCGAGCGTCTTCGCGCGCTTGAGCTTCTCGTCGCTCGACGACGTCGCGATCACCTCCGCGCCCATCATCTTCGCGATTTGCAGCGCGAACATCGAGACCCCGCCGGTGCCTTGGACAAGCACCAGGTCGCCTGCCTGGATTTTGCCCTGATGGACGAGCGCATTCCACGCGGTGACGGCGGCGCAGGGGATCGATGCGGCTTCGGCGGCGCTCATATGTTTGGGCGCCTTGACGACCCCCTCTTCGGAGAAAAGCATCGCCTCCTGGAAGGTGCCGTCGCGCGGGCCGCCCAGCGTGCCTGGCCAGGACGCCTCGCTGAACGGGCCGTCGAACCAGGTCTGGCTAAAGATCGGACAGACCAGATCGCCGACCGTGACCCGGCTCACGCCCGCGCCGACCGCCGCCACGGTGCCGGCGCCGTCGGAGCAGGGGACCAGCGGCAGCTCGCCCGAGCGGCGGCCATAGCCGCGCCGGGTCATCACGAAGTCGCGGTAGTTGAGCGAGCCCGCCTGCATGGCCACGACAACCTCGCCCGGGCCGGGCTCGGGATCGGGGCGCTCGGCGAGCTTGATGTTCTCCGCGCTCCAGTCGTCCTGGATCTGCATGACTTTCATCGGCGGTCCCCCGGTTTCAATTCGCGCAATATTGCCGCGAGACTAGCGAAATCGCCGGACGAAACAAACGCCCCCACGAGCAACCGAGCAGGATCGAGCCATGCGTCGGTGGCTTGGCATTTTGTTAACCACAAGCTCATGGTGCGTGGTGTAGGTCTAAGCGCTAGACTGCCGCCGCCAGGCTGGCGGATTGTGGAATAACGGTTGAAGGCGGAGACATGGCCGAGCCGCAGCGATTGATCGTGGGCATCAGCGGCGCGTCGGGGATCGTTTACGGCGCGCGTGTGCTGGAAGCCCTCAAGGGCACCGGGATCGAAACGCATCTGGTGATGTCGAAATCGGCTGAGGTCACGCTGGCCTACGAAATGCCCGGCAAAAAAGCCGCCGACATCCAGGCGCTGGCCGACGTCGTGCATCCGTTCGGCGATATCGGCGCCTCGATTTCTTCGGGCTCCTTCCGCACGCAAGGCATGATCGTCGCGCCCTGCTCGATACGCTCGATGTCGGAAATAGCGCACGGCACGACAGGAAACCTGCTGACGCGCGCCGCCGATGTCGTGCTGAAGGAACGCCGGAAGCTGGTGTTGATGCTGCGCGAAACGCCGCTTCATCTCGGCCATCTCAAGACCATGACCGCGATAACCGAGATGGGCGGGATCATTTTTCCGCCGGTGCCGGCCTTCTATCAGAAGCCGGAGACGATCGACGATATAATCGACCAGTCTGTCGGGCGCGCCCTCGATCTGTTCGGTTTCGACGTCGGCCTGGTCAAGCGCTGGGGCGAGGAGGGCGGCGAGGACGAAAAGACGACCCGCGTCTTCCGGCGGCCCGGCCAGGCCCAGGGTTGACGGGCCGAAGGCGGGAAGACCAAAGCTCAAAGGGATAGCGCCATGAGCGAGAGCCATATTCACGATCTGCAGGCGATCATCGACGATCTTGAGGCGATGGGCCGTCTTATCCGCGTCAAGGGCCAGGTGCATCTGCGCTACGACCTCGCCGGCATCGCCGCCAAATACGAAGGCGGTCCGCGCGCTGTGCTGTTCGAGCGTGTCGCCGGGCGCGACTATCCGGTGTTTACCGGGCTGTACTGGTCGCGCGAGATGCTCGGCGCGCTGATGCGCAAGGACGAGGCGGCGCTGCCGCAATACGTCAGCGACTGCATCAGCCAATGGCAGACCAAGCCCAAGCCGCCCAAAGTGGTCAAGAACGGTCCCGTGCTCGAAGTGACCGAGAGCGAGGTCAATCTCGACAAGCTGCCGATCCCGGTGCACGCGATCAAGGATGGCGGGCCGTATTTCGATGCCGCGGTGGTGATTGCCAAGGATCCCGAGACCGGGGTGCGCAACGCCTCGATCCAGCGCTTCATGGTGGTTGACGCCGACCGCATGAGCGTCAACATCGATGCCGGCCGGCATCTCGAAGTTTATCTCGAAAAGGCCCAGCGGATGGGCAAGACGCTGCCCATCACACTCAACATCGGCTGTGGGCCGGGGCTGCATTTCGCCGCTTCGGCGCCAGCCGAGGCCGCGCCGATCGACACCGACGAGCTTGGCATAGCCAGCGCTTTCCACGGCAAGCCGCTGCAGCTTGTTCCGGGCACGATTTCCGACGTCGAGATGGTGGCCCACGCCATGTGGGCGCTCGAATGCGAGATCGTGCCGGGCGAGGTCGACAATGAAGGCCCGTTTGCCGAGGTCACAGGCTATTACGCCCATGTCGACAAGCGCCCGGTCGTCCATGTGCGCAAGATCCATCGGCGCGAGAACCCGGTCTTCCATACCATCATCTCGGGCATCGAGGTCTGGAACTCGGTTGGTCTGCTAGGCGAGGCGAACGTGCTGGCGACGCTGCAGAAGCAGGTGCCAGGGGTGCGCGACGTCTATTTCAGCCATGGCGGCGGCGGCTTTTATCATGCCGTCGTGCAGATCGAACAGAAAATGGCAGGCTGGACCAAGCAGGCGATCATGGCGACCTTTGCCGCCTTCCCACCGCTTAAGATGGTCACTGTCGTCGACTGCGACGTCGATATCCGCAATCCGATGGATGTCGAGTGGGCGATGACCGAACGCCTGGACGCGGCCAAGGACATCCATGTGATCGAGAACGTCTTCGGCCACGGGCTCAACCCAACCTTTCCAGGCTATCTTGGCGCCAAGGTCGGCTTCGATGCGACGCGGCCATTCCCCCATACGCCGGCCTGGGATCGCTCGACCTACAAGTCGGTCGATCTCTCCGAATGGCGTATCGAGGTGCCGGAGCTGCGCGAGCCGGGTGACGTGCCTGAAGCTGCGGTTGCGGGCCCGCCTGCACCCAATCCGATCGCGGTGGGCAACGGCGAGGATGCCGCCGACGCCCCGGCCTTCGGCCCCAACGGTCCCGAAAACGCCGGCGCCAAGAAAAAGAAGAAAAAGAAAGCAAAGCGCCGCGCCGGAAACGGCCTGCCGGAGTTGTCCGGCAAGGTCGACGGCGATCTGGAAGCCCATGTGGCCGCCGTACTCGCCGAGTGGCTCAGCCGGTCGGACGAGCGAAAGTAAGCGCGGAAGTAAGCGCGAAAATAAACGAACGCGCCGCCCGCCGTCCGCGCCTAACGCTGTGAGCGTCGGGCGCGCCAACGCTTGATCAGCGCGGCTTCTTCGGCCATGACGGAATCGAGGGGGGCGGGACCCGGCGGCAACAGGGGCCGCGCGCGCAAGCCCGCTCGCATCGCGAGCCGGCGCGGCTCGGATTGTGCGTTCCACCATTTCAGCGTGTCGGTCACGGTCTGCACCACAGGGCGCGTTTTGAGCCCGGCCGTGAGCGCCTTCTGGTTGGCGACGCGGTGCAGCGCCGCGCTGGGGCCGTGTGGCGGCCGCCAAACCGGCAGCGTGGCGCCCTGGCTGCGCAAAAAGGCCGCATCGACCCAGACCGATCGGGTTTTTCGCTCGGTCGCGGCCGCGATCGCAGCAAACATCTCCGACATTGTGAGCGGACTGGCGGGCCCGGTCGCATTGAAGGTGCCGTATGCCTGCTGTTCGGCTAGCCGCACGTACCATGCCGCAAGGTCGCGGACGTCGATGAACTGGACCGGGTCGGCCGGGCTGCCCGGTGCCAACATCTCTCCGCCTTGGGCGAACCGAACTGGCCAATAGGTCCAGCGATCGGTGGTGTCGCCGGGCCCGACGATGAAGCCTGGCCGGACGATGCTCGCGCGCTCGGCATAGCTCCGGCGCACTTCGTCCTCGCAATAAGCCTTGAGCGGCCCGTATGTGCGCCCGGTGATGCGTTCGATCGCCGGATTGGCGAGCCGTCCGACGCGGTCGGCCTCGGTTATCCGCGTGCCGCGGAAATCGGCGTAAACCGAAATCGTGGAAGTAAATACGTAATGCGGCACGGCGCCTTGCAGGAGCATCGCCGTATCGCGCACAAGGCGCGGCAGATAGCCTGAGTTGTCGATCACCACGTCCCATTTCCGGTTCCGCAAGCTGTCGAGCTTGCCGTCGCGGTCGCCGCGCAGTTTCTCCACTTTGGGAAAGCGCGCACGCGGGAAAAGATGGGCGTTGGTACGACCTCGGTTGAACAAAGTTACCGCATGGCCACGCGCCAGCGCGGCGTCGACCATATGCGGCCCGATGAATGACGTGCCGCCCAGAATAAGCACGCGCAGCGGCCGCAGCGCAGCCCGCAGCGGCAAGGCCGGCAGGGCGACGATGCCTGCGGCGGCAAGGCCGGCGATCAGAATATCGCGTCGGTCGGTCACGGCCATTTGAGGAAGTCCCGAAGCGGACGTGCGACGATCATGGGCCGTCAGTTTATGCCCAAGCTGGGCGGGACCAAAGCGCGTTGCGGCCTGATTATACGCCCTGGTTGATCAACGCCCACCGGCCTCGCAAAGCGCCCGCCAAACCGTCTCCGACGTGAGCGGCATGTCGATATGGGTGACACCGCGCGGCGATAGCGCGTCGAGCACAGCGTTGACCACGGTGGGCGGGGATGCGGTGGTCGGACCTTCGCCGATGCCCTTGACGCCGAGCGGATTGTCGTCGCCTTCGACCGGATTGAAAACCACCGTGACGTCGGGCATGTCGTCGGCGCGCGGCAGGGCGAAATCCATGAAGCTGCCGGAAACGAGCTGTCCGCTGGAGCGCTCGTAAGCGACGCGCTCCAGCGCGGCCTGACCGATGCCTTGGGCAAGGCCGCCATGAAGCTGGCCGGCCGCGAGCATCGGGTTGATGACCCGGCCCGGGTCGGAAACGATGACGTATCTTATTATTGTTACGACACCGGTTTCAGGATCGACCTCGACCTCGCACAGATGAGCGCCGTTGGGATAGCTCGCGCCCGGCACTTCGAAGGTTTCGCGGGCGACGAGCGGTTTGTCCCGGCGCGCAGCCTCGGCGGCGACAGTGAAAAGATCGACCGCGCGATCGGTGCCGGCGATGACGTACTTGCCCGCCCGATACTCGATATCGTCGGCGGCGGCTTCCAAAAGCTCGCCGGCAATTGGCCGTCCGGCCTCGATCACGACATTCGAGGCCTGATGGACCGCGCCGCCGCCAATCCGCATAGAGCGCGATCCATGGGCCCCGGCGCCGGTTGGGATGCGATCGGTGTCGCCATCGATGATCCTTATTGCTTCCGGTGGCACGCCGAGCACGTCGGCTATGACCTGGGCGTATACCGTTTCGTGACCCATGCCGAAATCCTGGGTCCCGACATGGACAATGATGCCGCGGTCCTTTTCTCCGCAAACCTCGACCTCTGCGTAGTCGGCAAGCGCGCCGCCGGCGTTCTCGATATATGTCACGACACCTAATCCGCGGAGCATGCCGCTCTTTTCCGTGACCCTACGGCGCGCCAAAAAAGATGCCTGATCAATGGCTTCCAGTCCCATCTCAAGACTTCGCTTGAAATCCGCCGGCTGGTAGACCGCGCCTGTCGGTGAGGTCCACGGCATATCCTTCCGGTCTATGAGATTGCGCCGGCGGAGGTCGATGCGGTCGATGCCGATGGCCGCCGCGGCGGCGTCGACCAGGCGTTCCAGCAGATACGTCATCTCGGCCCGCGCGACGCCGCGGTAAGCGGCGATGGGCGCCGTGTTGGTGAACAGGCCCTCGAGGGCGAAATGATGGGTCGGGATGCGGTAGGGGCCGCAGACCATTGGCGCCATCCAGGCCACGATCACTGCCACGGAGCGGGGCATCAGATAGCCGCCATGCCACCATTGGGTTGCGACGCGGATGGCGTTGAAGATGCCGTCTTCGTCGATCGCCAGCGCTCCTGTGAGCCGCTGGCTGCGCGCCTGGCTGTCGGAAACAAAGGATTCGCTGCGTTCGGCGGTCCAACTAACCGGCCGGCCGAGCTGGCGGGCGGCGAACATAACCAGTGGGAACTCGGGATAAACGACGTTGCGCGCGCCGAACCCGCCGCCCGTATCGGGAACGATGACGCGAATCGCAGCTTCCTCGACGCCGAGCACGCGCGCCAGCATGGTTTTCAGCGAATGGCCCGACTGGCAGCCGGTGCGCAGGGTAAAGCGCCCGGTTGTTGCGTCAAAATCGGCGAGCGCGCTGCGCGGCTCCATGAAGGCGATGATTTCACGAGGGTATTCGACAGTCAGCTCGACCGTATGGGCGGCCGCCTCGAAGGCCGCGGCGGTGGCCGCCGCGTCGCCGGTATCCCAGGAAAGCGACCGGTTGTTTGCGCGGTCGGGCCAGATTTGCGGTGCACCCTCCGCCACTGCGTCTTCGATCGTGGTCACCGCCGGCAGTGGGTCGTAGTCGACCTCGATCAATTCGCTGGCGTCGCGCGCGGCGTTGTAAGTCTCGGCGACAACCAGCGCGACAGGCTCGCCGACATAGCGGATACGCGCCTCGGCGAGCGGGTATTGCGAGGCGTCGGCGAAAGCCCCGCTGTCGGTATTACTGGGCGGCAGGTCTATTTCGTTGGTGAGCGAGGGGATCTCGCCGAGCCCGCCGGCGCGAAGTTCGGCTGCCGTCAGTACCGCGAGCACGCCGGGGTTGGCGCGCGCTGCCGCCACGTCGATCGCCTTGATGACCGCGTGGGCATGGGGCGAGCGGTGGATGACCGCGTGGGCCTGACCGTCTAGGCGAAGATCGGCGGTAAATGCGGCCTCGCCGCGCAGAAACCGGCCATCTTCCAAACGGGGCAGGGGCTTACCGACATAGGTGTTCATGCACGCGGTCCTTATGCGCTGGATAGTTCGACCCTCGTGGCCCGATGGGAAGCGACGCGTCACCCGTGCCTGCGGAACGCCTCAGGCGGCGCGGGCGCGCCGGAAACGCGGGATGATCTCTTCGCTCGCGATGCGGATGTTGCGGAGCGCCTGTTCGTGGCTCAGCGTGCCGTAGCGCGTGACGAAGGATATCTCGGTGAAGCCCAGATCGCGGTACATCGCGATACGGTCGCAGATCTGCTCAACGGTGCCGATCGCGGTGCGCTCGCGGAAGGCGCTGGTGACGTCCTTGGAGCCACCGGTGATAAACTCAAAGACGCTCTCGTCGCCCTCATAGTCGGTGTTCCAGCGATCGCCGGTAAAGAGCAGCCGGAACAGGTTCGCATGCTCCTGAACGGCGGGTTTGGACTCGGCGATCGCCTGTTCCTCGCTATCGGCAACGTGCAGGAAGAGCGACATCATGGCCTCGCGCCGCGCCGGATCGTGGCCGGCCTCGGCGTAGGCGTCCTTGAACCAGGTGAGGCGTTCCTTCGCGTCCGCGAGCGACATCGGATACTGGTTCATCATCAGCGCGTAGGCGTTGCGGCCGGTCCATTCATAGCTTGGACGCGCGCGTGAGCAGGCGCACCAGATCGGCACCGGGTCTTGGGCCGGTTTGGGGTGGATTTCCAACTCGTCGAAATTGTAGTGATCGCCTTCGAAGGCGAAGCGCTCGCCCGCCCAGGCACGCTGGATGATCTCGAAGGCTTCATCGAAGCGGCCGGCGGTCATGTCCTCGGTGACGGCGAAACCCTGGAACTCGTGCGGCAGGTAGCCACGTCCGACGCCGAAATCGAGCCGGCCGCCGGAGAGCTGGTCGAGCATGGCGAAGTCCTCGGCTACGCGGATGCCGTCGTTCATCGGCAGCAGCGAGACGCCGGAGCCGAGGCGGATGGTCTTGGTCGCCCGGGCATAGGCCAGCAGCGTCATCGCCGGGTTGGGCGAGGCGCCGCCGTAGTAATGGAAGTGATGCTCCGAGGACCAGGCGCGATCCCAGCCGAGCTCTTCGGCCCGGACGACCATATCGATCAGCTCTTCGTAGAACTGTTTAAGCGTGGGCGCCACGGCTTCGCGCCAACAAGGCAGGATGAAGACGCCGAATTGCATGTGTTGACCTCCCAACCGGTGTCTGCCCGGGTTGTTGTGTCCAGCCTACACCGTCACCCCGGTCGATGCGAAGCCGCGAGAGCCGAGATCCGTCAGACCGTGGCCGCATAGCTGCGAACTGGGGCTATCGGCCGGCTCGTCCTTCGAGGCTGCCTTCGGCGGCGCCTCAGGATGAGCCTCGAGACTCGTTACTGTTCACGCTGAATGCTCATCCTGAGGTGCGAGCCTGGGCGAGCCTCGAAGGATGGATCGCGCGCTCCGGCGTAAAGTATTCTCAGCGCCCCTTGAAGTCGGGCTTGCGTTTCTCCACGAAGGCCTTGGCGCCCTCGACGTGGTCTTCGGTCAGTTTCAAGACCGACTGGCCGATGCGCTCGAAGTTGCGGCCGGTCTCGGTGTCGACATTGGCGCATTGGTTGATGACCAGCTTGGCGGTGCCGAGCGCCAGCGGGGCCTTGGCGGCAAGTTGCTCGGCGAAGGCGACGGCGTGCGCAATCAGATCGTCGGCGGGCACGACCTCGTCAACGAGACCGTAAGCAAGTGCCTTTTCGGCGGGCACGATTTCGCCGGTCATCACGAGGCGTTTGGCCTTGGACGGACCGACCAGCTTGACCAAGCGCGAGATGCCGCCCGAGCCGGGGATGAGACCCACATTGTTCTCCGGCAGGCCCATTTTCGCAGCGTCGGCAGCGAAGCGGAAATCGCATGAAAGTGCGAGTTCCAGCCCGCCGCCGGCGGCAACGCCGTTGATAGCGGCGATCACCGGGATCTCCATTTGCTCGATCTCGTCGAAGACGTTGTGGATCATGCGCACGCGGCGGCGAAACCCCTTCGGGCCGACCGCGGACAGATCGCCCATGCCGCGTACGTCCTCGCCGGCGGAAAAGGCGCGGCCGGTGCCGGTGATGATGAGGACGCGCAGATCGTCATCCTCGACACAGGCTTGGACCGCGTCGCGCAGCTCCTGGCGCATCGCCAGATTCCAGGAATTGAGATTATCCGGCCGGTTGAGGCGCAAAATGGCGATCGCATCGCGGCGGTCGAAGACGATGAACTCATACGTCATAGCGGGGGATGCGGCGTTGCTGTCGTCGGGCATCGCGATCAGGCCTTCATATCCGGGCGCAGCGTTTCGACCTCGCCCAGATTCCAGAGCGCCCAATGCAGGTTCTGGTCGGCATGGCGCATCATCGACTGGATCTGCGGGATGTCGGTGCCCTCATAAATCTCGTCCACCAGCGCGCGGGCGGTTTTGAGCTTTTCGATGATTTCTTGCGGTTGCATGGTTCTCGTTCCCATTTCTTGTCACCCCGGACTTGATCCGGGGTCCATCGGGTAGCGGTAGGCGTTCAGGATGCAAACGTGTCGTAAAGGTCGGTCCAGTCAGGATTGTGCTTCTGAATGAGTTGTAGCTTCCAGGCGCGCCGCCATTTCTTCAATGGCTTTTTCTGGGCGATCGCTTGCTCGATGTCTCGGTGTTCTTCGGCGTAGACTAACAGGCCCACACCATACTTCCGTGTGAATGCGGCGCCTTCACCGGTCTTGTGTTGATAGACGCGTCTTATCAGGTCGTTAGTGACACCGATGTAAAGGGTGCCGCCCGGCTTGCTTGCCAGGATGTAGACCGAGTACGAGCGCGGGCCTCTGTGGCTCTTGGCTGCCAGCGGATGGACCCCGGCTCGGCCCTTCGGGCCATCCGGGGTGACACTGGAGGTGGTGGTGCGCGTCGCCGTCATCGATCAAGCGCCCGGCGCAATTCCTTGGGCCGGTTGTCGATGATGCGCTTCGTCTTGAGGTCGTAGCGCGGCAGGGCTTCGGGCGCCATCGGCCTGGTCTGAAGGCGCACATGCAGGGCTTTGTGGATGCGGTCCTCGACCTCGGTTGCGAGCGCCGGCCAGTCGGCTTCCGTGACCGATTTGGCGGGCTCGAACTCCACGGTCATCTTGTCGTTCGAGCCTTCGCGGTCGAGCACGAGCTGGTAAAAGGGCGATACGCCGTCAATCTCGCCGATGATGTTCTCCACCGCACTCTGGTAGACGTTGGTGCCGCGCACGGTGACCATGAAGTCGGTGCGGCCGAGCACGACGCCGTCGAACTTGTCCCAGGTACAGCCGCACGGGCAATCGCGCGTACGGCGCACGAGGTCGTGGCTGCGGTAGTTGAGCAAGGGCTGGGCCGAATACGTGTAGCTGGAGATGATGTTCTCGCCGATCGCACCTTCGGGCGTTTCCTCGCCGGTCGCCGGATCCATCGACCAGGAATAGACCGCCATCTCGTTCACATGGATGCCGTTGCGCCGGGCGCAGCCGGGGCCGAAGGCCTCGATCTCGGCGATGCCGAGCAGCTCGCCCGAATCGGCGCCCCAGGCCTCGTCGATGGCCGCCTTCATCGCCGGAAGGGCAAAGGGGCCGGGCTCGCCGGCATGATACGTGTACTTGATCGATGAGGCGGCGATGTCCTCGCCCATCTCGCGTGCGACCTCGGCGAGACGGAGCGCAAATGTGGGCGTTGAGATCAGCACGGTCGGCTTCAGGCGCTTGATCGCGGCGATATGCCCGCGCGAATCGGCGCCGCCGCCCGAAATGATCCGGCAGCCCATGCGCCGGGCGCCGAAATAGCATGACCAGAAGCCGGCAAAGTTGCCCCAGTTGAAGGCGAAGTAAAAGCTGTCGGCGGGGCGAATTCCGTGGGCCCAAAACCCGTAGGTCCAAGACTCGCCGACGCGCTCGGTATCGTAGGCAGAATAGGGGACGGCGAGCGGCAGGCCGGTCGAGCCCGAGGTTTCAACGTGGTGGGCGAGCATCTCCGGCGGCAGGGTCAGCGTGTCGCCATAAGGCGGGTTTTCCTGCTGGCGATGGATGAAATCCTGCTTGTCGGTGATCGGCACTTTGCGCCGGTAGTCCTCCAGCGTTTGGATATCGCCGGGCTTCACTCCCGCATCGTCAAAGCGGCGGCGGTAAAAGGGGCTGTACTCGTACGCGTAGGCGACCAGCAGTTGGAGCTTTTTCAGGTGCAGCGCGTCGAGCTTGTCGCGCGGCATCGTCTCGATCGCCGCATTCCAATAATGCGCATCCTTGGCCTTGTCGGTCAGGTAGCTGATCGGGGCGGGCATTACAGGAACCGCCGGTTTGCCCGGTGGTCGGGCACGTCGAGTTCCAATTCCTCCAGCAGCGGTACGGTATCGGCGATGTATTTCTGGCGCAGCTCCTCGTTGGAGCGCGACTTGATGCCCCATTTCACATAGATCTCGGAATTCTGCGAGTCCGATTTGCCGAACATGTCGAGCACCGCGGGCCACCATTTGTGCAGCCCGTCTTGGGCTTCCTTGCGGCCGTCGGGGGTGGCGCAGATGCTTTTGATATAGTTGAGGCCGGTGGTGGCGTGGAAGTGCTCTTCCTTTTCCAGCGTCGGCGCATCCCTGGCCAGCGGCTCGTAGGTGCTGCCGACCCATTCGACGCCGACATAAAGGCCGACCCGGTCGCCGATGCCGTGGAACCAGGCGATGTCGACCCAGGTCTGAAGCGGCATATAGAAGAGGTATTGCTTCAGCGGCTGATCCATCTCCGGGTCCTCGCCCAGGCCGCGCACGAGCTCGGCGACGATGTGGCCGTGCTGGACTTCCTGGCGCACGATCTCCGATTCGATCAACAGCGACTTGGCATCGGGGGCGTAGGCGAAGCCGGCCTCGGCGATGCGCGCCAGCAGGCGGCGATACTCGACGTTGCCGTTTTGCTCGACATGGCCGTATTTGAGCAGCTTGACCAGGAAGGCCCGATACTCTTCGGGCATCTCCGGGTCGTCTTGCTTGTACATCGGTAATTTGGAGGTCGCTTCGTTCATGGTGTGTCTCTCATAAGATTAGCGGTCGAGCGCCCGGCGCATTTCCTTAGGGCGCTTGTCGACGATGCGCTGGGTCTTGAGCTCGAAGCGGGGCAGGCTCTCCACCGCCACGGGGGTGCAGTCGAGGCGCACCTTGAGGGCCTGCTGGATGTGGGCCTGGAGTTTCTTGGCGAGCGCCGCGGCGTCGCCCTCGGGCACCGACTTCTCCGGCTCGAAGACGATCTCCATCTGGTCGAGCGGGCCCGTCTTGGTCAGCACCATCTGGTAGTGGTTCGAGACGCCCCCGACCTCGGCAATCAGGTTGTCGACTGCGGTCGGATAGACATTGGTGCCACGCACGGAAATCATAAAGTCGGTGCGGCCCAGGATGACGCCCTCAAGCTTCGCCCAAGTTCGGCCGTCGGCCCCCGCGTAGGTGCGGCGGACGAGATCGTGGGTGCGGTAGTTGATGAGCGGCTGGGCGGAGTTGACGTAGGAGGTGACGATGTTCTCGCCGATCTCGCCGTCGGGCACCTCCTCGCCGGTATCCGGGTCGACCGACCAGCAAAAGACGTTCATCTCGTCGACCAGCACACCGTCGCGGCCGGCATCGCCGACGCCGAAGGCGTCGATTTCGGCGATGCCCATCTGATCGCAGCTCTGCGCGCCCCAGGCTTTGTCGAGCGCGGCGCGCATGGCGGGCAACGCGAAGGGGCCGGGCTCGCCGCCGCCGACGGTGAAATTGACCGAGCTCTCGGTCATATCGTGGCCTATCTCGGCCGCGACCTCGGCAATGCGCAGCGCATATGTTGGGGTGGCGCAGAGCACGGTGGGCTTCATGCGTAGGATGTTCTGGACGTGACCTTGCGTGTCCGCGCCGCCGCCGGAGATCAGCCGCGCCCCGAACCGCCGCACCCCCCAATAGGTCGACCAGAGACCCGCGAAGTTGCCCCAGTTGAAGGCGAAATAGAAGCTGTCCTCGGGGCGGATACCGAGCGCCCAGAAGGCATGGCACCAGGGCTCGCCGTAACGCTCGGTGTCGTAGGCCGAGTATGGGATGGCGAGCGGAACACCTGTGGTGCCCGAAGTCTCGCAATGATGGACGACGAGCTCGAGCGGCAGCGCCGCGGTGTCGCCGTAGGGCGGGCGCTCCTGCTGGATGTGGAGGAAATCGGTCTTGTCGGTGATCGGCACCTTGCGCTTGAAGTCGTCAAGCGAGCGCACATCCTCGGGTTTGAGGCCCGCCTCGTCGTATTTGCGGCGATAAAAGGTGCTGTTGTCGTAGGCGTAGCGCAGCAGCAGGCGCAGCTTCGTCAGATGCAACGCGTCGAGCTTTTCGCGCGGCAGCGTCTCCATGTACTCGTTCCAGTAGCGCGCACGGCGCGCCTTTTCGGTGAACATGTTGATGGGGGCGGGAATCCGTCGTCCTCCCTGCGCCGCGCTTATTATTGGTAATCAGCCATTATCCCCGCCGCGCCATTGCCGGGGAAGGGATTGTGAAGATATCGAACCGGGACGGATGGCGTGTTGCAGCGCCATGGTGCGTCCTTCGAGGCGCTCGCTTGCGATCGCTCCTCGCGATGAGGCTGATTTTTGATGGCATTAAGAAAGATCCTCATCCTGATGAGCCCGCCTTGGCGGGCGTCTCGAAGGACGCACCGTGGCGCCGCCGGTCACACATATTTCCGGTTCGCCATGTGATCCGGCACGTCGAGCTCGAGCGCCTCGATGAGCGGCACGGTCTCGGCAATGTATTGCTGGCGCAGCTCCTCGTTGCCCTGGGTCTTGATGCCCCATTGCACATAGGTTGCTGAATTCTTGGAGTCGGAGCGCCCGAACATGTCGAGCGCGGCGGGCCACCATTTGTGCAGCAGGTCCTGGGCTTGGGCCCGGCCATCGGCGGTTTTGGCGATGGCGCGCAAATGCCGAATGCCGGTATCGGCGTGGAACTGTTCTTCGCGCTCCAGCCGCGGCGAGACCTTGGCCAGCGGCTCGTATGTCGCGCTCATCCACTCGATGCCGACATAAAGGCCGACACGGTCGATCAGCGCGTGGAACCAGGCAACGTCGCACCAGGTCGACAGCGGCATCTTGAACGCGTACTGGCCGATCGGCTTGTCGATCTCCGAACTCTCGCCGAAGGACTCGATGAGCCGGGAGACGATCATGCCGTGCTCGGCTTCCTGCTTGACGATTACCGCCTCGGTCAGCGCGTCCTTTCCGTTGGGCGCGTGGCGCAGCCCGGCATTGGCGATATTGGCGACGACCTCGCGGGAGTAGGGGTTGCCGGCATTCTCGATGTGGGCGTGTTTCAGCAGCTTGATCATGAAGGCGCGGTACTGCTCGGGCATGTCGGGGTCGTTGCGCTTGTACATGCGCGGGGCGTTCGGCTTGTTCTTGGCTTCGGCCATGTCGTTCTCCCGTTGATATGCTCTCAGCCGACTTGTTCAGGGCGCGGGCTGGCCCGCTTGGGGCAGAAGGCCGGCAAGTGTGGTGGTGCGCAGCGCGCGCACGAGTTCCTCGCCATCCAGGCCGCGGCCGCGGCGGTGCCATTGCAGGAAGGTGCCGTCATGCCCCGCCATCACGATGGCGGCCTGCTCGCGGCTGTTGATGTCGGTGCGGAACGCGCCGCGGGTCTTGCCATCCTCGATGATGGCCTCGACGGCCGCATAGAGCCGGTCATAGATGCTCCGGATGCGCGCCTCGATGGCATCGCCCGCGCCGCGAAACTCAAGCGACATCAGGATCAGCAGCAGCACATACTCCCAGCGCGAGACACCGAGCATCGCCTGGCCGTGCACGAAGGCGACGATACGCGACCGCGCATCCTCGCCCGCTTCGGCGACGCGCGCCTCCATCTCATCGACGACGATCTCCTCGACGCGGTCGAGCAGACGGTCGAGTAGCTGGGCCTTGGCGCCGAAATAGAAGAAGACCGAGCCCTTGGTGAGGCCCACGGTATCGGCGATGGCCTCGACCGAGGTGTGGCGGTAGCCCTGGCGCACGAACAGGCTCAAGGCCGCGCCGAGCAGGTTCTCGACGCTCGCCTCGCGTTGGGCGCGCTTGGTCGCTGGCTGGGCGTTCATGGACTTGGTCTTATGCGTCATTCCAAAAAGATACTGACCGAATAGTAAGTATCTTGGCTGCTCCAAGTCAAGCCGATTGCCCGTACCCGCCTTGTTTGCCGGCTTGTTTGCCGGCTTGTTCTGCTGAGCCTACTCGAACCTCGCCACGGCGCTGCCGAAGGGATCGAAACGAGCCTCGGCGGTCATCGCGCGATCGATGGCGTATTGCTTGGTGAAGGATCCCGTCATCACTGCTTGGCCTGCCTCGAGCGCCCGATCGAATTCGGCGAGCTTGTTGGCGAGAAAGACGATCGAGGCGACGGCGCTCGATTCCATCACCGCATTGCCCTGCGCGGTCTCCTGACTTTCGCCGTCGACGAAGATTTCGACGGTGGCTTTGCCAAGATCGTGGGCCGCGGGATCGTATGGCGTCGCATCGCCGACCACGAACGCATATTGCTGGCCGTTATCGGCGATCATTGACTTGAAACCTTCCATCGAGTTGGGCCCGCGTGTCTCGATGATTTCCATGGCCGGCGCGACGCTGGCAATGGCGGCATTGGCGTCGGCTTCGGTGACGCCGGGTCCCTCCAGCGTCCTGCCCATCGTCAGGCAAAGCTCGTTCTCCCAGCCGGGTCCGACCATGGCCGCGCGCGGCCAGGTGCCGCCGCTCGCCCAGCGGCCCTTCTCGAACAAGACCGCGAAGAGCGGTTCGGGCAGGCCGAACTGCTCGCGGATCGCGCGCGCCGTCAGCCCGACCTTCCAGCCGGCCTGGGCCTCGCCGCGTTCGGCGTGGCGGTCGATCAGCGCGAGGCTGATGCGGTAGGCGCCGTCCTGGGTGAGCTTGGGCTCCCAGAACAGGGGAAACTCCGCGCCATTGCGGGCGGCCCAAAAGTCCTCGACGGCTTGCTCGAAGTCCTTCGGGTCCATGTCCGGATCCCTTGCCACGGGCTTAGCCTAGTCCCTGCGCCGACATCGCCGCCTGGACGCCCGGGTCGGCTTTCATACGGTCCGTGAAGCCAGCGAGATTTGGATAATTCTTGAGCGGCTTGGGCAGGAAGCCGGCCCATAAACAAAAAACGAAGAGATATGTGTCTAGCACGCTGCGCCGGTCCCCCATCACCCAGTCCCGGCCCTCCATGTGGTGCTCGACGATCGAAAGCTGATGGTCGACCTCCTGCGCGGCATGTGCCTTGACCTCGTTCTGGGCGTCTTTGCTATCGGCGTAGCGGAAAGTGAGGAAATATGGCGTGAAGGCCGGATGGATGTCGCCGTTGAACTCAGTGAGCCACTTGCGCGCCTCGTAGAGGTCATCGGGACCGGCCGCGGGGTTCAAGTTGGCGTCGGGAAAGTGCTCGGCGATCCACATGAGCACCGCCACTACTTGCGTGAGCACGGTGCCGTCGTCGAGAACCAGCACCGGCACCTTGCCGATAGGATTGAGCTTGAGGAAATCGGGCTCGCGGGCGTCGCTCCGTTTGATCAGCTCGAGCTCGTAATCGGCGCCCGCCCATTCGAGCGCGATGTGCGGCGCAAGCGCGCAGGAGCCTGTGAAGGAATAGAGTTTCATTGGATTGCGGTCTCCCCCGTTTCGCGGCATCACGCTAAACGCATTGCATTTTGCCTGGACATTGTGCCTCGCACGGCCCGCGAGTTCATCCCAATTGATCGCGGGCCGGCGATGCAGGCAACGCCGTTGTCGCTGGCCGGGGGCTGGCTTACCATCCGGTGCAGGCAGAATGAGCTGGGGAGGACCGCTTGAACGCGCCGCAGGACGCTATTGCCGAAGCCACGCCGTGGCAGCAGGCGATCCATGCCGCCTTCACCGAGGCCGGGATTGCGCAAGTTGGCTATGTGCCCGATGCCGGACATACGGGTCTCATCGATCTCTGCGAGACCGACAACGCAATCGACGCGACGGTGCTGACCACCGAGGAGGAGGGGATCGGTCTGCTCGCCGGCGCCTGGCTTGGCGGGCAGCGCGGGGCGCTTTTGATGCAGTCGAGCGGCGTCGGGAATTGCGTAAACATGCTCGCCTTTGCGCAGCACTGCCGCGTTCCGATGCTGATCCTGGTGACCATGCGCGGCGAGTGGGAGGAGTTCAATCCCTGGCAGGAGCCGATGGGGCGAGCAACCCAGGCTGCGCTCTCGCTGATGGGCGTCGCGGTGCGCCGTACGGACGATGCCGAAGCCTTGCCGGGATTGGTGGAAGAGGCGCTCGCGGAAACCTTCACCCGCATGCTGCCTTCGGCGGTGTTGATCGGCCAGAAGCTGATCGGCGCTAAGAAATGGTGAGCGGGAAATGGTGAGCGATATGGCGGCGGATGGAAGGTTAGAGCGGCGCGCGGTGGTGAGGCGGCTGCTGGACGAGCGCGGCGAGGCGCTGGTGGTCGCCGGGCTCGGCTCGCCCACCTGGGACCTCGCGGCGGCGGGCGATCACGACCGCAACTTCTATATGTGGGGCGGCATGGGAAGCGCCGTGACCATCGGGCTCGGCCTGGCGCTGGCGCAGCGGGCGCTGCCCGTACTGGTGATCACCGGCGACGGTGAGATGCTGATGGGGCTCGGCGGGCTCGCCACGGCGGGCGCCAAGGCGCCGGCGAACCTCAGCGTCGTCGTGCTCGACAACGAACGCTTCGGCGAGACCGGCATGCAGAAGAGCCACACGGCGTATGGCACTGATCTGCCGGCGATTGCCGCGGCATCCGGTTTTTCCTGGACCGAGACGGTGCGCGACGAGGCGGGTCTGGCAGCGCTGTGCGGGCGCATCTACGCCAAGAACGGCTGCGGTTTTGCCAGTGTGAAGATCGCGCCGGACGACCTGCCGCGGGTGATGCCGGAAAAAAACGGGGCGATCGTCAAGGACCGCTTCCGGCGGGCATTGCTGGGTGCGGCATAGGACTGGCCAGCCGCGGCGCCGCTCGCTGCGTTACCCAGGGCGGACCTCGATCAGATAGGACACCGTGAAGTCAAGCACGAGTTCGCCGCGCTGGTTCGTCAAGCTCTCGTAGCTGGTGACGATGCCGAGGCCGGGGCGGCTCTTCGAAAGACGCATTTGCGTGATCTCCGAGCGCCCGTCCAGCGTGTCGCCGGGCTTGACCGGAGCCAGGAAGCGAACTTTCTCGTAGCCGAAGGCGCCACGGGCCGCCATGTCGGCGGTTCCCTGGTTGCACACCCGGGTGAACATGGCGAGCGTGTGGATGCCCGAAGCCGTGAGGCTGCCGTAGAAGGTCGACTTTGCGAATTCCTCGTCGATGTGGAACGGCCGCGGGTCCCATTGGCGCGCGAAGGCGACCATCTCGTCCTTGTCGGTGGTGTGTTGGCCATATTCGATAATCTGGCCGACCTTGAGGTCCTCATAATAGACGGTCATTGGGCCCCTATCCTGTCGGTTTGCGCCCGACCGCGGCGAAGACGCGGTGCGGGATTGCGAGCGGTTCGTCGGGAAAGCGAGTCTCAAGCAGGGCCGCATGCGCCTCGTCGAAGCGCGCGACCGCCGCGTCGACCAAGCTGGCGCCAACCCCGGCGCTGGCGCGGATGCGGCCGCGCCACGCCTCTTGGCTGTACGGCACGGCAACGTCGAAGCTGAAGCTCTCCAGCGCCTCGAAGCCGGCCACCGCCATATCGGTGAGCCAGTCGCGGTAGATCCCGGTGCTGCCCCACATTGTCCAGCCGCGATTGTGCTGGCGGATGAGCGTCTCCGTCGCCTCGACGACATTGCCGGGCAGGGCCAGCCAGTCGAAATGGGCGATCGCGAGCGCGCCGCCTGGCTTCAGAATGCGGCGGCATTCGGCGGCGGCGCGCGGCCGGTCGAACCAGTGCCAGCATTGGCCGGCGGTAACGCTATCGAACGCGGCGTCGTCGAGGCCGGTCGCCTCGGCCTTGGCGGTGACGTAGCCGACGGTGATGCCGGCCTCGGCGTCGAGCGCGCGTGCCTGGGTGAGCATATCGTCGGACGGATCAAGACCGGTCACGGCGGCGCCTCGAAGCGCAAACCCCCGGGCCAATGTGCCGGTGCCAGTGCCGAGATCGAGCAGACTTTGACCGGCCGTGCCAACACCATGGGCGGCAATGCGTTCAAAGAAGACGTCCGGAAAGCCCGCGCGGTGGCGGCGATAGTCGTCGGCAGTACGGCCGAACTGGACGGGGGGCTGGCTGTTCATGTTTGACTCGGCCGGAAGCGCTCAATCATGGCCCAGAATCGGAAGAGGGGCACACGGCCCCCCTTCCTGATCAAAATCACAATGCGAGCTGCCGTCTACTCCGCCGCCACCGAGGGCAGGCCGGACAGCGCCATGGCGAGTTCGCCCTCGTCATAGTTCTGGTCGACGAGTTTCCCCGCGAAATAGTCGGAATAGGCGCCCATGTCGTAGTTGCCGTGGCCGCACAGATTGAAGAGGATGGTCTTCTTCTTGCCTTCCTTCTTCGCCTTCAGGGCCTCGTCGATGGCGCCCTTGACCGCGTGGTTGGCCTCCGGTGCCGGCAGGATGCCCTCGGCCTTGGCGAAGGTCACACCGGCCTCGAAGCACTCGATCTGGTGATAAGCGCGCGGCTTGATTTCGCCGAGCTCGGCGAGCTGCGAGACCAGCGGCGCCATGCCGTGATAGCGCAGGCCACCGGCGTGGAAGCCCGGCGGCACGAAGGTCGAGCCCAGCGTGTGCATCTTCACCAACGGCGTCAGATGCCCGGTGTCGCCGAAATCGTAAGCGTACTTGCCGCGCGTCAGTGTCGGACAGGCCGCCGGCTCCACAGCGATGATCTCGCGCTTCGTGCCGCCGCGCAGTGTCTCGCCGATGAAGGGAAAGGCGATGCCCGCGAAGTTGGAGCCGCCGCCCGTGCAGCCGATGATGACGTCGGGATCGTCGCCCGCCATCTCCATCTGTTTGATGGCTTCTATACCAATAATCGTCTGGTGCATGAGCACGTGATTGAGCACCGAGCCGAGGGCGTATTTGGTGTCCTCACGTTGGACCGCGCGCTCCACCGCCTCGGAAATCGCGATGCCGAGCGAGCCGTTGGAGTCCGGGTTCTTTTGCAGGATCGCCCGGCCCGACTCGGTCTCTTCGGAGGGGCTGGCGACGCAGCGTGCGCCGAAGCTCTCCATAAAGGCCTTGCGGTAAGGCTTCTGCTGGAAGCTCACCTTGACCATGAAGACCTCGATCTCGAGGCCGAAAAACGAGCCCGCGAGTGCCAGCGAGGAGCCCCATTGTCCGGCGCCGGTCTCGGTGGTGATGCGCTTGACACCCTCTTCCTTGCTGTAAAAGGCCTGAGGGATCGCGGTGTTAGGCTTGTGCGAGCCGGCGGGGCTGACGCCCTCATACTTGTAGTAAATCTTCGCCGGGGTATCGAGCGCCTTCTCCAGCCGCCGGGCACGGAACATCGGCGAGGGCCGCCATTGCCGGTAAATGTCTCGCACCGGCCCGGGGATCTCGATCTCGCGCTCGGTGGAGACCTCCTGCATGATGATCGCCATCGGGAACAGAGGCGCCAGATCGTCCGGCCCCACCGGCTGGCCGGTGCCCGGATGCAGGACCGCCGCCGGCGGCTCGGGGAGGTCGGCCGCGATGTTGTACCAGGTCTTCGGAATGTCTTTCTCGTCGAGAAGGTATTTGACCGTGTCACCCATATCTTATGTCCCTCCACCCTTAATAATGTCGATCCGCCCGCTGGTTCGCCGAAATGGTCAAAACCCCAGCCGCCGCCGTTGCGGTCGGTTGCCGGGAATCGTTTTAAGTGTAAACTGTCCACCGCCGGAGCGGCAATACTCTGCACCCTCCACCCGGCCAAGAAAACCCCTGAACTCAAGCTGGAGGCGCATGTGAGCGGCGACAAATCCGCGCGGTATACGGGCACGCCGGGCGACGGCGCGCTCAAGGGCGAGGCGATCTACACCGACTTTGCCAAGGCCATGTCCTATGGCGGTTACCTGCAGCTGGACCGCATCCTCGATGCCCAGTCGCCGCGCTCGGGCACCCACGACGAAATGCTTTTCGTGATCATCCATCAGGTCAGTGAGCTGTGGATGAAGTTGATGCTGCACGAGCTTGAAGCCGCGCTGGCGCTGGTGCGCGGGGATACCCTGCGGCCCGCCTTCAAGATGCTGGCGCGGGTCAAACGGATCCAGGAACAGCTGATCGGCGCCTGGTCGGTGCTCACCACGATGACCCCGGCCGATTATTCGCGCTTCCGTGATGCCCTCGGCCAGTCTTCGGGATTTCAGTCCTATCAGTACCGGTCGATCGAATTCACCCTCGGCAACAAGCAGCCGGCGATGCTGAAGCCGCACGCCCACGATGCGGTGTTGCACGGAGAGCTGAAGGCGCTGCTGGAGCGGCCGAGCCTCTATGATGAGGCGATCCGGATGCTGGCACGCCGGGGCTTTGCAATCGAAGCGGGCCAGCTCGAGCGCGACTGGGCCGAGCCGCATGGGTTCGACCAATCCGTCCACGATGCCTGGTTGGCGGTTTATCGCGAGCCCGAGCGCTATTGGGAGCTTTATGAATTCGCGGAGAACCTGCTCGATATCGAGGATCTGTTCGAGACCTGGCGGTTTCGCCACGCCAACACGGTCGAGCGGATAATCGGCATGAAGAAAGGGACCGGCGGGACCTCGGGCGTACAGTATCTGCGGCGTCAGATCGGTACGCGTATTTTTGCCGAGCTTTGGGCGGTGCGCACGGAGGTTTGACAGATGCTGCCGACATAAGCGGAGCAATGACGAATTCGCTCATGTGTTAACCATAAAATATATATAGATTATAATCTATTATGCTTGAATATTGTTGATTGAGATCATCAAGATTTCCAGCTTCGTTGGCACGCCATTCGCCATTCGCCATTCGCCATTCGCCATTCGCCATTCGCCATTCGCCATTCGCCATTCGCCATTCGCCATTCGCGATACGAAGGCGACGTCCGGAGGAGATCGCCGGCAGGATCGCCTGCCGCGTACAGCCGTATCGTGGGCGGACGCCGATCGCGTCGCGTCTGAATACCGCGGAATATCTATTGTTGCTTGAATAATTATCCTGACATTTTTGAATAAAACTTCAATAGCTATTGATATTATTTATTATAACTACAGTAAAACCCTGCTCTAATTTTTCTATCATTTGAGACTTATTTTGCGAAAATCATTGGCGTATGTAGTGCTAATTTGGTGTTAGCCATTAAGAATGGGGAAAAACAATGCGCGATACGATGCTGTGAACGCTCCTGACCGACGAGGCAGGGGAGGGAGCTGTTTCATACGCGATGGTCGCGGTGCTGATTTCGATCATCGCCGTGATTGCTTTCAGTAACCTCGGCATGTCGACCGCCGAACTCTGCGTGTGGATTACCTCGGTGATTGAAGCCAAGGGGTGATTGAGTCCAAGGGATGAACGAACGGGTGACACAGCCAGACGCGGTGACTGCCGGGCCGGAGAGTGATCCGGCCGCCTCGGCGCGCTCGGGCGGGGAGAAAACCCCGTCCGGGACGCCGCGCCCGGATGCGTCTGCGGATTTGTCTTCGGACGCTTCGTTGGACACCTCGGACGTCAACAATCTGCGTGGCGACCGAATGGGCGCCGGTGCGGTCAAGGTCGCCCGCAAGGTTGCTACGGCGTATTCGAAGTCTTCAGCCGATGGCGTCGAGCGCGAGCATGCCGAAGCGATCTTTGGCGAATGGCTCCAACGCGGCGCCGAGGTGGTGCGCGCGACGCTTTCCAAGCATTTGGCGTCTTGCGGATTTCTGCCTCACCGTTTTGCCTGCGCCATGGCCGAGGATGTGGAGCCGGTGGCCGTGCCAATGCTTGAACAGTCCGAGGTCTTGACCGAGGAGGATCTGTGCCGCATCGCCGCTGAAAAAGGCCCCCGCCAACAGATCGCCATTGCGGGCCGGCCGTTTGTGCCGCATCAGGTTTCTGACGTTTTGATCGGCCGGGGCGAGCGGACCGTGGCGGTCAAGCTTCTGGAAAACGATGGCGCCAAGCTCTCCGAGCCCGCGCTCCACCGGATCATGGATGCGTTCAACCGGGACACTGGGGTGGTCGACGCGCTGACCGGACGCGGCCGGGTGCCGAGTTCGGTCGCGGATCGGATCGTCACGCTGATCGCCGAGCCGGCGGCCCAAACCGGCGAGCAAGCGAACCAGTCGACCGAGCGGGCGCATCCCCTGTTCGCGCGCAGGCTCAACCTCGTCAAGCCGAGGCACCGGAAGCTTGAGGGCATAGACGCGTCCACGCTTGCCGACCAATTCGCGGCCGCCGGACGGCTCACGCCGGCCTTTTTGCTTCGGGCCCTCTGCGACAACCGACGCAGCGCCTTCGAGGCCGGTATGGCGCGCCTCGCCGGATTGCCGATGGACAACACGATCGCATTGTTGACGTCCGGCGATGAGGCGGCGTTGATCGCCCTGTTCAAGCGCACCGGGGTGCCCGAGCCCTTTCGGCGCGCTTTTCATGACGGCGTCAGAGGGCTGATCGGCACCGCCAAGCTCGATCCGGCGGCCGCCATGACAACTGACGACATCGCTGAAGCCGTGATGGAAGTCTACAAGAACGACGACGCGATCAATCCTGACGAGTACAAAACCGTCCTGGCGCGCCTCTACTCCGAGCTTTCCAATCGCAGTGGCAACGCCGCCGGGACTTCCGCAGCCTGAGCCATGCGCCGCGCGGCGCGACGCTCGTCGCGGCGCAAGTGTGTTTAAGGATGCTAAATATTTGATTCTAGTGTGATTCAGCTCCCAAACTTCGTCACATTGATGCGACGAACTTCGGAACCATCACACTAGCCGGTTTTTCGGGCGACGATCTCTACCGGCGCCATTAGCCCGGCTGCGATGTTGCGCACCATATTGGTGATTTTGGCCGGAGCCTCGGCCCCCATAAGAATATGCAGACCAAGCGGCGGCGGTCCGCCAGGCTGGCTCAGACGCGCGCGAAGTTTGTCGAAGAAAGCAACGGCAAAGTCGCGGCGGGTCTCCTCGGCGACCACTTCAAATCCCGCGACGTCCAGCGCCGCCCGATAATCGGCGGCCGAAGCAAGAAAGCTGGTGGTGTCATCGGCGGCCTAGGGCACGGGATATGCGAGCGCGCCCTCGCCGATGCGCATCACGTCGTATACGCCCATACGGCCACCGGGCTTCAAGGTCCGGGCGGCCTCGGTGAACAGCCGCGCCTTATCGGCGATGTTCATGCCGACATGCAGCATGGCCGCGCCGTCGAACGTGCCCGCATCGAACGGCAGATCGAGCGCGCTGGCCTGGCGGAAAGAGACCTGCCCGGAAAGGCCGACCCAGTCCGCCAGCGCGGTGGCGACGGCCACGTATTCGTCGGTTAGATCGATACCGGTGACGCGCGCACCGGATGCAGCGGCGAAATACCGGGCCGCGCCGCCGATGCCGCAGCCGATATCGAGCAGATGCATGCCGGGCGTGATCTTGAGGGTTTGGGCCAAATGCTCGGTCGCCTCGTGGCCGCCGATATGGAATTCGTCGACCGGTGCCAGATCGCCGGGAGCGAGGGCCACCGGGTCTTTGCCCGCGGCGGCCAGCGCCGCGCGGATTGCGGCTTCCAGACCCCCGTGGGTGTAGTGGCGGGCAACGGTGTTCTCGGTCGTTTTGGCTGTCATCGGTTTTGAATCCCGGTCAGTTCACGTTCGGCGCTCCCGGTCAGACTAGGCGACACGAGGGCGGATTTGAAACACGGCCTTTACAACCAACAGGGCGGCGGTGCGCGTATCGCCAATATTCCGAACGGCCGACATGGCGACCGGGGTGGCTTTTCCCCGTGCTTAAAGGCAGTATTCCGCTACGAATGCAATCGTTTGGGCACAGGGCATGGCCCGTCCCAATCAGACAGTTGGATACCAGGGAGCCAAAGGGAGGACCAATTTATGACCCAGGTAAGGCTAACCGGCCTGTTGGCGGGTGCCGCGGCGGTGATGCTCACCGCGCTGCCGGCCGCAGCGGAGAATTTTGATCTCAAGATTGCCCATTTCGTCACGCCGAAACACTCCTACTCGCAGTGGATCGTGCGCTGGTCGCAGGAGCTGACGAAGAAGTCGAACGGCCAGCTCAAGTTCAAGATATTCCCGGGCTCGCAGCTCGGCCCGCCGCCCAAATATTACGACATCGCCCGGCGCGGCCAAGCCGACATCGTGTGGAGCGCCCATGGCTTCACCCCCGGCCGTTTCCCGCTGACCGAAATCTCGAACCTGCCGTATCTGGTGGGCAGTGCGGAGATCGGCACCAAGGTCATGAACGATCCGGTGTTGCGCCAGAAGTACCTCGATCCCGAGCATAAGGGCGTGAAGGTGCTGATGCTGCTGACGCACCAGCCCGGCAACATCCATACCGCCAAGAAGCCGATCCGCAAGATCGAAGACATCAAGGGGCTGCGCCTGCGTTTTGCCTCGGCCACGATCCGCGATTTCATCACGGCGCTCGGCGGCACGCCGGTCGGTCTGCCTCCGACGCGCATCGCCGAATCGATGCAGAAGGGGACTATCGACGGCGCCGTGATCGACTATGGCGGCGGCGGACTTGCCTTCCGGCTTGGCCCGGTGACCAAGTACACGGCCGAAATGTACTCCTATGTCACCAGCTTCTGCCTGTGCATGAACCGCCGCAGTTGGGATCGCCTGCCGGCCAACATGAAAAAGCTGATCAACGATTCGCTTGCAGGTCGCGAGGGCGAGGTCGGCAAGGAGTGGGACAAGCTCGACGATATCGGCAAGCGCATGATGCTCAAGGCCGGTATGACACCGATCAAGCTGACCTCGGCCGAGCATACGAGGTTCCGCGCGGTCGGCGCCAAGGTGGCCGAAGCCAAGCTTGCCGAGCTTGAGAAGCGCGGTATGCCGGCGCGGGCGGTCTACAAGTTGATGCAGGAACTGTCGGAGAAGCATTCAAAGACGTCGCGTAATTTCTGGGTGAAGTAGTCCGTTGGACCGCGATAGATATCTGCGGGCGGCCGCGTTGCCATTCGGCTACGCGGCCGCTCTCGTCCTCGCCTTCATGATGCTCTTCACCACCTACGCGGTGGTGATGCGGCAGATCTTCGATACACCCATTCTGGGTGTCGTCGACGTCATGGAGCTGGCGCTGGTCGTCTGCATCTTCCTGGCCATGCCCGGCGTCTTTCTGCGCGACGAGCATGTCGTCGTCGACGTTATCGACCAGATGGTCTCGCCGCGTGCCGTGCGCAGGATGCGATTGCTGGGGCTTTTCCTGACCCTTGGTTTCCTCGTGCTGATGATGACCTACATGGTCCAGCCGGCGTTCGAGAAGCTCGACCAGCACGAGGTCACGATGACGCTGGGGATCAACCGGTTCGTCCACTGGATCCCGATCATCTTCGGGTTTGTCTTTTCGATTGCTGCCACGGTGTGGGTGATAGTGCACTTCGTGAGACTGGGCGTGCCGAGCCAAAATCTGGGCGGCAACGACGGCGGCGGCGACAGGATCGAATGAGCCCGCGCCGCATGCCTGTTGCGCGGCGGATCGCTTCGTGAGCGATCAACTAATCGGCATCGCCGCCCTGGGCGGGCTGTTCGGGATGATCCTGCTGCGCGTGCCTGTCGCGATCGCGCTTGGCATCGCGGGGCTGCTCGGCTACGCCGCCATCGATGGCTGGCGCAATGCATTGATCGCGGCCGGTTCGACCCCCTACGATCTCACCGACAAATATTCGCTCACCGTCGTGCCGCTGTTCGTGCTGATGGGAGTCGTGGCCTCGCGGGCGGGCATGTCGAACGAGCTCTTTCGCGCCGCCAATGCCGTCTTCAGCGGGCTTCGGGGCGCGCTCGCCATGGGCACTGTGGGGGCTTGCGCGGGGTTCGGCTCGATTTGCGGCTCCTCGCTCGCCACCGCCGCCACCATGGCCCGCGTCGCCGTGCCCGAGATGCGGAAATATGGCTATGACGAGCGCATTGCGACCGGTGTCGTAGCCTCGGGCGGCACGCTCGGCGTGCTGATCCCGCCCTCGGTCATCTTGATTGTCTACGCCATCATCGCCGAACAGGGCGTGCCACAGCTTTTCGCCGCGGCGATGATCCCCGGCCTCATCGCCGCCGCCCTGCATATCGTCGTCATAATCGCGATCGCGTTGGTCCAGCCCGATCGCATGCCGATCACACCGTCGATGTCCTTCAAGGAGCGGATTGCTGCGATGAGCGGCTTATGGAAGGTGGCAATCCTCTTCGGCATTGCGATCGGCGGCATCTATTCCGGCTTCATGAGCCCCACCGAGGCTGCAGCCGTAGCCGCGCTCGTCGCCATCATCATCGCCTTTGCGACACGCGAGATGACCTGGCGGGTCTTGGCGGAATCGTTGCTGGAGACGATCTGGACCACCGGCATGCTGTTCTTCATCGTCATCGGCGCTTTTCTTTTTGCCTATTTCATGGCGCTGACACGGCTGCCCAACTCGCTTGCCGAATGGGTTCAAGGACTGCAAATGGCGCCCTGGATGGTGATCATGATGATGATCGCCTTCTACATCGTGCTGGGCTGCTTCCTCGATGCGATCAGCATGATCCTCATCACCATCCCAGTGTTCCTGCCGCTGGCCCAAGGGCTTGGCTTCGATCCGATCTGGTTCGGCATACTGGTTCTGGTGGTGGTCGAGGTGGGCATGATTACACCGCCGGTGGGGCTCAACATCTTCGTCATCCGCGCGCAATTGCCCGATGTGAAACTCGCCGACGTCTACTGGGGGATCGTGCCCTTCCTGGCGGCGGCCGCGGGCCTGGTGGCGCTGTTGATGCTGTTCCCCGATCTGGCCACGTGGCTACCACGACAGCTCTACAAAGGCGGCTAGATCAAGATTCAGAGCACGATTCACGCGTCACACCAGATCACTGTGACGCGATCGTGCTCTAGGACCGACAAGGCGGTGCGATGGACGACATTCCGGACGGCTATGAGCGGCTCGACCGCAAGAGCCCCTTCATGGAGCCGGTCGGTCCGATATACCGGAAGACCGAAGGCCGGACGCTGAGCCTGGGATTGCGGGTCGCCGAGCGCCATACCAATGCGCGCGGGCTGGTGCATGGCGGGTTGATCGCGACACTGGCCGACATGGCGATGGGATATTCGCTGGCGCTCGTAGATGAACCGCCGAAAAGCGGCGTGACCGCCAGCTTGACCACCGATCTCTTCGGCGCGGCAGCGATCGGCGACTGGCTGGAAGTGCGTGCGCAAGCCAAGCGGGTCGGTGGGAAGCTGGGTTTCTGTGCTTGCGACGTGCTGGCCGAAGACGCACCAATCGCCCAGGGCACGGCGGTTTTTCGGGTGACGCGGTGACCACTGTAAAACGCGCCGTCTCGCGCGCTTGCCTTTGGCGGCGACGGGCCTAGCTCGGTAGCGTACATATCCAGGACCAAGGAACGGAGCAACCGCATGCCGCTGATCGACGGGGTCAAGAAGCTGAAGAAGGAGATGACCGCCTGGCGGCGCGATCTTCATGCCCATCCCGAACTCGGCTTCAAGGAGGAGCGGACCGCCGACGTCGTCGCCGAGAAGCTCACCAGCTTTGGCATCCCGATCAATCGCGGCATGGCGACGACCGGGGTGATCGGCACGCTCTCGCGGGGGACATCCAAGCGCGCGATCGCCCTGCGCGCCGACATGGATGCGCTGCCGCTGCAGGAAAAGAACAGCTTCGCCCACAAATCCAAGCATGACGGCAGGATGCACGCCTGCGGCCATGACGGACATACAGCCATGTTGCTGGGCGCCGCCAAGTACATCGCCGACCGGGGCGACTTCGACGGCACCGTCCATTTCATCTTCCAGCCGGCCGAAGAGGGCGGCGGCGGCGGCCGCGTGATGGTGCGCGACGGGCTGTTCAGCAAATTCCCCTGCGACGGCGTCTACGGCATGCATAACTGGCCGGGCATGGAGGCAGGCACGATCGGCGTGCGTGCCGGGCCGATGCTGGCATCGGCCGATTTCTTCCGCATCACCGTGATCGGGACGGGCGGCCACGGCGCCATGCCGCACCGCGCCAACGATCCGGTGGTGGTGGGCGCCGAGATGGTCACGGCGCTCCAGACGATCGTCAGCCGTTCGGCCGATCCGGTCGAGGCCGTGGTCGTCAGCGTGACGCAGTTCCATGCCGGAACGGCGGGCAACGTGATCCCCGAGGAGGCCAAGCTCAGCGGCACCTGCCGGACGCTTTCGCCCGAGGCAAGGGACCTGGTCGAGGAGCGTATCCGCCGGATCGTCAAGGGCGTCGCCGAGGCGCATGGCGTCAAAGCGGATGTCGGATATCACCGCGGCTATCCGGTGCTGGTCAACTCCGTGGACGAAACCGAGCGCGCGCGCCTGGCCGCTGCCAAGGTGGTCGGCGCCGAACACGTCGTGGTCGATCCGCCGCCGGAAATGGGGGCCGAGGACTTCGCCTTCATGCTCCAGGCAAAGCCCGGCTCCTACGTCTGGCTGGGCAATGGCGGGGCGGCGGGCGGCTGCATGCTGCACAATCCAAATTACGACTTCAACGACGACGTGGCGCCGATCGGTGCCTCTTATTGGGTCTCGCTGGTCGAGCAGGAACTCGTGGTCGGCTGACGCTTATCGGCCTGTTTTTCGGGGCCCGCGCTCGATCACGCAGCTCGCGGCAATCACCGACAGGGCGCGCTCCTTGAGCATCGCGCACGGCGCGACGAACCCCAGGAGCGCGGGCCTGGCGCCGCCGGCCAGCGCCGCCGTGACCCGCGCGTGCGCGGTACGATGCTCGCGCCGCCACCAGACCGATTTGAGCCCGGCGGCGGTGAGCGCGGCCGGATCGATGATCAGATGGCTGATGCGATATCGCTGGAGAAAGGCGACGAGCCGGCCCGGATCGGCCGTGTATTGGGCGTCGATGAAGGCATGGGCGCGGGCGCGGTAGCGGGCGATGTAGCCCCGATCGACCGGGATGGCGTATTCGCTGGCGACCAGCACCCGGCGTCTGGAATAGCTCGGAATATTGCTCGTCATCGAATGCATTCCGGCGATCAATGCCGATTTCGGCTGGCCGCGTAGATAGGCGAGGATTGCCGGGTGGTGCGGCCTGACGTTGCGGCGCGAAACCTCGAGCGGATAAAGCGCGGCGAAGGCGACGACCGTCAGAGCGGCGAGGCCGAGCTGGGCCCATTGGCGCCGGTCGAGCGCTTTCCCGGCCGTGGGTCCCGCCGTTCGAAGAGCACGCTCGGCGAGCAATACGCCGAACATGGTCGCGCCAAAGAGCCCGACCAGGCGAAGCGGGGTGAGGGCATAGCGCGAGGGTACGTGCAACGTCAGCATCAGCATGAAAGCCACGCCGTAAAGAATTGCGCCTACGAGTAGAAGACGCACGATCGGGCTCCAATCAATCGCCCGTTCGCCGGGTGGCCCACGCGCCGCGATGCCGCGGGCGGCCCAGATCAACCCGGCCAGCAGCAGCCCCAGCAGGATCGGCGCGGCCGGCCGCCGGTCCATGAGTTGGCACCATTCGATCGGCACCACGCCGAAGAGCCCGCCGCATACGGACATGCGGAACGCTCCCTGCTCGCCCAGCAGCGGCATCCGCCCGCCGCTGCGAAACATAGGCTCGCTCTTGATCTGCTCCATCGAGGCGATCGGGCCGAAGTCGCGGTCGAGCGCGGCGACGAGCAGAATGGCAACACTCACGCTGCCGGCGCACACGATCGGCAGAACGGTTGCGCGCGAGAAATCCAGCCGCAATCCGCCGAGCCAACGCTTGCCGTGCCGGCGAACGAGCGTGAGGCCGAGCGCGCCGAGCCCAAGCGCGGCGGCCGGCGGATAGGTGAGGGCGACGAGGGCGCCCGCCAGCGTCACGCCAACCGTGCTCCCGCGCGCCATCTGGTAGAGAAAAACCATCAGCAGCGGCAGCCCGAAGGCGCGCGGCGTGCCGCTGATGATGACGTGGCTCCAGGCCATCAGAAAGGACAAACCGATCGCGCCGAGGAACGCCGCCGGGACACGCCCGCCGCTCAGCCGCAAGCCGAGGCGAAAGGCATAGAGGGTCATCACCGCGTTGAGCGCGATCGGAAAGAGCTTGCTCGCCAGCACCGGATCGATGCCGAGTTGCGCCGGCAGCCAATAGGCGGCGCGGAAACCGGGCGGCGAGACGGAGGCGAAGTAACGGGCGATCAGATCGTCCTGGAACAGCGCCGGGTCGCGCCAGCGCACCATCCAAAAAACCAGCTGGCGCGCATCGTCATCGATTGTGAAGGGCCCGGCGAGCGTTGCGGCCAGCGCCTGGGCGTAGGGCAGGGAGCCGATGACGAGCGCGGCGACCAGCCACGGCTTTGGGTCGACCGAACCAAGGAAGAAGCGGTACAGCGCGGCGTAAAGGCGCGAGGCCTGGATCATGGTCTGGATTTCCGATCCCCGTCCCGGGGCGGGCCCGCGTTAGGTCACCGCCGCGCGGGCGTGAAATTCGGGGACGTCCCAGGCGCGGGTGTCCATGATCTGGCGCAGGATCGCGACGGCGTCGAAGACATCGACGTGCCGGATGTAAAGCGGCGCGAAGCCGAAGCGCATCAGATCGGGGGCGCGGAAATCGCCGATCACGCCGCGGCCGATCAGGGCCTGCATGATCGCGTAGCCGTGCTGGTGGCGGAAGCTCACCTGGCTGCCGCGCATCGCCGCGGGCGGGGAGGCCAGTTCGAACCCGTGGCCGGCGCAGTCCTGTTCGACGAGGGCGGCGAAGGCATCGCACAGCGCCACCGATTTGGCGCGGATCGCGCCCATGTCAGCCTCGAGCATGAGATCGAGCGCGGTGTCGAGCCCGGCCATGGAGAGGATCGCCGGGGTGCCGCAGAGATTGCGCGCGATGCCCTCGGCCGGGCGATAGTCGATGCCGAATTCGAACGGTGCGGCGTGGCCCATCCAGCCGGAGAGCGGCGGGCGGATGTCGTCCTGCAGGCGCTTGGCGACATAGAGGAAGGCCGGCGCGCCTGGACCGCCGTTCAGATACTTGTAGCCGCAGCCGACCGCGAGATCGGCATCGGCGCCGGAAAGGTCGACCGGCAGGGCGCCGGCGCTGTGCGCGAGGTCCCAAAGCATCAGAGCCCCGGCCTCGTGCGCCATTTTGGTGACAGCCGCCATGTCGTGCAGGCGGCCGGTTTTGTAGTTCACATGGGTCAGCATGACGACAGCGGTATCGTCGCCGATGGCCTGGGCCAGCGCGTCGGGCTCGGCGAGGCGCAATTCGATGCCACCCAACAGCTCGCCCAGCCCTTGCGCGACATAGAGATCGGTCGGGAAGTTGCCCGGCTCGGATACGATTACGGTGCGACCGGCCCTGAGCTTAACGGCGGCGGCGAGCAGCTTGAAGAGGTTGACCGAAGTGCTGTCGGCGGCGACCACCTCGCCCGGATGCGCGCCGATCAGTTGCCCGATCTTGTCGCCGGCGCGGCCCGGCAGGGTGAACCAGTCGTGCGTGTTCCAGCTTCGAATGAGGTCATGGCCCCATTCATCGCGGACCACCGATGCGATGCGGTCGGCGACCGCCTTGGGCAAGGCACCAAGCGAATTGCCATCGAGATAAATAATGCCCTCGGGCAGCGAGAAGCGCTCACCGAAGCGGGCCAGCGGGTCGGCCACATCGAGGGCGGCGAGATCGTCGCGGGTAATCGTGGTCATTGGCTCGGGCCGGCGGTGATCGATATGCCGGATTATGGCCGATCGTCCGCCCGGCGTCATTTCCTACCGGATCATGGCTCAGGAGCGCCGGCCGATAGGGCCGTGTGGTCTTCTGGAGCCGGCCCGGACCAGCCTTAGCGCAGGTTCGCGTCACGGTGATCTGGTGTGACGCGCGCGTCGTGCTCTGAATATATGAGATAGATCAACAGCCACGTCTCAGATCGCTGCGCTCTGAGACGATCTGGATTTAGGCCCGGTTGTCCTGGAAGCGCGGGGCCTTGACCGCGCCCTCGAATTCGGTGGCCAGGGTGCCGCGCTCGAGGATCACGATCTCGGGCGTGACCTCGAAGGTGGTTTTGGTGGCGCCCTCGAGCTGCGTTGTCATGTCGTCGCTATTCGAGCCGCGTTTCAACTCGACCGAGAGGCGTAGGCGGTCGAGGTCGTCAACGGTCACGATCTCGGCCTTGAAGTCCTGCACCGCCTCGTAGCCGAACATGAAGTCCTCGAACTCGGAGTGATTGATGTTGACGCCGCGCACCTTGAAAAAGCCCGCAGTGCGGTGGGCGTGCTGGAGGCGGGGGAAGACCGAGTAGGGGCCGGTGCTGGTGCCGCCCCAGCCGAGGTTGACGACGATGTCGCCGGTGGACCAGCGGATGAAGGGTGTGGCGTTGTTCGACCACAAGGGCGTGACGACGAGCGTGCCGGTCTCGCCGACGCCGACGGGCTCAAGCGTCTCGGGGTCGAGGATTTCGGTCAGGAACATGTCCTCCCAGAGACGGAAGCCCTCATCCTCGCCGTCCTCGGAGCTGATCAGACAACACTCGGTCATGCCCAAGCTGTCGTAGACCTTGGCGCCCCAGCTGCGCTCAAGCTTGGCGCGCTTGGCGGCGGAGATCGGCTCGGCCGAACAGACGATGCGCTCGACGCTCGAGCTGGCCAGATCGATGCCCATCGCCTCGGCGTGGTTGGCCAGATGAAGACCGTAGCTCGACATGCCCATCCAGACGGTGGGCTTGAGATCTTGAATGAGCTGAACCTGAACCGCCGAAGGGGTCGAAGCGCCCGAGCCGGCCCAGTTGACGCCGACGCCGATATGCTGGCAGACGCGGGCATACATGTGGCCGACGGGATGGATGCCGAGCGGGAAGGAAACGTGCGCCGTGTCGCCCGGTTTGAGCCCCATGCACTCGATGCCGCGGGTGAAGCCGAGATACATGTATTTCATGTCCTCGAAGGTCCGCGGGTAGAAGAGCGGCTTGCCGGTGGAGCCACCCGAGCGCCAGTACTCCATGATCTCGCCGCGCGGCGCCATATTGAAGGTGGTCATAAACGCCTCGGGGGAGAGCGTGCGCAGCTCTTCCTTGTCGAGGATCGGGATTTTGCGCCATTCCTCCGGGTTGCCGAGTTTTGATGTGTCGATACCGGCAAAGCGCTCGGCGTGAAACGGCGCCTTTTTTGCCTGCTCGACCACGATCGGCAGGCGTTGCCGCTGGATTGCCTCGATCTCGTCGCGGGAGGCGGGGAGCGGCAGGGGCATCGGATCAGCCGTCCGAGCCGGCGCGCTTACCGATCCAGCGCGCCTGGGCATCGTGGCTCGCCGGCATCGCGCCGCCGGCCTCGGTCTCGGTCATGGATTTGAGCCGGGCCCGTTTGTCGTCATTGTCCTCGGGGATAACGTCCAGCGCGTCCTTCAGCATCCTCTCGTAGTCGCCGCCGACCGGGCAGACATCCTGGCAGCGCCGGCAACCGGTGATCGCGCCCGATCCGCGCAGGATCGACTGCCAGAGGTTGAAGCTCGTCTCCGAGCGCAGCATGGCGCGCTGGGTCTCGGGATCGCCGGCGCGGATCATCTCCTCCAGATATTCGGTGAGCTGGAAAAAGCCGTGCGGGCTGCGGTAGCGGTCGCAAGCCTGCCAGTCACGATCCCAGTGCTGCACCACGTCGCCCGGACAGGTCGACAGGCAGCGCCCGCATTCAGGGCCAAGGCAGAGCGCGTCCTCCATCTTTTTGTCGGGCGTCACGGGGACTGAGCTCAGGACCCCGGAGAGCATGACCCGGGGGCCATATTCCGGCGTGAGGAGTTGGAGGTTGAGGCCCAGCGTGCCCAGACCGGCCTCGACAGCGGCGTGGTTGAGCGAGAGCAGCGGCTTCATCGCCTCTTCGGGATTGCCTCGGTAGCGCCAGGGATCGACATGGGTCGGCGGCACGATGAGCCCGGGATAGCCCAGCTCCTCCAGCCACAGGACAAGATCGAGCGTCGTCTCCTCAAGCCGCGTCAGGGTCAACTCGTCGTTGTAGTATTTGTGGCGCTCGTCCCAGCGGGTGAGGCGGGTGGTGCCGCTGTTGAGGCGCTTGCCGACAACGATGACGCGGTCGGCGTCGTAGTCAGTGATATCACTGGGCCGGCGAGGATCCCTGGGGTCGGGCGGGTTCTCGTTCATGACCGCGCCGTCGGCGATGCCGACGATATCGGCGCCGAGCGCTTTTGCCTTCGCCTTGATCTCTTCGGCGGTGACCGGCGACTGGAAGACCGCGACCATGTTCCCTCGCTTCCTAGTCAGACCGCATTCATTCGTTGCGGCCAGATAACCCTCCCCCTTGATGGGGGAGGGTGGACGCGCTAAGGCGCGTCCGGGTGGGGGTGCCCCGCCGCCAACGGCGGCGGAAAATCATACGAGTGTTTACCCCCCACCCTAACCCTCCCCCACAAGGGGGGATGAGATACTTTCAAATCTGCGGCCGCTCTAGTGCGGCTCGCCCGCCGCTTCCTCGCGTTCGCGCTGCTGTTTTTTGAACGCCTGGAGCTGGCGGGCGACCATGCCCTGGTAGCCGTCCGGGCCGACCCAGCGCCGGTTCCATTCGTTGAGGCCCACGATCTCGTCGCCGTCCTTGCGCGCCTGTTTGTAGCCCTTCGCCTTTGCCTCTTTCTCCGGCGTGCGCTCGGGAATGTGCTTCTGAGCGTCAGACAGATAAGCGTGATAGTCGTTGCCGACCGGGCATACCGCAAGGCAGCGCGGGCAGTCGCCGAAGGAGCCGACGACGCGCAGCAGCCCCTGCCAGAAGCCGTAGACATCGCGGCTTTTGATCGCGTCGGCCTTTTCGTCGTGCGACTTCTCAACGAAGGTGTTGAAGAACTTGGTGATCTGCATGTAGCCGAATTCCTGCGCCTCGACCGCGCAGCCGCGCTTGTCGATGCCGAAATGCAGCACGGCGTCCGACGGGCAGGAATAAAGACAGCGCGAACAGGATTCGCCAATGCAGACCTGCTCGGTGATCATCTCGTCGGGTTCGAGCTCGGCCTCGGTGAGGATGCCGGTCAGATAGACGCGCGGGCCGTATTCGGGCGTCAGGATGTTGACCTCGAGCCCAAAGGTGCCGAGCCCCGCCTCGATGCCCAGATGGCGCGTAGAGAGCCTGCCGTAGCTTGCTTTCTTGTAGTCCCAGTCGGTTTCCTGGGCCGCTGTGACGAAACTCGGATAGCCCGCATCCTCCAGCGCCTCGGCGAGCCTGAAGGCAATCTTGTCCATGCGCCGCAAGATCAGCATGTCGATGTACTGGACGGGCACGTTCTGTTTGGCGCGGAAGGCAGCGACGGGGATGTGCTGGGCGATCACCACGACGCTCTTGGTATAGGGCGAAATGCGGTCGGGTGTCTGGGGATGTTGCGGGTCGGGCGGAAAGGCGTTGAGGGTCTTTGCGCTGGCGATACCGACGAGATCGGCACCGAGGTCGCGGGCCAGCGCTTTGACCGAAGCGGCATCCATCGCGCAAGCTCCTTTCGCATCGATTTGGGGCGACCCGATGCCGGCCCACAGGAAATTCTACGCTAGCATAAATTCCGTGTCCGGCGCTGAACAGGGTCAGAAATTTGGGGGTTAGCGAACCGAGTGTCCGATGGCCTCGGCCTCGGCGTAAAAATCGCCGCCCTCCGCGAAACGCCCGCCGGACTCATAGGCCTTGGCATATTCCTTGACGAAACACGCCTCCAGGATCTCGTACGGCAGATCGGAGAAAGCGCCGTGGTAGCGCAGATACTCCATGTGCTGTTTGCCGTCGCCGTCGAAGGGATGAAGGAGCGAATCGCTCTTGCCGTCCCAGTCGAGCGGGAGGGTGTTGAATTTCTCGCAGAGTTCAACATTGAAGACAGGGGTGCAACTGACCCATTTCCCGTCGAGCCAGACCTCGACGTAGTTGTGCCAATAAAAGACGCTGGTGCCGAGAAGCTCGATGAGCCGTGGGCTTGCAAGATGATTGGTGACGTCGGCATAGCCGAGACGGGCCGGGATCCCGAGCGAGCGCAAACCCGCGGCGAGCACCACACCCTTCTGGACGCAGAACCCTCGGCCGCGCGTCAGCGTGTGGCTGGCCCTGAAATAGTCGCGCACCATGATGGCCGCGTAGGGATCGTAACGGATGCCGTCGCGGACCGCGTAAAACAGGCGCACCGCGCGCTCAAGGTCGCTGCCGTCGCTGCCCGCATGCTCGGCGGCATAGTCACGCACCGAAGGCGTGTCGCCGTCCAGAAACCAGGTCATGGCGAGAAATGCGGCCGGATCGTCGGTCGTTGCCTTCAGATCGGTGTTCAGCTCATCGATGGCAGTCGTTTCGGTCATGGTCGATGCGTCCTTGCATGGCGCGGTGTTGGGCTGGGCTCGGCTAGGCGGAGGATACGGCCTGTATGGATTTCGAACGTGCGCCAGGCCATGTCAAGGGCCCGCCGCGTCGCGCATGGCGGCGACGCGCGCTGGTCATGGCCGATCTATCGACAAGCTGGAGTTGTCTGGCCATACTCCAACGCCATGAAAAATGGCATTATCTATCAACATCCGGGGCACCTGATCCGGCGAGCCCAGCAAATTTCGATTTCGATCTTTGCCGAGCACTGCCGGACGCACGGTGCAACATCGATACAGTACAGTATTCTCTATACCGTCGAGAGGAATCCGGGCATCGATCAGATCTCGCTGGCCAATCTGGTTGCGCTCGATCGTTCAAATACCGGCGAGGTGGTCGGGCGGCTGGAAGAAAAGGGCCTTCTGCGCCGATCGTCGGGTGCGACAGACCGGCGGACCAAGCGGCTTTACCTGACCAGATCCGGGGCGGCGCTTGTTAAGGCCATGACCCCCGACGTTGAGAAAGCCCAAGAGAGCATCCTGGCGCCGCTGAGTGAGGATGAGCGGCAAACTTTCAAGGTATTGCTGGGCAAGTTGGTCGATCTCAACAACGCGCTGAGCCGCGCGCCTGAGCGTCCGAAAGTGATGCGAAAGGCGTCCTGACACCGGCGCGCGCCGGCACACCCGGCCGCGATTTCCGCTTCGCTTTATCAACTGCAGTCCGTCTCGCCGCTTAATACCAAATCTCAGTGATATTGAGCCATTTGACTGCCAAGATTTTGTCCGCCGGTTAGGCGCGGGTTGCGCCGTGGTGCGGCGCACCACAAGCCGCGCGCAACGACGCCGGCGGACAAAATATGGCGGCCTTCGGTGGGGCGGATTGGCCCTCCGGCCGCGTTACGCGGGCTTGCCCGATGCGCTGCATCGCGCCGCGCCGCGTGCCTAATCTGAGGGCCAATCCGGCGCCACCAAATGGGTCAATATCACTGAGACTTGGTATAAGCCGTCGGGCTGTCCTGGCGCGCCCGGCGGAAGTCCGCGCGCTCGAACAGCAGCGAGGCGACGGTCCCGAAGAGGATGCCCCAGAACGGCGCGCCGATGGTGGCGACGGGAATCCCGGCGACGGTGACGATGAAGGCGACCATTGCACCGATCTGAAAGCGCCCGGAAAATGCCGACACGAAGGCCGCGCGCAGGACAGGGAACATCGCTAGCCCGCCGAGCAGCGCGATGAAGGCGGCCGGCAGCGCCAGCGCCAACTGGGCCGCCGGCGGCGCCAGCACGCCGAAGACAAGGATCAGTGTGCCGAACACGACGCCGCCCATGTAACGCCGCGCCGGGTCGCCCGACGTGTTGAGAATGCCGTTGGAGGGCCCGGTGACGCAGGTCGAAACGGCCCCGAACAGTCCAAACGCCACCGACCCCACCCCGCACGCGGTGGTCAACGTGTTGATCGGCGGATCGTAGCCATTGTCGCGGCTGATCGCGAAGCCCTGGGCGTTATGGATGCCAACCACAGTGATCGCCATCGGCAGGACTAGCTCAACCGTCGCCGCCCACGAGAAGGCTGGCGCGTAGACGATTGGATCGGCGATGGCAAGCTTCAGCGGCTCGGTCAACGTGAACTGGCCGGTGGCCAGGGCGACGCCGACGCCGGCAGCAAGGGCCGCCAAAATCGGCGGCAAATTACGCTCCAGCACCGGCACCAACGAGACCATGACGAAGGCGGCGACGCTGGCGATGGCGATCTGCCAATCCTGCTCAAAGCCGCTCACGATCCTGAGGCAAAAGGGCAGGAAGACGCCCGCCACCATCGCCATCACGATGTTGATCGGGATGAAATCGGTGATCCGGCGCACCCAACCGGAAAGCCCCAGGACCAGCAATAGCGCCGCCGTCACGTGGAGCGCCCCGATCACCTCCGCGAAGGGCAGGTGCTGAAGCGCATTGCCGAACAGGACGATGCCGGGGATCGTCCAGCATATCCCCATTGGCATGCGGTAGAGGACCGAAAAGATGATCGAGAAGAGCCCGCCGAAGGCATAGCCGCCGAATATCCAGGTGGCGATATCCTGGGGGCTGGCCTTCACGGCGACGCCGACGCTGAGCAGGATCGCCAGCGGTCCGGTGCAGGCGAGCATCATCGCGGTGATGCCGTTGCTGATCGCGTGACGGTCGAGTGAGGCCAGGGCATGGCGCCAGCCCGGCAGCCTTTGTTGCGGCAATTCCAGTATCGGCATGCGGTCGGTCGGTCCCCCAAAACCGCACCGTCGCCCGCGCGGCCGGCGCCATTCAATGCGTTTGCTCCGCCCCGCGCAAGGGGCTGGCCGCGTCCGCCAGACACAAGCGTACGCATAAGTCGCTAGTCTAGGACCCGGTAGCCGCGGCCGCGAAGGCAACGGCGAAGGACACGTTTTTGGCGGACGCCGCCGCGGACCCCGCCCCGCAAGACGCCGCCGGTCGCCCCGCCCGCGGCGCCGATCGCCGCGCCCCTCGCGACGTTGCCCGTGAGCGCGCCAACGACTGCGCCTACCGCCGCGCCGACGGCGCCGCCGAGGAGGCCGCCTTCGGCAGCGCTGCCGGCCGGATCGACGCGTCTTGCATATTCGCGGCAGTCGGCGAGGTCGCGCTCGTACTCCGCCTGATCGACGCCCTGGCTGTCGACAATTGGCCGGTAGGTGTCCGCGCAGCCGGCAAGGCTGCCAGCCAAAATAGCCGCCACGGCGAATATTGCCGCAGGTTTCATTGAATTCTCCCCCAGGCTGACCGCATGATCGCGCTCAGACCTGATACGCGCGGCGGCCCGCGGCGATCCCTATACGCGCGTGCATATGCGCGCGGTCCAGGCCAGTGCCGTTTACGAGCCGCAGGGAATGAGGATTTCCGGATTGCCCGCCGCGACTTCCTGGCCGTTCAGCACGGTCTTGGCCGGCACCCAGCGCAAGCGGGCGGCTTTCTCGCCGACGCCGGTCATGACCCGCACCTTCACCAGGTGCGAGTTCACGCCGCCCAGCGTTCCGCGACCCGACGTTTGAACGGTCAACTCGCCATTCACGAGTTTGACCGCCTTGTAGACGAACTTGTTTGAGGATCGGTTGAGGCGGCGGTTGACCATTTGAATGTGGCCATCGGAAATCTTGACCTGGAGGTAGCGCGTTTTCTCAAAGCACCAGGTGCCGACGATCTTGGTGCGCGCGGCGGCGATCCGATTGGCGCGCTGCCGGTCCAGCAGCTTGGGCCCATAATATGCGCCCACGCCGGCGACGATCAGAAGGATAACGACAGCGCCGATCCAGCGGGACCGGTGCGGGGCGTCGGCTCGGCGCGCCTTCACGGCCGCCGCCGCCGCGATGGCCGCCTCGGCCGGAGAGGCGAAGAGCGTGTCGCTGTCCTTGCCCGCTGGCTTCTTTCCGCCGGCGTCGCCCGATGGGGTCGGTCGTGAGCGGCTTTCGATTGACTCGCGCCAGGTGACCACGTCCTGCGGCCGCGTGTGCGGGGAAAGCTCCAGCGCTTTGTCGATTGCGGCAAGCAAGGTTGGTCGGTAATGACCGCGGCCAAGCTCGCTCGCCGGCACCATGCGATCATTTTCGATGCGTTCGAATATATCCGGCGGCGGTGCGCCGCTGATCGCGTGATAGAGCGTTGCGCCGACAGCGTAGATATCGGTCCAGGGGCCGTGCCTGCCTTTTGGTGAGTATTGCTCGAATGGGGAGTACCCCGGCGTTACCGGGCTCGCCGCTTCCCGGCGGCGGTCGCGCACCGCTTGCAGCGAGGCGCCGAAATCGATCAGCACCGGGGTGCCATCCTCATGCATGAAGATATTGCTCGGCTTGATATCGCGATGCAGGAACCCTGCTGCATGGACCTGCTCAAGGCCGTCCAGCAGGGGCAGCATAAGCTGGGTAATATCGTCCTCGGGCAGAGTCCGGTCCCGGTCGAGACGGTCCTGCAGCGTTTCTCCCTTGGTGAAGGGCATCACCAGATAGCCGGTGCCATTCGCCATGAAGTAGCGATACACAGAAATGATGTTGGGGTGATCGAAGTTAACGAGGACCTTCGCCTCGTCGCGAAAACAGTCGACGCAGAATTTGTAGGTTTCGCTATCGTCGCGATGCGTTGGCCGGACTGAAATCTCGTTCTTTGCGCGGCTGACCAACTCGCGGGGGAAGTACTCCTTGATCGCCACCCAGCGTCCCAGCTCGATCTCGCGCGCACGATAGGTGATGCCGAAGGCGCCTGTGCCGAGCACGCCTTCAAAGCGGTAGCCCTCGAATTGATGACCTCGGGGCAAGGCGTCTTTTGTCCGTGGGGCCATAGTCCTCCCGAATCGTGTGTGTCGCCGCCAAGTCACCGAGCGGATCGAGTATACAGGAAATTCGAGCGGGTTGCTCAACAGACGGCCGATCAAATCTGCGTGCCCATCGTCGATGGGCTTGGTGTCCTGCCGCGGGAAATTCGTCCCACCAACTTCCGGGACAAGCAGGCCACCAAATATTTGCTTCTAGTGTGGTTCGGCCGTCGAACTTCGTCACATTGATGCGACGAACTTCAGAACCATCACACTAGCGCATGATCGCGTCATAGCGATCCGAGACGATCCTGATCCGGCGCGTTGCCGGATTGATCCGGCCATCTGTCGCGGCGGGTATGGCTGACCCGCGCACGCTTGGGATTGCGGGGCGGGGCCTGGACCGCTATCGAGGCGGCGGCAACCCAGCTTTCAGAAGCAGCCCCGCATGGATGAACCGACAAGTACCGATCCGGCCCGCGTCGGGCCGCCGGCCGCACCGGCGCCCCATCCGGTCCGATTGGCGTTGTGGGCATTGGGCGCGATGGGCTGTTTCACCGCGATGATCGTGATGATCCGGTACGTGTCCGATGCGATGACGGCGCTCGATATCGCCTTCTACCGGGCGGTGGTTTCGGTTCTGGTCATGTTGCCGGTGATTTTTCGCGGCGGTCTGGCGCGCGGCATCGGCCAGTTAAAGACCAAGAAGCCAACCCTGATGATCGCGCGCGGGGTACTTACCTATATCGCGTTGGTGGCGTGGATCTATGCCGTTGCCAGCATGGTTCTGGCCGATGCGGTCGCACTCCATGCGACGATCCCTTTGTGGACGGTGCTGCTGGCGGCGCTGGTGTTGGGTGAGCGCGTCTCGGTCCAGCGCTGGCTGGTCGTCGGGATCGGCTTCGCAGGTGCGTTGGTCATCCTGCGCCCCGGTTTCGCGGAAATTACCTGGGCGGCGATCGCGGCACTGGCCTCGGCGGTCTTCTACGGAGGCGGCGCCGCGGTCTCCAAGGCGCTGTCCCGGACCGAGCGGGTCACCGCAATCGTGTTTTACACCAACCTGGTGCTGGTGATCGTGTCCGCCGCGCCTGCGCTCATCTGGTGGAACCCGCCCGGCCTGAAAGAACTGCCGCTGGTAATCGGCATCGGGGTGACGGCGGCGATGGCGCATATCTGCATCACGCAAGCCTACCGGCTGGGCGATGCGAGCCTCGTTGCGCCGTTCGATTTCGTCCGGCTGGTGTTGATCACCGCAGCCGGATACCTGCTGTTCGGCGAGGCAGTGAGCATCTTCGTCTGGTTTGGGGCGGCACTGGTGATCGGCAGCACGATCTATCTGACGCGTGCCGAAGCGCGGGGGCGATGAGGAGGGTGTTGTCCGTTAGTTGCCCACCGCGTCCCACAGCCGCCGCACCATGCGCTTGGCCAGCACATTGGCGACGCGGCGGCGGTACATGCCGGGGGTGAAGGTGGTCTTCATCGCCATGATCTGATCGCGCACGAGGCCGTCGAGGCCGGCCAGGACGTCGTCGCTTAGCGGACCGCCGCAGAGGCCTTGCGTGCCCTCAAGCCGCACCGGGCGCGGATTGGTGCCGGTGATGGCAACACGAAGATCGGCGAGCGCATCGCCCTTGCGCTTCAGCGCCACCGCAACGCCGGCGACCGGATATTCGATCGAGCGGCGGATCCGAATTTTGTCATAGGCCGATACCAGGCCGGCCGTGTTCTTGCCGCGCACGGCAGTGACGAGCTCGCCGGGCTTGAGCGCGAGATAGTTTTTGCCGTCGCCGGTGGAGCCGTCCTGCTTGGCGTAGCCTATGTAGAGATTGGCCAGCGGCATGGTGCGCTTGCCTTTGGGGCCCGCCAGATCGATCTCGGCGTCGTAAAGAAGTAGCGCCGGGGCGAGATCGCCGGAGAAGGTGGCAAAACATACGCCCTTCGACTTGGGCGCCACGTGGCAAATCTCCCCTACGGTCTTTAGGCAGTCATTGTTGGCGCTACGCCACCACTCGCTCTGATTATAGAAGATGCAGCGTGTGTCGAGGCAAAGGTTGCCGCCGACTGTGCCCATCATCCGGTGCGTGGGTCCGGCGATTGCGCTGGCTGCCTGGGCAATTGCGGGGAAATATTCAAGTAGTTTCTCATGCTGTCCCACCGAGGCGATCGTCGCCGAGGCGCCGATCTGGAAGCCCTTGGTGCTGGCCTTGATGGCGGTCAGCTCCGCGACGCCGTTGGTGTCGATCAGGGTCTGCGGCGTCTCGATGCCGCGACGCATGTTGACCAAAAGGTCTGTGCCGCCGCCGATGAGGCGCGCGGTTGGTACTTTGCGACGGGCTTTCACCATCTCGTCGAGCGTGGTCGGTTTGAGCAGCTCGAAGTCGTGCAGCGGATCCATCAGCGCGCCCCCCGGCGACGGCGCGCGGCCTTCATGGTCTTCGACTTGCCCTCGATCGCGGCGAGCACCCGGTCGGGGGTGAGCGGCAGATCGAGGCAGCGCACGCCGATCGCGTCGGCCACGGCGTTGGCGACCGCCGGCAGGAAGCCCGCCAGCGAGCCTTCGCCCGCCTCCTTGGCGCCGTAGGGGCCGTTGGGATCGTTCGATTCGACGATATGCGTGATGATGGGCGGCGAGTCCTGGATTGTCGGCACCCGGTAATCGAGCAGGTTGTTGGCCAGCATCAGGCCGTCGTAATAGCCGGTTTCCTCCGACATCGCCTGGCCCAAGCCCATCCAGACCGAGCCCTCGATCTGGCCCTCGACGGTGAGCCGGTTGAGCGCCTTGCCGCAATCATGGGCGACCCAGACCTTGTCGACGGTAACCTCGCCGGTCTCTTCATCCACGGTAACCTCGACGACTTGCGCCGCGTAGGAATAGCCCATCGTGCCGCCGATCGCAGCGCCCCGATATTTGTTGCCGCCCCAGGATTCCGGGATCGTGTTGTAGTTGCCCTTCACTGTGATCGTGCCGGTGTCCTTCAGCGCCTCGATCACCACCTCGTCGAAGGTAAGCCCCCGGTCCTGGGAGGAGGTCCGGTAGACCTCGCCCAGCACGTCGATGTCGTCGGGCCTTGCGTCGAGCCTGCGCGCCGCGGCCTCGACCAGCACGCGCTTCAGGTTCTGCGCCGCCTCGATTGCGGCATTGCCGACCATGAAGGTGACGCGCGAGGAGTAGGAGCCGTTGTCCTTGGGCACGACCTCGCTGTCGCCGGTGATGACACGGACCCGGCTCATGTCGAGGCCGAGCACATCGGCGACCGTCTGCACGAGAATGGTCGACGAGCCCTGGCCGATCTCCGCCGCGCCGGAGAGCACCACCACCGAGCCGTCATGGTCGAGTTTGATGTTGACCGTGGCGTGCGGCTCGCCCGTCCAGTTGACCGGCTTGGAGGCGCCGGAGATGTAATGCGAGCAGGCCATGCCGAGGCCCTTCTTCTTGCCCGTGCCGGGGCTCTTCATCTTGCCTTTGCGCTCAGTCCAGCCGCTGGCGGCCTCGGCCCAGTCCATGCATTCCGGCAGGCCGTAGCTGTTGATCATCAGATCGTTCGCGGTGATGGTCGGCGCTTCCAGCAGGTTCGCGCGCCGCACCGCGAAGGGGTCGAGGCCAAGCTCGCCGGCCATCTCGTCGAGCAGGCTTTCAAAAGCAAAGCGCACATTGACCGTGCCGTGGCCGCGAAAAGCGCCGCAGGGCGGGGTGTTGGTCAGCACGCGTTTGCCGATATAGCGCACGTCGGCGATGTCATAGATCGCGTAGATCATCGACCCGGCGTAGAGGATCGTCACCACGCCGTAGCCCGAATGAGCGCCGCCGCGCTGGTAGGTCTCGCATTCGACGCCGGTGATCCTGCCCGCCTTGGTCATGCCCATCTTCAGGCGGACTTCGGTCTCGGGCCGGCCGCGATGGGTGATGAAGGTCTCCTCGCGGCTCACGACCATGCGAACCTTGCCCTCGGCCTTCTTCGCCAGGAGTGCTGCGATCAGCTCGACATTGAGCGTCTCAGTGCGGCAGCCAAAGCCGCCCGCGACGAAGGGCTTGATCACGCGGATCTGCGACTTCGACATGCCGAGCACGCGGGCAAGCTGGAGATGGACGTAGAAGGGAACCTGGGTGGAGGCGTGCACCGTCATGCGCTGGCGCACCGGGTCGTAGTCGGCCACGGCGGCATGGAATTCCATCTGCGCCTGGCAGACCTCGGGGCAGAAATAGTCGCGCTCGAGGACCAGGTCGGCCGCGCCCAAAGCCTCATCGACATCGCCCAGTTCATAGAACACGTCGCGCTCGACATTGCCGGGCCGGTTCTCATGCAGATCGACCCCATCCTCGGCGAGCGCGTCATGCGCGTGGAAATAGGCCGGCAACTCCTTGACCGTGAGCTTGATGCGACGGATGGCTTCCTTCGCCGTCGCGTCGTCGATGGCGGCGACGGCGGCTACCGGCTCGCCTTTGTAGCGGACCTTGTCGCGGGCCATCGGGTGTTCGCTGTAGGCGATCGGCAGCACCCCGAAGGTCACGTCGCAATCGGCTCCGGTGACCACCGCGATGACGCCCGGCAGTTTCTCTGCTTCGGAGGTGTCGACCGCGACGATTTCGCCGTGAGCGTAGGGGCTGCGAAAAATGCGTCCGGCGAGCGCGCCGGGCGCGGCGATGTCGGCCGTATATTGCGCGCGGCCGGAGACTTTCTCCGGGCCGTCCACCATCGGCACATGCTTGCCGATCGAGCGGACCGGCTTGACCTGTTCGTTCATGCCGCTTGCTCCCGCATCTTTTCGGCCGCGTACTGGACCGCCTCGATGATCTTCACATAGCCCGTGCAGCGACAGATGTTGCTGCCGAGCGCGTCGCGGATCTCTTCCACGTTGGGATCGGAATTGCGCCGCAGTAGCCCTTCAGCCGCCATGACGAAGCCGGGCGTACAGCCGCCACACTGAGCGCCGAGCTTCATGTGAAAGCCCTCCTGGACCGGCGATAATCCGCGCGTCCCCAGTCCCTCAACGGTCTCGACGTTGCGGCCTTCGACCTGCCCAATAAGGGTGAGGCAGGACAGACGGGGTTGGTTGTCGACCAAGACCGTGCAGGCGCCGCATTCGCCGCCGTCGCACGCGGTCTTGGTGCCGGTGAGGCCGAGTGTCTCGCGCAGATAGTCGAGCAATAGACGGTTGTCGGGCGCGATCCCGTCATGCGTCCGTCCGTTCAGCGTGAAGCTGACGATGTGCTTGGACATGAAGCCATATCCCCCAATTGCCGTCGACTGAGGCGTTGCCGCGCGGGGCCAGCCTCCCGCCGGCAGGCTACGCGCATTACAAATAGTTCGTGTCACAAATTATTTGTAATGCATACTAATTAACGGAGAAATGATTGTCCAGAAATTTGCCTTTGGCAGGTTGCCAGGCGCGCCGCCGGTCCGGCGACATTTTCGCGGCCGGTGGCTAACAAAGCCGCTGGACCCAGCGGATCCATTTGGGCCCAGTGTTGATATGCCCGAATGTGTGGATCGTGCCGCGTACGTTGAGGCGGCGCTTTGGGTTTTTGCCGTTGCTGGCGTTGAAGGAGCGCCGCCCGTTGAGCGAGACGCCGGTGTAGTAGACGTGCCGGTTCTTTGTCAGAAAAAGCCGCGAACGGCCTTTGGGATTGATCTGGATCCAGTTGGTGAAGATCCACTTTTCGTCCGTCGTTTTCACATGGACGATGACCCGTATCGGATAGCGGCAGGCGTTGTGAACCTGGAAAGAGACGACGTTGATACCGGGTTTGAACGCGGCGGTGCTGCCGCCACCGCGACGACCGGCTTCTTCTTCGGCCCGGCGGCGTGCTTCCTCGGCCTTGCGGCGTTGTTCCTCGGCCTGGCGCTGACGCAACTCCTCGGCCGTGCGGCGGGCTTCGGCTTTTCGGCGTTCCTCGGCGAGCCGTGCCGCTTCGGCATTCTTCTGCAGGATGTAGTAGGCGCCGCCACCGGCGGAGGCGAGAACGATCGCCGCGACCGCGATCAATACCAGACGGGTGGGAAATCCCTTGCCGCCGCTCTTGGCTACGGACTGCGCGCCAGCATGACCAACCGCATTGGGCGGGACGGTTACGTCATCGTCCGCGGCGGGATCGACCATCGCGCGGGGCGCGCTGCGGCCTTCAAGAATGTCGGCGAACTCTTCGATGTTCTGCGGACGGTCGCGCTCGTGGACCCGCAAGGCGGCGTCGACCGCGGCGAGCAGTTCGGGGCTGTAGCCTTTTTTTGTCGCGGCGCGCGAAGGCACGAAAGGATCGTCGGTGATGCGGGCGGTGGCCTCGGGCGGTTTGTTTCCGGTGATTGTTCGGTAGAGCGTGGCGCCGAGCGCATAGATGTCGGAGGCCGGGCTCTGATGGCCGTCGGCGATATATTGCTCGAAAGGCGCGTAGCCGCCGGACACGATCGAGGTCAGGCTCTGGCTGCGCGCACCCACGGCATGGCGGGCCGAGCCGAAATCGAGCAGCACCGGCGTGCCGTCGGTGCGGATATAGACGTTCTCCGGCTTGATGTCGCGATGCAGAAAGCCGGCCTTGTGGACGCGGCTCAGGCCGTTCATCAGCGGATAGAGGAATTCGCGCACTTCATCCTCGGGCAGTGGCCCATCGCGCGCCAGGATGGAGGCGAGACTGTCGCCGCGCTCGTACTCCATGACCAGGTAAGCGGTGCTGTTGGCCTCGAAATACCGGTGCACGGCCACGATGTTGGAATGGTTGAAGGCGGCCAGCGTGAGCGCTTCCTGCTCAAAGCGCTGCAGCCCCCAATTGAAATCCTCAGCATCCTCCGGCCCGGTCGGATGCACGGAGAAAACCGCCGGGTCGCGGGTGGCAAAGCCGGCGGGCAGATATTCCTTCATCGCCACCTGGCGTTCATTGGCAAGGTCGGTGGCGCGGTAGGTAATGCCGAAACCGCCATGGCCGAGGACGCCCTCGATGCGATAGCCCTCTAGTTCATAGCCGGTTGGCAGCGCGTTACGGTGTTCGATCGCCATTTTCGATGGATGCCGTGAAACGCCTTAAGAAACGCCTAAACATAACAAACGCCTAAAAATGGGCACGCCGGTGCAACGCGCGCCCGCGGGTACATAACCATCATACGGACAAATGGTCCAGGTTTCGGCAGGACCGTGTTCGAAACGACGTTGCCCGCCTCGCCGGGATTTAATCCGCGCGCAGCTTGAAACGCTGGATCTTGCCGGTGGCGGTCTTGGGCAACTCGTCGACGAAGTTCCACCAGCGCGGATATTTGTAAGGTGCGAGGCTCGCCTTGATGTGGCCCTGGAGCTCGCTCTCGAGCGCCGCCCGGCCGTCGTCTTCGGCGGCCTCTGCTGCGTCCTTCAAGACAACCCAGGCTTCGGGTTTGATGAGCTCGTCCTTGTCGGCGCGGGCGACGATTGCGGCCTCGAGCACCTTGGGGTGTTCGATCAGCTTGCCTTCGATCTCGATCGGCGAGGTCCAGATGCCACCGACCTTCATCATGTCGTCAGCGCGGCCCTCATAGATGTAATAGCCGTCCTCGTCCTGGCGGTAGGTGTCGCCGGTGGACAGCCAGTCGCCCTCGAGCATGGTCTCGGCCGTCTTCTCCGGCTTGTTCCAGTATTGTCGGGCGGTTGAATTGCCCCGGATCAGCAGCGTGCCGGCCTCGCCTCGGGCCACGTCCTTGCCGTCATCGCCGACGATCTTGGCCTCGTAACCGGGCACGATGTGGCCGCTGGTGCCGGGGCGCTGATCCTTGGGCCGGTTCGACATGAAGATGTGCAGCGCCTCGGTCGAGCCGATGCCGTCGAGGATGATGAGCCCGGTTTTCTCCTTCCAACGGCGGAAGATTTCGGCGGGCAGGGCTTCGCCGGCGGAGACGCAGTAGCGTACCGAGGAGAAATCGGGCGTCGCGTTCTCCAGCATCGCAAGCTGGGCCGCATAGAGCGTGGGCACGCCGTAGTAGAGCGTCGGCTTGAACGATTCGATGACCTCGAAGGTAAGCTCGGGCGTCGGCCGGGCCGCCGCCAGCACCGCAGTGCCCCCGGACCAGAGCGGAAAGGTCATGCCGTTGCCAAGCCCGTAGGCGAAGAACAGCTTGGCGGCCGAAAAATGAATGTCGTCCTCGGTGACGCCGAGCACGTCGGTGGCGTAGAGCTGGCACGTCGTGGGGATGTCGCGCTGGAGATGCACGGCGCCTTTCGGCCGGCCGGTGGAGCCCGACGAATAGAGCCAGAAGGCGTCGCTGGTCGCGGTCGACGGCGCCGGTTCGAGCGCCATTTCGGCTTCGTTGATCAGCGAGCGAATGGTCTTCTTGGCGCCTTCGGTCAACAGAACGTGGCGCGGCTTCTTCGTCAGCTGATCCAGCGCCGGATCGACCTCGCCGGAAAACTCTGGCGAATAGGCGACGATGGCCGCCCCCGAATCCTCGATCATGTAGGCGTAGTCGTCGGCGCGCAGCAGGGTGTTGAGCGGCACCGGGACGATGCCCGCCTTGATCGCACCCCAGAAGAGATAGAAGAATTCGGGGCTGTCCTTCACGATCATCAGCAGCCTGTCGCCCGGCTTGACATCGAGGCCGCGTAGCGCGTTGCCGCAGCGGTTCACCGAGCGGGCTAGCTCCGAATATGTGACCACATGGCCATCGGCCGTGCGGATCGCGATCTTGGCGCCGCGGCCCTCGTCGACATGCCGGTCGATGAACCGGACCGCGACGTTGAAATTCTCCGAGAACTCGAGCCGCGCGCCGCTGCCGCCCGGCTTCCCCGGTACGACGGTGACCATGTGTTCGGCCATGGCTTGCTCTTCCGCTCCCTTGCGTCTGTTTCCCCGGCACCGCGTTGTCTATACGCCGTTGTGCTGGCGGTTGAAAGGATGTGAGGGCCAATAGAAAGGCGCGCGACGCGCCTTGCCTTGATGCGCGTCAAGACGCTGGCCGGGCGGGGCATGGATGATAGAGTCCGCGGCCGTTAGACCGAAGGGCGCAGGGATACCGAATAGGTACGTGAAAGTGGCGGTGATGGAGCAGACCGATTTGCGCGCCGCGGCATCTGACCGGGCGATCGCCTGGTGGCTCACCATCGTGGCTGCCATGGTCTTCGCGATGGTGGTGCTTGGCGGGGTGACGCGGCTGACCGAGTCGGGGCTGTCGATAGTCGACTGGAAGCCGCTGCTGGGCTGGCTGCCGCCGCTTTCCGATACCGAATGGCAGGCGCTGTTCGAGCGCTACAAACAGTTCCCGGAATACGCCAAGAAGAATGCCGGCATGGATCTCGCCGGTTTCAAGGCGATCTTCTGGCTGGAATATCTTCATCGCTTGTTTGGGCGGGTGATCGGGCTCGCTTTCTTCGTGCCCATGGTCTGGTTTTGGGTCCGGCGCCGCGTCCGGCCGGGGCTCAAGCCGCGGCTGGTCGGGCTCTTCATACTCGGCGGCATGCAGGGCGTGCTCGGCTGGGTCATGGTGAAGTCGGGACTGGTCGACCGCCCCTCGGTGAGCCAGTACCGCCTGGCGGCGCATCTGGCGCTCGCAGTGCTGATCTACGCGGCGCTGATCTGGACGGCCTGGGGGCTTTTCCTGGGCGGCCGCGCGTCAACGGCCACGGCGCCTGCGATACGCGCGCCGCGATGGTTGCGGGTTTTTGCGGTCTGCGTCTTGGCGCTGATCTGCTTGACGCTCGTGGCCGGCGCCTTCGTGGCGGGTCTCGATGCCGGGCTCATCTACAATACCTTCCCGCAGATGGGCGAGGGCCTGGTGCCGCCCGATTTGTGGGACCGCGAGGTGGGGCTGCTCAATCTCTTCGAGAACCGGGTGACCGTTCAGTTCGTGCACCGGGTGCTGGCGATCGCAACCTTGCTCGCGGCGTTCTTTTTCTGGAGCGCGACGCGCGCATTGCGGTTCCCGCCCGCCGGGGGACCGGGGCCACTTGAGCGGCTTGCCCCGGCCGAGCGACTGGCCTGCTCGACGCTGATGCTGATGGCGGGACTTCAGGCGCTCCTGGGCGTGGCCACGCTCGTCATGTTCGTTCCGGTTTGGCTGGGTGCGCTTCACCAGGCCGGCGCGCTGTTACTCGTCACGGCGGGACTGTGGGTGCTGCGGCGGTTTTATCCGGCGGGCCGTTAGGCACGAAATACGCGTAGGGTTCAGGCTGCCGGCGTCTCGCTCTTGAACTTCGGCATGACTTTCTCGGAAAAACGGCGCATCGAGGCGGCCGCCGCCTCGCCCGAGATGTCGTGGAAGTTGACCTGCAGCGAGGCGCTCTCGAAGCGGCCGACGGTGCGCAGGTAGTCGGCGATCATGTCGGAAATGTCGCCGGGCGTGCCGACCCAGGCGATGCCCTTGTCGTATTGCGAGCGAAATGTCTCGGCCTTCAAGCCGGCGATCATCTTGTCGTAGCCGGGATAGTCGGCGCTCGACGATCCCTCGGTCCAGGCCGAAGCGGCGGCGACCAGCGCGGCGAGGTAGCTCTCGAGCGCCGGCGCGCCGACCGCAAATGCCTCCTCGCGGGTGGGCGCGCAGTACATCGCGAAGGACAACATCATGCGGCCCGCGCCCGGATGGCCGGCCGCCTTCCAGGCTTCGCGGTAGATGCCCATGAGCTCGGTCATCTTCTCGCCGGCCAACGGTATCGCCATCACGAAATAGCCGTTGCGGCCGGCCGCCTCGAATGAGTCCGGCGTTGCAAAGGCGGCGATCCAGATCGGCGGATGCGGGCGCTGGGTCGGGCGAGGCAGCGAGGTCACGTCGCGGAAGGAATGAAATTGGCCTTGCGACGTCACCTTCTCCTCCGCGAGCAAGCGTCGGACCTGGTCGACGCCTTCGGTGAAGCGCGCCCGGCTCTCGTCGAGATCGCGGCCGAAGGCAAGGAATTCGTGCGGCAGAAAGGCGCGGGCAAAACCGATGTCGAGCCGGCCGCCCGAAATCGCGTCGAGCATGGCAAGCTCGCCCGCGAGCTTGAGCGGGTTGTTGAAGATCGGCAGCACCGCCCCGGTGACGAGCCGCGCCCGCTGCGAGCGCTGGGCGGCGGCGGCGAGGAAGACGGCCGGGTTGGGGCTGTAGCCGCCATAGGGCTCGAAATAGTGCTCGACCGTCCGGACGTGGCCAAAGCCGAGATCATCCAGCAGATCGACCAGCGACAGGGCCTCGGCGAAATAGGACTCCGCCGATTTTTCATCCGGGCCTACGCTGGGAAAGAAGTTGACGCCGAAATCCATTGTTGTGCTCGCCATCAGGGCCGTCAGGCACCGACGCCGATCAGCTTGTCGAGCAGATCCTTGTCGGATTTCAGCGTCTGGCTTTCGCCGTCAAAGGTGATCCGTCCGCGATCAAGAACCACGGTGCGGTCTGAGAATTCAAAGGCGATGCGCGTGTTCTGCTCAACCAGGATCAGCGTAATCCCGCCGCTTTCGCGCAGCCGGCCGAGGATGCGGACCAGCTCTTCGACGATGATCGGCGCCAGACCTTCGGACGGCTCGTCCATCAACAGCACCGACGGGTTCGTCATCAGCGCCCGTGCGATCGACAGCATTTGCTGTTCGCCGCCGGAAAGCTGATTGCCCATATTGTCGCGGCGCTCGGCGAGGTTGGGAAAGAGATCGAACACCGCCGCCTCGGTCCAGGGGCCCGGCGTCTCGCCGATCGTGAGGTTCTCCATGACCGTGAGCGAGGGGAAGATCTCGCGTTCCTGGGGCACATAGCCGATGCCCGCGGTTGCACGCTTGTGCACGGCAAGCCGGGTGATGTCGCGGTCGCCCAGGCGAATCGTGCCGCCATGCAGCGTCGTGTGCCCCATGATGGTATTGAGCAGCGTCGATTTGCCGACGCCGTTGCGGCCGACGATCGAAAGGCTCTGGCTGGCCCCGACGCCGAGCGTCACGTCTTCGAGAACATGCGTGGGGCCATAACCGGCCGACACACCAGCAAGCGCGAGCGCTTCAGCCATGGGCGGCCCCGCCCAGATAGACCGAACGCACCTCGGCGTCGGCGCCGATTTCCTCGGGCGTTCCGGTGATGAGGACGGAACCGTTGACCAGCACGGTGATGCTGTGGGCAAACCGGAACACCACATCCATGTCATGCTCGATGATCAGCACCGCGACTTCGGGCGGCAGCCCGGCGACCGCGTCGAGCAGGATATGGCTTTCCGCCGAGGGCACGCCCGCCGCCGGCTCGTCAAGCAACAGGACCTTCGGCTCGAGCGCCAGGGCGATGGCGATCTCCACCAGCCGCTGGCGGCCATAGGGCAGTTCGGCGATGGTCGTTCGCGCATCGTCACCGAGCTTCAGCATCTCTATGAGGCGCATCGCTTCCGCGATTACATCGGGCCTGGCGCCGGCGGGGCGGAACATGGCGCCGGCCGTGCCCATGCGCTCGGAGACCGCGAGGTAAAGGTTCTCCAACACCGTGAGGCCGGCGAACAGCGTGTTGATCTGGAAGGTGCGGGCGATACCCCGCTTGACGCGCTCGGCCTGAGCCAGCGCCGTGATGTCGGTTCCTCCGAGCAGCACATGGCCGCTATCGGGCTTCAGCACGCCGGCGATCAGATTGACAAAGGTCGTCTTGCCCGCGCCGTTGGGCCCGATGATGGCGTGACGCGCGCCGGGCTCAAGCGCGAAGTTAATCTGGTTGGCGACCACCAGTGCGCCGAACGCCTTGTGCAGATTGCGGGTCTGGAGAACAGCCTCGGACATGTGCCTACACGGGTTTGCGGCGCCACCGCCCGAAGACGTCTTCAAGGACGCCTAACAGCCCGCGCCGAGCGAATAATACGGTGAGAACGAGAGCAAGGCCGACAGTGAGTTCCCAATAGGGTGGGTCGGTGCCGAGGAAAGTCTCGGTCTGGTTTTCGAGGAACAGATAGACCGTGGCGCCGATGAAGGCGCCATAGAGGCGGCCGGTACCGCCCAATATGATCATGATGAGGACAGCGCCCGCGGTTTCGAATTCATAGACCGCAATCGTGATGTTGCCGCGCACCTGGACCCAGACCGCCCCCGCCGCGCCGGCGATGGCGGCCGAAATTATGTAGGCGGCCAATTTGCGGCTCTGGACCGGCGAGCCGATGGCATGCATGCGGTCAACGTTTTCACGGATGCCGATCAGCGCGCGCCCGAAAGGCGAGTAGACGATGGTGCGAACCACCAGAAATCCGATGGCCAGGAAAAACAGCGCATACCAGTAATTGACGGTGAACCAAACAGGGTCGAACTCGAAGAGGCCAAGGATCGCACTGTTGGAGAAATTTATGCCGTCGAACCCACCCGTGAAAGTGACCTCTTCGCCGCCAATGACGATCACGTCGAGATCTTTGGCGAGCTCATAAAGAATGAACGAGAAGGCCATGGTCAGCATCAGCAGCGTCAGCCCATGGGTGCGCAGGATGATCCATCCTGAAATGGCGCCGATCATCGACGCTGCGACGATTGCGGCCAGCACGCCGCTCAATGGCTCCGACCAGCCATTGTTGGCGAGCAACGCTGCGGTATAGGCGCCGGTCCCGAAAAGTGCCGTGTGACCGAGCGAGACGATCCCCGAATAACCGACCAGCAGGTCGAGCGAAAGGGTGAAAAGGATCATGACCAGGATGACCGTCGCGAGCAGCCGGTAGCCTGGGAAGGCGAAGTAAACGCCGATCGCTATGACCCAAGGCAAAGCTTCGACCCAGCGTGGCCTGTGATCGCTTGACAACAGGCGCGCGGATGCGTCCACGGCTCGCGTCACGCTCTCGGCAATTATTTTCGGCGCGGTCGCCCCGGCCTGGCCAAATAAGCCCTGCGGGCGCCAAAGCAAAACGATGAATGTCACCAGATAGATGATGAAGGAGCCGCCTTCGGGCAGGAAATACTTGCCGGCGAAGTCTGTGATGCCAATCAGCAAGGCGGCGAAGAAGGTGCCGCGGATGTTGCCGAGACCGCCCACCGCGACGACGATCAGGACGACGACCAAATAGTCGAACGCGAAGGTCGGCTTGAGACCGCCGAGGATCTGAATGCCAAGCCCGCCGCCGATCGCGGCCATGCCGCTGCCAAGCGCGAAGGTCAGGGTGAAGAGACGCCCGGTATTGATACCGCAGGATTGAGCCATGCGCCGGTTGTCGACCGCAGCCCGGATCTGGGCGCCGATGCGGGTGCGCTCCAGCCCAAAGAAAAGGGCGGCGGCGATGACGCCTCCGGCGACGATCATGAACGCTCGAAATGCCGGTATTCGCTTGAAGCCGAGGTCGAGGTCGCCCTGAAGAAACTTCGGAAGCTGGATGTTTTGCGGGTTGTTGCCCCAGATGAACGTCACCAGCGCCACGGAAGCGAAGACGATGCCGATGGTGAGCAGGACCTGGTCGAGCTCCGGCCGGTTGTAGAGGCGCCGGTAGAGCACAAGCTCCATGACCATGCCCAGCAACGCCACGACGATGAAGGCGATGGCGAGGGCCGCGAGATAGGGCACGCCAACCGCCCCCACCAGCTTCACGGTCACATAGCCGCCGACCATGGCGAAGGTCCCATGGGCCAGATTGATGAAGCCCATCATGCCCATCGTGATCGAAAGACCAACCGAGATGATGAAGAGCAGCATCGCATAGGCGATGCCGAAGACCAGGATGGTGGTTGCCGTATTGACCGCGTATTCCATTATGGTCTCTTGCGCCGCCGCAGTCCGGCCCTCGGCCGGCGGCGCGCCCCCCAACAGTCGTCTCGCACCCGCTTTCGTGAGGGACAGCAGCCGGCCGCTCTAAAGCGGCCGGCTGTCTCCGACGAAACCGAAATCAGCGTCGGTGCGGCGGGTCGCCTACTTGCCGCACTTGCCGATCTTCAGCACCTTGCACTTGTCTTTCACGGCCCGGAAGGTCCGCAAGACCTTGTGCCGCAGCACGCCGCCATCGTTCCAGACCTCAGATACGTAGATGTTCTGCACGATGTCGCGCGTCACCGGGTCGATCATAATCGGGCCGCGCGGGCTGTTGTGCTTCCAGCCGCGCAGGGACGCGATCGCACCCTTGGCCGTGATCCGCTTGCCCTTGGCGGCCTTGATGACGTGGAAAATCGCGGCCATGCCGTCATAACCGCCGACGCTGACAAAGTCCGGCGTGGCCTTGGCGCCGTACTCGGCCTTGAACGCCTTGACATAGGCTCGGTTGGTCGCGTTCGGCAAATCGGCGTGATAGTGGATCGCGACGACGGTGCCGGCGATGTTCGGCCCGATGCTCTGCAGCTGCAGATCGTGGGTTACGTCGCCGGGGCCGATCAGCTTGATGCCGGCTCGTTTCATGTTGAGCGCGACATAAGTCTTGGAAGCCCCCGCGGCGTGGTTGCCGCCGGGCACGAAGACGTAGAAGCAGTTCGGCTTGATGTCCTTCACGCGCTGGAAGAAGGGTGTGAAATCCGGTGCGCTACGCGGGCCGCCCATTGGCAGCGACTCTACGACCGAACCGCCGGCGCCCTCGAAGCCGCGCTTGAAGGCGGCGACGCTGTCTTTTCCCGGAGGATAGTTGGTGTAGCCGGAGACGGCGGTCTTGCACTTCATTACCTTAGCGGCGTGCTCGCCCATGATGAAGCCGGCCTGCCACATGGTGAAGGAAACGCGGGCGAGGTTGGGCGACAGCGTGGTGATCCACGAGGTGCCGGCGTTCATGATCACGACCGGAACATTGGCGGCGGTGGCCAACGGCGCCACCGACATCGCATTGGGTGAGAAGACGAGGCCGGTCAGCAGCTCGACCTTCTCGCGGGTGATCAGCTCCTGGGCCGCTGCCTTGGCGATGGGGCCGCCCGGACGCTTGGAATCGCGGACGATGAGATTGATCGTATCGCCGCCCAGCTCCTTCTGATGCAGCTTCATGTAGAGCCGCGCGCCCTTCTCCATTTGATCGCCAAGCTGGGCCGCGCCGCCGGATTTCGGCGCGACGAAGCCGATCTTGATCTCTCGTGCCTCGGCCGTACCCGCGGCCATCAAGGCTGCGGCTCCGGCCACGAGCATTGCTTTTATGGTACGCATCGAATGCCTCCCTGTGATTATCGTGGCCCCGCCTATTTTGGACAGACTAGGGACCCACGAGCGAGTTATATACACAGCCCAGGATGATTCGCAAAAAATCCCCCATGCTCAATGTCATAACGGTGTCGATGTCAAAAGTGTGTCGATCACGCGCGCAATCTAGAATTCCAGGGCCGGATCGGTCGATCACGACCATGGTTGATCCGGTCAAGCCTTGCGCGCAGTGATGATCCAGGAGCTTGAGCCGAGGTGGACGCCGTCAGGGCCGGCATGGGCTTCAAGCGCCGCCCGCAATTCGCGACCCACGGCGGCGCGGGTCTTTTCGTCGGCGGCGGCCAGCGGCGCAGCCACGGGGCCCATTTCGATCAGGAACTCCGCCGCGTCGTCGACCGAATCACCGACGCGGAGATCGACATCAAACCGCTCGAAGCCCACCTTCGACCAGCCCGAGCTCTCAAGGATCCCGCGGACGAAACCCTCATCCTCGAAGGCGAACTGCCCGGGATCGCCTGACGCTGGGCGTGGCGGCAGCTCCACGTAAGGCCGGGCGATCGGCACCGCGGTCATGGCCCAGGGGTTGTCCTTTCGCGTCCGCCAGGCGCCGAGCGCCATGCGGCCGCCCGGCTTGGTCGCGCGTAGCAGGTTTGCGAATGCGGCCTTGAAATCGTCAAAGAACATCACGCCGAAACGCGAGAACACGGCGTCGAAGCTGTCCGCCTCAAAGGCGTGGCTCTGGGCGTTCGCTTCGATGAAAGTGACGGCGGCGCCCGCCTGCGTGGCTCGGCTGCGGGCCAGTTCCAGCATCGGCCGCGAGATATCCGCGCCGGTCACCGTGCCGCCGGGCGCGACCCGCCCGGCGATCGACAGGCTGGTCTCGCCGCAGCCGCTGCCGACATCGAGGACGTGCTCGCCCGGTTGGGGTGCGAGGCGTTCGATCGTCGCCGCGCCGACGGGGGCGAGCGCCGGGTCTATGCGCGCTTGCAGTCGTACCCATTTGGGACCTTGAACTTCGTTCCAGAATGCGTGCTGGTCGTCCATTCCGGATTGCGGGGTGCTTTGGGGGTCGGCTGGTGACATGTCGGGCTCCGGACCTGACGCTGGGACTGGCAAAGAACTCGCGCAAACGACCCGCGCGGTCAATGCCCGCGCGGTCAGTGCTGAGGCGACGGGCAACGGCAATCACGCGGCCGGGGCTAAGACCGCGATCAACAGGCCGACCGTGACCACCGCAAGCGCGGTTGACACAACCACGGCGGTCGCCGAACGCTCGCGGTAGGTATCGTAGGCGCTGGCCAAAAGGAAAGCGTTGACGCCGGTCGGCATGGCCGCCGCAAGCGTCGCGACTGCGACATTGAGGGGGCTGAGCGCAAAGACATAGACTGCCGAAACCCAGACCGCGGCGGGCAGCGCCACCAGCTTGAGCACGATGATAGTTGCGCTCTGGGCCGGATCGCCCACCAGTTTGAACCCGGCAAGCGAGGCCCCGACGGCGAACAACGCCGCCGGTGGCGCTGCCGCCTTCAGCATGTCGGCCAGACGCTCCACCGATTTTGGCAACTCCAATCCCGTGGCGCCCCAGATCAGCCCGGCCGCCAGGCCGAGAATGAGGGGGTTGCGGATCAGCGCGCCGGCTGCTGCGACGACGGAGCGGCGCCAGGTATCCCCGCGGCCCCGGGTCAGCTCGATGACGATGGTGGTGAAGGTGATCAGCACCAGCGCATGCACGGCGACGACGAGGAGGAGGGCGATCAATCCCTTGTCGCCGAGCGCCAGATAGACCAGCGGAATGCCGAGCAGCACCAGGTTGGAATAGGTCGAACCCATGGCGAAGAGCGCGCAATCGTCCCCGCCGAGCCTGAAGGCCCCGCGGGCGAACACCATCGAGGCCGCGTAGACCACGATTACGCCCGCGAAGTAGGCGACGGGGAGCAGGGGGTCGACGCTATCGGGAATCTTGAGGCCGCTCACCGAGCGGAACAGCATGACCGGGATGGCGACGAAGAAGACGAAATTCGTGATGCCCTTGATGCCCTCGGGCGTGAGCAGCGGCGTGCGCGCGACAAGATAGCCGAGCAGCACCAGCCCGAAGACCGGCAGGACAATGTCGAGGACCGCTTGCAAGGTGGCGCCGTTCGGTATGCGTGACGGGATTGCGCGGGAGACTATCGGGGCAAGGCATCGTCACGCAAGCGGGGCAAGGTGTCGTCGCGCAAGCAGAGCAAGGTGTCGTCAGGCAAGCGGGCTGGTACGCGCATTGGCAGGCGAACTCAGCAGGGCGCCAGGCGGCCGATCAGCTTCCAGGATTCCTTCTTGGTCTTCTTGTCCTTTTTGAGCCAATAGACGCGTGTGCAGGTGGCAAGGCATTCCGGCACGGTCTTGGTGCGGTCGCGGCAGCAATACTCGAGAAACATCAGGTCCGCCTTGCCGTCGTCGTTGAGGTCGACCCCGCCGACCAGCGTCTTGGGCAGGAACTTGTCGGGAATGTCGCTCTTGGGGATCAGCAGCGGTTCGATGAACAGCGCCTTTTCCTGCGCCGGATAAATCACGGCGGCGTCGATCGGCTTGTCGGCGTCGCGGTAGCGGTTGGGCCGAACGCCCCGCAGCGCGGATTGCCTGGCGGGCGCAAGCGTGATTGCCCACCAGGGCTTGCCGGTCGCAGCGCAGGTGTTGCGCTTGCGCGCCTCGATGATCGGCAGCTGAAAGGCTTCGGTCTTCTCGCTGAACGGCACCACCGTTGCTCGCTTGCCCTTTTCCGCCTCGCCGCGCAGCCCGACCTTGGCGATATCGACCTGCTTCCAGGGCGGGCGAGGCTCGCCCGCCGCCGTGCGCGTTGTCGGCGTGCGCAGGACGACCCCTGTTGTAACCTCGAAAGGCGGGGCATCGGGATCGCCTTTACCTTTTCCCTTGCCCTTACCATTGCCGTTCTTGGCGCTCTTGTCGCCGCCCTTTTTGCCGCCACCTTTCTTGTCGCCCTTGTTGGCGCCTTTTTTATCGCCCTTCTTGCCGCCGGCTTCCTTGGTGCCTTCCTTCCGGTCGCCCGATCCCGTTCCCGGGATATTCTCCTTGCCGCCGCCGGGCGGGTAGTCGGTGGGCGGCAGCGCCGCGGCCTCCGCCCAGGCAAACAGGACGGCGAGCATTGCCGTGATGAACAGATGGCGGGGGCGGCGGGTCATGCGGGACATATGTTTCCTAAGGGACGCTTCACAGTACGGCCGCGGGCGGCAGGGCAAGATAACGCAACCCCGCGCTTTCGATAATGCCAGTGATGGCCGTAACCGCAGAAACACGCGAAACCGCGCCGGGCAAGCGAACGAGATGGGCACGGCAGCGCCGGCAATCGGAACTGCCGAAACCGGCCAGCGGGATCGCGGCACCCGGGCAGGCGGCAATCGCCTGGGCAAGGGCGCACTCGCCGGCGTTCTCCGCGAAGGCAATACCGGTCACCCGGCCGGCGATGGTCACCCGGTCGACGTGCCAGTGCGGGCGCTTTTCGGATTTCAGGTGGCGCGCGATCCGCGCCCGCAGACCGCCGGGCCCACGGGCGCTGCCGGCATAGCCATAGGCGCCAGCGGGCAACGTGCCGCGCAGCCGCGCCGTGTCGATGGCAAGCGGCTTGTCGAGTGCGATTTCCAGAAGGTAGGCGCCGGGGCGAGCCGGTATCGCGTCCAGCATTGTCGGTGATCGCTCCATCCAGCCTCCTCGATACAAACATATCCGATTCCGGTTGTGCGCTGGCATATTCATCGGCGCGGAGCCGTTTCGCTGTCGATGTCTCAATGCGACACATTGACGAAGGGGGAGGTGCGCTTCTATCGTCGGGCGCTTACGTTGACGTAAACGGAATTCGATAATCAACATGCCCTCATCCTCGTCCTCCTTTCCGCACCTCTTCACGCCGATCAAGGTCGGCCCGCATGAGCTGCCCAACCGGGCGCTGATGGGCTCGATGCACACCAATCTCGAGGAATCGGCCGAGGGGCTGATCCGTCTGGCGGCCTTTTATGCCGAGCGCGCGCGCGGCGGCTGTGCGCTGATGGTGACGGGCGGCTTTGCGCCCAACCGGGCCGGGCGCATGAGCGGGCCCGCGGCCTATATCGAAAGCGAGGCGGATGTCGCCGATCATGTGCCCATCCCCAAGGCGGTCCAAAAGGAGGGCGGGCGTATCCTGCTGCAGCTCCTCCATGCCGGGCGCTACGGTTATCATGACGAGATCGTCGCGCCCTCGCCGATCCGCTCGCCGATCAACAAGGATATCCCCCGCGAGCTGAGCGAAGGCGAGATCGAGCAGACGATCGCCGACTTCGCGCGCGCCGCCAGGCTCGCCCAGTCGGCGGGTTATGACGGGGTCGAGCTGATGGGCTCGGAAGGCTATCTGGTCAACGAGTTCATCGCGCCCCACACGAACAAGCGCGAGGACCGCTGGGGCGGCAGCTTTGAAAACCGGGCGCGCTTTCCCTTGGAAATGATCAAGGCGGTCCGCGCGGCATCCGATCCCGGCTTCATCATCATGTACCGGCTCTCGGTGCTCGACATCGTCGAGGATGGCAGTCCGTTCGAGGAGGTGATGGCGCTCGCCAAGATGTGCGAGGCGGCCGGGGCCGACATCCTCAACTCCGGCGTCGGCTGGCACGAGGCCCGCATTCCGACCATCGCTCAAGCCGTCCCGCGTGGCGGCTGGACCTGGGCGACGGCGCGCCTCAAAGGTGCGGTCGGCGTGCCGCTGGTCGGCTCAAACCGGATCAACACACCGGAGGTTGCCGAGCGGATCATCGCCGAGGGCGAGGCCGATATGGTCTCGATGGCGCGGCCCTTTCTGGCCGATGCCGACTTCATGGCAAAGGCGCGCGACGGCCGACCAGACCACATCAACACCTGTATCGCCTGCAATCAGGCCTGCCTCGACAAATATTTCGTCGGCGCCCCGGCAAGCTGCCTCGTCAATCCGCGCGCCGCGCGCGAGACCGAGCTCAATTGGGGACCGGCCGCGGCCCCGAAGAAGATCGCCGTTGTCGGCGCCGGGGTGGCGGGGCTTGCCTGCGCCACGATTGCCGCCGAGCGCGGCCATACGGTGACGCTGTTCGAAGCTGGCGATGCGATCGGCGGCCAGTTTGCGTTGGCGCGCGCGATACCGGGCAAGGAGGAGTTCGACGAGACGCTGCGCTATTACCGCAGCCGTATCGCGGCAACCGGTGTCGATCTGAAACTTGGCGCCGAAGCGGGCGCGTCGGATCTCGATGGTTTCGATGAGACGGTGATTGCCTGCGGCGTCGCGCCGCGCGTACCCGAGATCGACGGCGTCGACCATCCTATGGTCATGACCTACGAGCAATTGCTCTCCGGTGCGCGTGAACCAGGACGGCGGGTTGCCGTGATCGGTGCGGGGGGCATCGGCGTCGATGTTGCGGTCCATCTGGTCGAACGCGGTCACAAGAGCCACCGCGACATCGCTGCCTTTCGCGCGACCTGGGGCGTCGACGGCGCGCCGGCGTCCCCGGCGCCGGCGCATGACGTCGTGCTCCTGCAGCGCAGCGATGGCCGCATGGGTGCGGGGCCAGGCAAGTCGACCGGCTGGGTGCATCGCCTGGTGCTGCTGCGCGCGCAGGTCGAGATGATCGCGGGCGCGACGTACCGGCGTATCGACGATGACGGTCTCCACATCACGGTCGGCGGCGAGGACCGGGTGATCGCCTGCGACAGCGTGGTGCTTTGCGCCGGGCAGGAGCCGCGCGACGATCTGGTCGGCGCGTTGGAAGCCGCCGGCGCATCGGTGCATGTGATCGGCGGCGCCAAGCTTGCCCGCGAGCTCGACGCCCAACGCGCCATCGAAGAAGGCGTTCGCCTCGCCGCGGCGCTCTGATCCGGGGTCACGAGGAGATGCCGAAATGAAGCTGTATGACAACGGGTTCAGCCCGTTTGCCCGCAAGGTCCGGATGGTGCTGGACTTCAAGGGCCTCGACTACGAGACCGTCGATGGCCTGGTGCCTGCCGGTCACGCGGAACTGGTTGCGGCCAACGGGCGAGCCGAGGTGCCGGTGCTGGTCGACGGCGATATCAAGGTCGTCAATTCAGCCGACATCGTCGCCTATCTCGACCGGCAATATCCCGAACCGCCGGTCTATCCAGCCGATCCGAAAATGCATGTCCGCGCCCGGGCCTGGGAACGCTGCGCCGATTCGACGATCGATCCCATCCTGATCGATATTTCCTACTGGCTCTGGGCCAAGCGGCCCGACGTGATGCCGGTGGGATTGCTCGATGCGGCGCGCGAAGACATGAACGAGGTCTTCGCCGCCCTGGAGCGCGACCTTGAAGGCAACGACTATGTATGCGGCACGCTCGGCATTGCCGACCTTGCGCTATTGCCACATATCTCGGCTTGCCGGGCGGTAGACGTGCCCATCGACGCCGACCGATTCTCGCGCGTGACAGCATGGTACAAGCGATTGTGCGGCCTCGATGTTTGCAAGGCCGACCTCGATCGCACACGCAAATACGTGCAGAACCTGGCAAGTTCGGGGATCGAGATCGAGCGGATCTTCTGGCGCGGTGACCGGATCGAGTGGATCCTGGCGCGCGGCCATCACGAATGGTTCATGAAGGAGATCGCTGAGGGCCGTGTCCTGTGGGCCGGACTTGGCGTGCCATAGACCGGTATTTCTCCGTTGATGTTCAAAGGGAACTCATGCAGGAAACGGCGACCATCGACCTCGGTGGCATCACCATCGACCGCGTCGTGGAAATGGAATTTCCATTTCGCACCGCGCCTGAGCTTTTCACCGGAGTAACCGACGAGGATATCGAGCCGCACCGCGCCGCGCTTGAGCCCTGGGCGATCGAGCCGGAGACCGGGCGGCTTATCATCGCCGTGCAGTCCTATCTCGTGCGCACGGCGCATCACACGATCCTGATCGACACCTGCGTCGGTTGCGACAAGGCCTCGAAATTCCTCGATCGTTGGAACATGCGTTCCGATCGGAGCTGGCTCGACCGGCTCGCCGCCGCCGGCGCGCGGCCCGAAGAGATCGACTTCGTGATGTGCACCCATCTGCATTCCGATCATTGCGGCTGGAATACCCAGCGCGTGGACGGCCGCTGGGTGCCGACCTTTCCAAACGCCAAATACGTGATGACCAAAGGCGAGATTGCTGCCGCCGAAGCCACGGCAGCGCCGCAATGGGAGGAAAGCATCTCGCCGGTGATCGCGGCCGGCCAGGCGCTGCTGGTGGAGAGCGATCACGCGCTCGACGACCAGGTCTGGCTGGAGCCGACGCCGGGGCATACGCCCGGCCATGTCGCGGTCGGCCTTGCCGGGACGGGGCAGGGTGCTGTGATGTCCGGCGATCTCATCCACGCGCCGATCCAATGCGCGCATCCCGACTGGCGTTACCACATCGACTACGATCCCGAACAGGCCAACCGCACGCGCCGCGCCTTTCTGGAGGATTGCTGTGCGCGCGATCGGCTCGTCCTGACCGCGCATTTCCCGTCGCCGTCGATGGGCCGGGTCGTGGAGGACGGCGCGGCGTTCGGTTTCCGTTTCGTGTGAGCAAGGCCGCCGACAACCGGCAGCTCCAGGCTCGCGCGGCGATCACACGCTTTTGATTGACGCGCCTCGCCGCGGCACTTGACCGCCGAACAGACCTCCACCGATAGTCGGTACCATGGGGGCTATACTCGTTGTCGACGACGATCAGGACTTGCGAGCGAGTGTCGCGTTGGTGCTGAGTGACGCCGGCTACAACGTTATCGAAGCGAGCGACGGCCGCCACGCGATCCCGATCCTGCGCGATCAGGCCATCGATCTGCTGGTCACCGACCTGGTGATGCCGGACACCGACGGCATGGAGCTGGTTCGCTCGCTCGCGGCCAAACCCGACAGGCCGGCAATCATTGTCATGTCAGGGCATCACGGCGAGACGCGCGGCGGCTATCTCGAGCTCGCCGGCAGGCTCGGCGCCGATTGCACGCTGAAGAAGCCTTTCAAGGCAGAGGCGCTGTTGGAAGCGGTGCGGCAGGTCAAACTGTTGAAGCCGGCCTGACGCCGACGGGCGTGGACCTTGACCGGCTCATTCGGCTCTTGGGGCGCCCGCCCGCATGACCGCTCCTGACGCGAAGGGTAGGCTCGCCGAGAGCCCGCCATCGGCGATCAGCGCATGGCCGTTGACGTATGAGGCATCGTCGCTAGCCAGGAACAGGGCAACGTTGGCCATCTCCTCCGGCACGCCGTTGCGCTGCAGCGGATTGAGCTGACCGATCTTGTTTTCCGTGCCTTTCTCGCGGGCCCGCTCGAAGACGAAGCGGGTCATTCCGGTCTCGATCAACCCGGGGCAGATCGCGTTCACCCGCACGCCGGTGCCGATCAACTCCGAGGCGGCCGATTTGGCGAGGTTGATCACGCCGGCCTTGGTGGCGCTGTAGACCACCGGTCCGGCATTGCCGGCGATCCCCGCGACCGAGGCCGTCATCACGATGGCGCCGCTTCCGGCTGCCACCATCGGCGGGGCGGCGTGTTTCACCGCCAGCAGCGGGCCGATCAGGTTCACCGCGAGCACGCGCTCGATCATCTCAACGGTGTATTCGGTGATCGGCAGCAGCTCGCCGCTGACCCCGGCATTGGCAAAGTAGGCATCGATCCCCCCGAAGGCGGCGACGCAGTTTGTGACGATGGCCTGGCTGTCGGCCTCCTTTGAGATGTCGGCCGCCATCGCATGAACGTTGCCGCCGGCCTTGGTGATAATCGCCGCCGTCTCATCGAGCCCGTCCTCGGCGCGGTCGACGATCAGTACGCTTGCCCCTTCCTTGGCGAACAGGATGGCGCTCGCCCGCCCGATGCCGCTCGCCGCTCCGGTGATGACCGCGCGCTTGCCTTTCATTCGTGCCATGTGTCGGCTCCGTTGTGGTTCGTTTCTGATTAACCGGGGTGCTGTTCCGTATCGGTCTGCGCGCGCGCGAAGTCGCGGAGATAGGCCATCGCGGGGATGGCGCGGCTGCCATACCAGGAAGTGTACTCGCCGTCGATCACAAGGCAGCGAGAGGCGGGTATGTCGTGCGTCGCGGCGAAGCCGTGCGCGTGTTGCGCGGTGAAAGCATAAGGCTCTGACGAGAAAAGAAAGAGGTCGGTGTTGCCGATGAGCGCCTCGTCGACCGTAATCTCGGGATAACGGGTGTCGTCGCGGTGGCCAACGGTTTCCCAGTTGATGAGCGCGAGGCTTCGCGAAATATAGGTGTCGCGGCTTACCGTCATCCAGGGATCCTTCCAGCAGAAGTAGCAAACGCGCCGCGCGGGAATCCCGGCCGCCCCGCTGCGCAGGTTTTCGAGCGCCGCTTCGAACGCCCTGCACATCGCTTCCGCCGCCTCGGCACGGCCGAAGATGCCGCCGATGAGACGGATGAGCGCCGGCACGTCGGTGGGCGCGTTCGGGTGGGTGACGATGACGTTGGGCACGAATTCGCGCAGGGCCGCGTCCATCTCGCGGGTGTTCTCGTCGATGTTGAGGATCGCGTGGGTTGGCCTGAGCGCCTTCGCCTTGGGCAGGCTCACCTTCTTGGTGCCGCCGATGGCAGCGATGTCGCCCACGTCGGCGGCCGGGTGGATACAGTACTGGGTGCGCGCGACAAGCCGGTCCGCCAGGCCAAGGTCGATCACCAGTTCGGTGATCGATGGCACGAAGCAGGCGATCCGCGCATCAGGCCCGGCGGGGGGGTGGGCGCGGCCGGCGGCATCGATTAGGCCAGTGTGGTTGGCCAAAGGCGTTTCCCGAGACATCATGCTATTGAGAGTGGGCCATAGTGTCCTGCCCCGGAAATTCGTCCCACGAAGTTCCGGGACCAGCAGGCCACTAAATAATGTTTCTAGTGTGACTCAGCCCCCGAACTTCGTCGCATTGGTGCGATGAAGTTCGGGACCATCACACTAGGTCGCATTCGGCCAGGCCGGCGGTCAAGGTTGGCGCAGCCAAATTGCAAGCAAGGGAGGAGGACGGATTGGCGGGAAATTGGGAGGAAACCGGACGCGGGGTCGTGCACCCCTGGCTGTGCGACCAGTTCGGGCATTTGAACGTGCGCAACTACGTCAACTTTTTCGACGATGCGAGTTTCCAGATTTGGACGCTGCGCGGCGTCGGCGTGCGCCGGTTGCGCGAGCACGGCGTGATCGCGGTGGTCGCCAGCACCAAGTACGATTTCGTCAAAGAGATGCTGGCCGGACAGCTGCTGGTCCTGCGCAGCGCCTTTACCCATCTCGGACAAAAGAGCGTCGGCTATGTGACGCGCATGTATGACGCCGACGATGGCGCGCTGCACGCCTTCAACACTTCGGTCGAGGTCTTCTTCGATCCCGAGACGCGAAAGCCCGCACCGATGCCGGAGTTCTTCCGTCCCGCGGTTGAACCGCATCTGGTCGACCCGGACGCGGCGTGAGAAGGAGGGCGCAGAATGACCGACTTCCTTGATCTTCCCGATTACGACCTGGCGGCCGGGTCCTTCGCATTGCCGGCGCCGGAGCACTACAATTTCGGCTTCCATCTGATCGACAGGCGCGCGGCGGAGGCCGACAAGACGGCGCTTGTCTATGACGATGCGAATACCGGCGAGGGGCGGGAGATCCGCTTCTCCGATTTGGCTGCCGCGTCGGCGCGTTTCGCCAATGTGCTGACGGAGTTGGGCGCGGAGCGGGGCGCTTTCGCCTTCATGATGATCCCGCGCGTGCCGGCCTGGTACGAGGCCACCATCGGCTGCATCAAGGCCGGCGTGGTGGCGATGCCGGGCACCAACCTGCTGATGCCCAAGGACATCGAGTACCGTATCAACAAGTCGCGGGCGACGATTGCCATCGTCACCGCCGAACATGCGGAGAAGATCGAGGCGGTGCGCGCCAAGTGCCCCACCTTGAAGCGTCTGATCCTGATCGGCGCGGCGCGCGAGGGCTGGGTGCATTTCGAGGGCGCCTGCGCCGAGGCTTCGGCCGACTATCCGCGCGAGCACGCCCCCGCCACCCGGGCCGATGAGATGATGCTGGCCTACTTCACGTCGGGCACGACCGCGTTCCCGAAGATGGTGCCGCGGAGCCACGACTATGCGCTGGCCCATGCGATCACCGCGCGCTACTGGCAGGATTTGCGCGAAGACGACGTGCACTGGACGATTTCCGATACCGGATGGGCCAAATTCGCCTGGGGCATGATCTTCGGCCAGTGGCAGATCGGTGCGACGCTGCTGCTCTATAATCCGGGGCCGGGCTTCGATGCCGACGCGCATTTGAAGCTGTTGGCCAAGCACAAGGTGACGACCTTCTGCGCGCCGCCGACGGCTTACCGCGCCTTCGCCCAGCTCGATCTCGGCGGTTACGACGTCTCCACGCTGCGCCATTCCATCAGCGCCGGCGAGCCGCTCAACCCGGAGGTCATCAAGACCTGGCGCAAGGCGACAGGCACAACTGTCCATGACGGCTATGGCCAAACCGAAACCATCAATGTGGTCGCCAATGTTCCGGGGCTGGAGGTGCGGCCGGGCTCGATGGGCAAGCCCGTGCCCGGCATGCCGGTGGAGATCGTGAGCGACAGCGGCACGGTGCTGCCGGCAGAGGAGGTGGGGCACATCGCCATTCGCCTCACCGAACCGCGCCCGCCGGGGCTGTTCGAAGGCTATTTCGAGGATGACGAGGCCAATGCGAAATGCTTCCGCGATGGCTGGTACTACACCGGCGATACGGCGAGCCGCGACGCGGACGGCTATATCTGGTTCGTCGGACGCGACGACGATCTGATTTCCTCGGCCGGCTACCGCATCAGTCCCTTCGAGGTCGAAAGCGCGCTGATCGAGCATCCGGCGGTCGCAGAATCGGCCGTCGTCGGCAAGAGGGATGAGATGCGCGGCGAGATCGTGAAAGCCTACGTCGTGCTCGCCGAGGGTTACGAGGCCGGCGACACACTGGTCAAGGAGCTGCAGGACTTCGTGAAGTCGGTCACGGCGCCCTACAAGTATCCGCGCGAGATCGCTTTTCCGGAGGCGCTGCCCAAGACGATCTCGGGCAAGATACGGCGCGTGGAGCTGCGCGAGCAGGCGAACGCAGAATGACGCATGCCGCCGGACCTGACGGTGCGCCGGTGATCATCGCCGGGGGCGGGCCGGTTGGCATGGTGCTGGCGCTCGAGCTCGGTCGGCGCGACGTGCCCTGCGTGCTGCTGAACGACCGGCCCGGCCCGTCGCCGCAACCCAAGGCCAACGCGACCAGCCCGCGCTCGATGGAGCATCTGCGCCGGCTTGGCATTTCCGAGCGATTTCGGGTCACCGGGCTGCCGCCCGATCATCCGACCGACGTGACCTATGTGACGCGCCTCAACGGCTACGAGCTGGCGCGCCAGCGCCTGCCGTGCTGGCGGGACGCGGTCGCCGAAACCGCCATCGGCAGCGGGCCCTGGGCCTCGCCTGAACCGGCCCATCGTGGCTCGCAGATCTTTCTTGAGCGCGTACTTTTCGAGCGGCTGGCCGATTTCCCGGCGATCGACCGGCGCTTCGGCTGGCGCCTTGATGGGTTCGAGGCGCGGGCGGACGGCGTGACCGTGCATGCGGTCGAGGTTGAAACCGGCAAAGAGGCCTCGCTCGAGGCCGACTGGCTTGTCGGCTGCGACGGGCCGTCGAGTGGGGTGCGCAAGGGGCTCGGTATCGACTACGAGGGCGACGCCGGGATTGAGCGTCCGATGATGGGCGGCACCATGCTCGCCGTCCATCTCCGTTTGGACCGGCGTTCCGACGACGGCCCGTGGCCGGAACGCTCGTGGCAATTCTGGACCGTGAACCCGGAGATCCGCACGTTGATGATTGCGATCGACGGGGCCGACGAGTTCGTCATCCACATCGCCATGAAGGAGGGCGAAACACCTTCGCAAGCGGATGTGCGGGCGCTGGTCGAGCAGGCCCTGGGCGGGCCGGTCGTTCGCGAAATCATTTCCGCCACGCCCTGGACGGCGGGCTTCCGGTTGCTGGCCCAGCGTTACCGCGTGGACCGGGTGTTCCTGGCCGGCGATGCCGCGCATCTCTTCACACCGACCGGTGGGCTTGGCATGAACACCGGCGTGGAAGACGCGGTCAATCTGGGCTGGAAGCTTGCGGCGGTCGCGAAGGGCTGGGGCGGGTCCGGCCTGCTCGACAGCTACGAGGCCGACCGCCGCCCGGTCGCGGCCCGCAATCTTGTTTTTTCCAAAGCCTTCGCCGACTCGGTGGGACGCACCCCGGCGAGCCCTGCGATCGAGACTGAGAGCGAAGAGGGACGGGCCGAGCGTGCCCGCATCGGCGCGCATCTGCTGGAGCATGCGCGGCGCGAGTTCCTCATCCCCGGCATCCATCTGGGCTATCGCTACGAGGGCTCGGCGATCATTGTGCCCGACGGCTCGGCCGCGCCGCCCGATCCGCCGAACAGTTACGCGCCGACCGCACGGCCGGGGCATCGCGCGCCGCACATATGGCTGGAGCCGGGGCTCGCGCTTTATGACAGGCTGGGCGCGGAGTTCACGCTGCTGCGCTTAGACCCCCGCGGCGGCGGAGGCGACGCCGATGCGGCGAAAGGGATCGGGGACGCCTTCGCTGTGGCCGGCGTGCCGATGACGATGCTTGAGGTGGCGGTGGACGGCGCGCGCGATCTCTATGGCGCCGATCTGGCCCTGGTGGGACCGGATCAGCACGTCGTCTGGCGGGGCGATGCGCCGCCCGACGATCTCGTGGGGCTCGCCGAAACGGTTACGGGCGGCGGCGGCCGGTAGCGTCAGCCCAAACAGCTAGAACCGTCATTTCGAGCGAGCGTAAGCGAGGGAGAAATCTGGCTGCGACACGCATGACATCTGGTCAGATTTCTTCACTCGGTCGCTGCCGCTCCCGCGGTCGAAATGACGGTTCCATGTGATTCTTGTGATTCTGCGGCAAGAGCACAAAACGAAACGCCGTCAGCCCGGTTCCAGCGCGGCGGCGACTTTGCGCAACATCCTGAGCAGCATCTCACGTTCGCCCGGATCGAGGGCGTCGCCCATCAACGCCTCCTGCGCCTCGATATGCGCGCGCATATCCGCTAGGTGACGCCTGCCGTCCGCGGTCAGGGAGATCGCATAGTTCCGCCGATCATGGCTCGCGCGCTTGCGGTGCACCAGCCCGCGCGCCGACAGCATGGCGAGGACCGGCGAGAGCGTCGACGTGTCGACGCCGAACGCATGGCTCACCGACTTCTGGCTGACGCCTGGATTGGCCTTGAGGAAGACCAGGAGGCTGAACTGGCCCGGACTCAGCTCGAGCGCGCCGGCGATCCGGTCGAGATGCTTGAACGAGGCGACCTGCGCCCGCCGCAAATTGTAGCCGACATAGTCCGGCAGCGGGCCGAGATCGTGCGCCTGCGCCGCCTGCCCGCCCATTTCGGTCAATGCGGCCGTGCCGCCATCGCTCACTTTCCGATCCACCATGATCCCGTCGGTCGATTATTAGTTGGCGTACCAAACTAATAATGTATATTAGGCGCCGAATGAGCCACAATGCAACGACCGAATTCGCGAGGGCGACGAGTACTGCGGACCTTATCGTGGACCTCATCCAGGATATCAGAGCCAGAGCATGCTGAGCGCGGAGCGGAACGAGCGGATTACACGGACCGGGCCGGGCACGCCGGCCGGCGTGCTCATGCGCCAATACTGGCAACCGGCGGCACTGAGCGAAGAGCTGGCGGGCAACCGTCCGGTCGTGCCCGTGCGCCTGTTGGGCGAGGATTTGGTGCTGTTCCGGGACGAGGAGGGGCGCTGCGGCCTGGTAAGCCGGCGCTGCTGCCATCGCGGCGCCGACCTTGCTTACGGTCGGCTCGAGGATGGCGGTCTGCGCTGTCCGTTTCACGGCTGGCTGTTCGACGTAAATGGGGCTTGCCTGGAACAACCGGCGGAGCCTGCGGGCTCGAACTTCAAGAACAAGGTTCGCCAACCGGCCTATCCATGCGTGGAGCGGAACGGGGTTATCTTCGCCTATATGGGACCAGGCGAGCCGCCGCCACTGCCGATCGCAGATTGTTTTGCTGCGCCCGATGCTTACACCTTTGCCTTCAAGGGATATCTTGATTGCAATTGGCTGCAGTCGCTGGAGGTCGGCATCGACCCGGCGCACGCCTCGTTTCTGCATCGCTTCTTCGAGGACGAGACGCCGGACAAAGGCTACGGCCAGCAGTTCCGCGACGCCACCGCGGGGATTCCCCAGACCAAGGTCTTGCGCGAATACGACTGCCCGCGGCTGGAGATCGAGGAAACCGGCTATGGCTTGCGCATCTTCGCGCTGCGCGATCTCGGCGACGAGGAGATGCATATCCGCGTCACCAACCTGCTGTTTCCCAACTGCGCCGTCATTCCGATGTCGAGCGACATGAACATCGCGCAGTGGCATGTGCCGATCGACGACGAGAGTAATTATTGGTACGCGATGTTTACGGCCTTCTCGGAGACCGTCGACAAGGAGACCATGCGCGCTCAGCGCATCGCGGCCTGCACGCTTCCCGACTACAAGCCGATCCGCAACAAAGCGAACAACTATGGCTTCGACGCCGATGAGCAGCGGACCGCGACCTATACCGGCATGGGCCAGGACATCAACATCCACGACCAATGGGCGGTCGAAAGTCAGGGTACGATCCAGGACCGCACGATCGAGCATTTGGGCTCCACCGATAAGGCGATTACGGCCTATCGCAAGCAGCTCATGGCCGCGATCAAGGCGGTCGAAGCCGGCGCAGCGGCGCCGCTGACCGGCAATGGCGAGGAACCGCGCGCCATCGACACGATCGGCAAGCCGGGCGACTGGACGCACGACTGGCGTGCGCACGAGGACGCCCGCCGGGCCGGCTCGGCCTGGGCGGCCGGCGATCGCTAGGCGGGTGAACCCGTGAGCGCATCGATGCCAGGTCCGGATGGCAGCAAGCGCGGCCGCGGTTTCGTTGAGCGCTTCGGGCTGTGGGACAATGCCGCCGACGAGGCGGGCAGGCGCGCGTTAAAGCTCGTCAAGGATCATGACATTGAAGTCGTGCGCTGCGTCTTCGCCGATCAGCATGGGGTGCCGATTGGCAAGACGCTGGTCGCTTCGGCCTTCGGCGATGTGCTACGCAATGGCTGCGCCGTCGGCAGCTCACTGTTCCTGAAGGATACGTCGGGGCGCACCGTCTATCCGGTCTTTACCCCCGGCGCCGGCACCGGGCTTGCCGAGATGACCGGCATCACCAACGCGATCATGGTGCCGGATCCGGCGACTTTCCACATCCTGCCCTGGGCTGAGAACACGGCGTGGGTGCTCTGCGATCTATATTTCGACAATGGCAAGCCGGTGCCGTTCTCGACCCGCACGGTGCTGAAAGACGCGCTGAAGGCGCTGGCCGATGCCGGCTACGATTACATGAGCGGCCTCGAGGTGGAATTTCATCTCTTCAAGCTCGAGGACGCCCACCTCACGCCGGAGCATTCCACGCATCCCGCGACGCCGCCGACGGTCAGCCTGCTCACCCATGGCTATCGGCTCTTGAGCGAGGCGCGCTTCGACGAGATCGACCCGGCGCTGACGCTGATCCGCCGCACGGTGGTTGATCTCGGCCTGCCGCTGCGTACGATCGAGAATGAGTTCGGACCGACGCAAGTCGAAGTGACCTTTGATCCGGGCATTGGTCTCGCCCAGGCCGACATGATGGTGCTGTTCCGCAGCGCCGTGAAACAGGTTTGCCGGCGGCACGGCCTGCACGCAACATTCATGTGCCGGCCGGGATTGCCCAATCTCTTTTCCAGCGGCTGGCACCTGCACCAGACATTGATCGACCGCAAAACCGGCGCAAACGCTTTCGTGCCTGCCGAAGAGGATGCGGCGCTGTCGCCGCTTGGGCTCAATTTCGCGGCGGGATTGCTCGAGCACGCCGCCGCCGCCTCGGTCTTTACGACGCCGACGATCAACGGCTACAAGCGCTTCCGGCCCTATTCGTTGGCGCCCGACCGGCGGATCTGGGGACGCGACAACCGCGGTGCGATGATCCGCGCTATTGGGGGAGCGGGAGATGCTGCCACCCGGTTGGAGAACCGCGCGGGCGAGCCGGCGGCCAATCCTTATCTCTATATGGCGTCGCAGATCCATGCCGGGCTCGACGGCGTCAATCGCGGGCTGGATCCCGGTGCGCCCGTCGACACGCCCTATGAGGCCGACGCACCGATGTTGCCCAGGAGCCTGATCGAGGCGCTCGCAGCGCTGCGCCAGAGCACGCTCTACCGTGAGGCGTTGGGTGATCGGTTCGTCGACTATATCGTCACGCTCAAGGAGGCGGAGGTCACGCGCTACCTCTCGGATGTAACCGACTGGGAGCATCGCGAATACTTCGACATCTTCTGAGCCGATCCCAGCAGAGGCCCAATGACCGCAAACGTGACCGCCCCCATGACCGCACAGCGACACATCGTTAAACGGCGCATCCATTTCGGCGACTGCGATCCGGCGCAGATCGTCTACTACCCGCGCTTCTTTGAGATGTTCGACCGGGCAACCGAGGATATGTTCATCGCCCACGGCATCGACTGGCAATGGATGCATGCCAATATCGACGGCTTCCTGGGCATGCCGATCCTCGAGGTGAATGCCAATTTCCGAATTCGGATCAACTTCGGCGACGAGATCGAAATTCACAACTGGGTCGGCGAGATACGCGAGAAGGTCTTCCGCATCGAGCACGAAATCTTTCGCGATGGCCAGTCGACCGCGACGGGCTATGAGCTGCGCGCCCTGGTGCTGCGCGACGAAAGCGCCGAACAAGGCGCGCGCGCCGCGCCACTGCCGGCATATCTGCTCGACAAACTGCCACGCTGAGGCGCTTGGTCGCCGGGATTGCCTCCCCAATCAGCGCGACCGATGCGCAGGCTGCACAGCGCCCATGAAGCCGCTGTGGTATTTCGGACGCGATTTTTCCGGCCCGTTCCGCTTATCATGCGCTGAATGCATGGCGGAGGGATCAGGCGCCCTCGCGCAACCGGAAATAGCGACGGATTTCGCATGGCTTCCAGCAAGAAACAGCTTCGACGCAGACGGGTCGTGCTGTTTGCGTTGGGGCCATTGCTATTGGCGGCTTACGGCGGCTACGCCTACGTCACCGGTGGGCGCTATGTGGAAACCGAGAACGCCTACGTCAAATTCGACATTCTGCCGGTCAGCGCCAATGTGGAAGGCCGGGTCGTGGATGTCGCCGTCGGGCAGAACCGGCGCATCGGCAAGGATGCGATCCTGTTCAAGATCGACGACCGGCCGTTTCGTATCAACGTCGCCGATGCGAATGCCGAACTCGACGTTGTCCGCAGCCGCATTCGGGCCTTGGTTGCGACTTACCGTCAGACCACGGTCGAGCTTCTGGAAGCGCGCGAGCGCACCGTTTTCTTCGAAAAAGAGTACACCCGGCAAAAAAAGTTGCGCGCGCGTGGCGTGGCAACCGCATCACGCTTTGAGAAGGCCGAGCTCGATCTTTCCCAGTCGCGCCAGCGCGAACGCACGCTCAAGGAAAAAGTAAACGTCGCGCTGGAAGAGCTTGGCGGATATCCCAATCGTGCGCCTGAGAAGCACGCGCTTTATCTGCGCGCCAGGGCCAAGCTCGACCAGGCGCTACTCGATTTGCGGGACACGGTGGTGCGGGCACCGTTCGAGGGTGTGGTCAGCAATCTTCGCTTGCAGGTCGGGCACCACGTCAAGCGCGGCGACAAGTTGTTCAGTTTGATCAGTACCCAACGGGTCTGGATCGAGGCCAATCTCAAGGAAACCCAATTGACCACCGTGCGCGTAGGACAGCCGGCGGAGATTGTAGCCGACGCGATGCCAAATATCGTCTGGCGCGCGCGCGTGGAAAGCATGGCCCGGGCGACCGGCGCCGAGTTCGCAATTCTGCCGCCCCAGAATGCCAGCGGGAACTGGGTCAAGGTGGTGCGGCGGCTGACGGTTCGGCTCACGTTCGAGAAACCCGAGGCGCGGCGGACGCTGCGTTCGGGCATGTCGGTACGCGTGCGTATCGATACGGGCCTTGAGCGCTGGCCGCTCAAATGGTTTCGCGCCACCTTCGGAGGAAAGCCCGCCAACAGGGTGCAGGCGGCGCACGGCGCCAATCGCCGGAAGGGTGGCAATCCCGCGTCGCAGACCTCTCAATGACCGCTGTCGCGGCGCCTGCGTTTGAAGCGCCGGGCTCGACACGGGCCCTGGTCATGATCGCCGCCGTGCTCGGCACCGGCATGACCGCGCTCGACATGACGATCGGCGCCGTGGCGCTGCCGCATATCCGCGGCACCTTCTCGGCAACCAAAGATCAAGTCGGCTGGGTGCTGACCTCATATATTGTCGCCACCGCGGTTATGATTCCGGCCAGCGGCTGGCTTGCAAACCGCTTCGGGCGCAAGGAAGTCTACATCACGGCGATGGTCGGCTTTACCGGCGCATCGGTGCTCTGCGGTCTCGCCCAGACGCTGCCGCAGGAGGTCGCATTCCGCGTGCTGCAGGGACTGTTCGGCGCGCCGTTGGTGCCGCTCTCGCAGACCATGATCCTCGACACCTATCCGACCGAAAAGCACGGACACGCGATCTCGATCTGGGGGTTCGGCGTCGTGCTGGGTCCGATACTGGGGCCGACACTTGGCGGCTATCTGACCGAAAATTTCGGCTGGCCGTGGATATTCTACATCAATGTGCCGATCGGCCTGGTGGCGATCATGGCGGCGGTCGCCGGATTGGGCCGGCGCGTTTCGCGGCCCCGCACAAGGCTCGACCTGCCGGGCTTTTTTATGCTCGCGATTAGCATCGCCGCGGTTCAGACAATGCTCGACCGCGGCGGGCGCGAGGACTGGTTCGAATCGACCGAGATCGTGATGTACGCGGTGATCGCGGGATTGGCAGCCTACACGCTCGCCGTTCATACCTTCACGACGCGCGAGAGTTTCATCAACAAGGAGATATTCAGGGATCGCAATTTCACCGTCGGGGCGATCCTGATCTTTGCGTTCGGCTTTATTCTGATGCCGCCCTTCGTCTTGCTGCCGCCATTCCTTCAGGAATTGCGGGGCTATCCGGTTTCCACGGTCGGCTTGATTCTGTCACCGCGCAGCATCGGTGTGATGGTGGGGATGATGCTGTCCGGCCGCCTGTTGGCGCGCACGGAGCCGCGGATCATCATGATCGCCGGGCTTTTGCTGACCGGTTGGTCGGGCTGGGATATGGCCAGCTGGACCGGAGATGTGGGAACGGAAGCGATCATCTGGAATGGGGTCATCCAGGGCTTCGGCATGGGGCTGATTTATTCGCCGATCTTCACGCTCACTTTTGTCACGCTCAATCCAGTGCTGCGCGGCGAGGCGACCGGGATCTTCCAGCTATTGCGCAATGTCGGCTCCAGCGTGGCGGTCGCGGTCTTTCTCACCCTGCTGGTCCGAAACACCACGATCAGCCGGGCGAGTTTGGTCAACAACATCACCGAATACAACGAGGCTTTGCGTGCAGCGGAGATCGCCGCGGCGTGGAGTCCGACGACGCCCCAGGGGCTCGCAGCAATCAACGCAGAGATCACGCGCCAGGCGGAGCTGATCGCCTACGCCAATGATTTCTATTTGCTGTGTTTCGTTACCCTCGCGATGATCCCGTTGGCGCTGCTCCTGAAGCGCCCGCCGAGACCGGCGCGCTGACCGATCGGAAGCAGCGCTGCTCTTGGAAGTGGCAGGGGCTCTTGGAAGCGGCGCTGCGCTATGCGGCCGCTGGCTTCGGCGTTTCCTTGCCGACGGCCTGGACCACCTCGACCGCGCGCCCGAGCGCGTTGGTGACCAATTCAGCCGCTGCCTTGTCGCCCTTGACGGTCGCGGCGATTGCCTGGCTGTGGAGGCGAAGCAAGGCAAGCAAGCGCTTGCTTGCCTGGCCAACGTCGACAATCGAGTTGACGACATGCGTCATCGAGTGCCCGATCGTTGCGAGCTGGGTCAACTCCTCGGTCTCGATCAACCGATTGATCTCGGTGACCTTCCGGACTAGTTCCTTGAGATCGGCGCTGGAAATCTTGGCTCGTGTATTGCCGGTGATCCCCGCTTCCAGGACCAGGGCTTTATCGCTGATCTCGGCCGATATTCTGACGACTCTGTGTGATTTGACAGTTTCGCGCGCGGCGGTAAGCGCGCCGACGTCGGCCACCGCTGCGGCATCCCCGGTCGCCTTGAAGCGCAATGAGTTGGGGACCTTGATCGCCGGCAGGTCTCCGGGTTTGCGGCGTTCAGGTTCGCGTCGGTCAGGTCCGATATAGCTCGTCGTGACGACGAAATCCCGGCGATTGTATATGAGGTTGGCCGTGCGCTCGGCAAGCACCTTTGTCGAGATCGGCTTGGCAATGAGATCGTCGGTTCCGGTCTGAAGGGCGCGAGATATCATGTCCTGTTCAGGCTTCCAGGTCAGCGCCATGATCACGACGTAGGGATCGGGACCCAGCCTGCCCTCGCGAATCTCGCGCACGATCTTGCAGATTTCATCAGTATCGGTGTCGATATCGATCAGCAAAAGGTCGATCGCATCGGTCTCGAGTAGCGAGATGATATTGTCGAGGCTTCGGCATTCGCGGATTTCGCGGAATCCGGTCGTCAGCAGCATTCCGCGCAAAAGCGTACGCATGCGCATATTCGGATCGAAATGCGCCACGCGGACCCGGTCCAGGGTCATTGCGGTATTTGATTGGCCCGTCACCATACTTGCGTAACCAACTCCCGGCGCCAAGCGGTGCCGCCTACCGGCGCTGCCGCACGTTTTCTGGGATTTTTAGACTAGTTGGAGCAAATGAATGCTACCTTAAGTATGCCTAAAATTGCTAGGATCTGACTAATTGCTGGTGCGGCCAGAGTGCCGTACAAACGCTGTGATTTTGGTCAAGGCAGCGGATTGGTCCAAGGCGCCGGCCGGCTCATACCGGGCACCAGGCGGAATAAAATGGTACTCGCCGGGAGGCCCGCGAGCGCCAAATGGACAGCGCCAGGCGGTGGGGAGACCCTTGCCGCCTCGGAAGGGTTGGTGGGCGCGGCTGGGATTGAACCAGCGACCCCCGCCGTGTGAAGACGGTGCTCTCCCGCTGAGCTACGCGCCCCTATGACGAATAGGGAAGGCTGGGACGATATAGCGCGCGCCGAAGCGAAGTCAACCAAGCCGCCGGCAGACCGCCACCGGCCGCCTACAGGGCTGACAGGCCCGCCTCAACTGCCGCGCGATCCCGCCGCTGTTGCAGCAAAGTTATGAAATAATTCGGGACTTGGTGCTATTCCGGCCGCTGTGGCATGGTCGGCCCGCGACCGTCCTGGCTCGATATTTGATCCTCGGGGCCCGGCCTCGACTTACGACTTTTGGGACGCAATGGAACTCGCTGCCCTCATCCTCGCCGCCGGCAAGGGCACCCGGATGAAATCGGCGCTGCCCAAGGTGCTGCACCCGATCGCCGGGCGCACCATGGTCGGCCATGTGCTCGATACGCTCGCCGGCCTCAATCCGGCCCGCGTGGCCGTGGTGATCGGCCCCGGCATGGAGGCGGTGGCCGAGGCGGTGGCGCCCGCCGCGGCTGTCGTCCAGCCCGAACAGCTTGGTACCGCCGATGCGGTCAAGGCTGCGCGCGATGGGCTGCCGTCCATCGACGGGACGGTCCTGGTACTCTACGGAGATACGCCCTTCATCGGGCGCGCGACCTTGGAGAAGATGGTCGCCGCGCGCGAGGCAGCAGCGGAGACCGCGGTGGTCGTGCTCGGCTTCCGGCCGGCCGATCCCGGCGCCTATGGTCGCTTGGTGCTCGGCGCGACAGGTGACCTGCAGGCGATCGTCGAGGCGCGCGAGGCGAGCCCGGACGAGCTCGCCATCGATCTTTGCAACTCCGGCGTGATGGCGATCGACGGTGCGCGGCTGTGGGATTTGATCGATGCGGTCGGCAACGACAACGCCAAGGGTGAGTACTACCTGACCGACATCGTCGCGATCGCGCGGGGCCAGGGGCTGGCCTGCGCCTATATCGAGGCGGACGCAGAGGAGCTTTCCGGCGTCAATTCGCGCGCCGAGCTGGCGGTTGCCGAGGCGATCATGCAACAGCGCTTGCGCGCGGCCGCGATGGCGAATGGGGCGACGCTCATCGATCCCACCACGGTCTGGTTCAGCACTGACACCAGGATCGGCCAGGATGTGACGATCGGCCCCAACGTCTTTTTCGGCCCGGGCGTCAGCGTGGCGGACGGCGCCGAGATCCGCGCCTTCTCGCATCTGGAGGGAGCGACGCTGGGCGAGGATGTGACCATTGGTCCCTTCGCGCGGCTGCGGCCCGGCGCGGTGGTTGCCAAGGGCGCGCGCGTCGGCAATTTCGTCGAGGTCAAGAACGCAACCTTGGAGGAAGGCGCCAAGGTCAATCACCTGAGCTATATTGGCGATGCCCGGGTCGGCAAGGCCGCCAATGTCGGCGCCGGCACGATCACCTGCAACTATGACGGCTTTTTGAAACACCACACCGATATCGGCGACGGCGCCTTCATCGGCTCGAACACGGCGCTGGTGGGCCCGGTGAAGATCGGTGACGGCGCCATCGTCGGCGCCGGCTCGACCATCACCAAGGACGTCGCGGCGGGCGCCCTGGCGGTGGAGCGGGCGGATACCAAGACGACGCTGGGCTGGGCGAAGATGTTCCGCGAAAAGAAGTCGGCGGAAAAGGCCGCCCAGCAAAAGAGCAAGCAGAAGAACAAGCAAAATACGGCACGGAAATAAAATTCGAGCGCGGCAATGTGATGGGCAGAGGCTAGACGCAAAACATGTGCGGGATCATCGGAATTCTGGGAAAGGGCGAGGTCGCGCCATTGCTGCTCGACGGCCTGAAACGCCTCGAGTATCGCGGCTATGACAGCGCCGGCATCGCCACGTTGCACAAGGGTACGATCAAGCGCCGGCGCGCCAAGGGCAAGCTGGTCAACCTGGAAGAAAAGCTGGGAGCCCGGCCGATCGAGGGTATCGTCGGCATCGGCCACACCCGCTGGGCGACCCACGGCGTGCCGAGCGAGGAGAACGCCCACCCGCACGCGACCGACGAGGTCGCGGTCGTCCACAATGGCATTATCGAGAATTTCCAGGAGCTGCGCGAGGAGCTGGAGGGCGACGGCGAGGTCTTCGAGACCGACACCGACACCGAGGTCGTCGTCCATATGCTGACCCGCGCGGTGAAGAATGGCTTCTCGCCGCAGGAGGCGATGGCGGAAGCCATGGCCCGCCTTGAGGGCGCGTTCGCGCTGGCGATCTTATTCTCCGGCAATGAGGAGCTGATGATCGGCGCGCGGCGCGGCTGCCCGCTCGCGGTCGGTTACGGCGACGGCGAGATGTATCTGGGCTCCGATGCCATGGCGTTGGCCCCGCTGACCCGCCAGATCGCCTATCTGGAAGAAGGCGACTGGGTCGAGATAAATTATGAGCGCGCCATCGTGCGCGACGAAACCGGTGCAATCGTCGAGCGCGAGGTCCGCGAGACCGTGGCCTCGGGCGCTCTCGTCGGCAAAGGCAATTTTCGGCACTTCATGGAAAAGGAAATTCATGAGCAGCCGGCGGTGATCGGGGACACGCTGCACTCCTATTTCAATCCGGTGGAGCGCGCGGTCTACCTGCCGGAGTTGCCCTTCGATCTCGCCAAGATCCCGCGCATGACCATCACCGCCTGCGGTACGGCCTACTATGCCGGTCATGTCGGGCGCTATTGGCTGGAGCAACTGGCTCGCGTGCCGGTCGATATCGACGTCGCTTCGGAAATGCGTTACCGCGAGGCGCCGATGGAAAAGGGCGGGGCCACGATCCTGGTCTCGCAGTCCGGCGAGACCGCCGACACGATGGCGGCGCTGAAATACGCGCGTCAGACCGGCCAGCACGTAATCTCGGTGGTCAACGTGCCGGAAAGCTCGATCGCGAGGGCTTCCGACGTCGTTCTGCCGACCCATGCGGGACCGGAGATCGGGGTCGCCTCGACCAAGGCCTTCACCACCCAGCTCACGGTGCTGGCCTGCCTTGCCATCGCAACGGCGCGGGCGCGCGGCACCATCGGCCAGGCCCGCGAGGCGGCGCTGACCAAGGCGATCACCGAGGTGCCGGCGCGGGCGGCGGAGGTTCTCAATCACGACGAGCGTATTCGCGAGCTGGCCCATGACGTCGCCGAGGCGCGCGACGTGCTCTATCTGGGGCGCGGCACGTCCTATCCGATTGCGCTCGAAGGCGCCCTCAAGCTGAAGGAGATTTCCTACATCCACGCCGAAGGTTACGCGGCGGGGGAGATGAAGCACGGGCCGATCGCGCTGATCGACGAGGCCGTGCCGGTGATCGTGATCGCACCGACGGACGCGCTCTTCGAGAAAACCGCCTCGAACGTGCAGGAAGTCATCGCGCGCGGCGGCAAGGTGATCTTCCTTTCCGACAAACAGGGGGTTGCCAAGATGACCAGCCAGGCCAAGCCCTGGGCGACCATCGAGCTGCCTACGGTCGATCCCTTCGTGGCGCCCATCCTCTATGCAATCCCGATCCAGCTCCTCGCCTACCACACGGCGGTGGTCAAGGGCACCGATGTCGACCAGCCGCGCAATCTGGCCAAAAGCGTGACGGTGGAGTAGGGCGCTTCAACGAAGCCAGTCCATGGCCAGCATTGAGATCAAGGTGTTGATTTCGCTTGCGGCGCTGGGCTCGGTCTATGCCTTCATACGCGACATCCAGCGCACGGCGCGAAGACGGCGGCTCGCCGTCTGGGTGAAGCAACACTATCCCCTGGAATGGCGGGCGATCGACTGGGGCCGGCGAAACCTTTTCCTGGCAGCGGCGCTGGCCCGGCTGTTCCTAAGCGGGACGATCACCGATCCCCATTTCATGCAAGAGTATCCAAATGTCAGACGCTGGCCGCTGGACATGATGCTGGCTTTCGCGGTCGCGTGTGGAGCAATCGCGCTGGTGGCCGTCGGTCAGCTCTATCTGGGTTGGACCTGGTAGCCAATCGCTGAACGCCTGGGCAGACGCGATCACGCTTGCGGTTTGTGCTTCGGCAGGACCGGCGTGAGGTTTTCCGCCCGTTAACCATTGTTAGCGGGATTTCCACGAATTTCGTTTATCTGGAGATCGTCGGTGCGGCGGGTTCAGGCCGGCCGGGCGGGTATGCGCGTGACGTGATCCGAGACTTGATACCGAGTTTTGTCCCATGAGCAGAGCAGCGACACGCCACCAGAAGAAGTTGGCGCGCAAAGCAACACTCAAGCGGCGGAGCCCTTCCGCGCGCGCCAACCGGCCGGTGCCCTACGCGCCGCCTGCGGACTATCTTTCCGAGCTGACGAACAATGGGCTTCAGCTGCATCTGGCCGGGCGGCTGCGGGAGGCCGAGGCGATTTACTCGCAGGTCCTCGAAGCCAAGCCCGGGCATGCCGACGCCAACCATCTGCTGGGCAGCTTGGCGCATCAGGCGGGCAACTACGAAGGCGCGGTGGCGCTGATTTCCAAGGCGATCGCCAAGGCACCAAAACAGCCAGCCTATCGCAACAATCTCGGCAATGCGCTTCGGGCGCTAGGCCGCCTTGATGAAGCCGCGGCGAGCTACCGCCGGGCCATCGCGCTCAACCCCGACTATGCCGAGGCGTTCAACAACCTCGCCAATGTGCTCGCGGCCCAGGGGGGCGTGGACGAGGCGGCCGCCGCCTACGAAAAAGCGCTGGAGATCAATCCCGATTATGCCGAGGCGCACTACAACTTGGCGAACGCGTTGCAGATCATGGCCCGGCCGGCGGATGCGATCGCGCGCTACGAGAAGGCACTCGCGCTCAAGCCTGACTACGCCGATGCGCAGGGAAACTTGGCCAACGTGCTGAAGAGCCAAGGGCAGTTCGACGAGGCGGTTGCCGGTTACCGCAAGGCTCTTGCCATGAATCCGGCCGCCGCCGAGGTTCACAATAACCTTGGAAGCGCGCTTGAAGAGATGGGCCAAACCGACGACGCCGTCGCCGGCTATCGCGCGGCGATCGCGATCAATGCCCGCTTCGCCGAAGCCCACAACAATCTTGGCAATGTGCTCGCGGCGACCGGAGCGGTCGATGAGGCCATCGACTGTTACCGCCGCGCGCTGGCGATCAGGGCCGACTATGCCGAAGCGCACTGCAATCTTGGCGCCGCACTGAAAGTTCTGGGCCTTGCGGAGGAGGCCGTCGCAAGCTACGAGACTGCCGTCTCGGTCAATCCCCTCTTTATCGAAGCCCACAACAATCTCGGCAACGCGCTTCGGGATCTGGGCCGGCTGGACGACGCCGTCGCGTGTTACGGCGAGGCACTCGGTGTCAATCCCGACTATGCCGAGGCCCACAGCAACCTCGGCGCCGCGCTGCAGCTGTTGGGCCGGCGCGAGGACGCCCTGACCCATTGCCGGCGGGCGATCGCGCTCAAGCCTGAGATCGGTTCCTTCTGGAGCGCCTTCGTCGCGTGCGTGGAAACCGCGAACTTTGCCGCCGCCGACCAAGCCCTCTTCGACGATCTGCAGCGTCTGCTGGAACGCCCCGCGGTGCGCGTGAACTCTGTCGCCGGGCCCATCATAAGCGCGCTTCGTCATCACCCGGAATTTGCCCGAGTGCTCGCGCTCGCCGCTCGGGGGGCAACGCATCAGGCGATCGACATCGGCGATGTGGCCGGACGCCTCGCGGCGATACCGCTCTTCCTGCGCGTGATCGAGCAAAGCCCTATCAACGATCTCGACGTCGAGAGGCTGCTCACGCTGTCGCGCCGCGCCCTGCTCGATGCGGTTGGGGCGGATGCGATCGGGGCGAATGCGGTCGATGACGGGGCGCTGGATTTTGCCTCGGCTCTGGCACTCCACTGTTTCACCAAAGAGTACGTATTCTCCGAGGGCGAGGAAGAAGAAAGGTTGGTCGAAGCGCTGGCGCAAAGGATCGGGGCGGCGGCCGAGACGGACGCCGGCATTCCTTCGATCCATCCTTCGATCCATTTGGCCACGTTGGCGGCCTACCGTCCGCTGCATCGTTATCCCTGGGCCGCCAAGTTGACAGAGCGTGCCTGGCCGGAGGCGTTCCAGCCAGTCATTGAACGCCAGCTCGCCGAGCCGGCGCAGGAGCAAGCCTTGCGCGACCAAATCGCGCGGCTGACGGCGATCGACGACACGGTTTCGCAAGCAGTGCGCGCGCAATACGAAGAGAACCCCTATCCGCGCTGGATCAAGGCCAATATTGACGCCCAGCCCCGCAACATCACGGCGGTCCTGCGGGGCTCGCCCTTACATTTCGATCTGGGTGACTGCGCGCCCATCGAGCAGCCGGAGGTTCTGGTTGCCGGCTGCGGGACCGGGCAGCATGCTTTGATACCGGCCTCGAAGTTCTCCAATGCGCGCGTGCTCGCCATCGACCTCAGCCTGAGCAGCCTCAGCTATGCCGCGCGCAAGACCCGCGCACTCGGCTTCGACAACATCGAATATGCCCAGGCCGATATCATCCGGCTGTGTGGGCTCGACCGTTCGTTCGATGTCATCGAATGCTCGGGCGTGCTGCACCACATGGCCGATCCAATGACCGGTTGGCGCGTCCTGGTCGACCTGCTGCGTCCCGGCGGGTTCATGAAGATCGGGCTCTACAGCGAAGCCGCGCGCGAACCGGTGGTGCAGGCCCGGGCGATGATCGCCGAAGAGGGCTACACCTCATCCGTCAGCGATATCCGCCGCTGCCGCGAGAAAATCATCGCCATGGCGACGGACACCGACACGGACACGGCACTCACGCGGCTCGTCGAATTCCGCGACTTTTATAGCTTGAGCGAATGCCGCGATCTCATCTTCCACGTCCAGGAGCATCGCTTCACGCTGCCCCGGATCGAGGCGGTGCTAAAGGAGCTGAAACTCGCATTCCTCGGCTTCGAGATGCGCCACCAAGGCGTGATGCGCAAATTCGTGGAGGCCAACCCGCAAGCTGGCGCCACGCGCTCGCTCACGGCATGGCACCAATTCGAGTGCGAACATCCCGACACGTTCCAGGGCATGTATCAGTTCTGGTGCCGCAAGCTTTAGACGCGGATACGCGCCATCGCGCCGCTCAAACGACGCGCACGATCCCCATCATGCCCGCCGCCTGATGCTCCAGGACGTGGCAGTGAAACATCCAGTCGCCGGGATTCTCGGCGTGCAGCGCCACGCGGGCGCGGCCGCGCGGCGGCACCAGCACAGTGTCACGCCAGGGCCGGTGCGGCTCCACCTTGCTGCCAACCGAGAGCACTCGGAAGGCGTGGCCGTGCAGGTGCATCGGGTGCTCGAAGACCGTGTCGTTGACGAGGTCGAGGATGTGGTTGGTGCCCCGCTTGAGCGTCAGGAGCGGCGGCGCCTTCGTCTTCATCTCGGTCATCGCCGCGCCGTTCATGAACCAGAAGGCGCGGGTGTTGCGGTTCTCGCGGAAGCGGCGGGCCAGCATCGCCGACATCGCCCCACCCTCGAGTAGCACGCGGTGATAGGCCGCTCCGTCGAGTTTGGGCTCGGTGAGCGGGTTGGGTTTCAGCGCTATCGGCCAATCGGGCGGGGCCGCGCGCAGGGGCGGCTCGTCGTTGTAAGCGAGGTCAACCAGGCGGTAGGCGGCGCGGCCATAATATGCGTCGATCACGCGCGTGCGGCTGCCCGGATTGCCGGTCATGTCGAGGATCAGATCGGCGCGCTGGCCGGCGCCCAGCACCACCATGCCCCCCGCCGGAGCGTGCGGTGTCACGGGGTGGCCGTCGAGGGCGATGATTTTTGGCTTCAGACCTTCGAACTTGAGGCCGAATGTGCGTGCATTGGCGACGTTGACCAGCCGCAGCCGCAGCTGTTCGCCGGCGCGCACCGATATACTTTCGCGCACCCGTCCATTCACGGTTGCCGTATTGCCGATGCGACCGGCGTGGGTGAGGTCATGGGGTTGAGCGAAATTCGCCACAATCGCGGCCTTGCGATCGAGCCGCCAGTCGTCGAGCACCCATATGAGGTCGCGGTCGACTCGCGGTGGCGCCGGCTCTTCGACGATCAAGGCGCCCGCCAGTCCGCGGCCAACCTGGACGCTGCTGTTGAAATGCGGGTGGTACCAGAAGGTGCCGGCGTCCTCCAACGGGATGTCGTATGTGAAGGCTGCGCCCGGCGCGATCGGCGGCTGGGTGACGAAGGGCACACCGTCCATCGCATTGGGCACACGCAGGCCGTGCCAGTGAACCGTCGTCGGCTCGGCGAGTTTGTTCCTGACCGTGACCTTCAAGTGGCTGCCTTGGCGCGCGCGCAAGACAGGGCCCGGCACCGTATCGTTATATCCCCAGACCTCGGTATCGGGATGCGGCGCACCGACGATGTTGAGGCGTGCCGGTCCCGGCGTGAGTGCGACCGGGTGCCCGCGCGCCGCAGCCTCCGGGTTGCGGGGAATGAGGCCGGTCGCCGCGACCGACGCCGTGAGCGCGAGGAAGCGTCTGCGGTGAATTTCGATCATCGCCCGATCTGAGCGCCGAAGATGCGGCGGCGTCAAGGCAGTTCTGCGTGGCGACGCACGCTTGAACACAACAGGTCATACAGGGCACTTTGCTGGGATATGTTCGGACAAATGATCTATTCAAGCCGCCGCCAACACCCAGATGTGAGCGGTCGAGAAAGAAGGAGATGATCCAATGGCCAAGATAGCGCTTCGCTACGCCATGTCCGCCGCGCTTTTGCTCGCCGCTGTCGGCGCGCCGCTCGCGCCCCGTGCCGTCTCCGCGGCCGATCCGGTCATGGTGCAGAACGGCATACGCTACGCCTGCACGGGCATCGGCGAGGAAAAAGATGACCCCCGCTGGTCGGGGTTCGCGCTCAAGCTGGCTTACGCCGTCCATCCCGATGGCGCGCTCTTGTCGGGCGTTGCGGCGCGCATCCATGACGGCGCCGGGCGGCCGGTGCTCGATGTCCATTGCGAGGACGCGCCCTGGCTGATGGCGCAGCTGCCGCCGGGCCGTTATTCGGTGACGGCCATCGCCCTTGGCAAGTTCACCGAGCAGGCGCGCTTTACCGTACGGGGCGGGCGGCAAAGCTACGTGGTGATCCGTTTCCCCGCCGAGGCCGGCCGCTGAGCCGCGAGCTGGAACGGCTGGTGTTGGCATAGCGAGGGCAGGGGCGTGGCGGCGGAGACGCATTACGACGGCATCGTCATCGGCGCCGGGCATCATGGGCTGATCCTCGCGACCTATCTGGCGCGGGCGGGTCTCAAGGTGCTGCTGGTCGAGCGGCGTTTGCAGCATGGCGGCGGGCTCGCCACCGTCGAGGCGACGCTGCCGGGCTTCTATCACAACAGCCACTCGATCAATCACTTCCACATCACCGAGACGCCGTGGTTCCACGATTTGAACCTGGCCGAGACGGTCGCCTATGTGACACCGCGCTACGAGTTCGGCCAGCCGCATCCGGACGGCTCGGCGCTGGTCTTCAGCCGCGACCGCGAGGAGACCCTGAAGAGCATCGCCAGGTTTTCCAAGCACGACGCCGAGCTCTTCCGCGCCTGGAACGCCAAGGCCGAGCGCATCACCCATGAGATATTCCTGCCCGAGCGCTTCTCCGAGCCGCTGCCGGCCGAGGAGCGCGCCGATTTGCTGTCGCGCACCGCGCTCGGCCGCGACTTTCTCGAGGTGACGCGGCACGAGCCCTTCAAGCTGGTCGACGAGTGGTTCGAGCATGAATGGGTGAAGCTGCTCTTCCTCTTCAAGGTCTCGCTCTTCGGCACCTGGCTCACCGATACGACGGGCCAGTCGAGCCCGGTGGGCTCGCTGGTACGCGCCTTCGATCTGGAAACCGGTTACCAGCTCTGCCGCGGCGGCAGCTACAACCTCGCTCGCGGGCTGATGGAGCGCTTCATCGAGGCGGGCGGGCGCTTCCGCAACCAGACCCATGTCGAGCGCATCATCGTCGAGGGCGGCCGCGCGACCGGCATCGAGACGGGTGAGGGCGAGACGATCCGCGCCGGCCAGTTCGTCGCTAGCGCCGTCGACGTCCACCAAACCTACGAGACGATGATCGGACGCGAGCAGCTGCCGGCGGATTTTGCCGCGCGGCTCGACGGCCACCAGTACACGCCGTGGACGCTCTTCGGCGTGCACTTTGCGCTGGATCACTCGCCGGATTTCGCGGCGGCTGCCTTCGACCCCAACCTCAACCGCGCGCTCAAATGGAATGTCGGGGCGGAATCGATCGCCGATTTGATCGCCGCCCATGGCGACGTCAAGGCCGGCCGCGTGCCGAAGATCGTCCAGTTCGGTTCCGGCGCGCTCAGCGCCAACGACCCGGCCCAGGCGCCGGCGGGCAAGCACACCACCTATGCCTGGCATGTGATGCCGCTCGAGCCCGATCTGAGCGAGCAATCGGCGGCGGAGTTCGAGGCCGAGTTCACCGAGCGGATCATCGAGCGCTTTGCCAAATTCGCGCCGAACATGACCCGCGCCAACATCCTCAAGACCTACACCTACACGGCGCGCACCTATGGGGCAGAGCTGATCAACATGGCGTCCGGCGACATCTTCATGGGCGCCTTCTCCGCCGATCAGGTGATGGACAAGCATTTCGGCTATCGCGGGCCGGTGGCCGGGCTCTACAACGTGGGCTCGGCCTGCCATCCCGGTGGGGCGATCTCTGGTGGTGCGGGTTATATCGCCTCAAGCGTGATCGCGCGCGATCTCGGCCTGAAACCGTGGTGGCAGCCGGTCGATGCGCGGCGTGCGCTCGAAGCGCTTAAGGAATAAACGGCGGGATAACAACGAGGGGAGATCCGGGCAATGAACGATTTTTCGAATGGCAGCCTCGACGGGCGCGTGGTTGTGATCACCGGCGCCGGCCAGGGCATCGGCCGGGCCACTGCAATCGCCATGGCCGGGGCGGGCGCCATTCCGGTGATCGCCGAGATCGACGAGGGCAAAGGCCAAGCGGTCGCGCGCGAGATCGGCAACCGGGCCATGGCGGTCCCGACCGACGTCGCCGATGCAGGCTCGCTTGAGGCGATGGCCGAGACGGTGCTGGGGGCGCATGGCCGGATCGACGTGCTGATCAACAACGCCGCGATATTCTCATCGCTGGAAATGCGTCCCTTCTGGGAAATCCCGCTCGAGGAGTGGGAGGCGGTGCTGCGCGTCAATGTCACCGGCTGTTTCCTTGCCACTCGTGCCGTGGTGGGGACGATGCGGAAGGCCAGGTTCGGGCGGATCATCAATTTCTCGTCGGCGGCCGTCGCCATGGGCCGGCCGAACTACACCCACTATACCACCTCAAAATCCGCATTGATCGGCATGACCCGCTCGATGGCGCGCGAGCTCGGCCCCGATGGGATCACCGTCAATGCGATCATGCCGGGCGCCACCTTCACCGAGATCGAGCGCGCGACCGTGACGCCCGAGCAGAAGGCGGCGATCGTCTCAATGCAAAGCATTCCGCGGCCGGAGACGCCGGCCGATCTCATTGGCACGCTGATGTTCCTGGCCTCCGACGCCAGCGCCTTCATGACCGGCCAGTGCCTCACCGTCGATGGCGGTCTGTCCTACGACTGACGGTCCCCGGACGATCTGTGGCCGCCCGGCGCCATCCGGTCGCTTACTCCGACAGGCAAGACGTCAAGCTCGCATCAATGTGAAGGGGCGATCGCGCCTATCCGCGTAGAATGTTCCTGCGTGTGGAACGCGTTGACCGGCGGCATCGGTTGGCGCGCCGGGCCGGCGGTCACAACGCGCACCGGCTGCAAAAAGGGAGACGCCCGATGAGACACATTGGACGGTTGTCGGTGATGGTTGCGGCGCTGGTTATGGGCGCCTCGAGCAACGCTTGGGCGGCCGACGCATCGGCGGGCCGCGCAAAGGCAACGGCCTGCACCGCGTGACATGGCAGCAACGGGATCAGCGTTGCCGCCACCATCCCCAATCTCGCCGGCCAAAAGCAGAAATACCTCGAAGGACAGCTCAAGGCCTTCCGCGCCAAGGCGCGAAAGAACGCCTTGATGAACGCGATCGCAGCTCAGCTCAATGACGGGGATATCGCCAATCTCGCCGCCTTCTTCGGCGGCCTGCCCGGGGCGGCCGCCAACGCCAAATCCGCGCTCGCCCCGGCGCTCGCGGCGACCAATGTCAAATTCCCGGCCGGGTACAAGTCGAGCTACACCCGTTATACAACGATCAACTTCCCCAAGCGTGGCCAGGTCCGCCACTACTATGCGAGCCCGGCAGCGCTCAAGGCGGCCCGCGATGGCAAGCCGCTGCCGAACGGCTCGGTCCTGCTGGTCGAGATCTACAAGGCCAAGCTCGACGACAAGAAAATGCCCGTGAAGGGGACTGACGGAAACCTCATCGGCGAAAAGCTGGTGGCTTACACGGCGATGGAAATGCGCGCAGGCTGGGGTGGCTCGATCCCGGCCATGCTGCGAAACGGCGACTGGCACTACGCCGTCTTCACCGCCGGAAAGACCCCGCGCAAGGGCGTTAACCACGCGAGCTGTTTCGCCTGCCACAAGCCGCTCGACAAGGACAGTTACGTCTTCTCGCTCAAGGCGCTGCAGGACAAGGCGCGCATGAAGTAGGGCCCACGCCGACGCCCGCTCCGGAAGGTGATGTTGCAGACTGGACGCGGGGCCAATTGGGTACTAAGTGAATCTGAGCCCCTGAACTAGGCAAGGCGGGGAGGTCACGGTCCCATGCCCCAAACGTCCAAGAAATTCGCCGAAGTCGACCCGGTTTGGTCGCGCATCCGCGAGGAAGCGATCGATCTGGTCAAAAGCGAGCCGCTGCTGGCCAGCTTCGTCCACGCCACGGTGCTCAACCATGAGCGCCTCGAGCAGGCGCTCTCCTACCACCTGGCGCAGAAGCTGGGCAGCGTGGAGGTGCCGGCGATCCTGCTGCGCGAGGTCTTCGACAAATGCTATGCCGCGGCACCCGACGTGGGCGCCTCGGCCCGCGCCGACATCCTCGCGGTCCATGACCGGGACCCCGCCTGCCGCGGCTATCTTCAGCCGCTGCTGTTCTTCAAGGGCTTCCTGTCGATCCAGGCGCAGCGCGTCGCCAACTGGCTGTGGCTCAACAAGCGCTGGGAGATGGCGCTCTTCCTGCAGAGCCGGGTCTCTGAGCTCTTCGGCGTCGACGCTCATCCAGCGGCGCGCATCGGCCGCGGCATCTTTGTCGACCACGCGACCGGCGTGGTGATCGGCGAGACCGCGGTGATCGAGGACGACGTCTCGCTGCTGCACGGGGTGACGCTCGGCGGCACCGGCAAGGTCGAAGGCGACCGTCATCCCAAGGTGCGCCGCGGCGTGCTGATCGGGGCCGGCGCCAAGATCCTCGGCAATGTCGAGATCGGCGAATGCTCCAAGGTCGCCGCCGGCAGCGTGGTCACCAAGGACGTGCCGCCACGAACGACCGTGGCCGGCGTTCCGGCCAAGGTGATCGGCGAAACCGATTGTTCCGACCAGCCCTCGCGCGCCATGGACCAAGGGGTCGATGTCTCCCCGGACTATTCGATTTGACGGTTCATAATTCCTAATCTCTCAGGAGCCTCATGCTGAGCCTGTCGAAGCACGAGGCGGCGGGCGCGGTCATGTCCGTCAAAAAAATCATTTCGATGCACCGCGCGCTCTCGTCCTTCGACAGGCTCAGCATGAGGTCGCTTTGTTATATGCGCGGAAAGGTCTGGAGGCGGGCTGGTGCTTACCCTTTACGACTATCTCGACAGCGGCAACGGCTACAAGGTTCGGCTGCTGCTCGCCCATCTCGGCCGCGACTACACGCTGGTCGAGATGGACATCATGAAGGGCGAAACTCGCACGCCCGAATACCTCGCCATGAACCCCAATGGCCGTATTCCGTTGTTGCAGCTCGAGGACGGCAGCTTCCTCGCCGAATCGGGCGCAATGCTGAACTACCTGGCCGAGGGCACGGCCTATCTGCCCGATGGCGGGATCGAGCGTGCGCGGGTGCTGCAATGGATGTTCTTCGAGCAGTACAGCCACGAGCCGCCAATCGCCGGCGCGCGTTTCCGCATGCGCCATTTCGAGCAGACCGATGATGTGACGGCGGAGATCGCGGCACTGCGCCCGCGCGGCGATGCCGCGCTCGGTGTCATGGAGGGGGAACTGCAATCCCGCGATTGGTTCGCCGCCGGCCGCTACACCATCGCCGACATCGCGCTCTACGCCTACACTCATGTGGCGGACCAGGGCGGGTTCGATCTGGCGCGCTACCCCGCCATCGGCCGCTGGCTCGACCGCGTCAAAATCCAGCCCGGCTGGTTCGCGATGCTGGCCGAGTAAGCCGCCTCGGCAGGAGGGCTGGCCAGCCCGCTAGCGGCGTGTCCGCAGTTTCGGACGCTTGGTCTTCAGATCTGCAAGGCCTTCCTTGGTTACCTTGGTGCCGCGCATCTCCGCTTGGCTCAACTTGAGCATTTTGGCCAGCACCGCCAGGCTCGCATCGGTGATGCGGGTGCGGCTGGCAAAGAGCCGCTTCAGTTTCGGGTGCCCACCAAGGTGCGCGATGCCGGCATCGCCGATCGCCGTGCTGCTGATCTCCAGCGATTGAAGGTTCTTGGCGCCGGCAACCGCCTTCAAGGCGGCGTCGGTGATCTTGGTATACGCGATGGTGAGTTTCTTCAGCTTCGGCAGTTTTGCCAGGGCGGCCACGCCCTGATCGGTGATGCCGGTATGCCAGACGGTGACGACCTGCAGCGTCTTCACCTTGGCCAGTTCCTTGGCGCCCGCGTCATCGAACTTCGTGCGCATCAGGTTGATCGCGCGCAGTGACTTGGAAGCGGCGAGCGCGCCGACTTCCGTGTTGATCGGGAGGAACTCAAGGGCCACGCGTTCGAGCCTGGGCATTGCCGCGACCGCCGCCAGCCCCTTGGCGGTGATGCCCTTGACCTTCGCCAGATAGAGCCGCTCGAGCTTGGGCATGGTCTTCAGGTGTTCGAGCCCCGCATCGCCGATCGACGTATTGCCGAGCTGGAGAAATTCCAGGTTCTTCAGCTTGGCGACATGGACCATCGCCGCGCCGCTGACCTTGCTGCCGTTGATGCTGAGGGTCTTCAGCTTCTGCAGGCTGACGATCTTGGCGAGGCCCTTGTCGGTGATGCTCGCCTCACCCAGCCAGAGCGCTGTCAGCTGGGTCAGCTGGGCGGCCATCGCAAGTTCCTTGTCGCCGAACTTCTTGTCGCGGAGATCGAGCTTGACCAGCTTGGGCAGCGCCTTCAGATGCTTCATGTCGGCGGCATCGAAGGGCTTGGCCGACCGCAGGCCGAGCGAGGTCACCTTGGCGACCGCCTCCGCGTCATAGGGTTTGCGCCGGTATTTCAGGCCGATGCTGTTCAGCCAATTGGCGGCTTCCGCCGCGGCGTCGGCGCGCGCTTGCCCCTCGGGTATGAAAACCAGCATGACGGCCACAAGGCCCACGAGGGTAAGCCGCGTCAGATGACCCTGCATCGATATCCTCCTTGCCGATCCGGCATCCAAAACCAATAGATCGTCCTTGCCTATCCTCGCGCGGACTTCTCCCCGGGACCGGCGCTTGCGCCGGCCGCCAGCGCGACTGATATCATGGGTTCGTAAACAAACCCATGACAGCGGACAATCGAGGGATATGAGCAAGCACGACTACGATTTCTTCGTCATCGGCGCGGGTTCCGGAGGCACGCGGGCATCACGCATCGCCGCCGCGCACGGCGCCCGGGTCGCGGTTGCCGAGGATCTCTATCTCGGCGGCACCTGCGTCAATGTCGGCTGCGTGCCCAAGAAGCTTCTGGTCTACGGCTCGCATTTTTCCGAGGAATTCGAGGACGCGGCCAAGTTCGGCTGGACGGTAGAGCCGCGCGGCCACGATTGGGCGACGCTGATCGCCAACAAAGATGTCGAGATCGCGCGCCTGAACGGCATCTATCAACGCCTGATCGAGGGTGCCGGCGCGAAGATCTACGATGCCCGAGCGACACTCACCGACGCCCATACGCTCGATGTCGGCGGCGAGACCGTGACCGCGGAGACGATCCTGGTCGCCGTCGGTGGCTGGCCGAGCGTGCCGGATATTCCCGGCAAGGAGCACATCCTCACCTCGAACGAGGCCTTCCACATTGAAACGCTGCCCGAGCGCATTGTCGTCGTTGGCGGAGGCTATATCGCGGTGGAGTTCGCCGGCATCTTCCATGGGCTCGGACGCAAGGTGACCCAGCTTTATCGCGGGCCCCTTTTCCTGCGCGGCTTCGACGACGACTGCCGCGAGTTCCTAGCCGAAGAGATGCTGAAGAAAGGCCTCGACCTTCGGTTCAACTCGGTCGTCGAGTGCATCACCAAGCAGGACGACGGCAGCCTGGTGCTTGATCTCCATGGTGGCGAAACGCTCGAGTGTGATCTCGTCATGTACGCCACCGGCCGCCACCCGAACACCGCGGGGCTCGGACTGGAGCGAGCGGGCGTCAAAACGAACGAGCGCGGCGCCATCGTGATCGACAAGGACTGGCGCACCAGCACGTCCAACATCTACGCCATTGGCGATGTCACCGACCGCATCCAGCTGACCCCCATCGCCATCGCCGAGGGGCACGCCCTGGCCGACCGGCTCTACAACAAATCGAACCGGATGGTGAGCTACGACCATGTCGCCTCGACGGTGTTCAGCCAACCCAATCTCGGCACGGTCGGGCTGACCGAAGCGCAAGCGCGCGCGCAATACGGCGCAGTCGATATCTACAAATCCGCCTTCCAGCCGATGAAGCACACGATCTCCGGCCGCGACGAGCGCTCGTTGATGAAGCTTGTGGTTGACCGAAAATCCGACCGCGTGGTCGGCTTGCACATTGTCGGGCCTGAAGCGGGCGAGATCGTGCAGGGCTTTGCCGTTGCCATCAAGGCTGGCGCGACCAAGGCCATGTTCGACGCAACCATCGGCATCCACCCGACTGCTGCGGAGGAGTTCGTCACCATGCGAACCCCGGAGCCTGAACCTGCCCAGGAGGCTGCCGAGTAGAGTGGCCTAACGGCAACCGCCATAGCGCGGCGCGCCGCTATCGGTGCCCTCTGCACCATGGACTTTCTTCGCGATCCCGGCCCAGTAAGCGGCGGTCTCGCACATCGCGCAGGGCGCCGACGAGCTGTAGAGGATGCAGCCGGAGAGATCGCGTGTGCCGAGCCGCCGCGAGGCGTCGCGGATCGCCTCCATTTCGGCATGGGCGGTGGCGTCGGTGTTGGTGACGACCCGGCTCGGGCCCTGACCGACGATCTTGCCATCCTTGACAACCACCGCGCCGTAAGCCTGGTCGCCTGCCCGGACGGCGGCGTCGCGCAGGGCGAAGGCGCGGGCGAGGAATGCGCTACGGCCGGGCCTTAAGGGCGGGGCGATTGGTGCTTCGGTGGCTTGAGCCCCCGCGGCCGGAACTGTGGTGATGACGCTCAACGAGGCAAGGCCGGTGATGAAGCCGCGGCGTTTGTGGTCAAGATGCATATAACGTCCTCCTTCAGTCTGCCTCGTCGACCACGGGGCGATGCGAATAGGCCTCACGCTGGCTCTCCTTGCGCTCCTGGTTGGCGATGAAGCGGTCGGTCCGATACCACATGTCATAGGTGATGAGACAGAGCACCATGTAGGTGCCGTGCTCCCATAGCTCGGCCCGGTCGCCGAACAAGATGTCGCCCAGCGCGAACAGGATAAAGACCGCAATCCCGCCCTTGAAGGCGAGCCGGTGCATGGTGCGATCCTCAAACACGCTCATAAAGCCCGCTCGCCGCTGACGCAGACGCAGGGGCAGGATGCTCCAGAGCAGCAGCGCCAGAAACATCAGGCCCAGAATGATTTCCGCGACCCCGATGATATGAAGCGTAATGAGCGCCGCGCTCCGGCCGAGGCCGAGGCGGGCAAAGTAGCCGATGAATTTGCCATCGCGGGTAACGCCGAAGACGCCGCGCGGTTCGATCGGATGCAATGTCATCGCCGATGCGCCGGACGTGTTTTTCAGGACCGCCGTGGCGCCGCCGGGAGCGCTGGCACCATTGAAGATCCCATGGGGACGGATTGCGATCCACTCGTCAGAGTGGTGTCGCAACATAACCCTGTGGAGGCAACCATGTCGTCGATCGAACACATTTCCGAAGAGCGGGCCTCCGTCCGCAATGATC
>Ga0307379_10000198_pt1 | contig 106480 bp, 90 predicted proteins | sample UN2MG_FD_202237 | JGI IMG/M metagenome (GOLD analysis project Ga0307379, IMG submission 202237) | Soil microbial communities from Risofladan, Vaasa, Finland - UN-2 | ecosystem: Environmental > Terrestrial > Soil > Coastal area > Acid sulfate soil | place: Finland: Risofladan, Vaasa | collected... | reverse complement strand
TCAGTGCCTTCTTTGGACGCCCCGTTTTCATGTTTTCGCTCCTCCTGATGTTCGCTTATCTATATAACGATCTCAGATGGAGTTCCGTTGACACATTTTGTTAGAATTTCAAACTCATGACACTAGGGGGGGCGAACCCCTGTGACAGGACTGAGCGCCGTCAATTGTTTGTCTTGAACCCGTTTTTAGTGTCCGTTTCGTGTTGCCTCAGCAACAATTCGGGGTTGTTTTTCATGAGGTAGATGGTTCCCCGCCAAGCGGCTTCTTCATCGGGCTGAATGGAAACGGAGCGGATTGGTCCGGCGTGGAGGCAGGGAATCATGGTGTTGGTCATCAACTGGGAATCCGCCTCGTCCCACGCAATAGCCACCACGTGTTTTTTGTCTTCGGTGATCCGCGCAATGATGTTGCGGTCGGCTTTCTGGTCAACCACCCACCATCCATCGGGCCAATCGCGCGACCCTCGATAATGCTTGGCGAAACCGCGAGTGAGAAGCAGAATCCATGGTTTCCGGCCTTTCTGTTGCGGGGTAGGTGTGGCCGTGTCAAGGCTCGTGAAGGTCCCGTCTATCCAGGCATAACAGGGGGCCAAATCAAGCGTTTTGGCGAGTGCCGGGGCCTTGTTGAGGGCGAGGCACATTTGGGACGCCACGTTGCGCATAGGCTTGCCGGTCTTATTTTTCACGCGGAATTCCATGCGCACGGTGTCTCCGCCGGGGATCGCGGCCGCGCTGAACTCAACGCCTTCCCTGGTCACGGCGGTGTACGAGACTTCGCCGGTCTCGGAGTTCCTCCGCCATACGGGATAGGGCTCGAGCCGGGAAAGTGGAGGCATGTCGGCACGGTAATGGTCTATGAAGTGAAGGCCCAGCGAGCTGTGGAGGGTTTCCGGGAAGCGCATTTCGAGAGGGCCTTCCAGCCAAGGGACGCGGATTTCAAAGCCCAGCGTGCCAAATTGGCCAGGGGGCGGCGGCGGCAGTTCGCGCAAGCCGATCGTCGCGTCTAAAGGGTCTGCCACAGCCAGCGCCATGAAAAGGGCAAGACCCATTCCTGAGAAAACCGCCATCTCCTTTCCTGACATCGAGATCGGCCGGCCGAGTAAACAAGATTTCATAGGCATTTCATTTTAATGAAGCCGCGTGCTGCAAACAAGAGAATGGTTCGGAACAGTTTGGCGCGGCCGATGGTATAATATGGGTGGCTATGAAGGGACCGTCCCCCCGCGGACCCTCATAGGTACCAGTCTTCATTAGAACTGGTTCCCACCATTAGGCGGGTGCATCTGGGCAGTGCCCCCCACTGCCGCACTCGCCTCCTTTTTTTTGTCGAGCCATGCGACAGCCGCAACCACGCCGGCGGCGCCAGAAAAAAATCTGCTTTTTGCATGGCTTCTGCCGCCACTTTTTTGCCTGGACGCTGGTATAATTATGGTGACGGCGGAAGCCGGGGAGGAGCAGGTCAGCAATAGAATAGGCTGGTTTTATGGTCGTGTGCGGATGCGCACGCGGCGGCTCAGTGCGGGTGCGTACACGAGGGCTAAGTACGGGTGCGTACGATTTAGACCAGTATCGTTTATACCCTCCCAAAGGTTTCCGCCGATTTCTTTTGTATTTGATCCAATCCTGATTTGAAAGCACAATTAAGTAGTTTTAGGGGGGCTTCCGATTTCAATGCAACTCCAACAAAGACAATGTCTTGCGATTCAGTCCCTATACTTCTCGACTGCCGCAGCCGTATAATGGCCTTGCGGAAACCACATGATGTCCGACTCCATCAAACATAAACCCGTCGTTCGTGAGACGCCCTGCAAAACCATACTGGGTAAGTCGGGCATCAGTGACTACTCGATGAATTGCTACGGCGGCTGCGCCCATTCGTGCGCCTATTGTTACGCGCGCTTCATGCAGCGGTTTCATCCGCACGAGGAGCCATGGGGCGAATTTGTCGATGTAAAGGCCAATGCCGTGGAAGTGCTCGAACGCCAACTTTGCCGCGCGCGCGCGCAGTTGCGGCCGGGAGACGTCTTTGTCAGCAGTGCGTGCGACGGATGGCAGCCGATCGAACGGGAACGAAAACTTACGCGCGAGTGTTGCCGGCTGCTCGTCCAACATGGGTTTCAAGTCAATGCGTTGACAAAGAGCGCGTTGATCCTTCGCGACTTCGATATCTTCTCGGGGAGTTCCGCACAGATTGGCGTAACCGTGACCACGCTCGACCAAGGCGTGGCCTCGCTCTGGGAACCCCACGCGAGTCGGGTCGAAGACCGTTTTCATGTGCTCGAGGAAGCCCGTGCCGCCAAATTGAAGACATCCATCATGTTCGGTCCGCTGCTTCCGTTCATTTCCGACAACGACGAAGACGTCTACGCGCTTCTTGAACGCGCCACGGCGCTGCACGTGGACACAATATGGGTGGACGCATTCAACCCGCGTCCAAAGGTCTGGGAATCGACCTCCGCCCTGCTCGATACCCAATTTCCCGGCCTCCGCGAACGGTACAGGCAAATCCTGTTCCAGCCCCCCTTCCGCTCCGCATACCTCGCCGGACTACGCGGACGTATCACGCGCGCCGCAGGCCGTCTCCATATCACCGACCGCGTTTCGACCTGCGTCTGATTGGGACAGTAAGTAGGTCCCATCTCCCAATGGGACTAAAACCGGTGTACGTGAAGTCCGAATCGGAGTTCGGACCTACGTTGTCCGCACCATGCTCGTAGTCAAGAGGTCCCCGTAACCTTTGCCATAGTTTGCTTCTTTACGGGGTAGAAATTGCGAATGGCATGAGACAGGATAATGAACCGATCGGATGGTTCCCACTTGGACGGCCAACCTGAAAGGATGATGAGAAAATGAGCAAGAAGCTGGCGCCGGTTTTGGTTGTGTTGGGCTCGATCGCAATCTTGATTGGCGTGATCGACCCCGTTGAGGGCATGTTTGCCATTTTCCCCGGCAGCGGGATGATTGCGGTCGGCGCGTACCTCGCACAGACTCGCCATCGCAGGCTCGTCTATTGCGCCTTTTTGCTCATAGGGGTCAGCTTCTGTGCCTCATTGGGCATATCGGCCAAATTCCACGGATTACCGGGGTGGTGGACACTCGTCCTTCTGCCCTACCCGATTGGCTGGACGATGGACGTTGTTGGCGTTCCGTTTACGCTGACCGGCTTGTTCAAGGGACCATGGGTACGTTTCGCTGCGGCCTTGTGGGTGTTGATAGCTGTGGCACTTCTGACTGTGCTTATCACGACAATCATCCGCGTTGACCTCCTGTCGCCGTGGGCCATTGCCGCTGTAATCGCCCTGAGCTGTGCATGCACCTTCGGAGTCTACGCCAGTCGAGGGTCTTGATGATGGGGAAGCCAGTGGCGCGGATACGGCGTTCGGCGGCGCGCTGTTCGCGTTCGAGGCACTCACGCTCACATAAGCGGGCCAGGAATTCGATGGCATCCTGTCCCTCTTTGGCACAGGCGGCGGCAACGCTCTTGTACTCACGTTTGATGGTGGGCAGTTTCAAGAGCTTGAGGTAATGGTCGAGCAGCACGGTGGGGTGTTCGGTCCCTATTGCATGGGGCGCCATCAGTTCAGCCCTCCGAGCAGGGCGGCGTAGGCACGCAGATTGGGCGCGTCCACACGGATGCCCTGAAGGTGTTCGTGGCCATCGAGGATGAAGGTGGGCGGTATGGGCAATTCGTCCGGATAGAGGTACTGGGCCACGATGTCGCGGCTGCAATGGCGCAACTTCAAGGCCTTCTCAATGGCATGGGTGACGCGGTTGAGCGGATGCTTTTCCAATAGTCGCAGGACTTGGATGTATTCCTTGATTCCCTGGACACGCCCCTGTTCTTCCAGGCGTCCGCGCAGTAGATGGAAGCAGGTAGGCAATTCCCATTCCTCCAGGGGTTCGGCGTAATCGAGCGCGCCTGGCTTGCGTTCCAACAGCTCCAGGTAATGCGTGGCATCGTAGGCAATCTCTTCTTTGCCCCATAGCCGCGCATGTTCGGCGACGACGGTGTCGTTCCAGCAAATGAGGACCTTGTCCGGGTAAGCTTTGACGACCATGGGGTGGTGGGCGCAGCGCACGGGCACGGAATAATCGTTGGAGTCAAAGCGCACCAGCGAGAGCCGGTCGGCCCTAATGGAGACCTTGCGGCAGGCATCAAACGGGGCGGCCGGCAACGGGAGAAAAGCCGCCTGGTCTTCCGAGAGCATTTCCTTTTTCGTCCCACTCTTGGCGCGCAGCTTCCGTTCCAAGTCTTCCTCGCAATGGCATCCCAACAGCCAATTCAATTCCTTCCAACTGTTCACCTCGGGATCTGGCACGAAAAAATTCAGCCGCGTGAACTTCACCATGCTTTCCACGACGCCTTTTTCATTGGGACGGTAGACCCGGCAAAAATGTTCGGCGAACAGGTAGTGGCTCTGCAATTGCAGAAAACCGTCCGTGAGTTTGCGGGCATGGGCGCCGATGATCTGCGACACGCTCGTTTTGGCATTGTCGTATGAGATCCGCCGAGGAACTCCCTCAAAGAATGCGAATGCCTGGGAATGCCCGTCTTGAAACGTCTCCGTACACTCTCGCGGATACGCCTGGACATATATCGCGTCCGAGTACGGCAGCGCCATCACGAAGAACGCCACCTTGATCAGCTCCCCTTGGAGCTTGACCAGGGCGTGTCCAAAATCCACCTGCGCCTTACTGGGATCATGCCGCAACGGCATGAACCCCTCCTGCGAAGTCTGCCGCAGTTCATGCACCGCCGCCTTCACCTGCGTGTAACCGCCGGTGTACCCCTCCTCCCGAAGACGCTCAAAAATCCGTTTGGCCGTATGCCGCTGCTTCTGGGGGATTCTCTCGTCCTTCTCCGCCTGAAGGATGGCGGCGATCCGCTCCACGTACGGGCCCAGCTTCGTCTTGGCTCGAGCGGGACAGGCAAACGGGGGAGGCGAAGAACTCGCCAGGATCTTCTTGATCGTCGTGTGGTGAAGCCCCGTTTCCCGCTGAATCTGACGGATGCTTACCCCGTCCCGAAGCACCCGCTGCCGAATCCTATTCCATTGCTCCATATCTCGAAACACTCCTTGTTACCTCCCGAACCTCCGGGGCACCATGTCCCGAAAACCGAGAGTCTACCAAGGGTGCTTCACTTCTCGACCGCCACAAACGGTGCTGCACTTCTCGACCGGCGTTTACACTTAGCTCTATTCAACTCTGCGGCACATGCTACCTCATGTAGCATATGTTGCTCAAAAAAAGTGGCACACAAAGTGGCACATCTCGGCGATCCAGTTGCCCAACAAGCCAGCCGGGGCCTTCCTCGCGAATCCAGGGGGTTCGGAATCATAGCCGCCGCGTTATACCATGCGTTTTCGCGCCTTTGCGTTGTTTTGACGCTCTGGAAGGACACGGCATGCACGGCCTTTTCTTCCGCGTGTTACCGCCGGACGTACCGTTGTGCCTCGCCCGTTGCCGGTTTCGCGCGTCCTGAACCTTCGGGAAGGAGAGCCGGCACGGACATATTCTCGCACCCGCACCGGTCTTGTTAGATCGTTTGGCATTCAAGGTCGTGGTAAACGATCACGCCTTCTGCCGATAGCGCTTCAATTGTCGAGCAGGCCGTAGCAGGCACCAAGGGATTACCTTCCAGATACAGGATCGAAAGGTTTTCCAGGTTGTAAAGCGACGAGATGTTGGAAATCTGATTGTCATTCAGGCCGAGGGTCTGAAGGCTGGGCAAGTAGCTTAACGGGCTGATGTCGGTGATGTTATTGATGCCCAGGTATAGCGTCTTTAGTGCGCTCAGGCCGGCCAACGGCGTTACGTCGGCAATCAGGTTGTTGTCCAGGTAAAGCGTCTGGAGTTGGATGAGGCTTTGCAGCGGGGTGACGTCTTCAATGGAGTTGCCGTAGAGATTCAAGATCTGCAGGCCGGTTAGCGCGGCGAGGGGACTGAGGTCTTCGATAGAATTGTTGTATGCGTAAAGCACGGCGAGGTTGGCGAGGTCGGCAAGGGGCGCAATATCCTCGATGAAGTTGCCGTACATGTAAAGTATGGAGAGGTTCTCCAGCGTGACGAGGGGCCCGAGATCGACAATCCCGCATTCGTCCAGTTGGAGTTGGGTCAGGTTTGTGAGCGCGGACAGGGGGGCGAGGTCCAGCGCGGTCTTTCCGCCTCCATAGGCGCCCGATATGCGCAAGTATTCCAAACCCGTGAAATGCTGGAGGCCGCTGAGGTTGGTGATTATATAGTCGACAATCTCGATGCCCTGAATGGCCCGCGCCTCGCCAACCGTGATGGGTCCGGTAGGTTTTTCCGTGGCCTCCCGTATCGCCGCTTCGAGGTTGGCGTCACCGAATTGAACGGTGGCCGCATCATTGGTCGGCGATACGCCTATATAGGCGGTTTTCTGCATCGTATCCGTCCCCGACGGCGTAGTGACGGTAAGGGACACGGTGTAGGTGTCCGCCGTTTGATAGACGTGAAGCGGTGATTGATTATGGCTTTGGCGGCCATCGCCAAAGTCCCAATAGTAGAAAGCGATTTCGCCGGCTGCTACCGTGGACAAGTCGGTAAACTGCACCACCAGGGGCGCCTGGCCGCTCAGCGGGCTCGCACTGAAATCTGCAACGGGCTCGTTGTCCGGGCTGGGCGTGGGGCAGCCTGCAAGACCCAAAAGGTAAGCCGCCAACAACCATGCCGCCGCTCGCGCTGATACTTGCCTACGTTGCAGCAAATCTCTCCCCTCTCTCCGTCAATGCTCGTGCCACCCTGTTATCTACTGCGCATAGTATGACGCCATTGACCGGAAGGAAGCAACAAGACTCGAGTGGTCGTGAGCTCACGACGACAAAGACCAAGATCAGCCTGCTATACGAGGACCCGACCGGATTATGTTCCCGGTTTCCATGTCTACATAGACGATAAACAGAAAGTATGACCGTTTGTCTTCCGGGATGTCCTGATCGTGTGAGCGGGTCATTGTGACGGCGAACGGGACTTCCCAGCAATAGCGGGGTTCTGTGGGGGACATTTTCCCGATGATCGCCTGTTCTTTTCGCGACATGCCCGGGTAAGTTGCGGGCAAGACGATATACTCTCTGATATCTTCCATGTCAACATCGTAATCAACCTCGTGCTCCTGGACCCGCCGGAAGAAAGTCCACTTGAATGCATCGTTCTTCCGGACGGATTTGCCAGCGATTTTCAAGGCGTCTGCCTTGCTGATTGGCGAGGCTACCCGTTTCGGAACCTCCCTGATTGGCTCGTATTTGAGGGAAGCTACCCGGCCTGAATAGCGAGATATTTCTACCTGGAAACGCTTGCCGAGAAATGGCACGCCTTCGTAATCCAGGTTAAGCATAATGTGCCATGTTTCAGGGCCATAGAAGCCTTCATCCCCGAAATAATAGCGCGTGATATTCAGCGGCTGGCCAAAATACTGGAGGATCGGTTTAGCCTTTTCAAAAGCCTGCTCTTTCGAAACCTTCTCATATTCCGGCTTCCACTCCAGCAGCTTGTCCCATTCCCTTGCTACCCGCTCACGCGCTTCCCGCCGTTCTCTCCACTCTTTATTCGCTGGCTGTTCTGCCTGCTCACCGAACACTCTCCGTATGCGGTCTTTATCTTCGGTACTCTTCCGCTTCCGCGGCCAGCCAAAACACGACCATGCCGGCTTCGGTTTCAGTTCCCCCTCGAGCCCCCCGGCCCCCCGGCGTAGTGCGGCACGCCGGGCAAGCTCCGCTTTCCGCGCCATCTGCGAGGTTTTCTTGTATTCAACATATTCCGCATACTTTCCCGGATAATACCCCCGGATGATGTCATCGGCGTCTTGTTGCCAAACACTGTTATCAGTATAACCCTTCACCAGCCCGGTGAACGGATCAACGTACACAAAGGCAGGGCCTAACCCACCTTCCTGCGCGACGCGAAACTTGCAAATGTCGGCCCCCGGCTTCTTGGGCGCCACCGGGATTATTTCAACTGGAACAAGCTCCAGCCCTTCAACATAAAAACGATTCACCCCCGCTACCAACTCAGCCTCAGCTACATGGTTCCCCGCTTCCACTGCACGCGAATCTCGCGTCTCTGAGTCGGTTCCGCCATTGCACCCCAAGACGAAGGGTGCAAGCAGCGACAACAGAACCACAAACTTGACATGCTTCATCTTATTTATCAAGAACCTCGTGGACAAGCCTCCTCATGTCGAGAAGTCTTTAATATCCATCTGATCCACACGGATCGTCCGCGACCTTGAGGTATGGGCTGAGCCGCTTATCGTCGCCGACTTCAGGATGGAATATCAGCGCGCAATTATATATATCAAGTGCACTCATGAGCATTAACTTATACGTTAACGCATCACCTAGATCCGGGTGGTTGACGTCTCGATAAAGCAATTCAGTCCATGCACCGTTCTTGATATCTTTAATGCTATTGCATTGGGTCTGGGGTTGAGAAAGAAACCGCCTACCTACTTCAAAGAATGTGTACTCAAATCCAGCTCCTACCATGTAGTCAAGCTCAGCTACTTTCCATCCGATCAGGGCATCCGCATCAAATGTGTTGCGCCACGCTTCCAAGGCGGCATCCCATTTATCCTCAGAAGCCAAGTTTCCAGACGGATAATACACACAACACGCAGTGAGCATTACGAAGTCGAGCGGCTTGGTACGAAGGCTGATTGCAGATTGAATCTCATCTTGCTGAAGCCAATCATCGTATCGATTATCGTTACCGTCAGCCACTTTTAAGCCATTGTGAAAACCGTGCCCGCTAAAAACGAAGACTCCGACATCATCAGCGGTAAGAGCGGCCATTACATCCAAGTCCTTCGTCGGTTTTAGCTGCACAACATTATAGCCCAAATCTCTTAACCCCTCTCTTACGACGTCAAATTGGTAGAAGCCTGGGCCAACCACAACTACAGCGTACTTTTTGTTCTCTTCAGGTTCTGGCATGGCCACAAAGTCAATATCGTAAGTCTCTTCACCAACGTGGAGGGCTATGGTCTGGGTTGCAAGCTGCTCTTGGACATAGTAATAACCGTAGCCAATTGCCGTTATGGTCCCGACGACTACCGCGGCGATTCCAATCGCAACCAGTTGGTTTCCCGTAATCGTTTTCTCAGGTAATGGTACGAATATGTTTTCTGTGAGAACAAGAAAACTGTTGGTCAGTTCTGCAAGGAAATTTGTGTGCAACTCAGCGGGAGTCGGGTCTTGCGGGTCTGCTGGGCGGTTCTTGCCTGAGGCAAAGACCACCACAGATCCACCCGGTTGCAACGTTACGTCGGGCAACACCCATTTAGTCAGATCGGCTGGGTCGTTGGTCAAGCTCCAATACTGCAGGTTTACCGACACATTGTCTTTGTTGTATAACTCAAAACTCATCGGGTAGTCGCCGTCAGCGTCTTCGCGTAGAAGATTTCTATTTCGGATAATGACTTCCCTGGACTCAGGAAGAGACGCGCCAGCCGGTAGCACATTGCCTGCATAGCTGCACCTGACATAGCCGTCCGGCGTGGTAAAGATGACCATGCCGCTTAGAGGCCCTACTTGCTGGGCAGTAACCCGGAAGGTGACCGTCAGTGGCGAGGTTTGCCATGTGAGTGTATGTGGACCGGTCGAGCCAAACATCAGTTCAGCGGGGCCCGTAATGGAGGTTATTTCCCAAGTGAGTGGATTGTACCCGATGTTACTCAAGTCAAAGGAGAATTCCCTCACCTCGCCGACCTCCATCCAGCCAAGCCAGTTAAGGGCCGGATCGACGACGAAGTTCCACGGGGACCCGTCGGGAAACGTAACAGGGTACTCGGGATACATCCACGGGTCTGGGGGAGTTTCAGCAACCGTAAGCGTGGACGTCGGAGACAGGTAGGGGCGTGCCACTGATGGTGACGAGTACCTGGTAGCTGCCGGCGTCGGTCAGGGCGACGGGATTGAGGAGTAGGGTGGTGCCGGTTGCGCCGGAAATGTCGGCACCGTCCTTCCGCCACTGCCAGGTGGTGGGGGCGTTGGCGTCCACGCGGGCCTGGAGGGACGCGCTCAGTTGGGCGGTAAGTGTGACGGTGTCGCCTTCGGTGACGGATTCGGGCATAGCGATAGTGACGTAATCTTGCGAAGTGGCGTTGTAGGTGGACTGGTAGGCGCCGACGTCGGGAGTGCCGGAGCGTAGCGCGTTGGCGTAGTCGCGTTGAAAGCCGCAACCGGGCCGGAATCACCGTCCGGCGGGGGGCAGCCAATCAGGATTAGAAGACAGCCGGGCAGGAGACAAAGGAGTCTAAGGTGGCGATGTTGCGAGCCCAGCATGAGGCATATCCTCCATGGTGAACGTTACCGGTAAAGTATGGCGGGATCAAACCACGGAAGCAACAGCCCTTAAAATAAGAGTCACAACCGTTGCCGTGGCCTTATGGCCAGCACTGAATAATCTGGCTTGTTTCCATATCCACGTAAACAAAACACGGGCCTGAGACTTCGTGGCCAGGGTGTTTTTCAGTAGACATAAAGCGCACGCACCAGCAATAGCGTGGTTCCGCTGGGGACAACTTCGCTATCGCCGATTTTTCGCGGCGCGTCATAAACTGGTTGGCTTCCGGTAACGCAATAATGGTTGAGATATCGTCCAATTTCACATCGTAATCAACCGTGACGAATCCGAACAACCGCCACTTGAAGAAATCGTTCTTCTTCATGGATCTGGTCGCCGCTTTCAGCGCTTTCTCTTTGCTGATTGGCGCCGACACGGCATTGGGCACCTCTACGATAGGCCGGTAGTAGATCATGCCGACCCGGCCGGAACTTGCCGATATTTGAATAGACAGCACCTTTCCAAGAAACGGCTTACCATTGTAGGAAAACCGCCTCTCAATTTTCCAAAGGTTGCCGGCTTCCTTCACTACTGAGTAGTCTTCGATATTCGACGGCTGGCCGAAGAATTCCAAGAGCGGTTTAGCTCTTTCGAAAGCACGCTCTTTCGGGACAACTGCCAGATCCGGCGCATTCGAGTCCTGTACGCTGCCCGCTTCGTCGCCGCGGCCCAATACGGAATAGTCATAATAACTGAGAATGATCCCGGTCGTTGCGTCCACCATAATCCAAGGCGGCGACTGCTTTCCTTCCTGGTCCAGCCAAAAACTCTTGATATGCGTAAAATCCCCCGTGGGCTCTGGCAGTGAAGCTCCTTTTTTTAAATTGAACAAGCCCTTTCCAGCAGCCGTCCGATCGGAGAGAAAAGCGTTACCGGCTTTTTCGGCGGGCACTCTCGGTTTTGATAAGATTTCTATCGGCTCGCCGGGCAGTACGAGTCCACTGAACTGCTTTACCTTGGCAATCAGTTCAGAATCCGGCAGCGCCGCCGGGGCCTGTTCTTCAACATCCCCGCCATTCGGAGGCGAACAACATACCAGCGGGATCAACACTACACAGCATATTACCAAGTGTTTAGTCATTGGTGGGTCGGGAGCGGACCTGGATACTTGTATGGCCTTATCAGGTTTCCAGAGGGAATTTCATATAAGGCATCCAGTGCATATTTTGATGATAAATCGTTTACCCAAGCATTCCATGCCGTAACCATATTGCTATACCAATCTGGATCCGTTTCGTGCTGCTGCCAGTACAGCAAGCGCTGATTCCAGTACTCTTGCTCAAACCCCCCTGCAATTGCTATTCGGACCAGGCCAGGGTAGGTAACGAGGTTCTGTGTTCCGAATGCCGCTGCCCAGTTATTGCAGTACTGATCCCCGCCGCCAAAGTTGTTATATGAACTGGGGCCTGCCCCGGCGCACGCGCTGAGCAGCACAAACGTATACTGTTTGCCGGCCCTGTACTGATCGATCTCCTGGCGCGTAAGCTGGTTTGTGTTATTAGTGGCGCCTACCGCAAACATCACATCCTCCTCAGTAAACCCTGTTAAGTCCCGGTTTATCAAAAGGTAGTTCGCGTTTGCATGGCCACTGTAAATAAAGACATCACCTTTTGGCAACCACTCCTCATAGTCAACATCGCTATTGGCTTGTATGAGGGCTATATTCACATCGAACTGTTGCCAATGGGCTATGGCCCCGTTTGTTTCCGGATTATCCTCTGTTGGCACTCCGGGATTTATCCCACCGCTGCCGGTAGCAATCAGCACGGTCGGATACTCCGGCCCCAAATTCTGCACCCATCCGCTATCTCCTTCCGTAAAGTATGTATAGAGAGCTACGGGCGTAACAATACCAGCAATGGTAACCGTGCACGTGATGAATCCCCGCGTCACTGTACCGAAACATGCCCGGCAAAGGATTCCTGTGATTGCCTGCGCACCTTCTAATGAAAGTATATTGGGCTTTGCGCCGGTGTCCGCCACCGCGGAAAGGCACGGGCATCATCAGGCACATGTCCGCGTTGACTGTCTACTTGCGCATCTTGCGCTGGTAGAGTGTCAGACCTGCGGCTATGAGAGCTATAGCGGCAAAAGAACCAATGACAGTCCAAACCTTTGTGCCCATCGTTTCCTTTTCACGAATGTTGCCGCCAGCTGCAGTGCTTTTTTGTGCGGTTGCAGGCATTTCTGGCACGTGTGGTCCTGGTTCGCGGAAGGTTGCTCCTGATTTTTGCGCACGCGGTTCCAGCTGGGCCGCAACCGCTGCAGTGGGCGCCGGGGCTTGTTGCTCGCGCTTGAGTTCGGCGTCCAGATCCACCTTTATTCGATGCAGGCGTTCCGCCTTCTTTCGCCAGTAAGGCTCATCTGACTGTGCCCATGCATTACAGTCCTCATCTTTGAGCATCTCGTCGGCAATCTTTTGAAGCCTCTCCGCGGGAACTACCCCTTTGAGCCGATACAGGGCAGTCAGGGCTTCCAACTTGGTGAGCTTGGCAGTTCGGTCAACTTCGGCGTACTCCTGCTCATGTTCCGCCACATGCAGCAAAACCTCGAGGATTTTTGGCCTATTGCGGGTTTCCTCCCGACGGCCCAATATCTTCACCACCGGCTGTTTCTGATACCCCTCCCCCGGGGCCGTCAGAAACTCGGCCACGGCCTGTTCCGCCTCCTTGCTTTGGACATCGCAGAGGCCCTGATAAAACACTTCAGACAGAACGACGTCTGGGTTGGGCCACGCCATGTCCGCGACACCCTCTTTCGTTCTGTACATCTGCATGATTTCTTCGGAAGCGCGCGCCTTCACCGTTGGAGAGCCCAACCTCGCGAGGGCCGCGTTTGCCTCAAATCGGAGTTGAATAGAATTCGCTTGATTTGCCGCAATCGAATCAAGCACTCTTTCGGCCCGCGGATCACCAATTTCGCGCAACACTCTGGCTGCGTCGATCACGTAGGCAGCGTCCATCCCTGTCGTGCGGCGCGACTCTTGAGTCGCAATAAAGTCGAGCAATGCCGGCGTAACACTAGGATCCTGCCATTCGGCAAGCACATTCATTATTTCCACGGGAAAAGCGTAGGAATCCAACTGTTTGCACAATTCCGGCAGAGCCTCGGGGCCGAGAGCCACAAGACGGTCAAACATCTCTCCATCGTACAATTGGCCACGCGCAAGCTCTTCTGCCACGCGCTCTGAGATTGACTTTTGTTGGTCTGCGGCAACTGCCAGAAGACAAGAGACAGATGACAGTCCAAGCAACAGGCCTGCAATGCGTATTATCATATTCCTTTAATCTCTTCCTACCTCGGCCATGAATACGAATCTCCCACCACGCTCAAGTAATCCCTGGCAATTCTAGTCATCGCTTGCATGTGCTGCTCGATGTAATTTGCTGTCCACGGGTGGATATCGTGAAAGAGAATCTTTTGGTAGTTTCTATCACCGTGAACCTGATACCGACCAACTATACCTTCGCCTGACAAAGCGTTACCAGCTTGAGCTAAATATTCCCACATGAACTGCGCAGCTAGATCTCCTGTAAGGCCATTGACCCTGTCATCTCCGCTCACCACATCCCACAGTTGAACTGCAAGATTCTGTCTTTGATAAGTTGGTCTACAGTCTTGCGCAGGATCCTTAGTATAGTACACACCAGTTGGAGGACGTACCCATTTGGGTTCTTTGCCGGTGATAAGTTTTATTCGTGCCTTTGCTCTGATTAAGTCGCTTTCCAAGCCATTTTGTCCATCCAGTGCATCTATCTTTCCGTCGCCATTAGCGTCATCTGCGCTAGCTTTGACTCTTGTTGTATGCAGCGTGTGATCATCGGTACTCCCTGTATGGATTTGGATGCTATGTCCCGATTCGGCAAGTTCCTTAACAACGGCTCCGCCTTCAGTTCCATTCTTAGTTCTTTCTATACCTTTCGGGGCTGTAGAGTGTGTTTGAATGAAGAACACCGCATGTATATTTCGGGCATTCAAAGCCCGCATGACTTTTCGGGTCAAATTTGACTCGCCGGGTTCCATATTGGGTCCGTCGTCGAATGAAAGATAGAACTTGAGCGTTGCATTGGGGTTACCCCCGTTTCCTGTGTTTTTGTTTGCGCTACCTGGAGAAGCGGGGGGACTGACTGCAGCGTAGCTTCCCCCAGACTTGGCTCCGGAATCTTCAAAATAAGCATAGGCCCAGTCAGGTTGATCGAAAACCGGATAGTCGACGGCACTGACCAGCGTGCCTTGAGCGTTGTACAGTCCAAGGTGGCCGCCGGTACTTTCCTGGAGTTCAAATCCCGTATGGAACTCACCCGGTGGAGCGGTAAGGCTCGTGGTGGCGAATACGACAAGGAAGCCTTCTGCTGGGATAACAGTGCCAGCGGGAAATAGCGGATACGTTGTCAAGTTCAAGGGGTCGTCAGTGAGCTTCCATCCGGTCAGATCCACAGCCTGGATGTTTTCATTATAGAGTTCGATCCAGTCAGAGAAATCACCATTCCCGTCTTGGAGCCCGCAAGTATTCGAGGGGACGAGTTCGTTAATGCGGATAGAACCTGTAATGGAGGTGCTGCCTGTAACGCCGGATCCACAAACCTTTATTAGTTCACCGTAGCCACCACTCAACGCCACGTGGCCTTGGTAGTTGCTGGCGGACGTGGGTGCAAACCGGATGGTCAACGTCGTGGTTGCACCGGCGTCCAGACCGTAATTTGCTGGAGTGAGTACACTGAAGGGGGCTGTGGCTATGGCCGTTCCTTGAAGCCACTCGGTGCCTACGTTTTTGATGGTCACCGTTCTATCGATCCAGCTTTCCGGAGCAACATAGCCAAAGTCGACCAAGCCGGGGTAAACGTCAATTCTGGAGCCCCCCATATCGTAGGTGGCTGCACTGCAGCTCATGGTTATTTCTTCACCGCTGCTGAAAGTCATACGACCCGTAAATTCGCCTGGTTCAGGTGGGGCGGCACCCAAGAAAAGACTCGTGCTTTCTCCTGGCGCTAAGTCATAAGACCAAGGCGTCGAGCCAAATGCAATTCTAAAAGGCCCTTCCACGACGCTGGCGGTACCGCTGAGGGACGCCGCGCTGCTATTAGTAACTGTGACATTGTATATCAATAAGGTGTTTTGAGGCACTTCCCCGAAAGCGACATGGCTGGGCGTCACAGTCAAACCCAGTGTTAGAGGCCACTCACCTTCACCCTCGCCAGCTAAAGATGTGACGGTGAGGGTGTGCGTGGGAGATGTATATGGCGTGCCGCTGATGGTGACAACTGCCTGATAAGTGGCTGCGTCGGTCTGGGCAACTGGGTCGAGGACGAGCGTGGCGGTGGTCGCGCCGGAAATATTGACTCCGTCTTTACGCCATTGCCAGGAGGTGGGCGCACTGTGGTTTACCCGATTTTGAAGGGATGCGCTCAATTGGGCCGACATAGTGACGCTGTCATCTTCGGCGGCGGACTCAGGACCTGTAATGACTACGTAGTCCTGCGACGTCGCATTATAGGTGGATTGGTAAGCGCCGACGTCAGGAGTGCCAGAACGCAAAGCGTTGGTATAGTCTCGCGTGATGGCCGGGTTGAGGAAAGTGCCGGCGTCGATAGCGGGAGACCAAACAAAGAGGGTATAGTCCGGCGTAGTGGTGTTCCAGAAGTCGGGATTGTCGCCAAAGTTCGCGTTCGGTGCCGTTCCCTTGTTTGGAGCGCCTTTGATGCAGTTGAACGCCAAGTCGCTGCCTTGTAGGCGATTCCAGTCGGTATTCGGGGCTATGGAAGAACCTGTGGTGTCCCAGAGGATATTGTTGCGGAACTGAACGGTGCTATTCGCGTTTATGACGTTGACCACCGGTATCTTGAGGGGGTTACCCCACCAAGGCTGGAGACCCCACTTGTTGTCGACAATGGTGTTGTGCAGCACTTTTGTGCCGGGGAACACACCGACGCAGTGCAGACCTGCGCCCGGCGGATTTGCCAGCGAGGTATCCGGCACCACATTGTGGTGGATCAGGTTATTAACGACTATCGCAGCACCGCTTACGTTGCTTTCCCAGATGCCGCCCCCGCCAACTTCCGCGGTGTTGTCATGGATATTGTTTTGACACAACAACCTCGCGTTATAGACGCCGCCGCCGACGCCGGTTGGCTCGTAGGGATCGCTGTTGTCGATAAGGGTATCGACGTAGGCGAGGTTGTAGCTAATGTCATTGTTCCGCACCACGCCCGTGGTCACTCCGAGGCCGCCGCCATAGGGGGCTTTGTTATAGTGAATATCGTTTTGCTCAATGGCGGCCATGGATCCGTAGGCATCAATGCCACCGCCATAAAGGCCGGCGCCTTTCCGGATGGTAAATCCTTGTATGGAGATGGCGTCAGTATTCCAACCCAGCGTGATAACCGCTCCATCTCCGACGCCGTCATTGTCGACGTCACCGTCGAGAATCGTGTTAGCGACGGTGGTGGCGTCCAATGGTTTGTACGAACGTAAGCGGACACTCTTGCCGTCTATCACGATGTTTTCATGGTACGTTCCCTGCGCCACAAGGACGGTGTTGCCGTACTGGGCGGCGTCGATGCCGGCTTGGACGGTGGGGTAGTCTTCCGGGACCCGGATGACGCCGATGTTTTTGAGGCTGGTGGCGATTTCAATGAAGTCGAAGGCCAGGTAGGGGTCAGGTTTCGTGGGGTCCAATTCTTCAAAGTGGACTTCGAGGTATCCGTGCCACTGGTTTCGGGCGGGATCCCAGGTAAAGATATCGTTGAAGTTGAGGGTGGAGTCGTCGAGGGCGACAAAGCTGCTTTGTATGGCGCCGTCGTCGCGGTTTCCGACGGTAATGATGGGAGCGGTGACGGATATACCGTGGATGTCGCGCACCTGGCATTGGAGCAGCGGGTCGAGGTCGCCGTGGGTGAAGTTCAGGAAGAGCGGCTTATCGGGGCTGACGGCGAAGGGGTCGACGTAGAAGTTGAAGTAGAAGGGGTGGTTGTTGTTTTGGCCGGGCAGGTTGGAGCCGTTGTTTGACTCATGGTCGGCGGCGGGGTAGGGCCCCCAGGTGCGGGTGAGGTCGCCGGTGAGGACGGGGTCGGCGTACGCGGTGCTTATCGTATAGCTCCTGGACAGGGAGATGTCGGTGTACTGGGAGCCCAGGTCGAAGTGGAACTCTTCGGACCGGTAGAAGCCGCTGCCGGTATAGTAGCTGCCGTTTCGCTCTTCGGTGCTGCGCCTGTCGAAATCGTCGCCGGGATACGTGCCGGTTCCACTCACGGCCAGGACGCCGTTGGCGTTAATGTCGGGCAGGAAATCGCCGGAGGCGAGAATACCCACGGGCGGGATGTTGATGGGCAGCTTGGCGGGCAGATTGAGCAGGTTTTCGTTCGCGGAGAAGATAGGCGGCGTGTGGTTTGCAAGCGCCTGGCCGTCGCCCCATCCGAACCCGTCGATGTCGCCGATGCGGATTTCGGTGAACCGGCGGTCGTCGGGGTTGGTGCCGAACCCGCCGAGCGAACTCTGATCGACGGCCAGCTCGATGAAGTCGATGGCCATGTAGGATTCGAGATTTGAGCCGTCCCATGGATCGATGAATTCAACCTTGACGTAGCCATGCATCCAATTGACGCCGTCGTGGGTTTCGAGCTGGAACACGTCGTCGAAGGTGACTGACTGCGCCTGTTCGCACGGAACGCAGCGCAGCGGCTCCCCGTTGAGCGGGATCGACGCGCGCTGGATTTGGCCGTCGAGGCTGAGCGGGTCCATGTCAAAACACGTAATGAACGGCGCTTTGCCGAGGTTGGGCGCGAAACTGAGCCGGACGCGCGGCAAGACCGCGTCGTAATCGGCGCACAGCATGTTGATGTACAGCGGCGTGTCTTCGCTGATGGCGTTTGGCTTCACGAAGAAGTTGAACACGAAACCCTGCCCGGGCAGATTGGTCATGAAATCGTCGGCAACGGTCGGGAATGCGTCCAGAACGCGCCCGAGCCCGGATGGGTCGGCCGTGCCGTCGAGGAAGGCTTTGCTTGCGTCGTAGCTGGTGGAAAGGGTGAGGTCGGTGTACTGGGAGCCGTAGTTGACGTTTGTCGCCGGCGTAAACCCGATTCCTGTGACGTATGTTCCGGCATTCTCTTCGGCGGATCGGTTGTCCCAGTCGTCGCCGGGGCTGGCGCCGCCCTCGATGCTGTCGACCACGCCGTCGCGGTTGATGTCCGGCAGGAAATCGCCGTTTGTGATCATGCCCGCCCCGTCCATATTTGCCGCCACGGGGATTCCGCCGGAATCCGGGTAGTCGTGGGCCGAGTACAGCGCCGGGAAAACCGTAAGGAACACATCACCTTCACCCCACCCGAAACCGTCGACGTCGCCAATCACAATCCGCTGGAACAGACCGTCGAGGAATGGGACGGTGTGGAACGAGATGAGGGTGTTATAGGTCGTCCCGGTGGCATCGTAATGAGGGAACACCGCCAGTGTTTCCGTGGCGCTGAGGTTCTCGACAATCAGATACAAGTTCGCGCTTGCGTTCATCGCGGGCACACCGTAGAGATTGCCCAGGCGAACCGTCTTCGCCTGCATCGTGCCTGCAGCGACACTGAAGGTTTCGCCTTGGGCTGCGCTGCTGTACAGTGTTCTGAGGCCGCCGGGCGTTTCAACATCCACTCGAATGGCATACGGCACGGCCGCCGCGCCAAAGCTTCCCGGCAGGCAGGTGATCTCGTTGAGCGCGTAAGCATTCTCAGCAATCGCCTCCGGAAGCGTCAGCGCAAAGCTTACGGATCCGCCCGGCCCTGCCGACAGGTGCCCGTTGCTGCCAGCCGGCGCCGACTCCGTGCAAAGCGAGTAGTCGATCCGCCCGTAGTAGACACCGCCGTCGCTTATAGGCAGGACGCTGGCACAACTCTCGCCTTCGCCCTCGCCTTCCCCTTCTCCTATCGGAACATAGGCATCCACACCGTCTACAACGCGCAGGCCCGTGTAGTAAATGGTACCCGCGCCGTCGTCATAACTCATCAGGATGCCGAGCGGCTCTGTTATGCTGCGGTTGTCGACCGTGAGATACAAGGTGCCCCCGCCGGTCGTGTCGGGCAGCAGTGAGGCCCCGGTCAACGGGAATTCTCCGAGGTAAAGCATCTGCGCCGGGACCGTGTGGATGTCGCTTGCGCCTTGAGGGTGGTACACCGCCGTTGTTTCCGTAAGGGCCTCGAGCCGAACTGAATAATGGGCATCGCCGCTCATGGCAAAGGCGAGCACCGAAACCCGGTCTATAGCCTTCATGGCGCCTTGTGAAGGCGGCAGGTCCAGCGTAAACACGGCCGAATCCGCCGGTGGCACGGTGATCAATTCGTTGGGAATGAGCTCTGCGTCGGGACACAGGAATCCCGCGGAGACGGCGTAGTAGTCTTCAAAGGCAGGGTCAAACACGGCCGTGCACGGTGGAACGATCTCACCCTCGCCTTCGCCTTCGCCCTCGCCTTCGCCGACTACGCCATTCGCGACCACCAACACGTCGGTATGGCTGCCGGGCGTGTATACCTTGAACACTTGGCTGAATGGGCCCGAAGCGTTGAAATTGCCGACAATTGAAAAGTTCTTCGTCACATCTCCGTTCCACTGAAGGTTGGCTTGGTTGCTGCGAAGAACTCCCGAGGTGGACACAACGCCCAGAATGTTCGCCCCGGCCGAGTTGCTCATAGCCAGACTGACCGGCCGGTTGATATACGTCCCGTAAGCCACGGTCCCAAGATCAACGACGCTCGGAGTAGGCGTCAGGTGACAGTCCAGCGCCCCTTTAAGCGCGTTCCAGTCCTGGGCATCGATGGCCGCCATGAGCGCCAGGAACTGCTCGTGCATGACCAAGCCCCATTCTTCCGAACTGTCGCACCAGAAACGGATCTTGCTGTTGGGAATAAACTCGCGGATATACGCCACCAAGCGTTCCATGACGCCGGCCTCGACGCCCAGCATGCTGCCCGAGCTGTCCAGAGAAATGATTATGTAATCGGGCACGCCCGTGCCCCGGACCGTGTCCAGTATGGCTTTAAGTTCGGGGAACTTCTCGGGCGTCAACTTGCCATACAACGTGAAACGCTGGACATCCGAGTTGATAATTGCGGTAGCGTAGTCGCCATACAGGTCGCTGAGGCTTCCCCCGCCGCAGGCAATGAGCGCGTTCCGGACTTCATAGTCGTTGGCCACCGCCTCCCGCGTGGCCGTGTAGGCGGCATACTGTTGGGGCCAGCTAGGATGAAACCAGCCATCTTCGTAGACGGACGATTCATTCCCGAGGTACAGCGACAGGACCAGCTTCTTGCCTTCGTCCACAGTAGCTTTGACCCAGATGTAACGGGCCTTGACGACATTCTGGGCGTCTGTTCCGTTGGTAACCGTCAGGGACACGGTGTAAAAGCCTGGCGTGGTGTAGATGTGGGCGGGATTGCGTTCCAGGCTACATGGGGATCCGTCGCCGAAGTACCACTGGTAAGTAAGCGCGGAGTCCGTGCACGGCAATCCGGATACCGTAAACCGGACAGTCAGCGAAGCCAGTCCTTCCCGGACGTCGGCGACAAAGTCCAGATCGTTCAGGCTTTGGGAGAAATGCCCCGTGATCGACCGGGCGCGATCCATGGTAACGGAGATTTGGGCCGACATCGGATCGGCGTTTCCGATATCGCCTGTCCACCCCTCAAACGTTGAGCAGGCGCCCGGTGAGGCGGTAACGTTCACGACGGTGCCAGGCGGATAAATGCCGCTTTCCGGCGTCACCTGTCCGTCGCCATTTGCCGTTACGGAAAGGTGCTGCAACTGTACAAACACGGCCATTACCGTCTTGTCCGCATCCATGGTTATCGTGGCGGGCGTGGTGCTGCCCGTGAGATCGCCTTCCCAGTGGTCAAACATCCACCCGGCGGCCGGATTCGGCGTCAGCGTTACCACGGTCAGGCTGTTGTAACCGCCGCCCGGCGGATTGAGATTGATAGATCCGCTGCCCTGCACGGACGTTGTGAGCGTATAGATGGGCACTATGAACACGGCCGTTACCGACTTGTTCGCATTCATGATTAGCATGGACGGGTTTGTTGAGCCGGTTAGGTCGCCTTCCCAGTGGTCAAACAGCCACCCCGGATTGGCGACTGCCGTCAGCGTGACGGTGTCGCCGCCGTAATAGGTTCCCACGGGATCTACGGCGATCGACCCGCCACCGAGAACGGACGTACTGAGCGTGTAGACAGGTCGGCTGACGAAGACGGCCGTGACCGTCTTGTCCTCGTCCATCACGAGCGTAGCCGGGTTTGTCGAGCCCGTGAGGTCGCCTTCCCAATGGTCAAACAGCCAACCGATGTCAGGGGTAGCCGTCAGCGTGACTTCCTGGATGTTGTTGAAAGATCCGCCAGGGGGATCGACAGTGATGGATCCGCTCCCTTGTACAAACGTACTGAGGGTGTAGGTGGCCACGCTGGCGAAGTAGGCCGTCACGGTTTTATTCGTATCAATGGTGAGTGTGGCGGGATTTGTGGAACCGGTCAGGTCGCCTCCCCAGTGGTCAAATTCCCACCCGAGTTCGGCCTGGGCCGTCACGGTCACCTCGTCCCCGTAAGCGTACATCGGCGTCGCCGGGTCCAAAACCACTGACCCGCCGCCAACGACCGAAGTCGTAATCGTGTACTGATAGTCCTGAACGAATACGCCAACTACATGTTTGGGGCCGTCCATATACATATCGACGGGGTTGGTGTTGCCCGACAGGTCGCCTTCCCAATGGTCAAACCGCGAGCCTGTGCCGTCACCTATTTTGGCTTCCATGTTTACGTAAGAGTAGGCTTCTTTGACGCCGCCGCCGGGATTGACCGTGCCCTTGCCAATTGTGGAGGTAGTCAAGCGAAAACGTTTCTTCCAAACCGGACCAACAATGGCCGGACCCCGCACCGTATAGGTGATGGGGTTTTGTTCGGAGGTGCCTGGTCCTTCCGGCCCCGTGGGGAACTGGTCCTCAGGCAGGCCAAACCAGTAGGAGAAGACGTAGTCGTAACCGAGAGCGTCAAGATACTCGTTGGGAGTGGCGGTAAGCGTAATTTCGGTTTCGGCTTCGTAGGTCCCGTCCTCATCGGGCGGCGGGACTACCTCGACTGAGCCTTCCTCCGTCACCGCGTCGACAACAATGACCTCGTAGGCCTCGATAAAGTGGGCGGTTACGGTCTTGTTGCCGTTCACTAGCAACGGGCAGGGGTTTGTGTTTCCGGTCAGGTCGCCTTCCCAATGGTCAAACCGCCAACCCTCGTTTGGAATAGCTTCCACGGTGATGGTGCCGCCGGCGATAAACGAACCGGACGCCGGTGTAACCGTTCCATCGCCGACTGCTGAGGTGGTCACCGTATATCCGGACGTGAAGTTGGCCGTAACGCTCTTGTCCCCATTGACGATAATCTGCGTGGGATTCGCGCTGCCGCTGCAGTCGCCGGACCAAAAGTCGAACGCCGCACCCGGCCCCGGTTGCACAGTCAATGTCACGACCGTCCCGCATGCATACGATCCGCCGGGCGGATCCAGGATTACGCTCCCGTCTCCCTGGGTAGAGGTGGTCAGCGTGTGAGACAGCGTGCACTGGAAAACAGCCTTTGCCGTCATGTTCCTGGTTATTGAAACCGTTACGGGGTTAGTCGGCGCGCCCAGGAAGTCGGCTTCCCAGTGGTCAAAATTCGAGCCCTGTTCAGGCACGGCCGTCACGGTCACCGATGCCCCATAGGTGTACTGGCCCCCGGGAGGATCCAGGGTCACCGACCCGTGGCCTTCGACGGCAGTGTTCAGGGTGTAGGTGCCGGTGGAGACGAATACCGCCACAACGGTCTTGTCTCCGTTCATTACTATTGAAGTTGGGTTGGTGGCGCCCGTCAGATCGCCTTCCCAATGGTCGAATGCCCAGCCGGTTGACTCGACGGCCGTCAACGTGACCTCGGTCCCGTAATCGTAGACGTCGCCGGAAGGATCGAGTGCCACGATACCCTGGTCCGGGTCCGCTACGGTTACGGTTAACGTATGCGTATGAATGGCAAATACGGCGATTACCGACTTCTTGTCGTCCAGGAGCAGTTGCGCGGGATTCGTGCTGCCCGTAAGGTCGCCTTGCCACTCGACAAAATCCCAACCCGGTTCCGGTTGCGCCGTCAGCGTGACCGTCGTTCCGCACGGGTAGTTGGGTCCCGGTATGTCGGTGCTTACCGTGCCGCTTCCGCTGGTTTCAACGACAAGAACGGGTTCGTCGAACCCGGCGGTTATCGTATAAGAGTCGGGCGTGCCGAGGCCGTTGCCCGCCGCATCTTTCATGTTGGAGACTGTGAGCGTGACGGGTTGGCAGAACACCGGCGCTTCCGATTCCCACTCCAACGAATAGCTGATTGACGTTAATGCTTCTACGTTGTCCGGATATGTTGACAACGTACCGACGCCATCGCCGGAAAGCGCGTAATTCGCCTCGATGTCGGCCCCTTCAGTCATGGGCTCGCTGAAGTTGACAATCGCCGCTCCGCCCACAGGTAAGCTCTCCACCACGACGTCCACCAACGTCGGCGGCGTGCAGACTGAGTCGCATGACGCGCTATTGGGAGAAGTCAACGCATTGCCCGCGAAGTCGGTTACCGCACTGGCGACGGTGACAGTCACCTGCCCGTCGCATTGCATTTCGGCATCATTCCATGTAAGCACGATGTTTGGATTCGCGCTGAAATCGACGCTGCTTGGCGTAGCGGCCAGCGTGCCCATGCCCGACCCTGAGAGGGTATAGTTTGCCGGTAAAATGCAGCCAAGACTCACAAATTCGCTGAACGTTACCCGCAACTGATGATCGCTGACCGTTTCCAAACCCGTTACGGTCGGCGCCGTCGTATCGTAAATGGTGTTGTCGTCGCCGTTGCCCGAAGCCGCTGCGGAGCGGTTTCCGGCATTGTCTTGTGCAACGAGATCAAAAAAGTACGTCCCATCGCCGGTCATCCCGGTAAAGTTAAACGACCCGGACCCGCCCGTGCTGGTCAACCCGGAGTTCGTCCAGCTGCCAGTCACGTCTTTCTTGTACCAAAGCTCAACGTGGTGAAGCCCGCTTATGGTATCGTATGCCCCGCTGTAGGTAACCGTGATGGGGCTGCTGTTATCGTATGAGAGAGCCGAGGCAATCCCTGGTATGGGAGGCAAATCGTCGACAAACACCGCGGTAACGGACTTGTTGGCATTCATCGTCACGCCGACGGGATTCGATGTGCCACTCGCGTCCCCGGTCCAGTTCGAGAAGCGATAGCCGGCGGCCGGCGTTGCCGTGAGGTTGACAACGGTGCCCACCGTATACGTGCCTCCGCTGGGGCTCACCGTGCCGCTGTTGGCGGGTGAAACTGACGTGGTCAGTATGCACGTAATCTGCACGAAGTTGGCCGTTACGGATTTGTTGCTGTTCATCGTCAGGTTTACAGGATTTGTGGACCCGGTCAGGCTGCCCGTCCAATGCGAGAAAGTCCAGCCGGAGTTGGCGGTCGCCGTCAGCGTGACCACCGTTCCGGAACTATAGGTGCCGCCACTGGGCGTAATGGTCCCGCTGCCTACGGGGGAGACTGCGGTGGTAAGCGTGTACGTTAGGGGCGGGCTGGTGGCTTCTGCGCGGTGCATGCTGAAGGGCACAGTCACAGCTACCGTTACCAAGACAAACAGGGCGATCTTTTTCCACTCAAATCCGTACCTGCTCGGATCTGCGGCCATACGTTTCTTGTGCTCAGTCATTTGTCTTCCTCCATCCGAGAACAGGATATTTAGGACTTATAGCTTCTCCCGTGACTTTTCAATCTCCCGCTTCGTACCCGTACCTGCCAGGTTTCCGCACGCCTTGTTGCCGACAGTACGGTCTCCCTTTGCGGCAACTCTTTCCTGTCGGCCGCCCCCGCGCCTTTCTTCCGACACAAAAAGCGGCCTGTCCAGCGCCTTATGGCTGTTCCGTTGCGTCTTCCTTTGCCGCCAGCGCCTCGATCCGGGCGTCAATATCGCTGGATGCGGAACGGTCTTCGTACTCTCGCTTGACGCGTTCATAGGCTTGCCGTGCACCGCTCAAATCCCCCTCTTGCTTGAGGATTTCTGCCACGCGCAGCAGCGCCTCGGGGGCGTGAAAGCTGCTCGGATGGTCCTGTGCGAACTGCTCGTATGCAGCGACACACGCAGCACTGTTCTTCCCGTTTTCCCGCTCGTACATTACCGTTTTGCCGAAACCCGCGCTGGCACCCGGATGGGTTTCCGGCGGACAGCAATCGAGCACCCAGTCGTAAAACAGGGCCGCTTCTCCGGGATGGTTTGTCCCGGCAAACGCATTTCCCCAGACACACGCCAGAAGGCCTCGTATCTCGGGGTCAATCCCCGAATCTCTCACGACAGGCTCAACGAGCCCCGTGTCGGCCTCGTCCAGCATCTTCTCAAAATGTGCGAAACCGGCCCGCGTTTCCTCGCTGCTCGCGTCCTGCCGCGTGAGGTAGACGCCGAGTTCATAACGTACAATCCAGCGCATGATAGACAGCCGCTGCGACTGCACGTAATCCTCGACAAAAGCAACCGCTTTCGCGGCCGTCCGCGGTCCTGCCGCATGTGCCGCTTCGAGATAAACGTGTGCAAGATCAAACTTGGGCTCATCCTTGGGCTGGGCCGCTAGCAGGTTCTGAGCCAATTCGCAGCATTTGGTGAAGTAGGCGTTCGCTGCCGCCGGATCGGACGCCGCACGCCCTTTCAGCAAGTAGTATTTCCGAATTGCTTCCAAACCCTTCTGGCTCGGAACCAATTTGACCGAGGGCTCTACTCCGTCAACTTCCGCTTTGATAAGCCAACGCGTAAAACTCCAAGGCAGCGTGTCAGCATGGGCAGAAAGCGCTGCCCGTGTTTCTTTGCCTCTCCCGAGCGTATCCGCGACTTTCAGGTACTCTTCCAAGATCGTCTGTTTGTAGTCGTCGTCGAGGTCCTCTTCGAAAGCCCGCCAGGCCATCTCATAAAGGGCCTGGATATGTTCCCCTGCGCGCTTCGGATCGGACTCGGCAGCCCGTTGTGCACAGAGATAATGGTATTGGCCAAGGATGGTTAAGCCGGCCAGGCTCTTGAGGCTTTCGGGTGCGGGGAGCGCCTCCTCCAGCGCATCCAAGTCGGCGGATTCAAGCAGGTGCATTAAGTAATTGGCCCTTGAATCAGCCGCACGCGCGTGAGACATCGTGGGATACGCATCGATTAACGAAATGTAAGCCAAGATGGCGTCGATGTTCCTTCCCTGTTCACGAAGGTCTTCGGCAGTCGCGAAACCATTGCCGGCCTTCTCGTAATCGGAACCGGGCACCGTCGTCAGAACCAGCGAAGACAACAATGCCACGACAGGCTGCAATGCCCCCGTGGCCGCCGTCCCGTCACTCCCTTGTGCGCCTTTATTCTCTGCTGGTTCCGCGGCACCCTTTGGGGAGTCTGTCTCTGACGGTGCTGCATGGCCCACAGCGCCGCCCAAGCTCAGCAGCACCCCTATGATTAGATAAACGCAAAGTCTTTTCCTGAGAATCTGCATCATGATGCTGCCTCCTCTTGTGCCACACGTACAGCCCCATCTTATGTGATTGAGTGATCCCAAAGCTTCTTATATCATGAGCTGTAAACTTATGCAATACATATTTGGGATGTGTCGCGACTCGATGGTCACACCCCGTACGGTGAGAATATTCGATCAAGGTCGTAAGTTGTTTGTCCGATGTAAGTTGGGTTTTGGTCCTGGATCGAGGTTTATGCCGATTGATCGGGCGTAGAGGAGCGGGCTTCACCACCGATACGAACGCCACGCCGCATAGCCAACAAACGCGACATGACGCCATTCCTCGCACCCCATTCCCGCAGTTGAGGTCGGGAGGTCGTATCGATGTTGCCAACGGTGCCCCCAATCACTTTGCCGATGGACAATCCCCCGCCATCAAACCTGACTTCCTACACTTCGTCACCATGGAGTTTCGCTTACCGCATGTGATAAGGCAGGCCGGATGGATTTTCCGCAAGGACGCCCCGCCAGTTTTCAGGAAAGACAGTTCTCAGGAAGGACAACCTGGGTAGAAGGGGAAGAAATCGGTGTTCGGTAGAATACCGACGATATCGTCGCCGCGCCACATAAACTGAAATGTTGCGCCGCAGACGGTCTCGCTCGTTGTGCGCTCCGGCAGTGCGTACTCGAGGAAAATGTCGTAGGGCGGAGGTCGCCTTGGAACAAAGGCTGTCTGCGCCGGTCTAAAAGTGAGCGGGTGGCGGTCTAAAAGTGAAGCACCCGATGGGTTCATTATGTAAGTGTTGCTGTAGGTTGTCAAGCGGTTCTTGGCGTTCTTGAGACGGTAACTCTCTCCGTTGGCTTCAATGATGTGAACCCGGTGGGTAAGCCGGTCGAGTAACGCGCCTGTGAGTCGTTCATTGCCGAGGACCTCCGTCCAGTTTTCGAAGGGGAGGTTCGTGGTGATGATGACACTTTGTCGTTCGTAGGCACGGCTGAGGACCTCGAAGAGAAGTTCGGCGCCGGTCTTGGAAAAGGGGACATATCCAAGCTCATCGAAGATGAGGAGATGGTATCTGGCGAGTCGTTTGAAGAGCCGTTCGAGCTGGCGGTTATCTCGGGCTTCGAGGAGTTGGGTGACGAGCGCGGTGACGGTATGGAAACGGACGTGTTTCCCCTGGGCGCAGGCGGCATGGCCCAGCGCGGTGGCGATATGGGTCTTGCCGGTGCCGGGATTGCCCATGAACAGGATGTTCTCGCGTTGGTCGAGGTATTCGCCGCGCATGAGCTGGGTGACGAGGGGGCGGTTGATGGAGGGCTGGGCGGCGAAGTCAAAGGTGTCGAGGGTCTTGATGATGGGGAAGGCAGCGGCGCGGATACGGCGTTCGGCGGCTCGCTGTTCGCGTTCGAGGCACTCACGCTCGCATAAGCGGGCCAGGAATTCGATGGCATCCTGTCCCTCTTTGGCACAGGCGGCGGCAACGCTCTTGTACTCACGTTTGATGGTGGGCAGTTTCAAGAGCTTGAGGTAATGGTCGAGCAGCACGGTTGGGTGTTCGGTCCCCATTGCATGGGGCGCCATCAGTTCAGCCCTCCGAGCAGGGCGGCGTAGGCACGCAGATTGGGCGTGACACACGACGCCTGAGCTGACAATGAATGTCTATGCGCGCGTGCGAGGAAGCAAGCTGACTGAAGTCGCTGAAGCGGTCGGTCGGATAATCCTGCCACTCGCGAACATAGGATTAGCAGAACAGAATCCGAGAAGCCTTGTAACTCATTTGCCTCCAATTGGTTGTGCGAAAACTCGCTCTGCTTCGATTCCCGCCGCCTCCACGTCATGATTCTTCTACTTCTCACAATTACGGAGACGCGTCAGTAACGCGTCTTGGCTTATGACATAACGTCTTGGTATAAAGAGACTTGCGAATGTCGCACGGGGCTGGCTCTATCAGATGGAAAGGGCGCTGTTTCATAATAAATATATTACACAAGGATTGACAATTAGCCGTCGGGGTCGCATTTATGGAGACCCTCGCGATTCTGTTCCATTTTTGTGGGCTTTTCCTTTACCGGCGGCTTTTCCTCTTTTGTCGGCTTTTCCTTTACCGGCGGCGAGTAGACAGCGTCAAGCGCATCCTCGCGCTCGTCTTCAGTAAACCGCCATATTTTGTTAGCGAGCACTTTAGGGCGGCTGTACATCCCATTCTTGCCGATCACTTTACTGTCCCGCAGCTCCCCCACGATCACAACGGCCAATCCCTTGCGAAGCTTGCCAGCTGTCGTAGCCAGTTCTGCAAAAGCAGCAATCTGGATGAAATGGGCAGTTTGCTTGCCGTTGTGGCAACTGTTGAAGGCAATTTGGAAATCGCAGCATGGTAAGCCCTCTTTGGTGTACCGGACCTCAGGATCGTGGGTGCAGCGGCCTGACACTGTGACGTGATTCAAAGGTACAAATCTATGTTTCACGAAGGTTCTCCTATTTACGCTGTCTGGTGGGAAAGACAGCTGGGTTTGTTTCGAAAACAGTGGCATTGTCGAAATGACTTGTTTCCATCCGCCCCGACAAGGCGCAATACGACGACGTCCTCAGCATAGTGGTATTGTCGCCTGAACACGCCCGCCAGCGTTACGAGAGATCTCCGTAAGGGTTTCATGCCGGCGAACCGGAGATCGTTGCGCCACGGCCCGCGTAGGCGGTCGTCGATTTCCTCGTGCTCGAGCTCGTGCAGTCGGAGGGCCGCCCGGGCGGCCGTCGCTGGAAGGCCGTCCCGTATAGCGGCAAGTGCGTCAAGCACGATATCGCGTGCACGTTCCTTGGGCGTCTTTGGCGGCATCATCATTGGCGCACACGCCAGGAGTCGGCGAGCTCGCCCAGGGCTTTGGCTAGTCGCGCGGCCTCTCGCCAGTGTCCCCGGGCGTCGGCCTTCGTTATGCGTTCCTTGACGAATGTTAACCACGGCGTCTTGATCCGCTCTCCATGCAACGCATCCGCGGCCCGTTGCTCCAGGTGTTTCCACGCGCGACTTCTCATTGAGCCGACTCCCTCTGCACTCGACGGGCAATTTCGATGTCTCTCTCGGGAACGTTGGCGGTCTTGGCGCGATGATCGAGAAACGCGAGCCGCTTTTCGCGTGGGGTTCCATCACTCAGTAGGCTTTTCACCGCCGATACCACCGCGGGGAGCCCATACCTGCTGACGATTGTTGATATGTGATCAAGCGCCCGCTTCGAGCTGTCGTCAAGATGACGCGCGATAATCGCCACGGCGTCGCTATTCTTTGACTTCAGTGCCACGTCAAGTGAGTCGGCCGCAGGTTTGGCTTCGGCGGTCTGGAATTCCACGTAGACATGCACGAGCCGATCCCACTCCTCGCCTGTGAGATCCCCGCCGTGCTGTTGCCGAAAGCACCACACTTCCGTCGAGGATCCGAAACGGACGGTCCCCCCCGAATATGTGAAAACACCACCACCACAAGGAGGAGGTGGTGGTGGTGGTTGTATTTGTAATTCAGTATTTAAGAGGGCTTCTTTTTGATACCCTGGGGGTGGCTTCTTTTTGATACCCTGGGGTAGGGCTCTAATTTGAATCGGCAGGCTCTCAGGTGGTAGGGCTTCATTTTGGTACCTTACCCCCGTCGTTTGTCTCGGGGGTAGGGCTTCTTTTTGATACCCTGGGGTAGGGCTCAAATTAGTAGCCCTGCTTTGCTTGGTTCGAGTCGCCCGATCCTGTTGCGCGGTAGATTGCTTTTCGAGTCGCGCGACTTCGATCAATGTCGGCTGATAAGTCTGCCATGATTCCGACCACGCGAACAGGCCAGCTTTCAGGCGGACGGCGCAAAGAAAACCATGTTGCATCAGTTCTTCCCGCGCCCGGCTCCAAGCCGCACGGCATATCAGCCAACTACAACCCGTCCATGTGAAGGGGATACCCACGGGCGCCCGCCCGCTGGCCGTTGCCAAGCTCCACTTGCGCAGGAAGTCAATGAGCAGCACGCGGGCGGCCGCGGAGAGAAGACGGGCGGCCTCGCTGTCGAGGACCTCGTGACGGAGGATCGTAAAACCGGACGATTGCGGCGGCATTTCGGCCGGCCCGGTTATTGCGCCGCAGTCATCGACGGGTTCTGGCCGTCGATCCACGCGAAGAATTCTCCTTCGTTGACAAGAACCCGCCGGCCGCAGCGGACAATGCAACGGGAAAAGCCGTTTGATCCTGAGTTGAAGATCAACCAGCGAAGGCCGGCTTGGCTTGGCCAAGGGTGCTTTTCAGCGAATTGTTTTACGGTCAATAAGGTTGGAATCGTGGTTTCTGCACTCATGTCTCTGCCTTTCCTGTTACCCCGTGTTGTTGGGGCCATTATTCTATTGGCAGGAATGGCAGGTTCAATAGCAGGTAGGTTGCAGGTAATTTTACTTCTGCGGCGGGATTGTGTGTCTCGTGCTGGGCCAGCGGGACCGTCTTTTGGCCTACTGTGTTTCTAATTGCTGTTCCCTATTGCCGATAAAGGAATTTGTTTTGAAGTCGTCTAATCCCTTCAGTTCTGGCGGCAGGGAAACCTTTTGCACATTCAATCGCAGGCGAAACGACTTTTGGCTATCTGGTGGAAGCTTATTTAGCTCTCCCGCGGTGATTATTGGAACCAATTCTTGCGATAGCTTTTTCCTAAGCTCACGAAGTCGCGTGCGTAGCCGTTTAAATGCCCCACGGTTATGGTCTTGTTCCAGCAGATCACTCGTCAGCGCCCCCTCCTGATTATGGCTATAAGCCAGCAAAAGAAGTGTTCTGACGTACTTGCTTGGGTTTCTGAGATTAACCTCTCGAATGGCTTCCCCGTTGGAGCACAGCGAGACATGGAGCTTGTCAGTGGAAGGGAATGAAAACTTGATCTCGTCAATCTTTGGTATGGGTTTTTGCGTCTTAGCCTTCCCCGCCCTGACCTTTATCTTTGCTATTTCGTCTTTCCATCGGTCGGCAAAAGGGAGGTTCTTGCAAGCAACCACCGTCAATACGTCGTCTCGCAGGACAAGAACCTCTCCTTTGATACACCCGATTTGGCGGATAACTCCGTCAATCATGGCTTGCTCGAAAATAGAGTACAGGCGTTCATACAGTCGGTTGGCCGTGTCCTTTTCGCCACCCGGGTCAAGCAAATAAACTGGCGCCCATGACAATGCCCAAAACGGCATATCTGCCAGATCACTAAGTGGGTAAGTCGCGTTGGGATCAAGCCTCAATTCCGTCATGTTCGTCTCCCGTCAAGACACCCGCATGGTGAAGGTGCCGGGGCGGGCGGGTACGGTTCCCGCGTTCGGCCCGTCGGCCTAGCCCCGGCGAGAGAAGCTGCACGCCACGCGCCACTCTATGAGTGACTTCAAGAGATATTTCCATCATTCTGCGGCCCCTTCCTGCTCGCCTTCCACGTTGGCGAATAGCTTTGCATTCATCCGCGCCACAACGCCCGAGGTGTGCGCCTTGCCGATATGGGCGTATCGTTGCACCATGGCCAGCGTCTTATGCCCCAGGACGGCCGCAATCTCGGCAAGCGTGGCGCCGTTCATAGCGAGATAAGACGCGGCGGAATGCCTCAAATCGTGGAACCTGAAGTTCTTGATCCCGGCTTTGTCACGGGCGACTGCGAAGTCGCGATCGACGTCGGCGGGCTTCGCCAGGGTGGCATAGGGGAAACAACAGTCGGTGTCCAGTCGGCGGATCTTCGCGCGCCGTTTCATGCAGTCGAGAGCATGCCCGGTCAGAGGCACGGCCCTCGGCGTCTTGTTCTTTGTGTCGAGCAGCGTAAGTTGTCCCTGCTGCAAGTCCACATCCCGCCAGCGCAGCCCTAGAATTTCCCCCTTCCGGCAGCCGGTAGACAGCGCCAGGACTACCACGTCGTACAGGTTCGGATTTTCGCTTTCCCGGCAGGCCTCGAGCAGCTTCTTTCTTTCGTCATCGTCGAGGAAGCGAACGCGGTCCGCAGCCTCAGTCAGCCGGCCAATCTTCCGGAATGGCGTGTCATTCAACCAGCCCCATTCTTTGACGGCCACGGAAAACAGGTGAGACAGGACGGCCATGTATCGGTTAGCCGTTGCCGCGGTGGCAGACTTCTCTTGCATCAGGACGGCCCGCTGCTCGACTATCAGCGGCGCGTTGACATTGGCGAGCAGGTAGGCCCCGATCTGTTTGCCCCACCAATCCAACTGCCGTTCCTGAAATGGCGCCGTCCGCGGCTTCCTCGGCAGGATCTCCCGCCTGTACCGTTCAATCGCCGCGGCCATGGTGTGCTTCCGTCCCTCACGGGCGGGGAAGTGACGCCCCTCGTGGATCGCCGTTTCCGTCGCCGCGGCCCAGTCCTGGGCGTCCGCTTTCCGCTTGAACGTCTTTGTCTCTGCCGGGTGGCCTTTAATCCGCACGAAGGCCCGCCAACTAATCGCCCCGTCATCCCCCGTCCGCTTCATTATGCTCGCCATGGCTGTCTACCTCCTGTTGTTTCTGCCGGTCAGTATACAAGAGGTGGCGGTAAATGTCAACACAAGACTACAAGGCCCGTCACAAAGCAAAAACAGCCTGAAAATGCGGATTTTCAGATGGAGTCGTGTCATATGGTGCACCAATGGTGCAAACAGGCGGCTTTTTATCAGTGCACGAATATTGCACCATTTGGGGTTTTGTGCGGGGTATCGCGAGAAGAGACAAGGCCCGTAAAGGCTTTGCTGGAAATGGTTTAGAAATGGCAGCCCCTAGGGGGGTCGAACCCCTGTGACAGGACTGAGAATCCCGCATCCTAGACCACTAGATGAAGGGGCCGCCGGAAAAGTGGGCGCGGCGCGGGCCGCGGATTCAAAATTTGGCTGCCGGACTAGGAGTCGAACCTAGACTACCCTGATCCAGAGTCAGGTGCCCTACCAATTAGGCCATCCGGCAACGTGTTCAAAGCCTGTTTGCGCACCCTTTGAACAGGGTTCGCGCGACTTGAAATAATACCCAACTTTTGCGGGGGCTGTCAAGTTTTTACCCGGCCAAAAGGGCCTGCGTCACCAAAGGACGTTTTTACAGTTTCCCAGGAAATTGCGGGCCATTGGTACATGAGAGTCTCCAATGGACCTGCGCAAAACTCCCGTAGGTACGACATGACAATAGCCCAGCGAGGCACGGCCGCGCGCAGACCGTGACGACTTTTGCCGCGGGCTGCTAGCTCAGTTGCTCTTTCGTCTTTACAACCGCGAACCGAACCGCCTGCTCCGCCGTCATACCCCGCGCGCCTGTCGATTTCTTCCGGCCCCCCTTTAGGTTCCGGGTCAAGTTGTCCCAGACTCCATACTTACTCGACGGGTCGCCTCCAGGATCGAAGAAATCATGTCCCGCTGTTGCGTGAACGAGGGCAAACTCTGATAAAATGACCGCGAACGTTGACATTGGGAAACTAGGCGCATGCGACGATTCCTCTTGTGGCGGTTTTGGTTTTGCTTGTGAACTACTTAATACCTTAAGTATAATAAGTGTAAACCGAACCCCCGCATCTTGTCAAGGGAAATCGCATCGAACTATTTGTTCTCGACCCCTTGTAACTTGCCGGACGGAAACTGGGTTAGAATGGGCATTCTAGAGGAGGGAACAACAATGTCCAGGCTTCTGGCTGTTTTTATTCTTGCCGGCGCGGTTTCGGCCGGCGCGGCGGATTCCGTGCCGGCACTTCGCGCGGCCATTGACGCAACTAAAACGGGCGAACCAATTTCGAAGTACGTTTACGGCCAGTTTATCGAGCATTTGGGCCGCTGCATTTACGGCGGCATCTGGGCGGAGCGCCTCGAGGACCGCAAATTCTTTTACGACGTCGGATCGGACGAATCGCCGTGGCGGCTGCTGCTCGGGTTCCAGAAAGACCCGAAAAACATCGTGGTGGGCGGGTTGGTAAAGATGGTGGCGGAGAATGCCTACGCGGGCGAGCACTCGCCTTGCGTGCAGATGAGCGGCGAGGCCGGCCCCATCGGCATCATCCAGGACAAGATTCCCCTGTCCCGGGGCGAATATGTGGGCCGGATTGTGGTGGCGGCTGCGCCGTCGGCGGGTCCGATCGAAATGCACGTGGTATGGGGTCAACGCAAGAACGAGCGGCAGATCATCCGGATCGGCGATTTGGACGGATCGTGGCGGTCGGCGTCGTTCCGCTGTGCGGTCAAGGGCGACACGGAAAACGGGGGCGTGTGGATCATGGGCCACGGCAAGGGCGAGTTCCGGGTGGGCGCGGTGTCGCTGATGCGGGCGGACAACGTCTACGGGATGCGGCGCGACGTGCTCGAGATTCTGCGCGAACTCGATGCGCCCGTGTACCGCTGGCCGGGCGGCAATTTCGTGAGCGGCTACAACTGGCGCGACGGGATCGGCGACCCGGACCGGCGCCCGCCGCGAAAGAACCCCGCCTGGAAGGGCGTCGAGCATAATGATTTCGGCATCGACGAGTTCATCACGTTTTGCCGCGCGGTGGGCGCGGAGCCGTACATCGCCGTCAACAGCGGGCTTGGCAATGCAAAAGATGCGGCCGATGAGATCCAGTATGCCAACGGCAGCCTCGATACGCCCATGGGCAAGCTGCGCGCAGAAAACAGGCACCCCGACCCATACAAGGTGAAGTGGTGGGGCATCGGCAACGAGATGTACGGCGACTGGCAGCTCGGTCACGTCCCGCTCGAAGAGTACACAAAGCGCCATAACGAGTTTGCCGAAGTGATGCGGGCCGCGGACCCGTCCATCCAATTGGTTGGCGTCGGCGCGACCGGCGAATGGAGCAAGGCCATGCTGGCCAACTGTGCCGAACATATGGACCTGCTCAGCGAACATTTCTACTGCAACCAAAAAAAGGATCTGCTTGAACACATTCACCAGATCCCGAACGCGGTGCGGGACAAGGCCACGGCCCACCGCCAGTACCTGGCGGAAATCCCCGCCTTGGCGGACAAGAAAATCCCGATCGCGCTGGACGAGTGGAATTACTGGTACGGCGGGCACCGGTATGGCGAACTGGGCGTGCGTTACTATCTCAAGGATGGGCTTGGCATCGCGGAGGGCCTGCACGAGATGTTCCGCAACAGCGACCTGTTCTTTATGGCCAATTATGCGCAGACGGTGAACGTGCTGGGTGCGATAAAAACAACCGCGGACGCCGCGTCGTTCGAGCCGACGGGCCTGGTGCTGGCGATGTACCGCCGGCATTATGGAACGGTGCCGGTCGCAGTGTCGGGTGAACTCGATACGCTGGATGTGGCGGCGGCGTGGCGTGAGGATCGCAAGGCGCTGACGGTAGGCGTGATCAACCCGGCGGCCGAGCCGCGCGCCCTGGCACTCGACGTGAGCGGCGCCCAATTCGCCGGCAAAGGGCGAGTCTGGACAGTCGGGGGCAATGATCCGGAACTGTACAACCAGCCGGGCGTGAAACCTCGGGTGAAGATCGAGGAGTCCGCGCTGCGGAATGTTGGGGGCCAGTTGGAGGTTCCGGCGTTTAGCGCGTGCATATTTGAACTGGAGGTGAAGTAACCCCGGGGAGAACTGCGATGAATCTGGAACTGGTTGAGCAGGGGTGCCTGAAGTATCTCGAGCAGGCGTCGAGCCCGCTGGTGCCGTTGCGAGTGCTGCTGGCGCATTTGTGGAAAGACGAGCAGTTCGGCGGCGTTAGCGAACACGACCTGCTCTCGTTCCTGCGCAGGCACGAGCAGGTCCACATTATCGAGGCGGACGCGGAAGTCGACCCCGAACAGGCCGAGGCCATGGCCGAAGCCGGTTTTTCTCAAGGCCCGTACGTGATTCTCCGCACCCGCGTCCCCAGCAAGTCTGAAATGGCGGGCCTGATTTGCGAGCAACTGGAGAAGATGGTCGAGGCGCTTGATCGCGCCTCGGCGGAGGCCGTTGCAACCGGCGACGCCGGGGCACAACGGAGAATCCAGGAGCTGCTCGAGAGGTCGCGCGAATTCCGGGAAAAGCTCGGGGAAATCGATTAGAGAGTGCGCAACTGCGGGAAGAAAATCACCTCGCGGATGGAGGCGGAGTCGGTGAGGAGCATGGCAAGCCGGTCGATGCCGACGCCGAGCCCCGCGGTTGGGGGCATGCCGATTTCGAGCGCGGTGATGAAATCTTCATCAAGCCGCTGGGCCTCGTCGTCACCGAGTTCGCGCAGGCGCAACTGCGCCAGGAACCGTTCGCGCTGATCCACGGGATCGTTCAGTTCGCTGAACGCGTTGCACATCTCGAGCCCGCCGATGAACACCTGGAACCGCTCGGTGAGGTAAGGGTTGCCGCGTTTTTTCTTGGCGAGCGGCGAGATTTCGATGGGGTAGTCGTACAGGAACGTGGGCTGGATCAGGTGCGGCTGTACCCGGTCGCTCATGACGGTGTCGACGATCTTGCCGTAACCCATCGCCGGCTCGATTTCGACGCCGGCCCCTTTTGCGAGTTCTGCGGCGGCATCTCGGTCGCGTGTCGGCTCGAGGTCGATACCGCCATATTCGCGGATCGCGCCGAACAGCGTCATGCGTTTCCAGGGGCGGGTGACGTCGATGGTTGCGCCCTGGTACTCGAACGTGCGGCCGCCGATAACCTTCAGGACGATGGCCTCGAACATCTCCTCGGTCTCATCCATAAGGCCGGTGTAGTCCTGGTAGGCTTCGTAGAGTTCCATCATGGTGAACTCGGGATTGTGCCGGGTGTCGACGCCCTCGTTGCGGAAGCTGCGGTTGATTTCGAATACTTTTTCGAACCCGCCGACAATCAGCCGTTTGAGATAAAGCTCGGGCGCGACGCGCAGGTAGAGGTCGCGGTCGTAGGTGTTGTGGTGCGTAATGAACGGGCGCGCCGTTGCCCCGCCGGGAATCGGATGCAGCATCGGCGTCTCGACTTCGAGAAACCCCCGGCTCGTCAGCCATTCACGCATCGCGGTAACCACGCCAATCCGCCTGCGAAACTTCTCGAGCACTTCGGGATTGGCCACCATATCAAGGTACCGCTGGCGGTACCGGGTTTCGACGTCGGTCAGGCCGTGGTACTTCTCGGGCAGTGCGCGAAGTGACTTCGTGAGCAGTTCGTACCGGTCGAGAAACAGCGTCATCTCGCCGGTGCGTGTGCGCTTCACCTTGCCCGACCCCCCGACGAAATCGCCGATATCCAGATCGTCCAGGGCCTGGTAGGCCGCGTCGCCGAGGTTTTTCTGGCTGAAGAACAACTGGATCCTGCCGGTTTCGTCTCTGAGGTCGGCGAACGTGCTTTTTCCGTGGCTGCGGAACGCCGTCATCCGGCCGGCGACGGTGACATGAAGGTCTATTTGTTCGGCGTTCTGCGTGGCGGCCTCGGCCTGCTCGAATTCGGCGCGGGCGGCGCCGATCGTGGTGGACCGTTCGAACCGGTACTTGAACGGCTCATCGCCCCGGCCGCGGACCCGGTCGAGTTTGTTCAGTCGGTGCTGGATGAGGTCTTGTTCGGTGGAATGGTGCTGGTGTTCGTCCATGTCTGCCCTAAAGCGGCTAAGAAGCCGCGTTCAGAATCTTTGTTCGCAACCTTCAGCCAATATCTACGCGTCCTGCGCAGATGTCGCGAACAAAGAGTCTAATTGGAGGTAGAGTGTTTTCGTTCAAGATCCCATTTTAAATATGCCTCGACAAACATGTCGAGATCGCCATCGAGCACCCGGTTGACGTCGCTGGTTTCGGCGCCGGTCCGGTGGTCTTTGATCATCTGGTACGGCTGGAGTACATAGCTGCGGATCTGGCTGCCCCACGCGACGTCCTGCTGGCCGTCACGCTGCGCGGCCAGTTCCCGCTCTTTTTTCTTCACCTCGATGTCGTAGAGCTTCGCCCGGAGGAACTGCATGGCGACGGCCCGGTTGCGGTGTTGCGACCGCTCGATCTGGCACGCCGCCACGATGCCGGTGGGCAGGTGCGTGAGCCGGACGGCCGAACTGGTCTTGTTGACCTTTTGCCCGCCGGCGCCACTCGAGCGGAACACGTCCAATTTGAGGTCTTCCTCGCGTATCTCGATGTCGATGTCTTCATCGACTTCGGTGAGGACTTCGATCGCGGCGAACGAGGTGTGGCGGCGGGCATTGGCGTCGAACGGCGAGATCCGCACGAGCCGGTGCACGCCGGACTCGGATTTGAGGTTGCCGTAGGCGAACGGCCCGGTCACGGTGATGGTTACGCTCTTGATGCCGGCCTCGTCGCCCTCCTGGTAATCGATGACTTCGGTGACGTACTCGTGACGCTCGCAGTAACGCAGCACCATCCGGTAAAGGATCAGGGCCCAATCGCACGATTCGGTCCCGCCGGCGCCGGGATGTATGCTGAGGATGACGTTTTTGCTGTCGCGCGGGTCGGTGAACAGGCTGGTGAGTTCGAGCCGGCGGAGCCCCTCGTCCAGCGAGGTTACAAGCTGGGAGATTTCCGCCGTCATGGATTCGTCTGCGGATTCCTGCGCCAGTTCGACGAGCACCTGGGCGTCTTCGAGTTCGCGGGCCATGGTATCCGGGGCTGTGACGATACTTTTGAGCGCCTTGAGTTTCTGGAAAGTTTTTTGAGCCCGCTCCGGGTCGTCCCAGAACCCGGGCGTGGTCATTTCCTGTTCGATCCCGGCGATCTGGGCCTTTGTGCCGTCGACATTCAGACACTTCTGCAGATCGCCCAGCCGCTCGACGTATTCTTTGACCTGGGCGGCTTCCAACTCGTACATGGTTACTCCTGAGGCGGCTAAGAAGCCGCATTCAGAATCTTTGTTCGCGACCTCGAGCCAACCTCTACGCGTCGTGCGCAGATGTTGCAAACAAAGATTCTAATTCTCCAACAGCTTCCGTTTTTGTGGCGCAGGCATCCCGCCCGCACTGTTTTCTGGTAATCGTAAATTATACCCGATGACGTGGCTTCAGAACAGCGGGCCCGCGAGATAGTAGAGGGCCGGGGCGGCAAACAGGAAACCGTCGCACCGGTCGAGCACGCCGCCGTGGCCGGGAAACAGGGCGCCCGAATCTTTAACGCCCGCGGACCGTTTCATGGACGACTCGGCGAGGTCGCCTATCTGCGCGACAACCGAAAGCAAGGCGCCCACCCAGACATAGCGGCCCAGCGTCCAATCCGGCCAACCGCCGGTACGCCGGCTAATGGTGTAGACGACCGCCATGGCGCACAGCGTCAGGAGAAATCCGGCGGCCGCGCCTTCCCACGTCTTTGCGGGGCTGACGCGGGGGGCCATTTTATGTTTGCCCAGCGCGGAGCCGCCCAGGTACGCGAAGGCGTCCGTCACGGACACCGCCACCAGCAGAATCGTCACGAGACCGGGGCCGGTCACCGGCAGTTCATGCAGCAGGATCATGTGTGCCGCAAACCAACCCACATAGATGATGCCAAACGCGGATCCCGCCAAGCCTTCCACCGACAGGCGCGTGCGGGCCACGTGCACCAGCGACACCAGCAGAATCGCCACGTATAGGAGCAAGCAGGTCAAGCCGGGTGCACCGAACATGCCGCTGATAGCCACCATGGTGCCCGCGGCCACGCCCGCAACAGATTCAGCGGGGATTTGCTTGGCGCGCAGGAGGCTGAAATATTCAATCGTGCCGATACAGGCGAGCGTAGTTATGAAGAGCACGTAGAACACATCCAGTGTTGGCGCCCAGATCAGCAGCAGCGTGAGCGGCACCAAGACCAGCGTCGTCAGAAGACGCAGAATAAACGACCGCTTGAACATCATTTTCGAGCGCCGAACCGGCGGTGGCGCGACTGGTAGGTAAGGATGGCCTGGCGCAGATGCCTGCGGCGGAAATCCGGCCAGAGCACCGGCATCGGGACAAACTCGGCGTACGACAATTGCCACAGCATGAAATTGCTGACGCGCATCTCGCCGCTGGTCCGGATCAGCAAATCGAGATCGGGCAGGTAAGGCATATAGAGGTATTTGGCAAACTTTTTCTCGTCGATTTCGTCGAGTACCAGCTTGTTGCGCTTAACGGCGGCGGCGATGGCTCTGGCGGCGTCGGCAATTTCAGTGCGTGATCCATAATTGACCGCGACGTTGAGCAGCATGGATTTGTTGTTCTTGGTGCCTTCCTGGCAATAGGCGAGGTCTTTGATGGTTTCTTCATAGAGGCCGTCGGTCCGGCCCATGATGACGACCCGGATGTCCTGGCTGTTCATGTTGTCCAGTTCGAGGTAGATGTACTTGCTCATCATGGCGAACAATGCCTTGACCTCGGACTGGGGCCGGCGCCAGTTTTCCGTGGAGAACGCGTAAAGCGTCAGGACTTTGATCCCAAAATCCCGCGCGGCCTTGATGACCACACGCACGCTGCGTGTGCCCGCTTCGTGGCCGCGCGTCACGTCCAGCCCCCGTTTTTCCGCCCAACGCCCGTTGCCGTCCATGATAATGGCGACGTGGCGCGGCATCGACTTCGGGTCCATTTCCCTCTGCGCCATTAAAACCCTTTCAAAAAGCGGTCAGAATTCAGGAGTCAGAATTCAGAATATTGAAACCCATGGAATCGCATATAAAAAACCGACCGCTGTTCGTATCGCCAAAAGGTGAATAGTTCCGCATTTCGAGAAATGTCATAACCTGTTGCCATTCTGGCTCCTGAATTCCGACTCCTGAATTCCTCTCGCCTTTTACACTTCCATAATCTCGGCTTCTTTGCCCCTGAATGCTTCGTCGATTTTGTTGATGAAATCGTCGGTGATTTTCTGGACCTCCTCCGTGATTTTTCTGGCCTCGTCTTCGGGTAGGTCGCCGTCTTTCTGCATTTTTTTTGCGGCATCGACCTCGTGACGTCGGACGTTGCGAACAGCCACCCTCGCTTCCTCCGCCATCTTTCCCACCAGCTTCACGAGATCCTTGCGGCGCTCTTCGGTGAGTGGCGGAAACGGGATGCGGATCAGATGCCCGTCGTTGGACGGTGTCAGGTTGAGCGGCGAGGCGAGAATGGCCTTTTCGATAGCGCCGACCTGCGTGCGATCCCACGGCGCGATCACGAGCATGCGCGGCTCCGGGGTGGTGATATTGCCGAGCTGGTTGATCTTCATCCGCGTGCCGTAAACCTCCACCTCGATCGCGTCCAGCAGGCCCACCGATGCCCGGCCCGTGCGGATGTGCGTCAACTCCTGGCGGAAGTTGTCGAGGCTTTTCTGCATTTTTTCTCGTGCTTGCCTGGCCAGCGCATTGGACATGGGTCGATCTCCTTTTTCAAGCCGCGCCCGGGCGCGCGCCGGGCCGATTGCGGTGAACAGCGGCGCCCGCCGGCCCGGCCCATGCCGGGCGTACCTCCCCGCGACGGGTTCGCAGGCCGGCCTACTGTTCGAGGACGATAGTGCCTATTTTGTCCCCCCGCAATGCGCGAATAACGCTTCCGGGCGTGGTCAGGTTGAAAACCAGGATAGGTATCTTGTTCTCGCGGCACAACGAAACGGCCGCGGCGTCCATTACGCGCAGGTTCTTTTGCAGGACCTCCGCGTAAGACAGGTGATCGAACTTCGTGGCCTTGTGGTTCTGAGCGGGGTCTTCGTCGTAGATGCCGTCGACCTTCGTGGCCTTGAACAGGATGTCGGCACCGATTTCATTGGCCCTGAGCGCGGCCGCCGTGTCGGTGGTGAAAAATGGATTGCCGGTGCCGGCCCCAAAAATAACGACGCGCCCTTTCTCGAGGTGGCGCACGGCCCTGCGGCGGATGTACGGCTCGGCCACGGGCCGCATCTCGATCGCCGTCAGAACGCGCGTGGGCACGCCGCGTTTCTCGAGTGCCGCCTGGATCGCCATGGAGTTGATGACCGTGGCGAGCATGCCCATGTAATCGCCCGTAGGCCGGTCGAGGCCGGTTTCAGAAGATTTCGTGCCGCGGTAGATGTTTCCGCCGCCGATCACCAGGCCAATCTGAACGCCCAGCCCGTGGGCTTCCACGACTTCATCGGCAATGTGGCCGAGGGTAGGGAAATCGATGCCGGACGTGGCGGGGCCCTGGAGCGCCTCGCCGCTCAACTTCAGCAACACCCGCTTGTATTTCGGGGCGCCTTGCGACATCGCGTTTTACCTGTTTTAAGATTCCTTAACGGCCTGCGCCACTTCCTCGGCCAGGTTCGATTTCGGCTTCTCGATCCCTTCGCCCAACTGGAACCGGGCAAACCGGCGCACCTCGATCTTCTCGCCAATCCGGCCGCTCAGCTCTTTCATGAGGTCTTCGATGGTCCTGTCGGCGTCTTTCACGAACGCCTGCTCGAGCAGGCACACTTCCTTGTACCACTTCGTGAGCATGCCTTCAACGATCTTCGGCAGGACTTTCTCGGGCTTGCCCGTTTCACGGGCGCGCACCGTGTAGATTTCCTTTTCGGCGTCGAGCGCGTCCTGGGGCACGTCTTCGCGCCTCACCCACCGGGGTACGGCGCTGCAGACCTGCAGGCAAACGTCGTGGCAGAATTCCTGGAACGGTTCCGAGCGTGCGGCGAAGTCGGTTTCGCAGTTCACTTCGACAAGCACGCCGATCTTCCCGCCCATATGGATATACGAAGCCACTTTGCCTTCCGCGGCGACCCGCGCCGAACGTTTGGAAGCCTGGGCCATCCCGCGCTCGCGCAGCCATCTTACGGCGGCGTCGAAATCGCCGTTCGTTTCGGTCAGTGCCCGTTTGCAATCCATCATACCCGCGCCGGTCTGTTCGCGCAGCTTCGAAACGTCTTTCGCGGTAAATGCCATTATGCTTACTCCTCCAATGCGTCAGATGGAGCGCCTGACTCTTCGGCCCCGGCAGCGCCCTGACCCGCGGGGGCAGCCGCTTCAGCCGCAACTTCGGGTGCAACCGCGGCGGCCGTAGCCGGCTGGCGCGCCTCATCGGCTCCGACTTTCTCCATGCTCATCCGGCCTTCCATGACGGCGTCGGCCACGATCGAACAGAACAACTGGACGGCCCGGATGGCGTCGTCGTTGCCCGGGATCGGAATGGGGACGGTGTCGGGGTCGCAGTTGGTGTCGACAATGCCCACGCACGGGATGCCGAGACGGGCCGCTTCGCGCACGGCAATCGCCTCTTTCTTGGCGTCAATGACGAACAGGGCGTTGGGCAGGCCCGGCATGTTTTTGATGCCGCACAGGTTGGCGTCGAGCTTCTCGATTTGCTTGCGGAACTGGATGGCTTCTTTTTTCGTGAACTGCTCATCGAGTTTGCCGCTGGTATCGAGTTCCTCGAGCCGCTGCAGGTTGCGGATGCTCTGGCGGATGGTTTCCCAGTTGGTGAGCGTGCCGCCCAGCCACCGGTTGTTGACGTAGTACATGCCGCACCGCTGCGCCTCTCGGGCGACGGATTCCTGGGCCTGTTTTTTGGTGCCCACGAAAAGGATGGTGCCGCCGGCCGCCGTGATGTCGCGGATGCACACAAACGCCTTCCGAATTTGCTGCATGGTTTTTTGCAAATCGATGATGTAGATGCCGTTGCGCTGGCCGAAGATGTATCGGGCCATCTTGGGGTTCCAGCGACGGGTCTGGTGGCCGAAATGTATGCCGGCCTCCAGCAGTTGCCGCATCGTTACGATAGGCATGGTAGTGAAATTCCTTTCGGGTTACGTCGCGCAAGTGCGCGCATCCTCGGAACCCCGCGGCTTGTTCAGCGGCCGCGCAACTGGCGGAAAACCGAACTCCCAAGGCGACGGAACGCCCCGGAACACCCAAGCCACTTCACTCGAGGGGTTCCTGTGAATTAGAAAGCACAAAAAGATACCACAAAACCGGCATCACGCGCAACTTCAGGGTTTTGTTTGAATGACTCTGGCTGGGAAACGGCCCGTTTCACCGGTCAGGCGGGAAGAAAACCCGGGCCGCGGGCAGCGGCCCGGGTAAGAAGCGTCAGGCGTTGCTGGCGGCTGCCAGGCGATGGGTGCGGGAAGCCATTCGTATCTCGGCAAAAACTCTGGCCGCACACGTTGGGCAATACCCGTGGCTGATGCACATCTGGGATTCCGGCGCCATCGTCATCACCCAACGGCTGCCTTTGCGGATTTTCTTGCAGGAGCAACATTGAACTGTCATCATACTCTGCCTCGCTTTCTCGGAGCTTCGTACTTCAAATCCCGTTTCTCAACCGAGCATCGAGCGTGCCAACTAATTCAGCACTCGGAGCAGCTTGATTTAACTCGTTCAAAATCAATATAATACGCCGGTGTCGATCACGCGGCAGACGCGGAAAACCACGGCCGATTGGCCAGCAAGTCGGCATTTTCTGCCTTCAAGAAACTGTCAATCCGGCACAAAATGGTCATAACACCTGACAAGACCGAGCAACCCGCTATAAGTGTTGGAAATGTCTTAAACTGTCAATATAAAACCGGTCGCCGAAATTCCGCTTCCCCACAATATGCTGTATTTGGGCAAGAAGTCAAGTGCAATATGTGGATTTTTTAGTAGACAGGTGAAATATAGCCACCATTAGTAGTATGATGTTTCATGGGTTCGACGCCTCTGCGCGGGGCCTGACGGAGACTCAAAGATGATTGAGGTTAAGGGCCTGACGAAGTACTACGGGCAACTGGCGGCCATCGAGGACGTGTCATTTTCCGTCGACAAAGGCGAGATCCTCGGGTTTCTGGGGCCGAACGCGGCGGGCAAAACGACGGCCATGCGGATCCTGACGGGTTTCTCGCCGCCGTCGCGGGGGACAGCGGTCGTTGCCGGTTACGATATCAAGTCGGATCCGATCGAGGTGAAGCGGCGCGTGGGTTACCTGCCGGAGAGCGTGCCGTTGTACGGGGAGATGCTCGTTTCAAAGTTTCTGCAGTACGTGGCGGAAGTGAAGGGGGTGGAACGGGGGCGGCGGAAGGCGGAGGTGGGGCGCGTGATGGAGCGTTGCGGGCTTTCGAATGTCAGCCAGCGCGTTTGCCGCAACCTGTCCAAAGGCTATCGGCAGCGGGTGGGCCTTGCTCAGGCATTGATTGGCGACCCGCCGGTGCTCATCCTCGACGAGCCAACGGTCGGCCTGGACCCGCGCCAGGTCATCGAGATCCGGCAGGTCATCAAGGACCTGGGCCGGGACCATACCGTCCTTCTCAGCACGCACATCCTGCCGGAGGTGACGATGGTATGCGAGCGGGTGCTGATTATCAACCGCGGCCGGATTGTCGCGCAAGACACCGTGGCCAATCTGGCCGGGGGAACCGCCCGCTCGCTCGAAGAGATATTCATCTCCGCGGTTGCCCGCGATGCCGCGGACGACCAGGCGGCGGCGCATGTTGCGGCCGCCTCTGCAGGAGGCGCGTTATGAGAAACTCGTGGGCGGTCTGCAAACGGGAGTTTGCGAGCTATTTCACGACACCGATCGGCTACGTGGTCGTGGGCATATTCGCGGCGATTTCCGGGCTGGCATTCAGCGCCTCGTTCCTGTTCTACGCCAAGGTCAGCGTCAATCCTGCCATGTACGCCTATTCGAGCGTGCCGGATTTCGAGGAGACGCTGCTCAGCCCGTTCCTGACGTTTTGCGGCACGCTGATCGTGTTCATCGGGCCGCTGGTCACCATGCGGCTGCTGGCTGAAGAGCGGAACCGGGGTACGATGGAATTGCTCCTGACGCAACCGCTGCGCGACCGCGAGATCATTTTTGGGAAGTATCTGGCGGCGCTGGGCATGCTGGTGGTGATGATGGGCGTGGTGGCGGTTCACCTGCTGATCGTGTCGTGGTACGTGCAGGTCGAGGGCGCGGTGCTGGTGTTCGGTTTGGCCACGGTTTTCATGATGGGCGCGGCCTTTTTCAGCCTGGGCCTGTTCGTGTCGTCCGTAACCAGCAATCAGGTCACCGCCGGCACACTCACGTTCGGGCTGTGGTTCATCCTGTACATTCTTGGGTCGTTTGCCGAGGATCTTCCTGAAGCCAATCCGGCGCCCGAATCGTGGGGCGAAACGTTCAGGAACGGCGTCGGCTTTCTGTACGACATCTTCAGGGGGTTCTTGCACCAACTGCCCATCGATTTCCACGCCAAGGAAATGGCCAAAGGAATCGTCCAGCCGGAGGATATCGCCTATTATGTCCTGTTTGCGGCTTTCTTCCTGTTCCTCACGTTTCGCTCGCTCGAGAGCCGGAAGTGGAGGGCGTGATCAATGAAGCGGATTAGGACGGCAAGGACTGCGACGGGCCTGGTGGCGCTGGTGGCGCTGGTGGCGGGCGTGAACCTCGGTGTGCTGAAGTCGAACGCGTTCAGCCCGCTGGTGCTTGCGCCGCTGGCCGTGGGCGCAATGGCGGGAATTGCGTGGGTGGTCCTCACTCTCACCACGATCAGCAAAGAATCGTCCCGCGAAGGCAAGAGCCTGTACGGACTGGGCGCGGTGGTTTCGTCGGTCTTGTTTCTGGGCATCTGTGCCGTCGTTTACGCGTTTGCGCAGCACGCAAACAAGTCCTGGGACCTCACCAAAGAGGGGCGGCGCGACCTGTCCCCGCAGACCGTCCAGGTCCTGCAGACGCTTGACCAGGATGTGTCTGTAACAGCCTTCTTCATCCAGGTCGAGGACGAGTTGGTGAGTATCGCGCGCGACAAGACACGCCGGTTCCTCGACCAGTGCAACCGGTATACGTCTCACCTGAAAATCGAGTTTCTCGACCCGCAGGTCGACCGCGCCCGGCTCGATGCACTGGTAAAAACCCTCGCCTCGGCCCAGGGCACAGTCGTGCTGACCTGCGGCGTCAACCAGAAAGTCATCATGCTTTCGGGGGGCAGCCCGCGGCTCGAAGAGCGGGATTTCACGAACGCGCTGATCAATGTTGTGCGCAAATCAAGGCCCAAGATCGGGTTCCTTACCGGGCACGGCGAGCGCAGCATCGACGACCCAGACTCCAAAAACGGCGGGAGCATGCTCAAACAGTTGCTCGATGCGGAGTCGTACCAGCCCGAGCGGATGGCCATCCGGATCAGCAATGCCGAGATACCGCCGGAATACGATGCTATTGTGATCAACGGCCTCGGGATCGGCGGCGCCCAGTCGGACCTCCACCCCGAGGAAATCCGCGCGCTTGATGAATACCTGGATCGCGGTGGTCGCCTCCTCGTGCTGCTCGATCCGTGGCGAAAGGTGGCTTCCATGGCCGCCACGGAACAGCTTGTACCATGGCTGTCGCGCCGCTTGGGGATCGTGGCGGGCGCCGACATGGCCGTATCGCCCGAGACCAAATGGAATATCGAGATGAGCGCGGACGGCTCGCCCTTTGGCGAGCGGCCTAATGAGAGCGCATTCTTGGGCTGCTATAACGCCGGCCACCGCATTACGAAAAATACGGATCAGAAACTGGTGTTCAGCGTCGCACGCACGGTGGGCGCGGCGGAAAAACTTCCGGAAAATGTCGTGGCGACGGAATTGATCCGGACCACGCCCAATTTCTACGCGGAGTCCGACATTGAAATGCTGTTCACCGCCGGCAAGGCGGTAAAAACGCCTGTCGAGCGCGAGGGGCCGCTTCCGCTTGCGGTCGCCGCGACGGTAAAGACCGATTTTGCCCTTAACGACTCTGGCCAGACGCGCGATGCACGCGTGGTGGTGGTAGGCAACTCGGCATTTGCTTCCAACGGTCAGATCCGCCTGCCCGGCAACCTGAACTTCATGCTGAACGTGATCGCGTGGCTCACGGAAAACGAGGACCTGATCGCCATACGGCCCACCGGCAAGGAAGACCCCGCGATCATCTTGAGCGAAGGGGATCAGCGGACGGTGGTTTACGTAGCGGTGCTGGGGACGGTTCAGGCGGTGATTGCGGCGGGGCTGATAGCGTACGCGTTGCGGAGGAAGTACCAATGAGCAAGAAAGGCACGCTGGTACTGCTGGTTTTGCTCGTCGGCCTTTGTGCGGCCTATTGGGGCATGGTGCGGCTTGAAGAACACCGCGAGGTCCAGCAAATCCAAAGCAAAAAACTGTTCGACTTTCAGCCGGGAGAAATCACCGGCATCGAAATCGCGCAGTTGGGTCAACCGGCCGTGGCGGCTGAACGAACGGCATCCGGCCAATGGGCCATCGCGAAGCCCGACCCGTCTATCGATCCCAACCAGATCGTGTGGGATCGGGCCGCGAAAACGGTCGCGACGCTCGACAACGCACGGACTATCGAGACCGGCGGCGATCTGGCGGCGTATGGGCTGGACAAACCGGTGCTGGTTTTTACGGCGACGCGGGCGGAGGGTGCGCCCCTGCGGTTTGAATTCGGCGCGATGGATCCGACGCAGGCATACAGGTATGCGCGGCTCGACGGGCAGCTTGTGTTTCTGGTCAGCGTCGAGCAATTCCACGAATTGGACCGGTCGCTCGATCTGCTGCGAGACCGCCGCCTGTTCAAGGTCGGCGAGGAAGGCATTGGCCGGATCGAGTTTTCGCGGTTCCGCACGGCAAAAAACCTTTCGGGCGACCCAAACCAGCAGCCGGCAACGGAGGAGTCGGCGGTGGTTGTGGTGGAGAAACAGCCGGATGGCCGCTGGCAGATGGTCTCGCCGGAACAGGCCCCGGCCAACCGGGAGACGGTCGAGAAGATCGTGAGGGAAATTCAGTACAGCATGATTGTGGGCTTCATCGAGCAACCGGAATCACTGGACGATTATGGGCTGAATCCGCCCAAAGCGCGACTGACCATCTATACGGCCGCGGGAAGCGAGCCGCAGACGGTCCTGATGGGATCCCGCGGGGATCATGAATCCGCCAAAGGGTGCATTTACGCCAAATGGGCATCAAAACCGGCCGTCTTTCTGATGGATCCCAACGTGGCGGCCGTGTTGCCACAGGCGCCCAACGCCTTGCGCGAAGGACGGCTGTTCACGCGGGACGCCTCGAAGCTGCGGTCGATCCACTACAAGACGACCGACGCCGATTTCACACTCGAGAACGATCCCGAAAAAGGATGGCGCCTCGTCCAGCCGCCGGTGGAAGACACGGACCAGGTGGCGGTCTCGAACTTTATCGCATTTCTCAAGCAGCTTTCGGGTGGCAACTTCCCTGGGGATATGCCGGCGCTGGCTGGTTTTGACAACCCGCGGATTGCCATCCACTGCGAGTTCAACGGCGAAGAGCCCAGCGACATTCTTGTAGGCGCGCCGGTACCCGATGTCGGCAAGTCCTACGTGCGGCAGGACAACGGCGTAACCACGGTCTTGACCGAACTGGAAGTCAACGCGTTGTCGAGGACTCCCCTCGATTTCCAAAAGAAAACCTTGATGGAGTTCAACAAACTCGAGGCGAGAACAGTCGAGTTGAAACTGGATGGCGCCGAGTACGTCTTCGAGAAATTCCGGGGGCGGTGGGTGATTACGAAACCCGAGGGCCATGTATTCGGCAGTTCCAAAGAAATGGACCCCCTGATTGAAGCGCTCAGCCAGTTGCGCGCCGACAAAAAACTGGCCGATGACCCGGGCCAGGTGCCGGGCACGGGGCTGGATGCGCCTGTCGTGGAGATCTCTGTTAGTGCGGGTGCTGAAGGCGAAGAACCGGCGAAGCTGGGTCCCGTGGTCGTGGGCGGACCCACCCCCGAAGACTCGCAGTACCGGTACGCCACCTCGGCCCAGTGGCCCGGCGTGTATCTGGTCCGGCAGTCGTTGGTGGACGAGATCCGCGATACGGTCAAGGCAATCAGAAAACCCTGAGAAACCAAGCCAGAGGCGCAAGAGGCACAACTCCTTGCGTCTCTTGCCTTTACGAGCGCACACGCCGCTTCTTTTTTGTCCACCCTTGACAAAAAATTGGGGAGGGTGCACAATTATCATAGCTATGGTGTTGAACATCGGTCTATACGGGGCTGCCGGCTATTTGGCGTTTCCCCGGCAGTCTGTCCAAACGGGACGCGCGCTGGGCGACATGACGCGGCCAGAGCCGCCACCCATGCTGAACCGGCGCCCGCCGGATTTCGCGAAGGCGGGGTTTGGCGAGGGCTCGGTGTCTGTTCCTGGAGCGGCTATCCGGACCATCCGGCGCGGCGTCGAGTCGGCGCGCGAGGTGGTGCCGACGGTTGAAGATCTGCGGCGGGACTTGCGGGCGCGCCTATCGCGGGATCGCGAGGCGCGGAAGGCGGAGGCCGAGCAGCGCCATCAGGCGGAGCGGGCGCAACGAGCCGAAGAAGCCCCCGATCCCGTAAAAACAGCGGCCGCGGCCATCAACGTTTCGTTTGGCGGCAGCGACGCAAAAGGCGGAGCGTCGCTGCAAATCAACGGCCAAATCACCCGATATCCGGCATTCAATGAGCAGGCCGCCCCACAACCCTCGCCCGCACTCGATATCCGGGCCTGAGCAACGGGTTGCCATCCTTTCCCGAAACGCGAGTTCCTGAAAAAGCTGTACCCCAAACCCCATACCCCATACCCCATACCCGATTGGCGGGCGCAGGAGCGTTTTGGGACCCTGTCTTTTGGTATACTGGCATGTCAGGTAAACGCGCGTGCGCGTGCGCGAATTGCAGGAGCAGGCTATGCGGGTACTGGTAACGGGGGGTGGCGGGTATTTGGGATGCTGGCTGGTCCGTGGGCTGATCGAGCGCGGGCACAGCGTGCGCGTGTTTGACCGGTTTTGTTTTGGCGATCAGCCGGCGGCGGAATTCGCTACGCTCCCGCACTGCGAGGTGGTCCGCGGGGACATCCGGCGGCTGCAAGAGGCGCCGGGCCTGCTCGACGGGGTGGATGCTATCGCCCACCTCGCCGGCCTCGCCAATGACCCTTCCTGTGACCTCGACTTGGACATGACGGCCGACGTCAATGTCGAGAGTACCCGCGAGCTCGCCAGCAAAGCCGTCCAGAGCGGGGTGCGGCGTTTTTTGCTGGCATCCTCGTGTAGCGTGTACGGCAAGGGCGTGTTCGACTTCCTTGACGAACAAAGCCGGCCCAACCCGGTTTCGGCGTTTGCCTCGAGCAAACTCGAGGCGGAACGGGCCGTCCTGCAGATGAAAAACGGGGCGTTCGAGCCGGTGGTGGCACGGAACGCGACGCTTTTCGGCTGGTCGCCGCGGATGCGGTTCGACCTGGCGGTCAACCAGATGGTGGCGACGGCGGTTCAGGCTGGCAGCATCAAGGTGCTTGGCAACGGCAACCAGTGGCGTCCTTTCCTGCATGTACGCGACGCGGCACGGGCGTACGTGACGCTGCTCGAGGCGCCCGCCGAGGCCGTGCAGGGGGAGGTTTTCAACGTTGGCAGCGACGACGCCAACACCAAAATCATCGATTTAGCCAAACTCATCGCGGGCCAGTTGGGCGGGGTCGAAATCGAGATCCCCAAAGACGACGACGACCTGCGAAACTACCGGGTGAAGTTTGGCAAGTTCTGCGACACGTTCTCGTTTCAACGGCAGTGGTCGATCGACCAGGGCATTGCGGAAGTTCGCGACTTTCTCCGCCGAGAGGCGATCGACCCGTTCCACGAGATCTATTTCAACGTTCAGCGGATGAAACAACTGCTGGCGACGCCGGTTGACGAAGGCGGCGAACCCATCGCGGCGCGGTTTATTTCAATAGCAAAACCGTGCCTCGGCCCGGAGGAGGAGCAGGCGGTTGTCGAGGCGATCCGCAGCGGGTGGCTGACGTCGGGCCCGCACATCCCGGCGTTCGAGGAGGCATTCGGCCGGACGGTATCGGCTGCAAACACGGTGGCGGTGAGTTCGTGCACGGCGGCGTTGCACCTTTGCCTGGCGCACCTCGGCGTGGGGCCGGGCGACGAGGTGCTGACCTCGCCGATCACGTGGGCATCAACAGGCAACACGATCTTGCGAATGGGCGCGCACGTCACGTTCGCGGACATCCGTCCCGACACGCTGAACATCAATCCGGAGGCGATCGAGTCCGCCATTACGCCGCGCACCAAGGTGATCATGCCCGTGCACCTGGGTGGGCAGCCGTGCGAACTGGACTCGGTCTACGACATCGCCCGGCGCCGCGGCATCCCTGTCGTAGAAGACGCCGCGCACGCGATCGGTGCAGCCTACAAGGGGGTCCGCGTCGGCAGCTACGGCGATTTCGCCTGTTTCAGCTTCTACGCGATCAAAAACATCACCACCATGGAAGGCGGCACCATCACGGTCAAAGACCCCGATGCGGCGCGGCATTTGCGGTTGCTGGCGGCAAACGGGATGACAGCGACGGCCTGGGAACGGTACGGCCGGAGTGCGGTCGCCTCGCCCGCGGAAGTTGTCGAACCGGGATTCAAGTACCTGATGAGCAATGTCAGCGCGGCCATGGGAATCGAGCAGCTCAAAAAGTTCGCGTCGTTCAAGGCATGCCGGCGCCGGCTCGCGCAGATGTACATGTCGGTGCTTTCGGAAATCGAGGAGATCTCGCTGCCGCGGATCATTCCCGAGGCCGAACATGCCTGGCACCTGTTCATCATCCGCCTCAACCTGGGCAAGCTGAGCAAAAACCGCGACGAAATTGTGGCGGCGTTGCGCCGCGAGAACATCGGCACCAGCGTCAACTTCTACGGGCTGCATCTCCACCGGTACTACCGCGAGACGTTCGGCTGTCGGCCGGAGGATCTCCCCGAAGCCACGGCCGCATCCAACGAGGTGCTCTCGCTGCCGCTACACCCGCAGATGACGGACAAGAACGTCCACGAGGTGGTCGAGGCCATCAAGAAGGTGTTGGCGCACGCGCGGCGGTAACGGCAACGCCTACAGGACCTCCAAGAATGTTCAACGGGAAAAAAGTGGTGGTCGTGATGCCGGCGTACAACGCCGAGCAAACCCTGCGAAAAACCCACGAGGAAGTGCTCGCCCAGCCGTGCGTCGATGAAATCATCGTTGTCGACGACGCCAGCAACGACAACACCGCAAAAGTCGCCGCCACGCTCCCAAAAACCACTGTCCACGTTCACCCGAAGAACACCGGGTACGGCGGCAACCAGAAATCGTGTTACCGGATTGCGCTGGCGCGCGGCGCGGACATCGTCGTGATGGTTCACCCGGACTACCAGTACACGCCGGCGCTGATCCCGGCCATGGCCAGCGTGATCGGCAACGGCCTGTACGCCTGCGTGCTGGGCTCGCGCATCCTCGGCGGCTACGCCGTCAAGGGCGGGATGCCCTGGTGGAAATACGTGTCGAACCGGTTCCTGACGCTGGCGGAAAACGTGATGCTCGGCGCGAAACTCAGCGAGTACCACACCGGCTATCGGGCGTTCTCGCGCGAACTGATCGAGCAACTCCCGCTCGAGCATAATTCCGACAATTTCGTGTTCGACAACCAGATGCTCGCGCAGATTGTCTGGCTGGGTTACACGATCGCCGAGATCACGTGTCCCACCAAATATTCTTCCGAGGCGTCCAGCATCGACTTCGGGCACAGCGTGAAGTATGGGTTTGGTTGCCTGGCCACGGGGCTCGAGTTCCGGATGGCGCGGATGGGGCTCCTGAAGTCGAAGCGGTTTCCGGCCGCCGCAGCGAAATGAGTTCCAGTCGCAACAGGTTTGACGATTTTTTCGAAGACAACCGCTACACACGCCTGAAAAACCAGCTATACAACTACCAGGTCCGCAAGAGGGCGATTGAACGCGAGTTGGCCGCGGAGCCGATCCGCCTGGTCCTGGAAATAGGCAGCGGCATTTCACCCGTAATGACCAAAACCAACCAGATCGTATACTCGGAACTGTCGCTGTCCGCGTGCCGCGTGCTCAAGAAATTAACGGGCGGGGGCCATCACGTGGCAGCGGACGCAACGCGGCTGCCGTTCCACAGCGGGGCCTTCAGCCACGTTGTCTGTTCGGAAGTGCTTGAACATGTGCGGGACGACGACGCGGTGCTGCGGGAACTGGCCCGCGTAACCGCGCCAAACGGAACCGTAATCCTAACGGTTCCGCACAGGGAGTGTTTTTTCGCCAATGACGACCGGTACGTGCACCACTACCGGCGGTACGAGTTGAGGTCAATCGAGTTCAAGCTGCGCCAGGCCGGGCTGGAGCCGGGGCCGGTGAAAAAAGTTCTGGGCCCTCTCGAAAAGCTGACAATGATGGCCGCGGTCCTGGTGTTTGAGACGGTGGCACGCCGGCGGCGGGGCAGCGGAAGTGGGCGCGGATCGGGCAAGCTGCACACGCTGTACGTGTTGTTCAACCGGGTTTACGCGCACGTGGTGCGGCTCGACGCCTGGCTTATGCCGCGCTTCCTTTCGTCTTGCGTGCTTGTTAAAGCCGGTAAAGGAAGCGCGGTCAGGCCAGATCAATCAGGCAGTCCCGGCGCCCAGTGACCTGCAACACGATCGGCATCAGGTTCAGCCATTTTTGCGCTCTGTCCAGCACAATGCTGTCGGTCGTGACGACAAGGGCTTCCGACCGCTCCAGGATCCGGTCTGGATCCGGTTCCAGCGCGACCACCCAAGGCCACCCATGCTGGTTGGCCTGATCTCGCATAAGGGACGCCAACTTGCCGCTGTTGCTGACGGGCGCATCGAGGTACCACATACATTCGGCCACGCCCAGCCCCGACAGCGTTTCCCCAATCAGCCGCAGGGCCGGCAGCGTCTCTACAACTTTCCGGTAGGAGCCGTGGATACCGGCGATGTCACGGATGCAGCCGTCCCGCCCGCGGATCAATACGCCGCCGGACAACGCGCTCTCGACCGAGATCAGCACGTTGTACCCGTCGACCGCGAGCCGGCAGCCCGCTATGTCTGGCGCCGCCACTTCGTGGGCCTTGCGCCGGGCCACTGCGTCGTCCGAGCAGGCGGCGCGGGAAAGGGCGATGCGGTGGCGGGCGTGAAGCTGGTAGTGGTCGCCGACGAGTTTTAAAGCCGCGGTGTCACTGTATCCGCGCGTGAGCAGGTAAGAAAGATCGGCAACGGCTTTGCGGAGCACCGGCACCCATTTTGCCCGCGCGTGCGCGTCGCTGAACAGAGCGGCGTCTTGGGGGTGTTTACCGCGGTGGCTCTGTCGTTGCGGCATAGCCTATCTCTTACGCCCATTGTAGCGCAGGCGTCTCGCCTGCAATTGTTGCGCACGCCTGCCTTCTTGGGACGCGTGCAGGCGGGACGCCTGCGCTACAATTCTTTTGCGGCGGCGGCAATCGCCTTTATGTGATCCGGTGTGGTGCCGCAACAGCCGCCCACAATGCCGGCTCCCGCCGTCACGAGCGCCGGCACGAATGACGCCATCCGCGCGGGCGTTTCCGGAAACACATCGACATCGCCCTGGCGCACGGGCAGGCCCGCGTTGGCCTGCACCATGATGGGCGTATCGGGCGCGGCCGCGCGCAACTGCTCCACAATGCCCACCATCTGTTCAGGGCCTTGGCCGCAGTTGGTCCCGATGATGTCGGCGCCGGCCGCGATCATCTCCGTCGCCATATCCGCCGGGCTGACGCCCATCATGGTTCTATACTGGCCTTCGCCGATCCGGTCGAACGTGAAGGTGCATATCACGGGCAGGCGGGTATTTTGCTTGGCGGCGCGCACCGCGATCCCCGCTTCGTCGAGCGCCGTCATCGTCTCGACGCAAAGGGCGTCGGCCCCGCCGCGTTCGAGCGCGAGCGCCTGCTCGCGGAATGCCTCGTAGACGTCTTCTTCGGTGACGTCGCCCATCATAAGGATCTTGCCCGTGGGGCCCATCGAGGCAAACACGGCCTTATCGGCGCTGATGGCTTCGCGGGTGAGGCAGGCGGCCGCTTCGTTCAACTCGGCCGCGCGTGACTCGAGGCCGAAATGGGCCAGCTTCAGGCGGGAGCCGCCAAAACTGTTCGTCGAGACGAGGTCGGACCCGGCTTCGGCGTAGGCGCGGGCGATGTCGGCTACGGCATACGGGTGCTCGACGTTCCACAGTTCCGGGCACTCACCCGGCTTCATGCCTTTCTGCACGAGAAACGTGCCCCATGCGCCGTCGGAAACCAGCACCTTCTTCCTGTCGAGCATATCGAGAATCGATACCATGTCAGATTCGTTCCCTTCCTCAAAGAGAAAGCCTCTCACAACATGGCGCGGCTATGCGCACCCGTCGGAGAGGCTGTTAAATCAACGGCGCCGTCTCAGGCCGCGCCTTTTCAGGCGGCCAGAAACGTGATAGCGCCCTGCGGGTCCGGCGAGTATCCGTCAGCGCCAATTTTTTTGGCGAACTCGGCAGTCAGCGGCGCGCCGCCCACCATCACCCGCGTACCCGGCACCTGGTCCTTCAGGAGCTTTACGGTCTTTTCCATGTTGACCATGGTGGTGGTCAGGAGCGCGCTGAGGCCGACGGCCGCGCCGGGATTGTCCTTAACGGCCGCCAGGAATTTCTCCGGCGAAACGTCGACGCCAAGGTCGACCACTTTCCAGCCACCGCCTTCAACGACCATCGCCACCAGGTTCTTGCCGATGTCGTGGAGGTCGCCCTGGACGGTGCCGATGACGAACGTGCCCTTATGGTGCGCCTGGCCCGACTCGAACGCGGGCTTCAGGTGGGCCATCCCGGCGGACATGGCCTTGGCGGCCATGAGCAGGTCCGGCACAAACACTTTGTTCTCGCTGAACTTCTGCCCGACGCGGCCCATTCCGATGATAAGGCCCTTCCCCAACACGTCGTCGGGAGCGATGCCTTGATCGAGCGCCTGCTTGGTCAGTTCGTCGGCCCCATCCTGGCCCTTCATGTCCGGCGGGTAAGGCGAATTCTTGTTTACCTTCCCGCGTTCGATACAGATCGCGATTTGTTCGAGCAGATCAGCCATCACAAGCTCTCCTTCGTTACAAGACCCGCGTCAATATGTGCCAAGTTCCAGTCCCCGCTGGACAAAATACCGGTACGTCTCATACTCGACCTGGTCGGGGATGGAATGATCCGAGTGAAGAATGTAGCCATAGCCGTTCTTCACCACGGGTATTTTCTCCGCCAGTTCGCGCTCCACCACGGCCCGATCGTTCGTATACAGCTTCCGGACGTCGATGCCGCCCATCAATGATAACCGATCTCCATAGACCGAGTGCAACCGCAGCAGGTCCATCCCCGCTTTCACTTCAATCACCTGCAGGCAGTCGATGCCGGCCTCGATCATCCCGGGCACCAGCGGCTCGACATACCCGCAAGAATGCATTATGGCAGGTAACCGCAGGCTCTTGCAAAAATCCAGCGTCCGCCGGTGGCCCGGCTGAATGAACTCCCGGTACATGGCCAGCGACATGAACGGCCGGGCCTTGAACCCCAGGTCCTCGTAAAACCAGACGCCGTCCGGCGGCCCTTCTCGGGAAAACAGCGTCTCCATCAGCTCGACCGTGACCCGCGAATAGGTATCGGCCATGTCTTTCACCCAATCCGGGTCCTCGAGCATGCCCATCAGCATGTACTCGTGGCCGCACACCGGATGCATCAACTCGAACACGTTCACCCCGCTCCACGCGAAGAACCGCCCCGCTTTTTCCGTGGCCTGCCGGGCCTGCCTGTAGGCGTCAAAATCGATCCGGCGCGGGTCGGCTGCGAGGTGCGGCTTGATGTGCTCCAGCCAACTCGCGCGGTTTTTCACAAGGAAATCCACATGCTCCGGCGTGGCATCGTGGAGTTTATGCCGCCGCAGGACCGCCCCGTTGCCGTCGCGCTCGAGCACGGTCGCTTCCGTCTCCTCGATGGTTTCGGGCGCGAAGTCCAGGCGGGCCGTCAGGTTGAACGGCCAGCAGAGTTGCATGTCGAACCCGAAATGGTCCTCGAGCGGCTCATCGCGCCCGATGTGGCCTTCACCGGCCCACTTTTTCTGGGTATCCCCCCAAAAATGCTCGAACAAGCCGATCCGGTCAACGGGCCGGCGTTTTAAAATGAGGCTTATGCGCTCTTTTCCAGTCATCGGGGTGATACTACCATGTACGCGCCTTAGAATCCTTGTTCGCAACATCTGCGCGCTTCGCGACATCTGCGCGCTTCGCGACATCTGCGCGCTTCGCGACATCTGCGCGCTTCGCAACATCTGCGCACGACGCGTAGAGGTTGGCTCAAGGTCGCGAACAAAGATTCTGATTCCGGCTTGTTAAATGACCCCCGGCAGAGCCGGGGGCTTATTGTGGCGAGCCCCCCAAGGGGGCTGGTTCGCAAACACGGGGCCAACTCCATAACCCGTAGATTTAGCCTGCTTCAGCGGGCTCCTCTTTGCACCCTGCTTTAGCAGGGGTGGATACGTTCATGACAAACCGTCCATACGGTGCCATCACCTAATGCCCACCAACCACTGCCGAAGAGGTCAACCCTTTGTAAGTCCCCCGACAGAGCCGGGGGAGGGTTACCTGTGCCTTGCTTAGCCGCCTTACTCGACGATGAAGCCTTCTTTTTCGAGTTGTTTGATGAGTTCCGCCTTCGAGATTTTGGTGTAGACGGTGACTTTGAGGGGATCGATGGGCGAGAAGAACTTCTTGAATTTGCGCCGGTGCAACAGGTCGGCCATGATGAGCGCATCCTCGCACTCGAGCACCTGCACCGTGCGCAACCGGACGCGCTTGATGCCGCCGCGCCAGTCTTCGAGCGTGGTCATGACGTTCGAGGGGAATCGGTCGCTCCGGTTGTGCGCAAGCAGGTACTGCACGAACGCGTCCCCGTCGTGGCCTTCCTGAATGGCCCGGGTAAACGATTCTTTGCTGAGGTGGTAAACGGTGGCTTTTCCCGTGCTGGCGCGTTCGGTAAACTGGTCGAGCGGAACCGTGAGCAGGGGGTCCATATCCTGGCTTGGGACCACGATATCGAAGTTCGGTTGCACGACGATCTCCGCCTTGTGCTTGGGGAACGAGGCGGCGAGGTGCGGCGGCGTGGTTTCCGCCAGCAATCCCACGCCGAGCTCCGTGAGCCTGAACAGGCTGTCGCCATTGTCTTCGCCCCGGTCGACCATGCCCAGCCACACCAGCGTTTCTTCGAACGCCCGGACAATCGAACGCTCGGAATGGGCGGACGCGCCGGGGCTGACGTACTGCCAGTGGCCGCCCATGCACTTCAGCACGGGCTGCTCCTCGTCGGCCCGCGCGGCCATGGCGTGGCGAACCACGTCGACCGTCCCATACCAGGCGCCGGGCCGGATCGCCTCGACCAGGCCCGCCAGCAGGTGGCGCGGCATCGTTTCTTTATCGGCTGCGAGCATCCAATCGGCGATGATCCGGTGGCGGGCGACCCGGTCGAGTTTCAGCAGCGCGTCAAGCCGGCCCGCCCGCAGCTCGTTGTCGACCCGCGCCAGCCAGCCCACGCCCTGCCCCACCCAAAGGCACGTGTTCAGAGACGGCTCGACCTCTTCGCCGACAATCTCACTGAGCCGCTTGCGGTCTTCCCGGAACAGTTCCCCGTCGCCGCGGAGTCTTGCCGGTTTTGCGGCGATCGCGGCAACCAGCCGGCAGATCCGGTCGGAAAACCCGACGCCCTGGGATTCGACGACGGCGGGAGAATTCTTGTGCGGGCGCAGGCGCGTTTTGGCGTCGGTGCTCACGGCGCTGGCGTCGCGCCACTGGCGGGTCTCGGAAAGCAGGCCCGTGGCCCGCACCAGCCGGTCTTCTACGTCAAAGCGAAACATTTCAAACAGGGCCAGCCCGTCAAACAGCTCGGACAGCCCCTGCTCGACTTCGAATTCAGTCCCGCCGTGCAGCGCCCGGATCTTCGAGATCGGCATGATGCCTTCCTTCGAGTGCCAGACGATATCGAAAAGCTCTCGCGCGGTGGGCGAGAAATTGCGCGTCGCCACATAGCTGACGACCGAATCGGGCTGGTGGTAGCAACGCGCGATAACCTCTTCGGCGGCGGCCTTTTTGGCCAGCGGGCCGTCGAGGCCGGCTGTTTCCTCGAGAACCCGAAACTCCTGGGCGCTCAGCGATTTCACATGACGAAAAATCGAGGGGACGTCCCCGTGGTTCTCCAGCCCGCGCATGATGCGCCTCACCGCATTGGCGCCTTCGGCAGCGATTTTGATCTTCGTGAGGTCGACGAACAGAAACCGGTGATTGATGTCGACGAGGTACTCGATTTCCTCGTCGGGAATCTCAAGCTTCTTGGAAAGAAACCTGACCGTCAAGCCGGATCGACTGTTATTGGCCAACTCGCGCGCAATGCGAAAAGCCGACCGGCTGATCCCTTCCATCGCCGCAAGCAGGCTTGCCGCGTGTCGCATAGAAGAACCTCACAGATTTTCCCCGAAAAGGAAAAACTCCGAGTTGCATTATAAACAACAAAAAAGACTTTGACAAGCGGTTCATCCAAGAAACAAAGGCGCAGGGCGCGTTTGCATCCGTTGACGGCAGGACGGCCCTGCGGTTTTGCCCGGGGTTCTGTTAGAATCGCGGGCGATGACGTATCGACAACGATTGACACTTGCGGCGGTATGTTCGGTGGCGCTGCATCTGGTCATTCTCGCGCCCGGTGGCTGCCGATCAAGGACGCAGGGCCTCGTTTTGTCCCGGAACGAGCCGATTGTGCTCGAACTGCTGCCCGAACCCGCACCGCCGCCCGCCACGCCCACGCACCAACTGGTAGACGTCCTCGTCCCCGCGGAGGAGCGCATCAACACCACCGACTTGATCGCCGAGAAGCCATCCAAAGCCGCCGATGAGGTTGACGACGTTCCCGGCGCCCCTGATACGGGCGCCCCGCGGGTCGAGAACGTCACCGGCTTCGACCGGATTGCCAGTCGGGCGCCGGCGCCCGAGGCGGCGCCCGCGCCGCGCCGTGTGCGCGAACCCGTGCAGCCGCCGGACCTGCGCAGGGAGAAAGTGGCTGCCGCGGAGCCGAACCAGGCGGCGTCGGAATTGCTGATGCAAGACGAGCGAGGCATCGAGCGCGAGCCCCCCGCCGAATCGGGCATCCAACCTGAAACTGCTCCGCCGCTGCTCATGCCGCAGCCGGCGCGAGGCCGCATCGAGGGCGGCGTGAAACGCGCCGGCCTCATGGCGTTCGAGGCCATGGAAAGCGAGATAGCCCCGTATCTGAAAGTGATCCGGCAACGGGTCGAACGCAATTGGCGGACGGCCCTCCACACGCGCTATTCAGGCACGTCGCCCACGAGGGCCGTCCTCGATTGCGCCATTGCACCCGACGGGCATATCATCGAGGTGGCAATCGTCGAGCCGGGCGATTCGGCAACATTCGCGCCGCTGTGCAAACAGGCTATCGAAAACGCGGGGCCGTTTGACCCGTTTCCGTTTGAAGTGCCCGAAGTGTACCGGTCAAAGAACCTGGAAATACGCTGGACGTTCAGCTTTCTGGAATGAGGAGAGGCCATGTTTGAGACATTGGGGATGCTGCGGCACGGCGGGATGTGCATTGTGGCGCTGGGCGGGTGCTCGCTGGTTGCCGCAACCATCATCATCGAGCGGTCCCTGGCGCTTCGAAAAGACGTCGTGATGGAGCCGCATATCTTGCGCCTCGTGCGGGACTACAACGGCGACAAATCGGCCGAAGCCGCCGTGATGTCCTGCCGCCGGTCGGGGCGGCCGCTGGCGCGCGTGATCGAAGAGGTGCTGCAGACGCGCCACCTCGAGCATTCCCAGGCGGTCGAAGCCATCAACGCGACGGGGCGGTCGCAGGTGGCGCTGTTGGAACGGGGCCTGACGATGCTCGAGATCATCGGCGGAGTCAGCCCCCTGCTCGGCCTGCTCGGAACGGTGCTCGGGATGGTGGACGTTTTCGCCGCCATAACGGCATCGGGCATCGGCAACCCCCAAGTGCTCAGCGGCGGAATCTCAAAAGCCCTCATAACGACGGTCGCCGGCCTGTTTGTGGCAATCCCCACCGTGGGTTTTCACAGTTGGTTCAGCCGGCGCGTGGATGATTTCGCAACGGAAATGCAGAACGTATCGACGCAGTTTTCGTTTCGGGTGCGCGCGCCCGAGGCGCAGAAAGCCGGCGAGATTCACGGTCTCCGCTGAATGACTATCCCGTTTCCCTCGACCCGATAGCCGAACTCCGCCACAGGCCACTGCCGGATCATGAGGTCGAGGAGCGTCCGCACTTTTACGTCCCGGAACACGCCCGGCTCGACCGGCAATTGTCCGAGCCCGGGCTGGGCCGTCATTTCCACACCTATCTGGCGCGAGAGCGCGGGGAGGGCATCCCCGAGTTTGCCGACGCGGGAGATGTTGATAGGAGTGGACGGCAAGACAGCGGTGACTTTCTGGTTGAGAAACTCGGTCTGTGCCGCGGTCAGTTCGAGCGGGTTCAGCAGGGTTTCGCGGGGCGTGTTGGATTTCGCGTGCAGGAAAACGTATTCGGGCGTGGACTCCACGTCAAAGGCTTCTGCGGGCACGCGGGCCGATTTCAGCAGCGCGGCGAGGCACACGTCGAGGGGCGATTCGGCCAGGTTGAGCGCGCCGAGCTGCGCGTCGCCGATCACCTGGTCGGCCAGCAACGTTATGCCCAGCGAACTCGACATGAAAGCCAGGGCCTCAAACACCTTGGTCCTGTAACCGAACCCGACCGACGCCGTGATCGCCGCGAACGCCGGGTCAAGCCGGCCTTCCAGCGATACCGACTCCAGCGCTTCGTAGCCGGGAAAGTATAGGAAAACATAATAAGGGTTTTCTTCGACCTTGAGGTTCGCCGGGCTTGCCACGTCTTTTACCACCCGCTCGAACGGCGTCTTCTTCCAGTTTCTTGGGGGGATGGAAACGTATTCCAGCCCGTTCATGACGACCAGGCTGCCGCCGGTCGTATCCGCCAATGTAGAGACCAAATCGCCCAGCAGGATCGGCGCATCGAGGTCGAGGGTGACGGCCGGCCGGGGTTCTGTGGTCTGAGGGGCTGGCGCTCCGGGCGTGGGTGCGGTTCCCGGTTCGGGAACCGGTTTGCCGGTGGCGCAGCCCAACGCAATAAGTGCCAGCGCAGCCAGTATCCAAATCCGCATCATGCCGTTGCTCCAAAACCAGCCCATATTGCCAACAAACACCCACACCTTTATACTATACTTCATGGGACTCATTAGTTTCCTTTTGATACTGGCCATGCAGGCCGGCGCGGGCAACCAGGACCGCCAGCCCTACGTCATCCAGTTGAAAGACGGAACGGAACTCGTCGGCTTCTGGGAGCAGAGAGAGACGCAAAGCGGCGGGAAAGTGCGGGTAGAACTGGACACGCCCTGGATACAGGGCCCCCAGCGGAAAATGATCTCGCAAAGCGACATCATTTCGGCCCCCACACAGGAGCGCCCTACAGCCACGCTCAATCGCCGGCAGAAAGGCTATGCGGACGCGGGATTGGTGCAGGTGAGCGACTCCCTGGTGGTGCCAAGAGATAATTACGATCGGGCACAACGCGCACGCCAGATGGCCGGCCTCGACGCCGCGGAGGGCGAGCAGGCTGTCGAAACGGGCGAGACGTCCGGCGCGGATATGGCGGGAGCCGTTACCGCCGAGCCGGGCGTTGCACCGCCGCGCCCGGGTTTTTTCGAGCAATGGGGCGCGCATATCGGGCTGCTTTTGGTGGCGGTGCTGCTGACAGGCTTGGTGGTGCGGATGGCGTTCTTGTCGGGCGATTAAGCGTATAGAGTGCGGCCGCACTCCATACGTCAGCTTTTCATCCCGAAGAGTTCGTAGGCGTCAACGGGGTTGGCCTTGCCCTCGAGCACGATCGCGCCGATGGCGAGTGTTTCGGCGTAATCTTTAACTTGGCGCCACGTCGTCCCGCCGACGATGATCTGCCCGTTCTTGGCAATGTCGCACAACCTTCGGGCGGTGTTGACGTGGTCGCCGACCACCGTGAATTCCATCCGCATCGGCGAGCCGATATAGCCGGCGATGACCTCGCCGGTGTTGATGCCGACGCCCAGTTCGAGCCGGGGCCGGCCTTCCTCGAACCGGACCGCGTTGAGCTCGTTGTTCTTGGTTTGAATGGCGACGGCGGCCCGTGCCGCCCGGAGCGCGTCGTCTTCCGCGGCGATAGGCGCGCCGAACACGGCCATGAGTTCGTCGCCGATGTACTTGTCCAGGGTGCCTTTATAATTGAAGACGATCTGCGTCATGGCGCTGAAATGCTCGTTGAGCAGGCCCACCATCTCCTGCGGCGGCATTCGCTCGGCGATCGGCGTAAAGCCCCTGATATCGCAGAAAAGCGTGGTCACGATGCGTTTGCTCCCGCCCAACTCGAGGTTCGAGTCGTTGTCCATGATCTGGTCGACAATCGCCGGCGAGAGAAACCGAGAGAGGTTGCTCCGTTTCTTCTCGATGGCCAGATTGGCCTGGTAGAGATGAACGTTGTCGATGGCCATGGCGAGCTGGGCGGCCATCGAGGCGAACAGCTCGAGGTCTTCTTCATTGAAACTGACATCCCAGCGCCGCGTGTCGACGTAGATGGAACCCAGGATCCTGTCTTCCATTTTCAGGGGGACGGCCATGGCGCCGGTGATGCGCTGGCGGACCACGCTTTCGCGGAGGTTGAGGGCATCTTCGTTGCCGCCGGCCATTAATACGGGCTCGCCATCGATGGCGGCCTTGCCGGCGACTCCCATGCTCGGCGAACTGGCGGTCAGGTCCTGGCCCATCTCCCGCGCAACGCTCACGCGCAGGTTCCCGTCCTGCTCGCGCAACAGCACAAACCCCCGGTCCGCGTCCATGACTTCCATCGCCGTATCCAGCACATCCGACAACCGCCGCGACAAGTCAAAGTCCGACGCGATCAGCTTGCTGGCACGGTACAGCGCCGACAGCCGGCGGTAGGCCCGGCTCATCACCATCAAATCGTCCGGGCGCGGTGTCGGGGCCTGTTGTACCAGCGTGGTGCCGCCGGGCGCGGGCGTGCGGCCGGCGCGCGCAATCAGCGTCAGGTTATCGCCGACCCGATCCATTTCCTCGCGGATCTTGTCGACGTCCTGCAGGAGTTTCGAGTCGTGTTTCTGCGATTCATCCCGGCCGAACGACGTGTCGTCGCGATAGACCAGTCGGCACTTGCTGCCAAACCAGATCTCGTCCATATGCACCAGGGTGCGCTCGACCACTCGCTGCCGGTTGACGTAGGTCCCGTTGAGGCTTTTCTGGTCGAGCAGCACAAAGTTGTCGCCGCGCCGGTGGAGTTCCGCGTGGTGGCGGGAAACCTCCTCAGCCACCAGAACCACCTCGTTGTCTTCGGCCCGGCCGAAACGGATCAGGTGTTGCGACAGCGGCACCGTCACCGGAGGCACACCCGGCTGCTCAATGATCACTTGTGGCATCTGCGTATACTCGCATTGGCTCCACAAGCATAGTAGCAACCCCCAAGCCCGGCGTCAACGGGAAGATGGGCCAACCTCGCCGACGTCGGCCTTGCCCGGCACGCGACACGCCCACACCACAACAGCCGGCACGCGTTTCGCCGCGTCATTGAGCGGGACATCAGCGAGCAGGAAATCCGCGACGCGGGAGCAAAAGCCGAGGTCATCGAGCACTATTCCGACGACAAGTATTCGCCCAGCGCGTTGTTGCTGAGATTTACTGCGGTTGGACGCCGATTGCATTTTCAGGTATCATATATAGAGGCGGACTTGACAAGGATTATCACGATTTATGAGCCAGACCCAACCGACTGGATCGATCACAGGAAACGAACGTAATCATGTTTAGTTGCCATGTTTGCGGCGGCGCCGCCGCCAGGTCCGAGTTCGTGAGCGAAGTTTTCGCCATCGAAGGCCGCCGCGCGCTGGTGGAACATATCCCCGCGCAGGTCTGCGAGCGTTGCGGCGAGCCAACCTTCGCGCGCGAGACAACCGAACGTATTCGCCAACTCGTTCACGGCGCGCGGCCCGACAAGACCGTCCCCTTGGAAGTCTTTGCGCTCGTTTGACCGCGTCCGCCGCGTTCCCCACGCGCCACTCCGCCCAATCGGCTTCCCCGTATCCGCACGCAAACCGCCTTACCCGCGAAAACCGGGCAATTCTGCGCAATTCCGGGCAATTCCGGGGCAGACTACGGATTTCGCCCAACTGACTCACCTCCTGCCGATCTCAGTGCGAAGTTCTCAGTGCGACCCTCGATCCGGCTGATAAGTGGCGGCAGTCGCCCAGAGGCCAAACCATTCCTACCTACGGTCTACAGCCTACAGTCTCCAGCCTGTCCCGGTGCCTCTTCCGTCCCTTGCGTTAAGAATGTTCTTTCTTTGCGTTTCTCTGCGTCGGACCGTCCGCGGTCCGCCTTTTGTGGCTAAATAATCCCCGAATCCGCAAATCCTCCAGTCTTAGGACTCCGGACTCCAGACTCCGGACTCAACTTGCGCCTTCTCGCCGAAGATCGTACTATGCTCGATGTGTCGGCGGGCGGTTTGGGCCTGACAACGGAGTGGTCAGCGTATGAGCGAATTTGTGCTGGAGATGCGGGCGGTCACCAAACGGTTTCCGGGCGTGGTGGCGCTGGACAACGTCCAGTTTGACCTGCGCCCGGGCGAGGTCCACTGCCTGGTGGGCGAAAACGGCGCCGGCAAATCAACCCTCATGAAAATCCTGGCCGGCGCACAGCCCATGGATTCCGGGTCGATCCTGTTGTCGGGCGACCCCGTCAAGATCCAGTCGCCCCACCACGCCCAGCAACTCGGCATCAGCATGATTTACCAGGAGTTTAACCTCAGCCCCTACCTGAGTGTCGCCGAAAACATCTTCCTGGGCAGAGAACCCCGGCTGGGCAAGTCGCCGTTCATCAACTGGTCCAAAATGTACCGGGACGCCCGCGAGATTCTCGCCCGGATTAAAGTCGATCTCGACGTGCGCAAGCCCGTCAACGAATGCAGCGTCGCACAGCAGCAGATGGTCGAAATAGGCAAAGCGCTCTCGTTCAACTCGAAGATCATCGTCATGGACGAGCCGTCCGCCACACTCACCGAACACGAACTCAAGGCGTTGTTCGATCTCATTCACACCCTGCGCGGACAAGGCATCGGCCTCATCTACATCTCCCACCGGCTCGAAGAAATCTTCGAAATCGGCGATCGCGTCACCGTCATGCGCGACGGCCAGTACATCGGCACCAGCGACGTCGCCGACATGACCCGGGAAAAGATCATTCACATGATGGTAGGCCGCGAACTCAAAGACGAGTTCCCCAAACAGGTGTTTACGCCGGGCGAAGAACTCCTGCGCGTCGAGCGGCTGACCCGGGCCGGCGCGTTTTGCGACGTGTCGTTCAACGTCTGTGCGGGCGAAGTCGTCGGCCTCACGGGCCTGGTCGGCGCGGGCAGGACCGAAGTCGCCCGGGCCATATTCGGCGCCGACCCCATCGACAGCGGCCAGGTCTATCTGCGCGGGCAGGCCGTCACCATCAAATCGCCGCAGGACGCCATAGCCCGCGGCGTCGGCCTGCTCACCGAAGACCGCAAAGGCCAAGGGCTGGTGGTGGGTATGACCGTGCGGGAAAACTCGACGCTCGCCAACCTGAAGTCGCTCGTGAAGATCGTCTTTATCAACCGCCGGGCCGAACGTGACGTCACCAAACAGTTTGTCAAGGAATTGCAGATCAAGACGCCCAGCATCGAGCAGATCGTGCAGAACCTCAGCGGCGGCAACCAGCAGAAAGTCGTCCTGGCCAAGTGGCTGTTCACCAAATCGCAGGTCTTGATATTCGACGAACCCACCCGCGGCATTGACGTCGGCGCCAAAGTCGAAATCTACAAGCTCATGAACGAACTCGCCCGGAAAGGCGCGTCAATCCTCATGATCTCCAGCGAACTCCCCGAAGTACTCGGCATGTGCGACCGGATTCTCGTCATGCACGAAGGAAGGCTCGCAGGAGAACTGGCCCGAGCCGAAGCGACCCAGGAAAAAATCATGCGGCTCGCCACCGGCACTGCCGCAACCCCCCCGGCCGAGCCTGCCGCTGCCGCCGCCACCGGACCGGAAGCCGCCGAACAAATCTGAATTCTTTCTTGTACTACTAACCTTCAATTTCTTGTTGCCCCGCGCAAAATGTCTTGTGCACCTGGGATCCGGCGGTCAGGCACGGCCGGCGTGCGAGAAACTCAAATCAAAGCCTGTCATCCTGAGCGATCAAGCCCTGTGGCAGGGCTTTTTTGTGAAAGAAAACGAAGATCAAAACATGTCATCCAAAGCCCGCCCCAAAGCCTGTCATCCTGAGCGACCAAGCCCTGTCGCCAGGGCTTTTTTGTGGCAGAAAACCAAGATCAAAGCCTGTCATCCTGAGCCCCGCCAGCCACCGGCTTTGGGTACTGCGGCGAGGCGTCTGATGGCGGGGCGTGAGGATCCCCCCGCTCGGAACCAGTGGCGTCCCAAGAGGTCTTCGCAACAGCGACTAAGTCGGCGCGTTGGCCAGTCAACGCTCGATACGCCGATTTGGCTCCTCGTGTGGCGAGGGGAAACGGGACTTGGCAGCCGTTGCATGCCGGCGCGCATGTGCAGTAATCTCTGGCAATGGACAAGGAGCTTCCTATGAGGCGTTTTCTGATTGTATCCGCCGTTTTCGCCTTAACAACGTTGGCTGCGGGAGCGCAGCCTGCCAGCGTGACGTTTGAACAGGCAGACGGCCGCGTCTCCATCCTCATCGCCGGCAAGAACGTCGCTGTATACATCTACAACGATCCGGCCGTGATGCGGCCCTATTTCTGCCAGGTGAAAACGCCCGGCGGAATCCAAGTGACCAGGCTCCACCCGCCCGATCCCGTCGCCAACAAGCGCAACGACGATCACGAAACCATGCACCCGGGCCTCTGGCTGGCGTTCGGCGACCTCGATGGCGGCGACTACTGGCGAAACAAAACGGCCGTGCGCCACGTCCGGTTTGAAGGTCCGTTTACCGCTGAGGGCTCCGTGGGGCGCTTCGCCGTGGTCAACCGCTATGAGAACCCCGAGGGCGGCGAGCCGGTGTGCGAAGAAACCTGCACCTACTCAATTCATATCGCGCCGCAAGGCTACCTGATTACGGCTAAAAGTTCGTTTAGTTCCGAGAAAGATTTCTATTTCGGCGATCAGGAAGAGATGGGGTTCGGGATGCGCCTGAACACCCCGTTGACTGTCAAGTTTGGCTCGGGCGAGATCAGAAACAGCAACGGCGGCGTCAACGAAAAAGGAACCTGGGGCAACCAGGCCAAATGGTGCTCTGCCGCCGGCGTGATCGACGGCCGGCGCGTCGGCATTATCCTCATGCCGGACCCGGCCAACTTCAGGCCCTCGTGGTTTCACTCGCGCGACTACGGCCTCGTTGTTGCCAATCCGTTCGGCAAGAAAAGCATGATGGCGCCGGATGACGACGCCGTACAACCCGACCGCAGCCACACGCGGCAGTTGGGTTTTGGCGTGTTTGTGTTCGACCTCCCGCAGGATCAACAACCGGACTACAACCAGGCCTACGCGTTGTACCAGGCCGCCCTGGAGGCTCATGGTCGCTGAATCGGAACCGATTGGCATCGTAGGGCTCGGCCTCGTGGGCCGGGCCGTCGCGCACCGCCTGCTTGCCGCCGGCTACCCCGTGTTCGGGTACGACATCGACGAGACCGCGTGTGCCGCGGCCCGCGAAACCGGCGTCGACGTCTTGCCGGACGCCCAGGCCGTCGCCCGCCAGGCAAAAACCATCCTGCTGAGCTTGTTGACGTCGGAAAACCGGCGCGAGTTGATGTGGGGCAAGCAGGCCATGGCCGATACGCTTCAAACCGGCACCCTTATCCTCGACGCCATAACGGGCCGACCCGAAGACATCGAAGAAGATGCGCAGCGCCTCGCCAAAGACGGCGTGAAACTGGTGGACGTGTGCCTGTCCGGGTCGAGCCACGTAATCGGCGAGGGCCGCGCGCTCGCTTTGGTTGGCGACAGGGAGGAAGACGCGGATTATGCCGGCCTGCTTCAGGTTTTCTCGAAAGCGCAGTACTATTTCGGCGCGCCCGGCCAGGGCAACCGAGTCAAGCTGATCGTGAACCTGGTGTTCGGGTTGAACCGGCTCGTGCTGGCCGAAGCGCTGGGACTCGCCGAGCACGCCGGGTTTGATCTCGGCGAGATTCTCGAAGTGCTCCGCGCCGGCGACACCTATAGCACCGTCATGGACGCAAAAGGCCCCAAGATGGTGTCGGGCATCTACGAGCCGCCGGCGGCGCGCCTGGCCCAGCACGCCAAGGACGTCCACCTGATCCTCGAGTTCGCGCTCCAGGTTGGCGCGGCGGCGCCCATGTCGGAAACGCACGCCGGCCTCATCGACGCGCTTGTCCGCGACGGCTGGGGCGACTTCGACAACGCCGCCATTTTCGAGGCGTACCGACTGTGACCGGCGCGCCGTCTTGGAGGCGGCCGGGACCCGCGGGGCGAGGATCAGACGCGGCTGGCGGGCTGGCCATAGGCATAATCAGGCCCGCCGTTCCCGCTCGAACGGCTCGAGGATCAACTCCCCCAGGTCGTCCTTGTACTTCTCGATCGTAAACTCGCGCAACACCCGCTCATAACCTTGCCGCCCCAGCCGCTCCCGCAACGCCTGATTGCCCAGCAGTTTTCTCAGCGCGTCCGCAATCGCCTCCACGCTGCCCGTCTCGATCAGCAGGCCGGATTCGCCGTCGGCCACCGCATCGGGTATGCCGCCGTTGTTCGACCCGATTACGGGTTTCCCGCACGCGCCCGCTTCGATGTAGACGATGCCGAAACTCTCGATGTCGCCAAAGGGTTTTTTGATATACAGGCTCGGCAAAATAAACACGTCGCACGCGTGGTAGAATGCCACGATGTCGCGGTTACCGGGAAACAGGACGTGCTCCACCACGCCGCGTTCCGCCGCGAGGTCTTTGAGCCTCTTATCGTCGGGGCCGGCGCCGGCCACCACGTACATCGCGTCCGGGAACTGTTTGAGCAGGGCGGGCATCGCCTCGATCACGAGGTGCTGGCCTTTGCGGTGGGTCAAATGGCCCACGCTGAGAATAACCTGCTTGCCGGAGAGTTGCTCCCGCTTTCTAAACGCATCGAGATCCTGAGGGGGGGCAAATCTTTCCAGTTCAATTTTTGGGTGCAGGATGACGATCTTCTCACCCGGAACGCCCATGGAAACCAAATAGTCTTTCCCCCACCTGCTTATGGCGCTCACGCGGAACGCCTTTTGCAGAACTCGGAGGCGCAGCCTCCCCGCCGGCCCCCGCCTCTGTCTTACCAACTCGCTCCCGTAGGTGTGGACCGCATAAGGCATTCGGAAAAACCCCAGGAACAGGCCCGCCACGCCGGTCGGGTAACAATGGCTGAAATAGACGAGGTCGACCTTGTACCGCTTGGCCAGCCACAACGTCAAAACGAAGAACCGGACCACCGAAAACAGCGTCTTGAGTTTTGACTGCATCGAGTAATCGGACCGATGCACGGGAAAAGGGAGCGCGGAATCGATTCTCGCCGCGGTTTCTCTCGTCGCGGCATTCAGCACCCGGTGCGACGACGTATTGGTGCCCCACGGCGCAAGCACCATCACCTCGTCCGGGGGCAGGCTTTTGGCCATGGTCAACATGATCTGGCTGATGCCCCCCGAGACGGGCGGAAAGTTGTGCGCTACAAACAGGATTTTCACCGGCCGACGCCGCTCCGATCACGAACCCAGCACGTTCACTTGGAAAGCGGCTTCCCTCCAGTCCTCGTGTTCGAGAAAACCTCGTGTGTCGAATAACACCCTGTGACGGACGTGCTTCGATACCTGCCGCGGGTTGATATACCGGTAATCGTCATGATCCGTGAGCAGCAATATGCAGTCGGCGGCATTGAAACAGTCGTCGAGACTCGAAAGTTGGAACGGGAAGTTTTTCACATAGGGGTCGTTTACGGCAACCTTGACGCCAAGATCGATCAGTTGTTTCACAATCTGCAGCGAGGGGCTTTCCCGCATGTCGTCGACGTTGCCTTTGAAGGCCACGCCGAGCGCGGCGACTTTCGGCTCGTCCACCCCCTCGATCAGTTTCATGGTGCGCATCACCACATGGCCGGGCATCCCGTCGTTGCGCAACCGCGCCGCATGGATGATCTTTGCCTCGTCCGGAAACTGCTCGACCAGAAACCAGGGGTCCACCGAAATGCAATGGCCTCCAACTCCCGGCCCTGCCTTGTGGAGATTGACCCGCGGGTGCCTGTTGGCAAGCACCACCACCTCGCCAAAATTAATGCCCAGACGCTCGCACAGGATCGCCGTTTCGTTGGCCAGAGCGATGTTGACGTCGCGGAATGTGTTCTCGATGACTTTGACCATTTCGGCCGTGGTGACGTCGGTGAGGAAAATGCCGCCCTCGACGAAGGTCTTGTAAATGTCGCGGGCCTGTTGCGCGCAGTTTTTCGTCAAACCGCCGATCACCCGGTCATTCTGAATGAGCTCTTTCAGAATTCTTCCCGGTAACACCCGTTCTGGGCAATGGGCGAGACCGAAATCCTCCCCGGCCCGTAGGCCCGACCGCTCGAGGATGGGCGCCAGGAGGTTGCGGCATGTGCCCGGAGGCGACGTGGATTCCAGAATCACCAGCGAGCCTTTTTCGAGGAACGGCACGATCTGTTCTGCGGCCTGAACGATGTGTCGCATGTCGGCTTTTTTGTTCGAAGTCAATGGGGTGGGCACGGCGATGAAAAAGACGTCGGATTTCTCGGGCTCGACGGAAGCGTGGAGGTTGCCGGATTGTATGGCGGCCTTGACGACGGTTTGCAGGCCAGGTTCTTCGATGTGGATTCTCCCCTTGGCAAGGGTATCCACAACCCGGGGATTGATGTCCACCCCTAGCACGTGAAACCCGTTTGAAGCCAGCACGCTTGCCGTGGGCAGCCCGATGTAGCCGAGGCCGAGTACGCAAATCCGTTTCTTCATTCGTCACTCCTTAAACCGTGATGTCAAATCGTCCGCGATACGAATTCTGGCCAGTCCGTCGCCGTAGGGATTGATCGCGTTGGCCATCCGGGCGTACGCCGCGGAATCGTCCAAGAGGCGCTGGACGTGGCTGGTAATGCCATCGTAAGTTGTGCCCACCAGCACGGCCGTACCGGATTCAATGGCTTCAGGCCGTTCCGTCACTTCGCGCATCACCAGCACCGGTTTTCCCAGCGACGGCGCTTCTTCCTGTATGCCGCCTGAGTCGGTCAGCACCAGTGTCGACTTCTTCAAAAGATGCACAAACGGGACATACTCGAGCGGCGCGGTCAGGAACACGCGCTCCTCGCCCCCGAGCACCTGCCGGGCCACGCGCTGGACATTGGGGTTCGGATGCACGGGGTAGATCACGTCCACGGTCGGGTTGGACCTGGCGATATCTCTCATAGCGCGGCACATTTCCTCGAACGGCTTTCCGAAACTCTCGCGTCGGTGCGCGGTAACGAGGATCAGTCGGCGTCCATTGGATCCCGCGGCATCGAAGAGGGGGTTGTCGAACTGGTACGGTTTTTCAGCCACATCGAGAAGGGCGTCGATAACCGTGTTGCCCGTGACGCGTATGGAATCCTCGCCAAAACCTTCGTTGAGCAGGTTGCGGCGGGCCGATTGGGTCGGGGCGTAATGATAGTCGCACAGCGCGTCGCACAATCGCCGGTTAATCTCTTCGGGGAACGGCTGGTACTTGTCGTGCGTCCGCAAGCCTGCCTCGACATGGGCCACCGGGATTTTCTTGTAATAGGCAGCGAGGGCCGCGGCAAAGGAGGTCGTGGTGTCCCCGTGAACGAGGACCACATCCGGTCGTGCTTCGTCCAGCACCCCCTGCATGCCCGACAACACGTGGTTGGTAATATCCGTCAAATCCTGGTCGGGCTGCATGACGTTGAGGTCAAAATGCACTGGTAGTCCAAAGACCTGGATTACCTGATCGAGGAGATCCCGATGCTGGGCCGTCAGGCACACGCTTATTTCAAATTGGGAGGCGCGGCCCCCGATTTCTTTTATCACGGGGGCCATTTTAATGGCCTCGGGGCGCGTCCCAACAACGGCAAGAACTTTTATCATAACCAGTTAAACAACCTGTTTTCCCTCGGCCGGGAGGTGGCGGAAGCAAGTGCATTATAACGACTCGATGGCGCCATTCTAAAGTGGCCGCGCCAACAAGGTTATTTGCATAAGCCCAAGCACATCAGTATCATTTGAACGTGTTGAAAGTCTTTATTCTGTGAATATGAAGCCAAACTCGTGCCCAAAAAAAAACCGCTACACCTTCATCGCCTGGCAGCGGGAGGGCGAGGCGTTCCGGTTTACCCGGTTTGCGGCCGCGTTCGGGACAAAGACCCTCAACTTCTACCGAACCCGGTGGCTTGGAATCAGGCCGCCGCTACCCGTGCGCTATCTGCTGCAGGCTTGGGACACGGTTCGTGAATTGAGGAAGTCCCGGCCGGACGTGGTGGTTGTCCAGACGCCGCCGTTTCCTCTTACTCTGCTTGCGTGGCTGTATGCCCGGTGTTACGGGGCCAGATACGTTACCGACAACCATTCGGGCACGTTTACCGATCCCAAGTGGCTGCGATTCAATTTTATAGACCGGTTTTTGTTCCGGCGGGCCGCTGCGAATATTGCTCACAATTCTAAGAATTTCGACACCCTCGCCGGCTGGAAGGCCAACCGCCCGCTACTGATTCCGTCGCCGGCCGTGTTCCAGGATGAGATTCTGGACGAATCGGCACCGCTTCCTGCCGATTTGGAAGAGAAACTCTCCAAGAGCCAATGCAAAATCCTTTATGTCAATCGGTTTACCGCCTGGAATTGCTATAATGAGGCCATGGAAGCAGCCAGGCTGATGCCGGAGGCTGTATTCTTCATAACAGGGGATCCCGCGGTTGGGAACCTGGATTTGAGCCGGGTCCCTGAGAATGTTGTGCTGACCGGTCTGTTGCCGCGCAAGATTTTCATCAAACTGATGAGCAAGTGCGATGCCGTCCTGACTCTTACGAAACTCAAAGACGCCGTTGCCTGGACCTACCGGGATTGTCTGGCCTTGAAAAAGCCTTTTGTCGGCACTGATAATTGTGTTGCCAGAGAGCTGTTTGCAGAATTTGGGCTTTTTACAATTCCCGACCCGCGGGAAATTGCAGAACGGCTGAAGGAAGTGCTGGAACGAAGGGAAGAGTTCATCCCGAAGATGTCAACGTATATTGGACAGGACAAAGAGCGGTGGCAGCGTGATGTGCAAACGCTCGACAGCATGTTAACCTCCGGCTGAAAAGCCCTGGATAAAGAAGCAACCATGCCGGAAGCCGGAACAAAGGAAGGCCCGCTCGACAGCGTCAATCCCGCGGGGGCTCCTGCTGCAGCCGGAACCGCACCCCAAAAACCCGCCGGGGAAGCCGAGCAGATTTCGCACGGGTCGGACGACCGGTCGGAAATCTGGTGGGCGGGCGTGTTTGGCCGGCGGCGCAGCCGCTTCTTCCTGATGACGATCCAGGTGGCCGGCACGTGCGCCGTCTCGGTTGTGGCGGTGCTGATTTCCTACCTCATGCTCAATCACTGGCCCGAGTCCATGAAACCGGTGCGGTGGACCTTCCTGTCGCTGGGCCCCCTGGTGGCGCGGGTGCCGTTTGCGCCGGAATTCCGGGGCCATCTGCCCATGCTGGTACTGGCCCCCCTCATAAACGCGTTCGTGTTTCAATGGCAGGGCCTCTACCGCAGCGACTACAGCAATATCGTCCCGTTCGGGTCGTCCACGCGCATCATTAAAGGGTTGATCCTGGCCACCCTGATGCTGGCGGGCCTCGTCGTTGCCTATTCCTACTCCCAATACGGCCCGTCGTCGCCGCTGCCCCTGATGCTGATGGCCTATTACGTGTTCCTGGCGCTGTGGGGCCTGGTCCTGTTCCACTCGGGCGTGCTGACGTTCGTGCTGGTGCTCCAGGCGTTTGGCCTCAACCGCACCCGCGTCGCACTCATCCAGAATTTCGCCGCGCCGCCCGAACTCATCCGCGCGCTGGCCGCCCCGTCCTCCCAATACCAGCTCGTCGGCATGGCCTTGCTCAAGAGCCCGCCGCCACCCGACGCCGTCCAACCCGGTATCGAGTGTCTGGGGTCGGTCGACACGCTCGACGACATCATCAACGAGCACGAACTCGACGAAATCATACTCGCCATGGACCCCGCCACACTCTCCGCCGAGCAGCGCGCCGGCATCGCACAGACCTGCTGGCGGCTTGGCGTCGACCTCAAAATGGTCACCCCGTTCTACCCGTTCTTCCACACCAGCGCACGGCCGTTGTACATCGGTAACGTGTCGGTGCTCCAGGTCGAGAAGGTGGGGCTGTACGCGCGGTGGCCGCAAGTCTCCAAACGCTGCATGGACGTGGCCGTCTCCCTGATCGCCCTCACGTTCGCCGGCCCGGTCATCCTGCTGGCGATGCTGCTCATCAAGCTCGATTCGCCCGGGCCCGTCTTCTTCGTGCAAAAACGCGTCGGCCTCAACGGCAGGTCGTTTCGCATGCTGAAACTCCGGTCTATGCACACCAACGCCGATCCCAAAATACACCAGCAGTACCTGCAGCAACTTATCCGGCTGGGAACGGCCACCGAAGTCGACTCCAACGGCAAGCCCGTCTACAAGCTGGTCAACGACCCCCGCATCACGCGCGTCGGAAAGTTCATCCGAAAAACCAGCATCGACGAGTTGCCCCAGTTTATCAACGTCCTGCGCGGCGAGATGTCCATGGTCGGGCCGCGGCCACCCCTGAAATACGAGGTGGACGAATACGAAGACTGGCATTACAAGCGGCTCAACATCCGCCCGGGCATCACGGGCCTGTGGCAGGTCAGCGGCCGCAGCCGCCTTACCTATGAGCAAATGATTCAGCTTGATATAGCCTATATCGAGAACTGGTCACTCTGGACGGATATCAAGATCTTCTTGAAAACGATCCCGGTCGTACTCAAGCTGGGGCAATCCTACTGATGATCGAACGGCGCAAATACATCGTCTTCAACGCGGGCGCCTGGCTGGCCACGCTGGTCGTTGGCCTGTTTCTCCTGGTCATGCTGCGCGAATTCGGATCCAGGCTGAACGCCCGGCACGAGGCCCGCGCCCTCTTGGCCAAGGCCCGCACACAGGTGCGCGCCGGCAATACGAGCGACGCCCAGCGAAGCGCCGTCAACGCGCTCGCTGCTGCCCCCTCGATCGCGCCGGATATCATGAAATTGTTCAGCGGCCACTTGCTCGGCATGCCCGTGCTGGACGAGCGGCTCCGGCAGGTCTTCACAACGCAAAAAACCCCGGATACCGTCCTGGCGCAATATGAACTGCTCGCCGGCCGCCCCGAGCAGGCGTTGGAGCCGCTTCGCCGCTATGAGAAAAGCGGCGGCAAACAGCCGGGACCTTACCTCTGGCTGGGCCGCTTGTATGCGGACACCGGCGATTTCACTTCCGCAAGAAAAGCCTTTGATACGTACTGGAAATTGTCAAGAAGCACCTACCGCATCGGGCCCAACGAATGGATTGCCAAAAACGCCAATTCCGGCCCGCCGCTCGACAGGGCCTGGAAAATGTTCAGAATGGGCCTGTGGGACGACGTCACTTTTGTAATACCCTCGAGCGTCACACAGCCCGAGCGCCTTTTCTACCGGGCCCTCAGCTACGACCTCAACGGCGACACAGCCGCCGCCATCGAACTATACGCGCAACTCATCAATGAGCGCCCAACTCACTTGCCCGCGCTGAAACGACTGCATTTTTTGTCGGCGGAAAAAGGGAAATGACGATTCCCGGCAGTTTGGAGGCACGATTTCCGGCAGTTTGAAATCACATCTGTCCCCAAATCGCACTACTTCAAATACCGTTCCGCCGACTTCGCTTCTTCTTCATTGGCGTCACCGGCAGCCTTCTGCCATCGGCGCGCCGCATCGCGCACAGACTCGCCAAGACCCTGCTTCTTGAGCACCTCGCATAACTGCCGGTGCGACGGCCAGTCTCTGATATTTATGGCCAGAGCCCCCTGGAAAGCTTCCGCCGCTTCGCTCCACCGTCGAAGCGCCATCAGCGTCTCGCCATATCGCCGGTAGCACCAGACCCGCTGCTGCGGGTCGTCGAACTCCGCCTCGAGCGCGTCCACAAAAACTTTTGCCGCGGCTTCCGGCTGCCCGCTGTCCGCCAGCGATTTGGCCCGCGCCGCCACCACCTCGCCCACCCGGGCGCTCAGCCCGTCCACAAACCCGCCCCCGTGACGGGCGAAAACATATACAGACGCGGCAAACAGAACCGTCAAGATCACACCCACTAACAAGGAAAGCCGGCGAACCCGCCGGAACCGGCCCTCATCCATTCCCCCAATCAGCCCGGCGTATGGCGTCACGTGGCCTCCATGATCTCCTTGGGATTGCGCACGTGCGCGATCGCTTCGTCGTACGAGATCAAGCCCTCCATGTAGAGGTTCTTGACGCACCGGTCCATGGTGATCATCCCGTCTTTCGTGTTGGTCTCGAGGATGCTGTACAACTGGTGCGTTTTCCCCTCGCGGATCAGGTTCGCCGTGGCGGTCGTATTCTTCAGCAGTTCATACGCCAGCACGCGCCCTTTCCCGTCCTCCGTCGCCAGCAGACGCTGCGAAAGAATCGCCAGCAGCGACATCGACAACTGGAACCGGATCTGCTGCTGCTGGTCGCCGGGAAACACGTCGATGATGCGGTCGACGGTCTGGATCGCGTCGTTGGTGTGCAGCGTGGCCAGGACGAGATGGCCGGTTTCGGCCGCCCGAAGCGCCGCCTGGATTGTCTCGAGGTCGCGCATCTCGCCGATCAGAATGACGTCAGGCGTCTGGCGCAGGACGTATTTGAGTGCGTTGGCAAAACTGAGGGTGTCCCCGCCAATCTCTCGCTGATCAATGATGCTGTGCTTGTGGTAATGGACGTACTCGATCGGATCTTCGACCGTGATAACGTGGCTGGTGCGCTTATTGTTCACAACATCGATTATGGACGCGAGCGTGGTGGTCTTACCGTGGCCGGTCGGCCCCGTCACAAGCACCAGGCCCTGCTTCGCCATCGCCAGTTTCTCGATGTACTCGGGCAGACCCAACTCTTTGAGCGACGGGATGACTTCGGGGATCGGGCGCAACGCCGCCGTAACCGCCTCTTTTTGCAGATATACGTTGACGCGGAACCGGTGTTTCCGGCCTACGGCAAGCGAGAAATCGAGTTCCTTGTCCACTTCAAACCGAGCGCGCTGTTCCTTCGTGAGAAAGCTGTAGATCAACTGCTGGGCCTGTTCGGGCGTAAGCGAGTCGTTGGGCGTCCGGAACAGTTCGCCGTTCACCCTCAGCATCGGCGGCGCCCCCGCCGTGATCAGCAGGTCTGACGCTTTTTCCTTGGCCACGAGTTCCAGAAGCGGTTTGATTTCCATACGGCTCCCTTCCACCAGTTCAATCGGCCACCCCTAAAACCAAGTTCCATAAAAGAATACAGCACATCCCGCTCCGGCGCAACCGCAACGCCTATTCTTATAGGCGCTTAACGCCTATTCTTATAGGCGCCACTTACTCGATCACACGCACCTCTTCGATCAAATCTATGCCAAACCGGTCGCGCACGCACTGCTTGCACAGGTTGATCAGGTAGACAATGTCCTGAAATGTCGCCCCGTTGTCGTTCATGATGAAGTTGGCATGGATTTCGCTGATCACGGCACCGCCACGCCGCGCGCCTTTCAGCCCGCACGCCTCGATCAGGCGCCCCGCATGCTTGCCCGTCGGGTTTTTGAACACGCTCCCGCAACAGTGCCCCTGCGGCTGTTTCTCGCGGCGGCGCTCGAGGTAGTGGTCGTAGACGGCCCGCTGGTCTTTGTCCGACCGGGTGAACCTGAACCGGCCCCGCAGGATCAGGTCGTCCCCGCCGCAAAACGTCTGCTGCCTGTAACCGCACTGCGTTTTATCCACCGCCACTGTTTTCACCCCCTCCCGCGTGACTAAATCGGCCGATTCGAGAAAGTCGCTCGTCGAACCGTTCACGGTGCCCGCGTTCATAAACATCGCGCCGCCCACCGACCCCGGGATGCCCGCCCACGCGCCCGCCCCCTCATAGTTGTTGGCCAGGACCACGTCGCACACCAGCCGGTCCAGTTCCAGCCCCGACTCGACCACGTAGCTGTCCCCGCCCAATGCGGCCACCTTGTCGAGGCGTTCCGTCATCAGCACAATGCCCGGAAACCCCGCGTCCGAGATCAGAACGTTGCTGCCCTTCCCAAGCACCAGCCACCGCCCCGGCTGCGACACCATCCACCGGTACGCGGCCACGGCCTCGTCCGCCGACCGCGGAAACAGCGCAAGCCGCGCCGGGCCGCCCACCCGGTACCACGTCGCCGGCCCAAGCACGTAATTCGCCACGGCAAAATCAAAAGGCGCGTCCATCCGGCTCCTTTACAGCCTGTTTCGGGACAGAATACCAGAAATTGCCTATCAAAAAACGCTGGTCCGTACTACTATCCGTCAACTTCTTGTTTTCTTGCGCAGAAGTTCAAGCTTCGATGCCGTGCATTGGGACGCCCCCCGGCAGTTGTGGGGGGTGTCCCACTTTTGTCGGCAAGGCGGGCATGTTCAAAAAAAGGGACACCTCCCACAACTGCCGGGAGGCGTCCCAACGGGGGTGTACCAATGTTGGGTTTTTGGTTCGGCCGTGGCCGCGCCATGTTTGTCCGTGCTCGTCCGTACGCCTGACTGCCCAAAGTTGAATCTGCGCCAGCGGAATGGCAAAGTGCTTGGCGGGCGCGGCCTGGCGCGCCAAAGGAGGCTCCATGAAGAACCAGCACCTGTCCCGCCGCAATTTCCTCAACCTTACCGCCGCCGGCATTTTGGGCAGTTTCGCCCTCACGCGCAACCTCCGCGCCGACCAAACCGCCCCCGCCCGCCTCGCACTTACCCACGGCGATTCCCGGGCCGACAACGTATACCAGGCGCTGAAACGTATCGAGCCCGAGGTCCGGCAGGCGCTGGCTTCGAAAAAACGCATTCTGATCAAGCCGAACATGGTGGTCGTTCATCGGCAGTTGTGCGCCACCCACGCCGAATGTATGGAGGGCATCCTCGAATTCTTCTCGGGCCTCACCAAAAACGAAATCGCCGTCGCCGAAACCCCCGCAAACGGGCCCGCCATGACCGGCTACGACAACTACGGCTACCTGCGCCTCAAGGACAAGTATAACGTGAAGTTCCTCGAGCTCGACGAGCAGCCGTTCGAGTTCGACTACCTCACCAACGAGCGGTACCGCCCGCAGCGCGTCCGGTTTTCCACGTTTCTTACGGAACCCGACGTGTTTCTTGTATCGACCGCCCCCATGAAAACCCATGACCGGGCCATCGTCACGCTCGGGCTTAAAAACATCGTCGTCGGCTCACTGCTGAAAGACCCGGGGTTCACCTGGGGACCGGACAGCAAGGGCACATCCGACAAGCATATCGTTCACGGCGGCAACGACAACCAGGGAATCCATTTCAATATGTTTAGGCTGGCGAGGCGCGTGACGCCGCATCTCTCCGTCCTCGATGGGTTCGAGGCCATGGAAGGCGACGGGCCCGTCAACGGCACGCCCGTCGACCACAAAGTCGCCGTCGCCAGCACCGATTGGCTCGCCGCAGACACCTCCGCCGCGCGCCTGATGGGGTTCGATCACACCAAGATTGGTTACATGGTCTTCGCCCAACAGGCCGGCATGGGCCAGGCGAGCGCGGAACAGATTGAGGTGCTCGGTCCGGCGGTCGCGGAACTCGCGCGGCAATACAAACCACACCAGAAGGTCCAGGAGCAGTATAAGTGGATGGACTGATTGCGAATTTTACACTACAGCCTTCTCTGGACGGCTTTTTGGCCTTCGGCGGCGGGCGCGAAAAAATCTTCTGTGGTTAGTTTCAGTACTTTTGCCGTCGCCACCGACCAGTCCAGCAGGCCCATTTTTGGGTACCGGCCGTTTGACCCGAAACAGAATTTGAGGCCCGCCGATTTCGCCGCATCGAGGAACCGCATCCCGGGCAATTTGAAGCTCGAACTGATCTCGATGGCCACCCGGTGCCTGACAGCAGCCTCGATCACGCGCCCGATCCGCTGATCCGTCCACCATGTGTCATACTCCGCCGCCATCCGACCCGGCAGCCAGGATACGTTCACCAGGATGTCGATCGGCTCGTTCTCGAGGATCTGGACGTGCCAGTCCACGTACCGGTCCATGAACTGAGCCGGCGTCCCGTAATCCGCCCCGGCCTCCCAAAGTTTCATTCTGCGCCCGTCCTTGCCCGGGAACGTCATCGTGTCCGTTATAACGTAATCGAGCTTCGCCAGGGCCTCTTTCGAGAAGCAGCCCATCCAGTCCGACCATTCCGCCTGGACGCCTCGGTACACGCCCTTGCCCTCGAGCATGGCCAGATAGGCCTCGAGTTCCGCGTCGTTGCTCAGCACCGTCGGATAAACGTTCTCCTTCGTCCCGGCGTGCTCGACAATGCCAAACTTGACGCCCCGCTCTTTCGACAACCCCAGCACCTGATCGATCGTGCTGTTGTCCAGATGGACGTGGTAGTCCACAAGCGGAAAAGGCGGCAAATCTTCCGCGAAACCTCTCGCGCCCGTCAAAACACCGAGCGTTGCCGCGCTGGTCTTGATAAAACTGCGTCGCGATACCTGCATTTTCAGGTTCCTTTCCTGCCATGGTTGGGCGGCGGCCATTGTATCGCTTAATCGCGCCATGGAAAAACCGCGCGAGATCCATTGAACAAACCGGCAAAGGCAACTAAAATCACTCTCGAGGCGCCCGCGGCGGCACGGGGCGATTTTGTAAGGGGATTTTGTTATGGCCATCTCGACTCGGCGTGACTTTTTGAAACGCTCCATGTTCAGTTCCTGCGGCGTGCTGTTGGGCGCGTGCGCGCACTCGGGGACTCGAACAACACCCGCCAAGGCCGTACAGCGGCCGAACATCGTGTTGATTCTTGCCGACGACATGGGATATGGCGACCCGGGCTGCTACAACCCCGGCTCAAAAACGCCCACACCGAATATCGACCGGCTCGCTCGGCAGGGCGTGCGGTTCACCGATGCGCATGCGGCCGGGCCGTGGTGCGTCCCGTCCCGTTACGGTCTGATGACGGGCAGATATCCGTTTCGCACCAAGCTGGACCAGCAACACAGCCTTATCGAGCCCGACCGAACAACCATCGCCTCGTTGCTGAAGGAAAACGGATACCGCACGGCGTGCATCGGCAAATGGCATCTGGGGTTCGAGGGCGGCGCCGAAAAGATCGATTTCAACAAGCCAATGCGGGGCGGACCCGTTGATCACGGGTTCGATTATTTCTTTGGAATGCACGCCTCGCTGGACATCCCGCCCTATTACTACATCGAAAACGACCGGTGCGTCGCCGCACCCACCAATCACATCGATGCCAGCCACAGCCCCGACCTCACACCCATCCAGGGCGCGTTTTGGCGTGAAGGCGCCATTGCGCCCGGATTCAAGCACGACGAGGTGCTGCCCATGTTCACGCAGAAGGCCGTCGACTTCATCAGAAACCACGCGGCAGAACATGCAGATGAGCCGTTCTTCACCTACCTGGCCCTGGCGGCTCCCCATACGCCGTGGCTGCCGACGGGCCGGTTCAAGGGGGTCAGCGGCGCAGACGGCTACGGGGATTTTGTGGCGCAGGTGGACGCGGCGGTCGCCACGGTGATCGAGACGTTGCAGGTTATCGGCGCGGCGGAAAACACCCTCGTCCTATTCAGCAGCGACAACGGCCCCGTCTGGTTCAAAGCGGACGTCGAGCGGTTCGGCCATCGGTCCGTCGACGGCCTTCGGGGCATGAAATCGGACGCCTACGAAGGCGGCCACCGCATGCCGTTTATCGCGTGCTGGCCGGGCCGCATCAAGGCGGGGGCCATGTCGGCCGAGACGATCTGTTTCACGGACATGCTGGCGACGTTCGCGGCAATCGTTGGCGCGGATCTGCCCGAGAATGCCGGCGAAGACAGCTACAACGTGTTGCCGGCCCTCATCGGCGCCCGGTACGACAGCCCGATACGCCAGGGTCTGGTGGTGGACAAATCGATACGCAAAGGCGACTGGAAACTCATACTCGGCGACGGCGAAGGCGGGTTGAGCCGCAGGTACAGTGGCAATGAGCCCCGCAAACCGCGCGACATACCGGGGGAACTCTTCAATCTCCGGGAAGACGTCGGCGAAACCAACAACGTGTACGATCAAGAACCGCAGATCGTGAGAGAGTTGACGGCCCTCATGGAAACGTACCGCAAACACGGGCGCAGCGTCCCGCGGTAAAGCCGCCGGCTTACGCAGAATATTGCGGATCCGCGATGCACCCTTCCAGCGGGTCGCAATTTTCGGGCATGCCGTAGCCTTTGTCCCGCAACGTGTATGCCCACGCCGCCTGTACGGCGCACAGGAACGAATCGAGCGTATCGCCCGTCGGATCCTGCACCAACTCGTGTTTCAACCCGCCGCTCGAGCATCTGAAGCCGTAATATGCACCAAATTCGCGCGATTCCACCGCCGCGGCCAGCTTTTCCCGCGCTGCCAACCGTTCAGGTGTTTGTTTTTTCCGGCTCTCGCTCTTGTATGGCGTGCGGCCAATCCATCTGCGCGCCAGCACGCCTGGATACGCCTCAACCGCCACCCGACCCGACTCGTTCGGCCTGCACGGAACCACGCTGACGCCGCTGCGCATGAGGCGCGGCGCAAGTTCGTAGAACATCTTCCCCACCGGCGTGTAGTCCAGCATCATCGGGCTGCATGCGCCCGCGCGCCTGTCCGCCGACCGGAACAGGAACTTCTCACCCGCCGGCCGCCCGGCCCAGTACGTTCTCAGCGTGAGTTCAAACTCCTGCCGCGTCATCCGCCCCACGCGCTCGACATAGCCTTCCCAATGACGCGGCCACCCCAGGTCTTCTACCAGTTTTCTCGGTTGCCCAAACGGAAAATCAAGGCCTGCCACCCACCGGCTCCTCGTTTCCAACAGGCACTCAAACTCCGCGAAAGAAGCCAACCGGTCCACCCGCCGAAGGCGCAGCGTCCTTTCAGCAAGTTCGCATTCCACGCAGGCAATCCGTTTTCGGTTGGATGGAGCGCTGCTGAGGTCAAAGCCGAGAATGCGCATCGATTCCTTCTGCTTCATATTACGCAAGTTGATCCGTTAGGATAAGGTGCTCGTAAACACAGGAGTTAAAACCTTATGCCTACCAAGCGGTTCGGGCTCTTCATAATCATATCACTCTTGATTCTGATCAGCGCGGGCCTTCGCCTGTGGCGCCTGGGCGGCGAAGCCGTCTACTGTGACGAAATGGCGAGCCTGCAGCATATTCATGCGCCGTCTCTGATGGAGTTCCTCCGTCTTGAGCGCCGGTCGGACCCGCCCATGAGCCCGGTCTATTTCGTACTGGAATACTGTTGGGGCCGGGTGGTCGGCGGATCTTTTTACGGGATCCGGCTGCTGTCGTTGGCGTTCGGCCTGGCGTCCATACCGTTGCTGTTTTGGCTCACGCGCATGCTATACGGCACCTTCGGCGGCCTGGTTGCAGCCGGATGCATGGGGCTTTCGGTCGGCCACATCTATTTCTCGCAGGAGATCAGACCGTACTCCCTTATTCTTTTTCTTGCACTCGTGTCGAACATCTCGCTCTGGAAGGCGCTCGGCGGGGCGAAGCCCCGCTGGTGGATGCTCAATTTTGCGGCGAACGCCTGTCTTCTGTTCACCCACCTGTTTACGGTCCTGTTTGTGTTCAGCCAGTTTGTTTTCCTGTTTTTCCACGGGCTGTCCAAGAAGAGAGGTCGTCCTTTTCTGCTGTGGAGCGTATCGCACCTCGCGCTGGCGATTCCCTATGCTCTGTGGTACCTGTCAATCGAAAAGGATCAACTCGAGTTGGCCGCCCTATGGCGCCACCAGATTGTCCACAGTTACCTCCAGCCGCTTGGCGACCTTCTACTTTTTGCGGGGGCCGGGGTTCCAACCTTCCGCGACCTGCCGCTGGCAGGCGGCATCAATATCGGCGGAATCGCGTGGAGGCTGTTTTTGGCGGCGCTGATGCTGAACGCGGCCTTGACGTTTTACCACTGGCGTCGGAACAGGCAGGGCCCGGCAGCGGCTTTTGTTTTTCTGGCGACGCTTTTGGCGGTTCCATCGGCGACCCTTTTCCTTTTTTCGGCGCTGGTATATGCGTGCCACGCGTCCCGCTATGTCATCTTTGGGATGATACCTTTTCTGGCGCTGGTTGGTGGGTCGGTTGCGATGGCGCCGGGCCGCCCGGCGAAGGGGCTCCTGGCGGCGGTGCTGTGTTGTTTTTATCTGGCAAACTTTTATGCTCACCCCAAACCGTGGCGTCCTGACATCGTGGCAGCCGCCGAGTCCATTGACAGACGCCTCGACGCCCGGCCCGGCCGTATGATAGTGCTTCACTGCGACGACGCGTCGACGCTCGCGTTCAACGGCCACCCGCGCCTGGCCGGTTTCGAGACCCGGTGTGTCAATCTTATCAAAGACATTCCGGGAATCATTCCGGTCTCCGACCCGGCGGCTCCACCAACATGGATGGTGATCTTTCTCCACCAGTCGCAGCCGCCCGCTCTTGTGCCGCTCGAACAAGAGATCGAGCGGAAAGGGTGGCGTTTTACGCGCAACATGTTTGGCTACACAAACCCCGTTTACGTTTACCAGCTACACCCTCAATCGGCTTCCACACTGTAGAGCACGCCGGTGCTGGTATCTGCCTTTGGTAGGTTGAGGTAGCGTATGGCAAGGCCGACTTCGGTGCAGTCGGCTTACTCCACCGCATAGAGCGCTTCCGCTTGCGTCGCCAATACTTTGCGTAGGTTTAGATGCAGTTTCGCGGGCGCTACCACGTAACGGAATGAATATTTATCCGCCACGATGCGCCACGCCTCGGGCGGTCGCTCCTCCCAGACGGCCTCCCAGTCGGCCTCCTCCGTGTCCGTCAGGCGGATTCCGTACACGTCTTCGTACAACTTGCTCACCGCCGGCCCGATCGACGGCAGGTAGGTGATCATGTACGGCAGCGCCATGTCGGTGATGACGGGGTGGTTGGTTTTTGCCTGCAACAGCAACTGTTTCGGCGGGCCTGCCAGCATCGCACCTTCTTCCCCGCGCGCCGCCAAATAAGATTGCACGCTCCGCTCGAACCCGCCCACCGGCAGCATCTGCCGCTGCATCAGTTGCTGGTAAAGGAACACCGCCGCGGCCGCCAGGATGATGATGGCTGCGGCGCGGATCAACGGCCTTTCGCGAAGCACGTGATCTTGGCCGGGCAACGTCATCGCCCACCTCAGCACAGCCCCAAACGCCAGCATGGCCGCGCCGTACTGGTGAAACGCCGCAACCGCAACCGACGCCACAAGCGCGGCGCCAATTGCTTTCACGGGCTTGCCAAACGCATCCAAGGCCGCGCTGAAAAGTGCCGCGCCCGCCAGCAAAAACACCAGCCCCGCGCTCGGCGCCAGGTATCTCGCGTAAATTGCGTCCGGCCATACGGACTGCGTATACGGAACCGCCACGGCCGCCGCGAGCACAGCCAGCGCCGCAAGCCCACCCCGCTTTTCTCTGCCCAGCACGCCACAGCACGCCGCTACCAGCAGCGGCTGTGCGTGGTTCAGCAGCCGGTACGGCATCCACTGCAAGAGCATCCGCGGCGTCTCGGGTCCCATCAGCGCGTGCACCGCCATCGTCCCCCAAACCAGCCCGCCGATTGCGGCCGCGTACGCGAAAACGACCGCCCACGCCGGATCGCTCTGTCCTTCCGCTCGGCGCCGCTTCCACCCGCCGTACGTCATCAGGCCCGAGACCGCCAGTAGCAATGCCAGCCCAACCTGCCCGTTCACCGGCGGCCAGGACCTGTGGATGTCATGATACGCGACGAACTGCTGCCAGATGTGGTCAACGTCGCCCGTGGCTGCGTACGCGCCCGCCGCCGCGGCCGGTACAATAAAAGGCCGTTGCACGACCCAAAACAACGCGCACAGCCCCACGCCAAGCCCAAAGAAGCCTACCCCGCGACCCAACTCTCGCCAACGCCCCGTCATCGCCAGCCACACGCCCGCCGCGCCGCCCAGCGCCAGCGCCGCCGGCGCCTGGCCAACGTGGATGCACGGCATCAGCCCCAGCAGCAAATAGCCCGCCCGCCACCTGCTCGACACGAAACAGAACACCGTCAGCAGCGCCCACGCCGTTCCCACATGGCCATTCGAGAACATGTCCGGCCAGACGAACTGCGGGTACGTGCTGCGCAACTCCAAATGCACGCCCGCCAGCACAAGCAGCGCCGCCGCGTGGCCGTACAGCGCCCGCCCCGAAAGCTTCGCGCCCAGCAGGTACGCGGGGAGCACTGTCGCGCCAATGAACAGCAAGTTGCGAAACGCGTTGACAACCAGCGCGCTGCCCGTTACCCACAGCATCGCCGCGCTCGAATAGACCTGGAGGCTGTACGCGTTCCGCACGTACGGCAACAGTGGATGGCCTTCCGGATGCCTCACCAGCCCGAGAATCACCTGCGCGAACTCGTACGTCTCGTCCCACCGGACACCCCGCGCCGCAACCACCGCCACGCAAAACGCCACCCACGCCAGTGCTCCCGCCACGACATTTCGCCGTTCCGTAAAACCCAACCGAGGCAATTGTGGTGCGGGCGTCTCGCCTGCACGTCGCATTCTTGCCATTAGTTTCACCGTTGTTCCCGACAATGGCGCGTGTGTAGTATCTCAGAATTCAGACGTGCAGGCGAGACGCCCGCACCACAACGCCTGCACCACAACACTGGGTCCATTTGTTGCCGCTCCGCCTCACCAATCCCGCTGCTATCATTTTGCCGCGCCCGCCGCCGGTTTTCGCCCGACCAGCAGCATCTGCGCGCCCAACAACCGATGCGCGGGCGGAAAAAGCAGGTAGAGGCGCACCAGACAACGCCACTTCGGATACCGGCTCTTGGTCGTGTACGGCAGGAAACGCGCACGCACCTCCTCCAACTCAAATCCCGAAACGCGCAGCGCCTCCGCCATCCCTTTTTCCGTAAGCGGCAGCAGGTGGTCGGCGAAATCGTAAAACTTCTCCTTGACGGCCGCGATGTTCGGCTGCATCACGATGATCTTGCCACCCGGCGCCAGCACCCGCAACGATTCCGCCAGGCAGCGGAAAAGCGTGTCGCGGTCCGGCAAGTGTTCAAACACGTTGCTCGCCATGATCCGATCGAGCGAGCCGCTCGAAAACTGGCGCAGGCCCGTCTCGAAATCGCCAACAATGCAATTCACGTCCGGGCCCGCATGCCGCCGCAGATCCGGGTTCTTGTCGATGGCGTGCTTCTCCCGCGCGCCGATGCTGTTGATGAATTCGCAATAGCCCGCACCCAAATCCAGCGTCCGCGCATCGGCCGGAAAGTAATGTGGCCACCAGTGCCGGCACAGCACCTGCCAAAGTTCGAGGCGATGCCCCATTTCATTTTCTGTAAAACGTTCGGAGTAAATGCTGTCCGGTATCGCCAACTTGTTCTCCTGATTTATAGGTCCAGTAGGTCGGATACGTCCTATAGGCCGTTTATCACCTTCTTTTCCTTGGCCCCCGGCGGCGCTGGTGGGGCCGTTTCCGATGCGACGTGTTCCGGCCGCGATCTTCGTCCTCGACGACTTTCGCCGGTTTTGGCGGTGTCTTCACATATCTCGCCAGCTTGTCTTTCGTCGAGTTGTAGCTCTCGCACCGCGGGCACATCGACACCTGTTCCGCTCCCTCGTCGAGGTAGATGTACCCGCAAAACACGCACCGCCACAAAAACTGTTTCTCGAGCACACGGTACGACCGCCGAACCGTCACTTCCGAGTAGATCCAAATCGAGACCGCCAGAAGCCCGATTATCGAACTGTACAGAATAAGCGCGGCCGTCAGCGATATCTCGATCATCGGAAGCCCGTTCCCAGCAGGCCCAGCCCAGTTCCCGCGGCATCGGGCGCGGATTCCGGCGCTACCAGCAGCGTCCCGCGCTGATCTCGGTCCCCTTCGCTCAGCGGCGCAAACCTGTAATTGAGCAGCGCCGTCCCGATCGCGGAAGCCAATCCTTTCTCGTCCTCGACGGGTATCTGGATCTCAATAACCTTCCCTTGCGGATTCACCGTGAACGCCAGCGCGATCGGCCCCGCCACCTCCACCGCGTCCACGTCCCAAAGCGCCTGCACCGGCGGCGAGAACAGCAACTGCCGGTCATACGGCGAGCCCATCCACTGCACGTAGATGCCAAAACCCGGCGCCGGCGTGCTCACCCGAACGGGCCGCGGCGCGGGCGCCGGAGCCTCCCTTCCCATCAGGCCCGACCTCAGCCGCTGCCCAAGCCCGCGTAACTCCGCGCTGAACAACTCCCACGAATCTTTTGGCCGCATGTCGAAAAGTTCCGTAAACTGCGACCGGATCTTCAGGCTTTCCTCGCGCGTCCGCAGCCGCTCGAACTCCCCAAACTCGATCCGCGGCAACTCAATCGGCGGTAGCCCCGCCCACGCGTCTGCCATGGCGTTCTCGGCAATCCGGTCGCCGGAAGAACCTACGTCATCGCCCGCAAACAGTTCCTCGGCCGACCGCACCCGGAGCGCACCCCCGTGCGTCGGCGCCGCCGCGGCGCCCGGCGCCGATTCCTGCCGGACAATCTCCACGGAAAAATACTTCGGGTCGTGGCGCGGAAACCAGATCATGATCGAAAACACCGACACCGTCGACAGGTGCAGGATGCCCGAGATGACCAGCGCAACCCGAAACGCCCGGTTGCGCGGCGACCCCCGTCTCATTTCTTGGGCTCGCCGGCAGCCGGCTGCGCCGCAATGCCGTAGCGTTCAATCCCCACGCTGTTGGCAATGCCAAGCACCTCGATCAGCCGCGCGCTTTCTATGTGCCGGTCCGGACGGATCAGAACCATGATGTCCGGCTGTTCCGCGTGCCGTTCCGCCAGGATGCGCGATAGTTCCTCCATCGATTGGATCTCGACGTTGTTCACGTATACCGGCCCCCGGTTGTCCGGCCCGCCTTCCCCGTACTGCAGCGTGATCGAAAGGTCTTTCTGCTCGTACTGCACCGCCCCTTTCGCCTCCGCCATCCGGATGTTGATCGCGCTTTGAACCACGAACGTCGACGACAGCATGAAAAACAGGATAAGCTGGAACACCACGTCGATCAGCGGCGTCATATCGAGGTTCGCCCGCACACGCAGCTTCTGTACCCGTTTGAACTTCATGGTCAGATCTCGCGCTCCCCGCGGTTCCGGGTCAACACGTCAACCAGCTCCGAAGAACCAATCTCCATCTCGACCACCATGTTGTCGACCCGCGACACAAAATAGTTGTAAACCACCAGCGTCGGGATCGCCACCATCAGCCCACCGAACGTCGTCAGCAACGCGTTGGCAATGCCTTCCGCCAAGTCCGAAGGATTCACCTGCCCTTGCTTGTTCTCGATCCGCGCAAAACAGATGATCATCCCCTGAACCGTGCCAAGAAGCCCAAGAAGCGGCGCAATGTTCGCGCACGTCGCCAGCGCGCTCAAATACCGCTCCAGCCGAGGCACCTCCAACTGCCCCGCGTCTTCTATCGCCTCCCGAATGTCTTCCTTGCTTCTGTTGTACTTCAAAATGCCCGCCTTCACAATCCTCGAGATCGGCGCGTCCGTTTCATCGCAAATCGCCACCGCTTCCTGCACCCGGTTTTGCCGCAGCGCCGTCCGGATCACGTCCATGAACTCCCGCGTGTCGATCGTCATCCGCCGCAGGCTCCAGAAACGCTCGATCGCGATGGCCAGCGCAACAAACGAGCAAAACATGATCGGCCACATGATCACGCCGCCCTTGCTCAGCAATTCTATGCCGTTATATCCCTCGGGTAACACCTGAAAAACCTCCTTTAAAGAACACCTCCGGCGGCAAGCCCAAACAACCCCGCCTACCGGCTCACCAGCGTTCCCAAACCTTTGTCCGTAAAAATCTCGAGCAGCAGCGCGTGCGGCACACGCCCGTCTATAATATGGGTGCGCGCCACACCGGAATCAAGCGCTTTCATGCACGCGTTGATTTTCGGGATCATCCCGCCCGAAATCACGCCCCGCTCCGTCAGCCCCGCCACCTCGCCGCGTTGTAGTTGGTGGATCAGCGTAGCCGGGTCGTCCTTGTCCGCAAGCAGGCCCGGCGTGTCCGTGAGAAACACCAGCTTTTCCGCTTTGAGCGCCGCGGCCACTTCGCCCGCCGCTGTGTCGGCGTTCACGTTCCACGTCCCGCCCTGGCTGTCCGTGGCGATCGGCGCCACCACGGGGATCATCCCCGCGCCGCACAACACCTGGATTATCTGGCAGTTGACCTGCGCGATCTCGCCCACATGCCCGATGTCCGCGCCGTCCGCCGTCTCCACTTTCCTGGCGTGCAGCAGGTTCGCGTCTTTCCCGCTCAACCCGACGGCGTTGCCCCCCGCGATGTTCAGCAGGTTCACCAAATCCTTGTTTACCGACCCCGCCAGAACCATCTCCACCACCGCGATCACCTCGTCCGTCGTCACCCGCAGGCCCTCGTGAAACCTCGATTCCACCCCCAGTTGTTTCAGCATCCGATTAATGGCCGGCCCGCCGCCGTGAACCACTACCGGGTTCATCCCGACGTATTTCATCAGCACCACGTCTTCGGCCGTGTTGCGCCGGATCGCGGGGTCGGTCATTGCGCTGCCCCCGTACTTGATCACGACCGTCTTGCCCTCGAACGCCCGAATGTACGGCAGCGCTTCAATCAGAACCGACGCTTTTTGTATAGACTGTTCCATGAAAGGATCCCGTTTAACTCCTGCGTATAACGCGCTTTTCAACCAGAGCCGCGTTTTAGCTCGTTCTTGCTGCTCCACCTATATGGATGCGTTTGGTTTCCTACTCCCTTAATAGGGCTTGTTTTCAGACATCCCGGCTTCTTTCCGATCCAGACGCCAGCTCTCTTTTTAGCCTGCTTTAGCAGGCTCCTCATTGCACCCGGCTTCAGCCGGGGTGGTAAAGAATGCTAAGACCGTCAAGCACGCTTCAGCGCGCTTTCACGTAGCTTTAGCTATGCCTAGCTTCGATAATCGGCATTGATTTTCACATACTCATGGCTCAGGTCCGACGTCCAAAAAACCGTCTTCCCCGGCCCTTTGCCACATTCAATCCGGATCCGAAACTCCGGTTTCCTCATGCAGGCCGCCGCCGCCGCCTCCTCGAACGCCGCCGGCATACCCCGCTCCATCACCTGCACCTCGTCAATCCAAATGGAAACCTTGCCCGGGTCGAACTTCGCCCCGGAATACCCCATCGCGCACGCAATCCGGCCCCAGTTCGGGTCTTGCCCGTAGAAGGCCGTCTTGCACAACTGAGATGCCGCTATCGCCCGCGCCACCGCCTTGGCGTCCTTGTCCAAAGCGGCGCCGCTCACACGGATCTCCACAAATTTCGTCGCCCCTTCCCCGTCTCTCACCAGCGCCTTCGCCATCTCCTGGCACAACTCGATCATCGCCTGCCGGAAAAGCTCGTAGTCCTCCGCCCGGCTTGTCACCACCGGCACGCCCGACGTCCCGTTGGCCATGCAAATCACGGCGTCGCTCGTGCTCATGTCGTTGTCCACGCAGATCTGGTTGAACGACACCCCAACCGCCTCGCGCAGGATGGCCGTCAGCGGTTTCGACTCGATCGCCGCGTCCGTCGTGATGATACAAAACATCGTCGCCATGTGCGGCGAGATCATCCCCGACCCTTTGGCTATCGCGCCGACCCGGACTGTCCCCGCCTCAAGCTCGATCTCGATCGCCTGTTCTTTTGGAACCGTGTCGGTCGTCATGATGGCAAGCGCGGCATCGTGGCTACCCGTTGAACTGAGGTTTTGCAGGCATTCCTGCACACCCACCGCGATCCGGTCCATCGGCAGCCGCACCCCGATCACCCCCGTGCTCAACACGCACACCCCTTCCGTCGGCGACTCGATCCCGTTACCCACCAGCGCCGCGGTCGCTTCCGCGTCGTCGTACCCGGCCTTGCCGGTGCAGGCGTTGGCGTTGCCGCTGTTCGCAAAAACCGCCCGCGCCAGACCCATCGAGCAAACGCTTTCCGTCCATTGGATGGGCGGCGCTTTGAACAGGTTCGTCGTGAACGCCCCCACCGTTACCGCCGGCAGGTCGCTCACGAGGAGCGCGCAATCCTTTTTGGTGGAACCCGGCTTGATGCCGGCTGCCGCGCCTGCGGCCCGGAATCCCTGCGGCGCCGTCACACCGCCTTCTATTTCCGTACCATATACCATGACATTTCCAAAGAGATCTCAGAGTTCAGATCTCAGATTGTCCTTGTCGTCAATACGCGTTCCCCACATCATTCAACGCCGCCACGCCGCCTTTTCAATCCGCAATCGCCAATCGTCAATCGTCAATCCTTCTACGGCATCATCCCGGCCAGCCGCAGGCCGGTCGTCTCGTCCAAACCAAACATGATGTTCATGCACTGGATGGCCATCCCCGCCGTCCCGCCGCACAGGTTGTCGATGGCGCTCACGATTAGCAGGTTGCCCGTCCGCTTGTCTATGACCCACCCGAAATCGCAGAAGTTCGAGCCTCTCACCCACCGGATCTCCGCCAGTTTCCCGGCGCCAAGCACCCGCACGAACGGCTCGTTCTCGTACCGTTTATATGCGGCCGCCACATCAAATTCCTTCTTGAGCCGCACCGTTATCGTGCTCAGGATTCCCCGGTTGTAAGGCCCAACGTGCGGCGTGAACTGCACCACAAACGCACGCCCGAGTTCCTGTTCGATCTCCGGCGTATGCTGGTGCACCATCAATTTGTACGCCTTCACGTTCTCGTTCATTTCCGGGAAGTGAAACGCATCGAATAGCGCACGCCCCGCTCCCGACATCCCCGAAATCGAGTCCGCCACGATCGGTACCGACGTGTCTATCGGCGTGCCAATCAGCGGGCGAAGCGGCGTGATGACGCTGATCGGATAACATCCCGGCACCGCTATGAACTGCGCATCCCGGATCTGCTCCCTGTACCACGGCGCCAGCCCGTACACCGCTTCCGGCAGCAATTCGGGCGCCGTGTGCTCCGTCTTGTAATACTCGAAAAATTCGGCCGTGTCCTTGAGCCGGAAATCCGGTCCCATGTCCAGCGTCCTGACCCCCGCCTTCCGCAACGCCGCACCCAGGGCCATCGATTTCGTCCCCGGCACCGCGATAAACACCACGTCGCACTTCTTCGCCAGTACGGCCGCGTCGAACGGCTCGCTGACCACGTCCAGCAGCTTACCGAACGCCGGGAGCAGTTCGTCGATCCGTTTTCCCGTCTCCAACTCCGCCGCCACCGTCAGTTTCGCCTCCGGATGCATGCTCACCAGCCGCATCAACTCCCGGCCGCCGTAACCTATCGCGCCTACAAGCCCTACCCGTATCATCGCATTGTCCTCCAAAAACAAACCCGCCAATTATAGTCCCGCAACAAAAAACATGCAAAAAACGCCCACTGTTCCTGTGTTTATAAAGCCATTCCCATGCATACGCTGCCCCTTCCGCTCAACCGTGTAGCACCTCTCGCCTGTACCCGCCCACAATTCGGAAAAGTTGACGGAGATTCCGCCGTGCGTTACCCTATCTGCCGACAACGGCCGCCCAAGGCGCGGCCATAAAACTAAATCGAAAGAGGTTAACCATGAACAAGTCCGTGATTGTCGCCATCGTCGTTATAGCAGCAATTGTTGTCGGCGTCCCGCTGATTGCAAAAGTCATGCAATCCTCCGGTTCATCATCGGGAAGCACAGATTCCAACGCCGCCGGCTCCGACGCCGCACCCGCGGCAACCACCGCCCCGGCCCTCGATGCCAACTCCCTCACCAACTCCCAGTGGTCCATGAAGGTCGACAAAGTCACCTTGACCGTCACGTTCCTTCCCAACGGCGTCCTGCAAGCGCAGAGCCCGATGTTGAAAGTCCTCGTCGGAACCGACACCGTCGGCGGCACATGGGCCGTCAACGGCGCAAACCTCAACATCACCGCCACCGCCGGCGACCAAACCGTATCCGAAACCGCCATCATCTCCGGCGATCAGATTCTCGTGAAAGGCAACCCCGCGAAGAGGCTCCAGTAGGGCCTGCCGCGGATTACAGTTAAATGCGTTGGCCGCTCCCTGAAGGCGGGAAGCGGCCCCCGAAGACAGTTGTTTTTTCTGCGGGGAAACGCGAACACAGGGAGGTTTACCATGCGCCGATTCGCCACGCCGGCTCTTATTCTGCTATTGACGGCTGTCCTGTGTCTCGGGCCCGGGTGCGGCAAAAAGGCTGCTGAAGTCGTGGCCGAGCGCGCCATGGAAAACGCCATGGCAAAAAATGGCAAGGATGCCGAAGTCAATATCGATTCCAAGACCGGCTCCATGACCATCAAGTCCAAAGACGGCAACGAAAACGTCGATATCAAAATGGACGGCAAAGGAATGACCATCAAGGCTAAAGGAGAAGATGGCGAGACCGTCTCCACCTACTCCAGCGACGGCGAAACCTATACCATGAAAACGGAAGGCGGCGGCCCGTCGATGGCGTCCGGCAAGGGCGCCAAGATACCCGACGGATTCCCCAAGGACATCCCCATCTATCCGGGCGCCGAGATCCAGATGGTTTCGGCCGATCCCGCCAGCAAGACCTTTGTCGTACAGGCGCTGTCCGCCGACACCGTCGACAAGGTCGCAGAGTATTACAAGAAGGAAATGAAAGCCCAGGGATGGAACCAAGGCGACGGCGTCGTCCAGACCGGCGCAAACCCCATGCACATGCTGAACTTTGACAAAGCCGAATCGGCCGCCATGATCATGGTGATGGCGCAGGACGGCAAGGCCCTCCTGAGCATCACCACCGAACAAAAGTAGCGCGGAATTCTGTAACTCCGCGAACCGCAGTAAGCCCGCTCCACCGCGGCGCGAGCAGAGGAGGGTTCACTATGCCGGTTTCCTTGCGCGATCTCATGTTTGGAGCCCTGGAGAAAAACGCCTCCGATATCCACCTCAAGGTCGACAATCCTCCCATTTACCGCATCGACGGCGACCTCGTACGGCTCGATGGCCCGCCACTCGAAGACGAAGATGTCCAACAGGTGCTCGCCACAATCGCCCAGCCCCAGGACATCGCAAAGTTCCAGAAAGTCATGGAACTGGACTGCTCGTACATGCTCGACGATGTGGCCCGGTTCCGCGTCAATATCTGCAAAGAAGACGGCGCTACCCGGATCGTCATGCGCCTGATCCCGCTGAAAATCAAAAAAATCCCCGAACTCGGCCTGCCGCCCGTCCTCTCCAAGATCTGCGCCGGCAAAACCGGTCTCGTGCTCGTCACCGGCCCAACCGGCAGCGGCAAATCCACCACACTCGCCGCCATGATCGACGAAATCAACGAAACCCAGCCCGTTCATGTAATCACCATCGAAGACCCCCTCGAATTCGTCCACTTCGACAAAAAGGCCATCATCACGCAGCGCGAAGTCGGCCACGACACCCTCTCGTTCGGCAACAGCCTGCGCGGCGCACTCCGACAAGACCCCGACGTCATCCTCATCGGCGAGATGCGCGACGCCGAAACCGTCCGCACCGCACTCGCATCCGCCGAAACCGGCCACCTCGTCTTCTCCACGCTCCACACCGTCGACGCCGTCGAGACGCTCAACCGCATCATCGACTTTTTCGAACCCCACCAGCAGATCCAGATCCGAAAGCAGATGGCCAGCGTGCTTCGCGCCGTCATCTCCCAACGAATCATCCCGCTCGCATCCGGCACCGGCCGGTGTGTTGCCGCCGAAATCCTCATTGGCAACAGAACCGTCCGCGACTACATCGAAATCGGAAAAAGTTTCAAAGACATCGTCAAGCTCATCGAAGAAGGCCAGGACCAGTGGAGCATGCAGACGTTCGACCAGGCACTCTACGACCACTACAAGGCCGGCAGAATCACCGTCGAAATCGCCCTGCAATTTGCCACCAGCGCCAAAGACCTCAAGCTGCGCATCCAGGGTCTGCGGGTGAGATGAGCCGTGTTCTGGCTGCTCATCGTAACCCTAGCCGCGGGCGCTGAACCAAACCTCCTGCAGAACCCGGGGTTCGAACAGGTGTCGGCCGGCCTGCCGGACCACTGGAACGTCTTCGTCATGGAATACGCGCCCCTGGAAAAACCCGACCACCCGCCCCAAGGCGCCGTCGACACCGCCGCCCGCGAAGGCCGGTACGCCGCCCTCCTCTACAACCCCGTCCCATACCGCTCCGAACCCTGCAACAACTGGAGCCAGGTCGTCTGGGGCGATCTCGCCGGAAAAAAACTCCGCCTCTCCGGCGCTGTCAAGACCCAGGACGCAACCGCCGCCGCACTCTGGGTGCAGTGCTGGCAGCGGACGCCCTACAAACTCCTTTCCGTCGCATCAACCAGCGACAGAACCCCCATCACCGGCACCGCCGACTGGACAGACGTCGAGATGACCGTCGACGTGCCTCCCGGAACGGGTTTCGTCATGGTACGCTGCGTCCTCCGCGGCAAAGGCAAGGCCTGGTTCGACTCACTTTCCCTCAACGAGGTCGTTGAACCACCAAAACAGGAAGCGGCCCCGGCCCCAGCCCCAAAGCCGGTCCCGCAGCCCGGCACCGTGCCCATACCCACGCCGCGGGCAAACGAGATCCCTGATATCAGGGAGCTCAAGTCGGTGGCAGAGTCCCTGCGCACCTTCTCCAAAGCCAACCAGGACCTCACCCTCCAGGTCGAAAGCCTCCAGCAGGAGATACAGGCACTCCGCGAACAACTCAAGACACTCCAGCAGGCCGCCCCACAGGTTCAACCGCCCCAGCCCGCTCCGCCCACCGTACCCTCACCGCAAAAACGCATCCCACCGCTCGTCCCACACGGACTCAAAACCGAGGTCTTCCCATGAACCATCCCGAACGCATCATCCTGATCGCCCTCATGGCCGGCATCGTCTCCGCCGGATTCACTTGGTTTGGATGGGAACTGTTCCAGAACATCTTTGCCATCCTGCGCCGCCGACCCCGCCCCAATCCCCCGTCGCCCGCCGAACAGAAAACCCAACGCAACGCCAACGAAAAAACCTCCCAAAAACCCGCCACAAAACGCGAGGTCAACCAAAAAGGTGCATAACAACCCGGAATCCCCACGGCCCCGCCCCTACATCGGCATCACATTCAAATGCTGCAACGTCTACACCCGAATCTACATCAACCGCGCCCAAACCGCATACGTCGGCTACTGCCCCAAATGCACCGCAAAAGTCGAAATCAAAATCGCACCCAACGGCTGCCCCTCCCGCTTCTGGTTCGCCGAATAATCGGTCCACTGACGCGGCCCCCTCTGGGCCAAGGGACGTAAGGTAATCATCCACCGCGGCGAAATCTCCTCCGTCTCTGACTATAGTGCTTTGAGCGCCAAGCCACGGGGTGGGAAACACTTGCCCTGGACTCCGCTCCTTGGATCCTCTGCCGATCGAACCGGTGTATCCATAAAATCAGAATTTTCACTTCATCAAACTCGAGGCATTTGCGAAATAGGTCATCGCATTTGAGTGGACCCGGCCTGCGCCGCCGGTCGCGGGGTAGGCAATGCGGTTTGGGTGTTTTTTGGGCGTTGTCCTGGGTCGGTGCGGGCAAGAACGCGGGTTGTCGCGGAGGCATGGGGCATGGGGCATGCGCAGGCACACGGCGCCTGCCATCGGACGGCGTAAGAGGCTTGGGGTGGTACTTGTTCTATGCGGCGCGGGCTGTCGTTGGCGCTGGCCTTGGTCACCGCATAGCCCAGCGGCAACCCGTAGTCCGCTTCCACCACCAGGTGCCCGTGGCAAAAGTCGTCGCGGTCCCGCCGTGCGTCGGGTTCGGTGGCGTCCACCCCTTTGCGCAGCGGCTTGCCGTGGCTCGCAATGGCCTTGGAATCCACCGCCAGACCGCGCGGCCCAAGCCCGGCAAAAGTCCCTCCAGCCGGTCCAGCATCCGGTGAATCTCTGCTTGATGACGGAACAAGTTGCGCAGCAAGCGGGTGTACACCCATTGCGGCGGGACCGACGACGCGCCCCGGAACACGTCGAATCCGCATACCTGGCGCAACTGCGCGTTGCCTTGCAGTTCCCGGCGCAGGCGTTTGGGGTGAATTTGCCTGAAAAATGCCGGGCCCGGCGATCTATACGCCAATTCCCCCATTATTGCGGGGTAGACCCATTTTCCCCCACCACCGCATACTCCCGCCAATACAAGCCGCGGCCGATTTTACAAATCCCTCCAATAAAACCTGTTGATTTCCCGGCCATTAAGTGCTATATTTCGACCCGCTCTGTGGGAACTATATCTGCCGCAAGGAGATTAATGGTCGGGGGCCAACAGCCCGCAATCATCAGTTAAGCCACATTATCAACGTCCGTGGGGGGACATCCTCCTAAAACATCCGGAGAGTCTTATCGGATGAAAAAATGGACCGTCTTGCTGATACCGCACGACCGGACCAGCGCAAGAACGTTGAGTATATGCGCCTACCAGCTCTGGGCGTTGGCGGCTTTACTTGTAGCGCTCTCCTTTACATCCACCTTCTTTTTCAGCCGCCACGAGGCTGCCGTCCGATACGCCGAAGCCCGGCTGCGCCTGCTCCAATCCGAGTTGGAGGGCGCCAGAACCGCCCAGCCCGCTGCCGACGCCCAGGGAAAAATGTCGCCACGGGAACGGGTCGAGATTGAAAGCCGGATCCGGGCCGAATACGAGGCCAGCATCGCCGCCATCACCGCCGAACTCAACGACCTCCACGACATGGAAGCCCAGGCTCGGAGCCTCACCGGCCTGGCGCCAAGATCGGCCACCAAAGATTCCACCCCCCTCATGTTCACCGGCGGCAAAGGCGGCGCCGATGGCGGGATCGGCGAAACCGTCGAGGCCGCTATCAGCCAATCGATAAATCCGCCCGGCGTCATCTACGGCGTTTCCCGCCCGTCCGCCGACATGCTCATCCAAGAGATTAACCTCCGCACAGCCAGTCTCGGGGCGCTGGTGGCCGAACTTAAGGCCCGCGAAAGCCGGATTGCCCGGTTGCCGTCGATCTGGCCCGCCCTCGTCAAGAGGCGAGGTATCAGTTCCCCATACGGATACCGCAAAGACCCCTTCACGTTACGCGTCCGCCACCACGACGGCGCAGACATCTCCGCACCGACCGGGACGCCCGTCGTCGCCACCGCCGATGGCAAAGTCTCCTTTGCCGGATACGATGGCGACTACGGCAAGATCGTCCGGATCAGCCACGGCAACGGGATGGAAACCTGCTACGGCCACCTCCAGTCGTATTCCGTCACGCCGGGCCAGGCCATCAAGCGGGGCGACGTGATCGGCAAATGCGGAAGAACCGGCCGCACCACCGGCGCGCATATCCACTACGAAGTCCGCATCAACGGCAAAACCGTCAACCCATCCAAATACTTCTCAAGGAACTAGGCGTGCTCGAAACCAAGCGGAAAACCTACAGCGAAACCAACGTCGTCACCATCATCGGGCCCGGGACCGCCGTCAACGGCGACATCGCCTGCAAAGGCACCGTACGCATCGAGGGTCAGGTCAGCGGACGTATCTCGAGCGACGACACCATCGTCGTACTCGAAATGGGTAAAGTCAAAGCCGACCTCTCCGCCGGGCAGGTCATCATCAGCGGTCAAGTCGAGGGAAACATCAACGCACGCGAACGTCTCGAAATCAGCCCTAAAGGTAAACTCATCGGCGACATCACCGCACCCAGAGTCAGCATCGCCGAAGGCGTACTCTTCGAAGGCCTCTGCACCATGGACCCACCGGCCCCAAAACCACCACAACCCACCACACCCATCCCCATCAAACCCGCCGCCAACGAAATCTAGCCTTCATCTTCTGTGCCGTTTATTGCCTGTAAATATTTGGCCTTAATATTACTTTACGCACTTGTTTGTCAATTAAACCACCCTTGTTCCACTGATTCTTGTTGCAGTTGTGTTTGCTCTACAAGCAGGTTACCATGGGTGACGAGCAGGCTCAGAAAGGTGTTAACCAATGACATCACGCGCTGTTTGGGCGCTACTAATCGCGGCGGGAGGCATTGTCATGGCACAACCGGCAGGCGCGGCCGAGCGGCAGATCACGTTCGCGCCGCAAAACCATAACCTCGATAACAACGACAACTTCTCGCCCGACGGCCGGTTTCTCGTTTACGACACGCGCGAGACTATCGGGCCCGGAATCGAGAACAGCCAGTCGATCGAGAAAGTCGAGATCGCCACCGGCGCCCGCACGATCCTGTACTCGCCGCGGGCGTCGGTTACGGGCAAGAACGCGGCGCCCGGCATCGCCGCGGCCTCGTATTGCCCGGTAGCCGACAAGGTGGCCTTTATCCACGGCCCGCTGGTCGACGACGTCCCCGCGCGCGGCTATTACGGCAAGCCCAACCGCAATGGGGCCGAGGTGCCCGGCGACGGCAGCGGCGTCCTGACGTGGCTCGACCGGCGCGATGTCGACACGTCGCGGCCCACACTGCCCGGGGCGCATCGCGGCGGCACGCACCGCCACGAGTACACGCTCGATGGCAAGCGGATCGGGTTCACGTATGACGATTTCCTGCTCCCGCAGTACGACCGGACCATCGGCTACATGGAGCCGCGGGCGGACGCGCCGGGCGGCGCGACGCACTGGTTTGCGCTGCTGCTGTCGCCGCCGCCGATGGGGAAATCCAAGCCGGGCGAGATCGAGAAAGCGTACGGCGACTCGTGGGTCGGCCGGGACGGGCGGATGCGCGCGTTTATCGGCAAGGTGCGCAACGACGACGGCATGACGTACACCGAGTCGCTGTTTGTCGCGGACGTGCCGCTCGACGTCGACATCACCACGGCCGACGCCGGGGCCGCCGACAGGTACCCGTCGCCGCCCAAAGGCATCACCATCAGGCGCCTCACCCACACGATGGCGGAAGGTGTCATCCGCGGCGCGCCCGACGGCAGCAGAATCGCCTATTACGCCAAAGACGAGGACGGATCGAAGCAGGTGTTTGTGATCGCCTCCGACGGCTCGGACCGCGATCGCGATCCCGCGAAACGGCCGGTACAGGTAACGCGCCTGCCGGGTGGCGTCACATCCGGCCTGCGCTGGCACCCGTCCGCCGATTACGTGCTCTGCATCAGCAACGGCGGCGTCGCCGTCACCTGCGCCAAACCCGGCCCCGAATTCGGCGTCACCAAGTTCATCACGCCGCAGAACGACGGGCCCGCCAGGATCGACCTCGTCGTGTCGCTCGACGGCAAACAGCTCGCCTTCACCAAACAAGTCCCCACAAAAGACGCCGCCGGAAATCTGAAAAGGAATTACGCTGGCCTCGACTTCGCCCAGATCTTCGTCATGGATTTCACCTGGCCGGAGTAGCCAATTACGCCAGCAACAGCCGGGCTCTCGTCAGGACTTGGTCAACCAGGTCGCCAGGCAAGGCGCATGCATGTTCGGTTTGACGGACCCGCCAGTCAAAGCTCTTGATTTGATCCGTCAAAACAACACCCGATACAGGCGTATCGATTGGGATCTCAATCTCAAACGGATAGCCCTTCTTCTTGCTGGTGATGGGGCACATCAGTGCCAGGCCCACCTTCCGGTTGTAGGTTGCGGGTGAGAGCACGACCGCCGGTCGCCGGCCCGCTTGTTCGTGCCCTGCCTGTGGATCGAAATTCAGCCACACAACGTCGCCGCGCGCCGGAACATAATCGCTTGTCACCATTCCTCACGCCCAACAGGTTTCCCGGTCTCGATTTCCCCGTGCAGGTTGTCCTCCGTCACCAGTTCGAGCAGCCGCTCGAGTTCTGTTGCTCCCTCCGCTACAGGAATAACCTCCAGCTTGCCTTCATGTGTCCGCAACTCAGCCGTACTGCCCGCACTCAACCCGAGATCAACCGCCATCGACTGCGGAATCCGTAAAGCCAAGCTGTTTCCCCACTTCTGCACACGCGTTTTCATGATCGCCTCCTGTATCTACATTGAGTATACCACAGGCTGGCCAGAATTTTGGAAGCATCCCGTATGGCAATCATCGGCCATTCGGCACCAGTCGCCGGAAGGCGGCGAGGGGGCAGGTTACGGACGTCATGTAGACGGGGTTTTGGTGATGATCCTTATCGGGGTGGAAACATTCCCAGGGGGAACCAAACTTTTTACCCTTGCGGAAATCACCTTCGCGGAGTTCGGCGACGTATTCGGCGGCGAGTTGGCGGGCGGCGTTTGGGTTGACTTTGGCAATAGCATAGACGACCCAGCCGGTGGGCGTGCCCCAATAGGCGCCGTTCTGATAGGTGTCCTTTTTGGCGAGTGCCTGTTCCCAGGCGGTGTCAGGGCTGAAATCGCCTGATGTGGGGACGTGGCGGATGTTGCCCCGGCAGGCGATCTCGCCGTCGGCGTACGCGCGCGCGAGGACGTCGCAGGCGGCGCGTTCCGCCGGCTCGTCAAGGACGCCGACGTAGACGGCGTAGGCCGTGCCCCACACGTCGAACTGGGCGCTCTTGCCGGTGGACGCGCGGAGGTAGCCTGACGGGTCGGCGAACGTCGCGGCGATGGCCGGCTTCAGGCGATTGGCGGCGTCGAGATATCGCTGCCGGCCTTGCCCGTCTTGCAGGCGTTGCATCAAGTCGGTCATCTCACGCGCGGCCTGCCACTTCAGCAGCGAGCAGAACAGGAGATCGCCGGTGTGGGTGACGGTGTCGACAAAACCGAACGTGACGCCGCGTTTGTCTTCGTCAGCATAGACGAGGCCGGTATCGTCGCGGGCGGGCGGCGTGGCGAACGCCCGATCGAGCCGGTCGATCAGGCTGGCGCCGCGCACGTCCAGGCGGAGGATATCGAAGTCGTTGGTTGTGCGGACGTAGTTGTACGCCATGTGGATGAAGAAATAGTGGTCGTCGAGCGCGGGGAGGTAACCCCAGTTGGGACCGCCCTGGCCTTCGTAGTCTTCGAGCGTGCCGGGATAAAAGATGGGCTTGTTGCCGAACGAGATGTGGTCGGGTATCGAGCCGGGCGGAACGAAACTGCCGCTGGGCAATTGCCACGGTTCGTCCTGCTGGTGCCGGGCGGTGAGCAGGAGCGCGTGGCGCTGGTCAGAGTCTGGGATAAGGCCCGAGTCGAGCGACATGGCGTAGTCGCGGATCCAGAACGCGGGGTAGCAGTCACGGCCGCCCGGACGGATCAACGTGCCGCCGGTGACGTTTGGTCCGATCTTGCCGACTTTCCCGCCGTGGTCCACGCGGGATGCGTCAACCACGGCGCGAGTGATCTCTTCGAGGAACTTCGCGTCATCAGCGGAGAGGAGCGGCTGCGTCTGAGCAGCGAGGGCGAAGACGAGGGTGGAGACGGTGAGCATTTAAGGCTCCTTTGATGGACCCGTGGACATTGTGGACACTGTGGACATTGTGGACAAAGTGGACGCGCGGCTCAAGCCGCTGCGCGGTCGGAAGCAACCCTGGGTTCCTAATTGTCAGGAGCGTGAAATTCTTTCGTAACTCTTATGCAACAACGCGGTGGGGTCGAGCTCCTGCTCGACCGTGGGGTAGCGAAACAGACCTCGGTTTTGCATACACCACCTCCGCCACCACCACCCGGTCGCGCGGGAGCGCGACCCCACCGCGTTGAACCCAACGGCTCATACAACTGGTTTGGTTGCGGCTATGCCGCGGTGGGCTGACGATTGTCGAACCCCGCTGGGGTTGAGGCGGTATACCGGGAACCCCAGGGTAGCTGCCGACCGTTGCGCGGTCGGAAGCAACCCTGGGTTCCTAATTGTCAGGAGCGTGAAATTCTTTCGTAACTCTTATGCAACAACGCGGTGGGGTCGAGCTCCTGCTCGACCGTGGGGTAGCGAAACAGACCTCGGTTTTGCATACACCACCTCCGCCA